>Ga0335084_10006337_pt1 | contig 11761 bp, 9 predicted proteins | sample Lox_Sample_44_FD_206721 | JGI IMG/M metagenome (GOLD analysis project Ga0335084, IMG submission 206721) | Soil microbial communities from Loxahatchee National Wildlife Refuge, Florida, United States - Lox_Sample_4.4 | ecosystem: Environmental > Terrestrial > Soil > Wetlands | place: USA: Florida...
CCACTGCGCGGCGGCGCTGTCGAACGGGTTGGTCATGCCGCGCGCCGTGGGCGAGACGAGCATGCCGGTCGCGTCCGGCACCAGCAGCGCCACCTTGGCGCGGAAGTGGCGCGCCATGAATTCCTCGGTGGTCTCGATCACCTGCATCGAGTTCCTGAGCCGCGCCAGGTCGCGCGCGAACTCGTAGAGCGTGCGCGCGCGCCTCTCGCGGTGCGAGGCCACGCGCGCCTGGAAGCGCAGCCGCCCGGCGAGCTCGCCGATCAGCGCCCCCGAGGTGAACATCACCGCGAACGTGAAGAGGTGCTGCGGGTCGGTCACCATCAGCGAGAAGCGCGGCGGGACGAAGAAGAAGTCGAACGCGAGCACGTTGATCGCCGAGGCCACGATGGCGGGCCCGCGCCCCCATCTCACCGCGAAGAGCACCACGGTGAGCATGTAGATCATGGAAACCGTGGCGAGGTCGAGGGCCTGGTGCAGCGCCCCCATGAGCGCGGTGGCCGCGGCGCAGGCGAGCACGGTCCACACGTAGCGCACGCGCTTCTCGCCCACGCGGCTGCCCTCGCCTTCGCGCTCGCGCACCTGCGCCGGCTCCGCCGCGACGCCCGCGCTCGCGCCCGCGCGCCCGATCTCGATCACGTCCAGGCTCTCGGCGGCGCCCGCCACCTGGTCGCTCATGCTGCGCGTGAAGGCCACGCGCCGCGGGCGGCCCCTCCCCACCACCACCGTGCCGATGTTCTGCTCGCGGGTGTATTCGACGATCGCCTGGCCCACGTCGTTGCCGGTGAGGATCGTGCTGTCGGCGCCGAGCTCCTCGGCCAGGCGCACCACCCCCAGCACGCGCCCGCGCTCCTCGTCGGGGAGCCGCTGCAAGTCCGGCGTCTCGACGTACGCGGCCGTCCACGGCGCGCCCAGGCGCCTTGCGAGCCGCGCGGCGCTGCGCACCACGTGCTCGGCGCCGCGCTCGGGGCCGATGCAGCAAAGCAGCCGGCCCTGCGTCTTCCATACCGCCTCGATCGACTTGTCGACGCGGTACTTCTGCAGCTCGTCCTCGACCACGTCGGCCGTGCGCCGCAGCGCGATCTCGCGCAGCGCGAGCAGGCTTCCCTTCTTGAAGTACGTGCCCTCGACGCCCTTCTCGTCGGCGCCCACGTGCACCATGCCCTCGCGCAGGCGCAGCAGCAGCTCGTCGGCGGACATGTCCACCATCACCGTCTCGTCGGCGGTGTCGAAGAACGTGTCGGGCACGGTCTCGGCCTCGCGGATGCCGGTGATCTCGCCCACCACGTCGTTCAGGCTCTCGAGGTGCTGCACGCTCATGGTGGTGAAGACGTCCACGCCGTTGGCGAGCAGCTCGTCCACGTCGTTCCAGCGCTTCGGGTGGCGCGCGCCGGGCGGGTTGGAGTGCGCGAGGTCGTCGAGGAGGAGCACCTGGGGACGGCGCTTCAACGCGCCGTCGAGGTCGAGCTCGCCGTCGGGCGCGCCGCCCGCGGGCAGGCGCTCGAAGCCGTCGAGCAGCACGCGGTCGGCGCTCTCGTGGCTGTCCACCACGCCGACCACGACGTCGCGCCCCGCCTCGCGCATCCTGTGGGCGGCGCCGAGCATCGCGTTGGTCTTGCCCGCGCCGGGGAACGCGCCGAAGAAAATCTTGAGCTTGCCGCGTGCGGCCGCCTGAGTCATGGATAATTTTACTCCGGCCCCTGTCCATGCATGGGGTGGGCTACAATCCGCCCGCAGAGTCCCGCCATGGACGAATCGCTCCTTCTTGCGCGCGCCCAGTTCGGCCTGAACATCGGGTTCCACATCCTGTTCCCGGCCGTGACCATCGCGCTCGCGTGGTTCCTGCTCGGCTTCCGCATTGCGTACGAGCGCACGCGTGACCCGCAATGGCTCGCCACGTACAAGCTGTGGGTGAAGATCTTCGCGCTCACCTTCGCGATGGGGATCGTGACCGGCGTCACCATGTCGTTCCAGTTCGGCACCAACTGGCCGGGCTACATGAACAACGTGGGCGCGATCGCGGGGCCGCTGCTTTCCTACGAGGTGCTCACCGCGTTCTTCCTCGAGGCCACCTTCCTCGGGATCATGCTGTTCGGCATGAACCGCGTGCCCGGATGGCTGCACATCACGTCGACCACGCTGGTGGCCTTCGGCACCACGGTCTCCGCGTTCTGGATCCTTGCGCTCAACTCGTGGATGCAGACGCCCACGGGGCAAGTCCGCAGCGCCGGCCAATGGATCGCAGGCGACTGGCTCGAGGTGATCTTCAACCCGTCCTTCCCGTACCGTTTCGCGCACATGCTGATCGCCTCGGGCATCACGGCGTCGTTCGTGATGGCCGGGCTCTCGGCGTGGCGGCTGCTCCGGGAAGCGGGCGACCCCGGCGCGCGGCGCACGCTGCGCGCCGGCCTCGTCACCGCGGCGATCCTCGTGCCGGTCCAGGTCTTCGTGGGCGACCAGCACGGCCTGAACACGCTCGAGCACCAGCCGGCGAAGATCGCCGCGATGGAGGCGTTGTGGCACACGGAGCGCGGCATGCCGCTCGTGCTCTTCGCGGTGCCCAACGAGGAGCAGCGCCGCAACGACTACTCGATCGAGCTCCCCTACGCGGGCAGCCTCATCCTCAAGCACGACATCCACGGCGAGGTGAAGGGGCTCGACGCGTTCGAGCCCAACCGCCCCCCGGTGTGGCCGCTCTTCTACGGCTTCCGCCTGATGGTGGGCATGGGCGTGCTCATGCTGCTCGTGTCGTGGTACGCGGCGTGGGCCACCCGGGGCGGGCGGGCGGCGCCGCGCCCGCTGCTCTGGACGCTCGCGACGTTCACGTTCTCGGGCTGGATCGCCACGCTCTCGGGCTGGATCGTCACCGAGGTGGGCCGGCAGCCGTGGCTCGTGACGGGCCTGCTGCGCACCGCCGACGCGGTGGGCGAGATCCACGGCTCGCAGCTGGGCGCGAGCCTCACCGGCTACGTGGTCACCTACGCGGGGCTCTTCGCGGCATACATGGTGGTCCTCACGCACCTGGCGGGCGATGGGGCGCCCGCGGGGCCCGACGGCGAAGCGAGCGTCGTCGCGCTGGCACGCGCCGCGCAATGACCATGGACCTGTCCGTCTTCTTCATGGGGTTGATGGGCGTGGCGGTGCTCGCCTACGTCGTGCTCGACGGCTACGACCTGGGCGTCGGGATGCTGATGCCGGCGGCGAGCGAGGAAGAGCAGTCCACCATGGTCGCCTCGATCGCGCCGTTCTGGGACGCGAACGAGACATGGCTCGTGCTCGGCGTGGGCGTGCTGCTCGCGGCGTTCCCGCGGGCGCACGGCGTGGTGCTGGGCGCGCTCTACCTGCCGGTGGTGGCCATGCTGGTGTCCCTCATGCTGCGCGGCGTGGCCTTCGAGCTGCGCGTGAAGGCGGTGGGCTGGCACCGCGAGCTGTGGAATTGGCTCTTCTGGGCCGGATCGTTCGGCGCGTCCTTCTGGCAGGGCGTGATGCTGGGGCGCTACATCACGGGCTTCCAGGGCGGGTTCGGCTACTGGATGTTCGCGCTGGTCGTGGGCGCGAGCCTGTGCGGCGGCTACGTGCTGCTGGGCGCGACCTGGCTCGTGTACAAGACCGAGGGCGAGCTTCGCCGCAGGTCGCTCGCGTGGGCACGCTGGGGGCTGCTGTGGGTCGCGCTCGGCGTGGCGCTGGTGAGCCTCGCAACGCCGCTCGTTTCGGCCACCGTGCGCGACAAGTGGTTCGATTTCCCGCGCACGCTGTGGGTGATGGCGCTGCCGCTCGCGACGCTCGCATGCGGCGCATGGCTCTGGCGCATGACGCGCCGGCTGGGCGCCGGCTCGAAGCGCGACTACGCGCCCTACGCGCTCGCCGTGGCGATCTTCGCGCTCGCCTTCCTCGGCCTCGCCTACAGCATCTACCCGTACGTGGTGATCGACCAGCTCACCATCTGGGAGGCCGCCGCCCATCCTTCGGCGCAGAAGGCGCTCTTCATCGGCGCGGTGATCGTGGTGCCGTTCATCGTCGCCTACACGATCCTCTCGTACCGCGTGTTCGGCGGGAAGGCGCGCGGCAAGCTCTACGAGTAGCCGGCTACTTCTCGATCATCCCGCGCTTGTCCTTCACGTCCTTCCACTCGTCGGCGTCGGGGGGGGCGGGCTTGCGCTCGACGATCGGCTTCCAGACCTTGGCGAGCTCCGCGTTAAGGCCGATGAAGTCCTTCTGGTCGCCCGGGACGTCGTCCTCGGCGAAGATCGCCTCCACGGGGCATTCGGCCACGCACAGCGTGCAGTCGATGCACTCGTCGGGATCGATCACCAGCATGTTGGGCCCTTCCCGGAAACAGTCGACGGGGCAGACGTCCACGCAGTCCGTGTACTTGCACTTCACGCACGACTCGGTGACCACGTATGCCATCGAACGACCCCTCGCGAAGGCCCGGAAGGAAGATCGTCGATTTTAGCAGACCGATGCGGCCCGGCCCAAGCCGCCGCTTGCCCCGGAAGGCGGTTTTTGGTCTACGATAACGGCATACGAGCGCCCCGGTTCCCCCCGAACCCCCTCTCGCGGGCGCCTCCAAAACCATCCGAGGAAACATGGCAGAGAAAATCGTTCACATCACCGACGACACGTTCGAGACCGAGGTCCTGCAGTCGCAGACGCCCGTCCTGGTCGACTACTGGGCGGAGTGGTGCGGCCCCTGCAAGATCATCGCGCCGGTGCTCGACCAGATCGCCAAGGACTACGAGGGGCGCCTGAAGGTGGCCAAGCTCAACATCGACGAGAACCAGGTGACGCCGCCCAAGTACAACGTGCGCGGCATCCCCACCCTCATGCTCTTCAAGAACGGCTCGCTGGAAGCCCAGAAGGTGGGCGCCGTCTCGCGCACCCAGCTCGCGGCCTTCATTGACAGCAATATCTGAACCCGATAATCTCACCCGGACCCTGGCCGCTTCCCCGCAACGATCGCCCGACACTGGGCCGCTCGTCCCCGCCAGGCCAAACCCCCGATTCCTGAAGCGCTTTACCCGTATCGACGGCCCGTGAGGTCTTCCGGGCCCGGCCTCCAAAACCCTCCTCGCAGGATCGCTGCATGCACCTATCCGACCTCAAACTGAAGCACGTCCAGGAGCTCGTCGACATGGCCAACACGGCCGAGCTCGAGGGCGCCAACCGTTTGCGCAAGCAGGAACTCATCTTCGCGCTCCTGAAGAGCCACGCGAAGAAGGGCGAGGCGATCTTCGGCGACGGAACCCTCGAAGTCCTCCAGGACGGCTTCGGGTTCCTGCGCTCGCCCGACACCTCCTACCTCGCCGGGCCCGACGACATCTACGTCTCGCCTTCCCAGATCCGCCGCTTCAACCTGCACACGGGCGACTCCATCGAGGGCGAGATCCGCACGCCGAAGGACGGCGAGCGCTACTTCGCCCTGGTGAAGGTCGACAAGGTGAACGGCGAGCCGCCCGAGAACGCGAAGAGCAAGATCCTCTTCGAGAACCTCACGCCGCTGCACCCCGACGAGGTGATGAACCTCGAGCGCGACATCAAGGCCGAGGAGAACCTCACCGGCCGCATCCTCGACATCATCGCGCCCATCGGCAAGGGCCAGCGCGGCCTCATCGTCTCCCCGCCCAAGGCCGGCAAGACGGTGCTCATGCAGCACATGGCCCACGCCATCACCGCGAACCACCCCGAGGCGGTCCTCATCGTGCTGCTCATCGACGAGCGCCCCGAGGAAGTCACGGAGATGACGCGCACGGTGCGCGGCGAGGTCGTGGCTTCCACGTTCGACGAGCCGGCCACGCGCCACGTGCAGGTGGCCGAGATGGTGATCGAGAAGGCCAAGCGCCTGGTCGAGCACAAGAAGGACGTGGTGATCCTGCTCGACTCGATCACGCGCCTCGCGCGCGCCTACAACACGGTCGTTCCCGCATCCGGGAAGGTGCTCACCGGCGGCGTCGATTCGAACGCCCTGCAGCGCCCCAAGCGCTTCTTCGGCGCGGCGAGGAACGTCGAGGAAGGCGGCTCGCTCACCATCATCGCGACGGCCCTCATCGACACGGGCTCGCGCATGGACGACGTGATCTACGAGGAATTCAAGGGCACCGGCAACATGGAGATCCACCTGGATCGCCGCATGGCCGAGAAGCGCCTCTACCCGTCGCTCAACGTGAACCGCTCCGGCACGCGCCGCGAGGAGCTGCTCATCGGCCCCGACATCCTTCCCAAGGTGTGGATCCTGAGGAAGCTGCTGTTCGGCATGGACGAGCTCGAGGCGACGGAATTCCTGCTGGACAAGTTGAGGGCCACGAAGAACAATGATGAGTTCTTCGGCTCCATGAAGAAGGGATGAGCCGAAGGCTCAGGGGCATCGGGGCCGCGTAGGGCGGTAACGAAAAACGTCACCCAAAGCAGCCTTCGGGCCAAAAAACCCTGTCCGCTCAAAGACCTGCGTCTACGCCAGCGGCACTACAAGCCCTTGCTTTGATTGACCTTTTCTGGGATAATTTGGGTTTTCCGGGCACCCGCGCACCACCACAGTTCGTGCCCACCCACAAGGCGAAAATCATGAAAGACGGCATCCACCCCAATTATCGCGAGGTCGTTTTCCTCGACACCAGCTGCGACTTCGGCTTCGTGACGCGCTCGACCGTGGCCACGAACGAAACCATCAAGTGGAAGGACGGCAAGGAATATCCGGTCTACAAGATCGAGATCTCGGCCGAATCCCACCCGTTCTACACGGGCAAGCAGAAGATCGTGGACACCGCCGGCCGCGTGGACAAGTTCAAGAAGCGCTACGCGCGCAAGGGCACCGCGAAGGCGGCCGAGTAATTCCCGCCCGCCGAGCCGAACAAGGCAGCCCCCGGGCTGCCTTTTTTGTTTAAATCGCCGCCATGACGATCCTCGAGGACTCCGCGCGCGGCCGCATCGCCTACGACGGCACGCGCACGCCCCTCAAGACGGCCCTGTTTCTGCTCGTGTGCGTCGCCTGGCTCTTGCCCGGCCTGGTGGGGCACGACCCCTGGAAGTACGACGAGGCGGTCGTCTTCGGCGCGGTGAACGAGATCCTCAAGTCGGGCGACTGGGTGTCGTTCCGCATCGCGGGCGAGCCGTTCCTCGACCGCGCGCCGCTCTTCATGTGGGTGGCGGCGCTCTTCGCGAAGGTCTTCGGCCTGGTGTTGCCGGTGCCGGACGCCGCGCGCCTCGCCTCGGGCTTCTTCATGGCGTGCACGCTCGCGCTCATTTCGGCGGCGAGCCGCGAGCTGATGGGCGCGCGCGCCGTGCGCGAAGCCGTGCTGCTCTTCATCGGCTGCCTGGGCCTGTTGCTGCGCGCCCACGAGATGATGCCGGACCTCGCGGGCCTCACCGGCATCGCCCTGGGATTGCACGGCCTCATCGTCTCGGCACGGCGCCCGCGGCTGGGCGGCGCGCTCGCCGGCGCCGGCGTGGGCGTGGCGTTCCTCGGCAACGGCTTCCTGCCCGCGGCGCTGCTGGTGGCGACGTGGGCCGCCCTGCCGGCCGCGAGCCCGCTCTGGCGCACGCGCGCCTATGGACAAGCCCTGGGCATCGCCGTGCTCGTGGCGGCGCCCCTGGTGGCCCTCTGGCCCGCCATGCTGGCCTTCTCGGGCCCGGGATCGCTCGGCGCGTGGCTGGCGAGCGCCACGGCATCGCGCTGGACCGACGCCACGGGGAGCGAACGGTTCTCGGAGATGTTCTATTTCGCGCGCGTGCTGCCGTGGTACGCGTGGCCCGCCTGGCCGCTCGCCGCGTGGACGCTGTGGCGGGCCCGGCGCACCTTCGCGGGGCGGCGCGACGTGATGCTGCCGGCGATCGCTTTCGTCGTCTTCTTCCTCGCCGTTTCCATCTTCGGCGATTCGCGCGAGCCCAACGGCCTCGTGCTGCTCGTGCCGCTCGCGCTCCTCGGCGTGGCGGAGCTCGATTCGCTGCCCCGCGGCGCGGCGAGCGCGCTCGACTGGTTCGGCATGATGACCTTCCTGCTGATCGCGGCGCTGCTGTGGGTCGGCTACGTGGCGGCGATGACCGGCCGCCCGGAGGCCGCGGCGGCCGCCATCGCCCGCGAGGTGCCCGGCTTCAAGTACCCGTTCAGCTTCATCGCCTTCGCGCTCGCCTCGCTCCTCACGCTCGTCTGGGTCGCGGTGGTCGCGCGGTCGCTGCGCTCCAACCGGCGCGCGCTGGTGAACTGGGCCGCGGGCATCACCATGGCGTGGATGCTGATGATGACGCTCGGCCTGCCGCTGGTGGACACGGCGCGCAGCTACCGCACCCTCGCCGCGCGGGTGGCGGCGCGGATTCCCCCGGGCACGTGCGTCGCGCGGCGCAACGTGGCCGACGCGCAGCGCGCGCTGCTCGACTACTTCGTGGGGCTTCGCACCGTGCGCCTGGAAGATCCCGCGGCGGCCCGCTGCGGCATGCTGCTCGCGCAAGCGTCGCCGTCGCGCATCGTGCCGCCGGGAAGCGGCTGGACGGAAGCCTGGCGCGGCTCGCGCCCCGGCGACCGCAACGAGCTCTTCATCCTCTACCGGCGGACAGGCGCGAGTCGATGAGCTCGATCCAGTGGCGCACCGGCACGGCGGCCACCGGATCCATGTGCGTGAGGCACCCCACGTTCGCGGTGGCGATCACCGCCGGCGTCCCGGATTCGAGCGACGTCACCTTCCGGTCGCGCAGCCGACGCGAGATCTCCGGCTGCAGCAGCGAGTAGGTCCCCGCCGAGCCGCAGCACAGGTGCGCATCGGGCACTTGCGTGAGCGTGAAGCCCGCATCCTGCAGGAGCGGCTCGACCAGGCCCAGCAGCCGCTGGCCGTGCTGCAGGCTGCACGGCGAGTGGAACGCGACGCGCCGGCCGTCGCCGGGAGGGTAGGCCGGGGCGAGGCGCGCGCGCTCCGCGCTGAGCACCTCGGAGAGGTCCTTCGCCAGATGGGAGATGCGCGTGGCCTTGGCGGCGTACGCCGGATCGTGCTGCAGCAGGTGCCCGTACTCCTTCACCATCGTGGCGCAACCGCTCGCGGTGACCACGATCGCCTCCGCGCCCGCCTCGATCTGCGGCCACCAGGCGTCGATGTTGGCCTTGGCGTAGGCGAGCGACTCGCGTTGGTAGTCGAGGTGCATGACGACCGCCCCGCAGCAGCCGGAGCCGATCGCGCGCACGAGCGAGATGCCGAGGCGGTCGAGGACGCGCGCGGCGGCCGCGTCGATCGAGGGGGCGATCGCCGGCTGCACGCAGCCGTCGAGCAGCAGCATGCGCCGCGCGTGCCGCGCGGTGGGCCAGGCGCCGGCATCGCGCCTGGCGGGAATCTTCGCCGCCAGCCGGGCAGGCAGGACCGGTTTCATGGCGCGGCCCAGGCCCAGCAGCGCCCCGAAGAGCGGCCCCTCGGGGAGCACGCTCTTGAGGACCCAGCGGCGCATGCGATCGAGCGGCGAGCGCGCGACGCGCGACTGGACCACGGCGCGCCCCACGTCCACGAGCTTTCCGTACTCGACGCCCGACGGGCACGTCGTCTCGCACGCGCGGCAGGTGAGGCAACGGTCCAGGTGCAACTGGGTGAGCTGGGTGACCGGCGCGCCCTCCAGCATCTCCTTCATGAGGTAGATGCGGCCGCGCGGGCTGTCGAGCTCGTCGCCCAGCAGGTTGTATGTGGGACAAGTGGCGAGGCAGAAGCCGCAGTGCACGCATTTGCGCAGGATCGCGTCGGCCTCGCGCCCCTGCGGCGAATCCTTGATCCAGTCGGCGAGGTTCGTCTGCATCAGAAGGCGTACATGCGGCCGCGGTTGAGGATGCCGGCCGGGTCGAACGCTTCCTTGAGGCGACGGTGGATCTTCGCGAGCGCCGGCTGCAGCGGCTGGAAGACGCCGATGGAGCCGTCGCCGCCGCGAAAGAGCGTGGCATGGCCGCCGGTGCGCTGAAGCGACGAGCGCACGTCGAGCGCATTGATCTCGCCCGCGACCCAGCGCACGCCCCCGCCCCACTCGATCAGCTGCGCGCCCGTCGCGATGGGCGGCGCGGCCTGCGGGACCGAAAGGCGCCACAGGAGGGGCGAGCCCGCGAAGAACGCCAGGCGCTGCTCGCGCAGATCGCGCCAGTAATCGCCCGCATCGACGCCGGCACCGCCCATCTTCGCCTTGGCCGCGGCGACGGCGGGCGGCGCGCCCGAGAGGCGCACGCGCAGCCGTCCGTCCTGCCACGCGGTCGCCGATAGCGGCAGCGGCTGGCCGGCCCACAGGTTGCATTGCTCGATGGCGCGCGCCTCGTCCATCTCGAACTCGAGCGTGGCCTCGGCCGCGGGCAGCGGCAGCACCTTGAACGAGATCTCGGTGATCACGCCGAGCGTGCCGAGCGCCCCGGCCATGAGGCGCGAGACGTCGTATCCGGCCACGTTCTTGATCACGCGGCCGCCGAACGCGAGGTCCTCACCCTTGCCGTTCACGATGCGCGTGCCGAGCACGAAATCGCGCACCGCGCCGGCGTAGGGACGGCGCGGGCCCGAAAGGCCGGCCGCCACGGCGCCTCCGATCGTCGCCCCGGGACCGAAGTGCGGCGGCTCGAAAGCGAGCATCTGGCGCTCGGCGGCGAGCGCGGCCTCGAGCTCCTCGAGCCGCGTTCCCGCGCGCACGGTCACCACAAGCTCCTTCGGCTCGTAGGCGACGATGCCCGCGTAGGAAGAGAGGTCGAGGATCTCGCCCTCGCTTCGCTCGCCGTAGAAATCCTTGCTCCCGCCGCCGCGGATGCGAAGGGGCGCCTTGCGCGCCGCATGGTCGCGGACCTTCTCGCAGAGCCCGGCGATGAACGCGTCGGCCATCAGAACCTCGGGATATCCGGATGCGGCAAGCGCCCGCCGTGCACGTGCATGCCGCCCCACTCGGCGCAGCGCTTGAGCGTGGGCACGGCCTTGCCGGGGTTGAGGATGCCGCGCGGGTCGAACGCGCGCTTCACGTCGTGGAAGGCGGCGAGCTCCGCGGGACGGAACTGCACGCACATCTGGCGCAGCTTCTCCACGCCCACGCCATGCTCGCCCGTGATGGTGCCGCCCACTTCCACGCAATGCTCGAGGATGCGCCCGCCCATCTCCTCCGCATGCGCGAGGTCGCCCGGCTTGTTGGCGTCGTAGAAGATGCACGGGTGGATGTTGCCGTCGCCCGCGTGGAAGACGTTGCCGACCGTGAGGCCGTATTCGGCGGCGAGCTCGTATACCCTCTCGAGCACGCCGGGCAGGCAGCGGCGCGGGATGGTTCCGTCGATCGTGTAGTAGTCGGGCAGGATCGAGGCGAGCGCGGTGAACGCGCCCTTGCGCGCCCTCCACAGGCGCTCGCGCTCGGCCGCGTCCTCGGCGCTGCGCACCTGGCTCGCGCCGCAGCGTTGCATGATCGAACGCACCGCCTCGAGCGCTTCGCGCGCCTCCTCGGCCCCGCCGTCGACCTCGGCGAGCAGAAGCGCCTCGGCGCCGGCGGGAAACCCCATGGCCCAGCAGCGCTCGCAGGCCTCGATCACGATGCGGTCCATCATCTCGAGGGCGGCGGGAACGATGCCCGCGCCGATGATCTCGCTCACGGCGTCGGCCGCCTGGCGCACCGACGGGAATGCGCCGAGCAGCGTCTCCACGCGCTCCGGAAGGGGCAGGAGCTTCACCACCGCCTGGGTGATCACGCCGAGGTTGCCCTCGCTGCCGGCGAGCAGCGCGAGCACGTCGTAGCCCTGCGCGTCGAGCGCCCGCGAGCCCGCCTCGAACACGTCCCCGTCGGCATCGACCAC
>Ga0335084_10006338_pt1 | contig 11760 bp, 10 predicted proteins | sample Lox_Sample_44_FD_206721 | JGI IMG/M metagenome (GOLD analysis project Ga0335084, IMG submission 206721) | Soil microbial communities from Loxahatchee National Wildlife Refuge, Florida, United States - Lox_Sample_4.4 | ecosystem: Environmental > Terrestrial > Soil > Wetlands | place: USA...
TGGCGTGGCTCCTCAACTTCGGCCGCGAGGCCTGGTGGGTCGCCTTCTTCGTCTACACGCCCATCAAGATGAAGGAGTTGCTGGGCGGCGGCCTGTCGATCGGCAACGTCGTTCTGCCGGGCGGCTTCATCGGCGGCTTCGTCGTGTCCTGCGGCAGCGCCCTGCTGTTCACGTCGCCTCTGTTCGGCTGGACCGCCCGCCGCATCGGCTTGCGACGCCACATCATGGCCTGCTTCCTCTTCGGCGCTCTGCTGACGGTCGCCGCGGTGTTCGCCACGAAGTCGCCGGGCTGGCTGGCGGCGACGTTGCTGATCGCCGCGGTCGGCGCTGTCGGCCTCGATTCCGTCACCATGGTGCCGTTCCTGCGCGCCGTCCGCATGCGCGAGCGGCCGGAAATGACGATGGTGTTCAGCCTCTATCGCGACTCCGCCGGCCTGGCGCCGATGGCGCTGTTCTCGCTGCTGCTGACGTTCTTCGATCTGTCGGCGGTCTACGCCGCCGTGGCCGCAGGCTGGTTCGTCTGCGCCTGGCTCGCCCACTGGATACCGCGGAGTATGTAGGCCGCCGATGTCGCTCAGGCATGCACCCGCGGTCAGGAAGGCCATCGTCGCCAACATCGGTTTCCTGGTCATGGTGACGATCTGGGGCGCCATGTTCCCGGCGCTCGAGTTCATCCTTCGGACCTGGGACGTGTTCTCGGCAACGGCCGGCCGTCATACGCTCGCGGTGATCACCCTGCTGATCGTCCTGTCCCTGCGCGAGCGCCGCATTCCTGTGCACGCCAAGCTGCCATGGGCGCGCCTGTTGCTGCTGGGCTTCCTCGGCATGAGCGTCACGTCCCTGCTGACGACGCTCGCCGTCTATTTCTCCAGCGGCGTCTCGGCGGCGATCGCGTCCGCAACCAACCCGATCACCTCGGCCATCACCGCCCGCCTGCTGCACCGCGTGCCGCTGCTGCCGGGCATCATCATCGGCTCGATGCTGTCGACGGCCGGCGGCCTCATCTCCGTTCTCGGCGGCGGCGAGGGCGCGGCGATGGAGCTGCGGGGCGGCGAGCTGCTGCTCGTCGTCGCCAACATTCTGTGGACCTGGTACTCGATGATGGCGCAGCGCTGGCTGGCCGGATACTCCCAGCTGCACATCTCCGGCCTGACGGCGCTGACGGGCCTGATCGGCCTCTATGCGGTCATCGGCGTCGCGGGCGTTGCGGGCATCGCCGACTTCCACATCGACCTGTCGCTCGAGCCGGTGGCGCTGCTGGTGTTTTCCGGTGCCATCTCGGTCGCGGTCGGCAATTCGCTCTGGCACTTCGGGGTCAGCCGCGTCGGCGTCACGATCGCGGCGATGTACAACAACCTGATCCCGGTCGTCGCCGTCCTGATCACCTTCTGGGCCGGCACGAAGCCGACGACGGCGCAGCTCGTCGGCGCCGCCGTCATCATCGTCGGCGTACTCTACGCGCAAACGATGGCGCTGCGTCGCGGGGCAGCTCAGGCGGCGGCAGTGGAGGCGTAGCCGGGATCGCGCCGCCGCAGATAGTCGTCCACCAGCTTGACCAGCCGGTCGCGGCCGAAGCTGGGATCGTGGCCGGCATGGATGACGCGTACGGGCAGCGCGCGCAGCCGACGCATCGTCCGGATGTAGTCCGCGATGTTCGAATGATGGAGCTCATCCAGCAGCGGCCCGTCATAGATGGCGTCGCCGGAGAACAGGATCCCCGTCGTCGCTTCCCACAGCCCGATGCTCCCGGGCGAGTGCCCTGGCAGATGCAGGACCTCGAAGCGCCGGTCGCCGGTGTCGACGACGTCGCCTTCCTCGACGATGCGCGTCGGCCGCGCCGGCCGCACGCGGTAGCTGCGCATGTCGTAGCCGGCGTGGGGCAGGGCGGTGATCAACTCGCCCTCGATCTCATAGCCGGCGATCCGCAGCTTGCGCAGCTCGCCGGGATCGAAGTCGTCGGCGATCAGCGTGTTGCGCGCGCTCGGCTGCTGCAAGCCTTCGGCCTCCAGCCGATGCACCAGGCAGTCGTCGAACTCGTAGTGGCCGCCGACATGGTCGGCGTGGGTGTGGGTGGCCACCGCGATCACCGCCTTGTCGATCAGGCTACGCGTCGCCTCCCGGAGGCTGGAGATGCCCATGCCGGTATCGATCAGCAAGTCGCGGTTGTGCCCGCGGACATGCCAGATGTTGCAGCGCATGAGTGGGATCACATGCGGCTCCCACAGAAGCGTGATGTCGTCATCGATGCGGCGGGTCTCGAACCAGCGATCGGCGATCTGAAAGGGCATGAGAGGGCCTTGGGAGATCAACACCTGCCTCAGCGTATCCGACCCGGCGCCGCAATGCTATACAGCGCTCGGTTCGGCGAGGGTTGCGAGGCGCGATGGGCCCCTGGCTCGTGGCTGCGGCCGTGAACGGCCTGATGGCGATTGCCATGGGCGCCTTTGCGGCCCATGGCCTGCGGTCGGTGCTCGATGCGGAGGCGCTCGGCTGGCTCGATACCGGCAGCCGCTATCAGATGTGGCATGCGCTGGTGCTGCTCGGCGTGGCACTGCTGCTGCTGCGCGCCCAGCCCGGCCGCGATCGCCGGCTGCTGCAGGCCATCGCCTGGTGCATCCTCGTCGGGACGGCGCTCTTTGCCGGCAGCCTCTATCTACTGGCGCTCACGCACGCCGAGGCCTTTGCCTGGATCACCCCGGTCGGCGGCATTGTCCTGATGGCAGGCTGGTTCGGCCTCGTCCTGCTGGGCGTTCTGCGCTGGCGCGTGGCGGACGAGCGTTAGCCCTTGCCGCCGCGCTGAGCGATGGCCGTGCCCTTCCGGTCGCGGCCGTAGACGTCCGCGCGGAACTGCACGGTGCCGGCTTCGTCGACCCAGGCCGTGTCGTAGACCAGATGAACCGGTAGCGGCGTCGCCAGCGGCACGCCGCGGTTGGTCCTGGCCTCGACCGCGGCGTCGATCTTCGCGCGCGACCAGTTCGGATCGCTCTTCAGCAGCAGCTCCGCAAACCCGAGCGGATCCGGCAGCCGCACGCAGCCGGAGCTGAGGAACCGATCGGCATTGGCAAACAGCGACGGCTTGTTCGTGCCGTGCAAATAGACGTCGTAGGAGTTCGGAAACAGGAATTTGGCAGGCCCGAGGGCATTCTCCGGTCCGGGATCCTGGCGCAGCCGCAGCCGCATCTGCTTGGCCTCCGGGCTGAACCAGTCGATGGTGGTGGGATCGACCTCGTTGGCGGGTTCTGATGCTCGATAGACCTTGATGTTCTGATAGTGGTTGATGAACCCCGGATCCTTGCGCAGCTTCGGCAGGAAGTCCTTCGCGTAGATGCCCGCCGGAACGTTCCAGTAGGGATTGAACTCCATCCGGCTGATCGCACTGTCGAGTTCGGGGGTCGGCCGGTCGCGCCGACCGACGATGACGTTGTAGGACGCGGTGATCGTGCCGCTCTGCACCAGCTTGAGCTGGGCGGCCGCCAGATTGACCATCACGTAGTTGTCGCCCCAGTCGCGCCCCTGCGTATAGAGGCGGTTGAGGTTGAAGATCATCGAGGCCAGGCGCGCGTCGGCCGGCACGTTCAGGGCATCGATCGTGCCGAACCCGATGACGCCGTCGGGCTTCAGGCCGTGCCGCGCCTGAAACCGTTTGACGGCGTCGAGCAGCGCATCGTCATAGACATCCGGCTCGGCGGTGCCGCCGACGAGGTCGCCGCTCGCCAGCAGGCGCTGCCGGATCTGCCGGATGCGTCCGTCGCGTGCGCCCGGCTCCAGCTTCGGGCCTGCGCTGACGGTCGGCCAGCCGCCGCGCGCGACGATGGCCTGGTAGCCGTCGATCGCCGCCCGCAGCCGCCAGAACGTCGGGTCGGGCGGTAGCCATTGATGCAGTTGCCCGGTGTCGGCGCCGGCCGCTGCGGCGTCGAAGGCCTGGGGGTGCGGGCCGCCCGCCAGCAGGTCCGCCGGATCGACGGCGAGGCTGATGAAGGCGCTGCTCAGCAGCAGCTCCATCTCCGCCAGGCTGGCAGGGGCGGTGCTGCCGCGCCGCGCGCTCGCCGTCGCGACGTCGGCGCTCGCAGGCAGCGCGCCGCTGCGCTGCAGCCGCTCGAGGGCGCCGAGCAGCGCCTCGCCTTGCGGCTGCAGTCCGGTGGTTGCCACCCAAACCGGCTGCCAGTCGCGGCCGGCATAGCGCTGCTGCAGGGCTGCCGCATCGAATTCGACCAACTGATCGAGCGCGTGGCCGTTGCTCGCGAGGTCCTTGATCGCACCGATGAGGGCGGCATCCACGGCCGGCGCCGCCGCGGGCGCGGCCGGTGCGGTCTCCCCCGCGCGATCGCCCGGTGTCGCCGAGGACGGCTCGAACGGGAACGACAGCAGCGCGCTCGCCAGGAACAGGCACGAAAGGAGAGCTCGCGCCCGGCCAGCGACGGTTCCGCGCCCAAGCCGCGGCAGGTCAGTAAACTCGTTCATGATCGACCCGTCCCACCCAATCTAAGTGACAAAACAATAGCTGAGATTCGGCTTCTGTCTCGCGTGTCGGCCCGTCGCTTCGAAGAGTGCTGCGCTCAGTCAATCCCGTTCATGCCAACCCACGGGACGATCGCGAGCGCCGGCGCCATCTGCGCCGCACGGGATCGGAAGCAGTGCATGTCGGTGAAGCTTCAGGAAGACCAAATGGCGCGCAAGAGTAGCTCGTGGGTGTAAAGCTAGGCTTAACCGAGGGGTTTGATGCCGCTCCTCAGCCGCGACGTCAAGCGATTGAATTCGTGCGCGAAACCCTAGCGCCCCGCGGTCGAAGCAGCAGTGACGGCGATCACAGAGTCGCGCCGCTGGCCGAACCGCAGCGCGGGCAATATAAGGAGAACGTGCAATCGCAGGATCGAGGTTGGCGTCCATGACAACGCTGCTGGTCACGCACGGGGCCTGCTTCGGACACGATCCCGGCCGCGGTCATCCCGAAAGTCCGGCGCGCCTGAAGGCCGTCCTCTCCGCGCTCGAGGCGCCCGCGTTCGCCGGCCTGGAGCGCCGGATCGCGCCGCTCGCGGAGATCGAGCAGATTGCGCGTGTCCACGCCCGGCTCTATGTCGAGCGGGTGCTGCAGGCGATTCCGTCGTCGGGCTATGTCGGCTTCGATCCCGATACCATCGCGTCCTCGGGCTCCGGCGAGGCCGCCTTGCGCGCCGCCGGCGCGGTGACCGCCGCCGTCGACGCGGTCGTCGCAGGCGAGGCGCGCAACGCCTTTTGCGCCGTGCGGCCGCCGGGTCATCACGCGGAAGCGGGGCGCGCGATGGGCTTCTGCCTGTTCAACAACGTCGCGGTCGGCGCCGAGCAGGCGCGCAAGGTGCACAACTTGGCGCGCATCGCCGTGGTTGATTTCGACGTCCATCACGGCAATGGCACCCAGCATATGTTCCAGCGCGACGCCGACCTGTTCTACGCCTCGACGCACCAATGGCCGTTCTACCCGGGCACGGGTGCTGCCGATGAGACCGGCGTCGGCAACATCGTCAACGTGCCGCTGGCGCCGATGTCGGGATCGCCTGAGTTCCGGGCTGCCATGACCGAAATCGTCCTGCCGGCGCTCCGCCGCTTCCGGCCCGACCTGCTGCTCGTCTCCGCCGGCTTCGACGCCCATGCCGATGATCCCCTGGCCTCGCTGCGCCTCGGCGAGGCGGACTTCGAATGGGTGACGCGCGCCCTGGTGGCGGTGGCCGACGAATGCTGCGGCGGCCGCGTCGTCTCGACCCTCGAAGGCGGCTATGACCTGTCGGCGCTGGCGGCCAGTGCCGCCGCCCATGTGCGCGCGCTCATGAGCGCCTGAGGGCGCCCTTGCTGCGCCCTGGATGCCTGACTAAACTCGCCGTCGATTCGCCGGCGCGGACCGGCCGCGCCCGAGAAAGGCGGGGAGTATGGTCGATACCAATATCCCGGCGGACATTGCGAGCATGAGCTTCGAGGAGGCGCTGGCGGAGCTGCAGTCGCTCGTCAAGTCGCTCGAAAAGGGCGACAGCAAGCTCGACGATGCGATCAACTCCTACCAGCGCGGCGTCGATCTCAAGCGTCACTGCGAAGCCAAGCTGCGCGAGGCGCAACTGAAGGTCGACAAGATCGTGCAGAGCGCTGACGGCGCCATCGCCACGGAACCCGCCAAGATCGATTGAGTCACTGACGTGCAACGTTTGGAATCTGCTCTCGGCGAAACTGCGGATGCGGTCAACCGCACCCTCGATCGCCTGGTCCCTCCGGTCGACGGCGCCGAGCGGCGCGTAGTCGAGGCCATGCGCTACGCCCTCATGGGTGGCGGCAAGCGCATCCGGCCGTTCCTTGTCCTCAACAGCGCGCGCCTGTTCGACGTGCCGGAGATCGGCGCCCTGCGCGCCGCCGCGGCGATCGAGATGGTGCACAGCTACAGCCTCGTGCATGACGATCTGCCGGCCATGGACAACGCCGACTTGCGACGCGGCCGCCCCTCCGTGCACCGTCAGTTCGACGAAGCCACCGCCATCCTCGCGGGCGATGGTCTGCTGACGCAGGCCTTCGAGGTGCTGGCCGACGAGGAGACCCATGCCAACCCGTTCGTGCGCTCGGAGCTTGTGCTCGCGCTCGCCAAGGCTGCCGGGGCCGCCGGCATGGTCGGCGGCCAGATGATCGACCTCGAGGCGGAGCACGCCAAGCTCGATCTGGAGGCGATCACGAGGCTGCAGCGCCTGAAGACCGGCGCCATCATCCGCTTCTCCTGCGAGGCCGGCGCCATCCTGGCGAGCGCGCCGCCGAAGGAGCGCCGCGCGCTCCAGCTCTACGCGGACGATCTCGGCCTGGCCTTCCAGATCGCCGATGACCTGCTGGACGTCGAGAGCAGCGCGGCCGTCACGGGCAAGCCGGTCGGGCAGGACCAGGCCGCGGGCAAGGCGACGTTCGTCGCTGTGCTCGGCGTCGAGGAGGCGCGGCGGCGCGCCAAGGCGATTGCGGACCGTGCGGCTGGCCATCTGGCGGCATTCGAAGAACGGGCCGAGCTCCTGTGCGACATGGCGCAGTTCGTCGTCAACAGGCGCTCGTAGGCGAACGAGGGAGGACGCGATGGTGACCAGGCTCCGCAAGACCATGCTGCTCGATGCGGTCCACCGATCGGCCGCTCTCCGTCGTCGCGACGTCCTGGCGAGGCAGCAGCGGGCAACCGTCTGCACCTGACCCTCCGCTTCCCCGCGGCGCCGCGGCCGCGGGACCATCCAAACGACGGTTCGATGAGTTCCCATGGCATCCGATGTCCATGCCAATACGACTGTGATTGCGCCTCCGGCACCGCCATCCTGGGGCCGGGAGGCGCGCACGCTCGCCATCATCACCGCGCCGATCGCCGCCGGCTTCCTGGCGGAGATGGCGATGAACTTCTCGGACACGCTCATCATCGGCCGGGTCGTCGGCGGCGTCGCGCTGGGCGCGGTCAGCCTCTCGGCTCATGTGCTGTTCAGCCTGCTGGTGGCCTGCATGGGCGTCATTTCCGTCGTCGGCGCGTTCGCGGCACAGAGCCACGGGGCGGGCGACCCTGTCGCGCTTGCGCGCGTCATTCGCCAGGGATTGTGGGTGGCCACCATGCTGTCGCTGCCCGCGATGGTCGTCGGCTGGTACCTGTCGGCGATCCTGGCCTGGCTGGGACAGGATCCCCGGGTCGTCGCCATCGCCGACGACTACCTGAAAGGCTTGGTCTGGTGCTTCCTGCCGTACATGTGGTTCACCGTGCTGCGCAACTTCGTCACGGCCCTGCACCGCAACGTCTCGACCATGGTCATCACGATCGCGGCGATCGGCATCAACCTGGCGCTCGTCTATTCGCTGGTGACGGGCGCGTTCGGCCTGCCCGGCTTCGGCGTGCGCGGCGCCGGCTACGGCACGAGCCTGGTGTCGCTCGGCATGTTCATCGCGCTCGCCATCCATGTCGCGACCGCCAAGGGTCTGCGTGAGTATCGCATCTTCGAGGGCGTCTTCCGCTTCGACGCAGCGCTCTGCCGCCGCATCTTCCGCGTCGGCCTGCCGGCGGGCGGCATGTCGACGGCCGAGGCCGGGCTCTTTCTCACGGTCCAGCTGCTCGTGGGCACGCTCGGCGTCATCGCGCTGGCGGCCAACCAGATCGCCTTTACCTTCCTCACCATCGTGTTCATGATTCCCGCGGCACTCGGCCAGGCGACGACGGCCCGCGTCGGTTTCGGCCTCGGCAGCGGCAATCTCGCCGCCGCCCGTCGCTCGGGTTTGGTCGCGCTCGGGCTCAGCACGGCCTACATGGCGGTCATGGGCATTCTCATGTGGTCGAACGCGGAAGCGACCGTCTCGATCTTTCTCGACCCCGACGATCCGGCGGCGGCACGGGTCCTGCCGCTGGCGGCGTCGCTCATCGTCATCGCCGCGGTCTATCAGATCGTCGACGGCGGCCAGATCATCGCCATGGGCGCCCTGCGCGGTCTCAGCGACACGACCGTGCCGTTCCTGCTCGGTCTCCTCGGCTATTGGGTCATCGGCATGAGCAGCGGCTACTTCTTCGGCTTCGTCCTCGGCCATGGCGCCGTCGGCGTGTGGTGGGGCCTGGCGCTCGGCCTGGCCGCGTCGGCGTCCCTGCTGACCTGGCGCTTTCACCGGCGGACGCAGGCCCTCTTGCTGGCGCAGGCGCGGTGAGCGGCAGCAAGGCACCGGCGAAGTCGCGGCTCGACGTCGCGCTGGTCGAACGCGGGCTCGCCGACAGTCGCGCCAAGGCGCAGGCGCTGGTCCTCGCGGGCGTCGTCTATTCCGGCGAGCGCCGCCTCGACAAGCCCGGCCTCCCGATCGCCGGCGATCAGCCGCTGGAACTGCGCGGTCAGGACCATCCGTGGGTGTCGCGCGGCGGCCTCAAGCTCGCCCACGCCCTCGACCATTTTTCGATCGATCCCCGCGGCGGCACCTGGCTCGACATCGGCGCCTCGACCGGCGGCTTCACCGACGTGCTGCTGGCGCGCGGCGCAGCCAAGGTCTACGCCGTCGACGTCGGCCACGGCCAGCTCGCCTGGAAGCTGCGCCAGGACGTCCGCGTCGTGGTGCTCGAGCGCACGAACGCGCGCCATCTTTCGCGCGGCGAGATTCCGCAGCCCCTTGACGGCATCGTCTGCGACGCCAGCTTCATCGGCCTGGAGACCGTGTTGCCGGCCCCGCTCGCGCTTGCATCGCCCGGCGCGCGGCTCATCGCGCTCATCAAGCCGCAGTTCGAGGTCGGCCCGGCTGACGTCGGCAAGGGCGGCATCGTCCGCGATCCCGCTCTGCACGAGCGGGTCTGCGCCCGCATCGCCGACTGGCTGGCCCGTCAGCCCGGCTGGGCGGTGCTCGGCGTCACCGACAGCCCCATCACCGGTACCGACGGCAACCGTGAGTTCCTGATCGCGGCGAAACGCGGTTAGCTCACGGGCTCCGTTGCAGGAGCGGTGCGCGCAGACTATTGGTGGCGGGTCCCTCGATGACCGGCGCCAGCACGCGCGCGACCGGCTCCAGGACCTTGACGAGGTGTGCGAGGCGCACCGAGTCCTCCGACGAGTCGCCTTCGGCCAGCCGTGCCAAGAGGCCCGTCAAGCTGCGGTCGACCTGCGGAAACTCGACCAGATCGAGCGCCTGGTCGTCCGGGATCTTGGCCTCCGCCCGCGCCAGCTTGAGCGCCGTCATATAGCCGCCGAGCTCGTCGACGAGTCCGTTGCCGTGTCCGTCGGCCCCGCTCCACACCTGACCCTTGGCGACGCCATGCACGGCGTCGGCCGTCATGCGGCGCCCCGTACCGACCTTGGTCATGAAGTCGGCATAGACATGGTCGAGGGCCGTTTCCAGGCGGCTCCAGGCGGCCGGCGAGTAATCGTGATTCACGCTGTCCATGTCGGCATTGGCGCCGGCCTGCACGCCGTCCCAGGCGACGTTCAGCTTCGCCCACATGTCCGTCAGCACCACCTTGCCGCTGATGACGCCGATGGAGCCGGTGATCGTCCCCGGCTGCGCGACGATCTTGGTCGCCGGTGCCGCGACGAAGTAGCCGCCGGAGGCGGCGACGTCCCCCATGGTCACGATGACCGGCTTGCCGCCGGCACGCGCCCGCTCGACGGCGTGCCAGATCGTGTCCGAGGCCACGTAGGAACCGCCGGGGCTGTCGACGCGGAAGACGATGGCGCGCACCGTCGCATCGGCCGCGGCGTCGCGGATGGCGCGCGCGACCGTGTCCGAATCCATGGTCGCGTCCCCGAACAGCGGATTGGCCTTGTGCGCCGTCAGCTGCACCGGTCCCAGGCCGTAGACGAGGGCGATGCGTGCGGCGTTGGCCGGCGGCCTCAGATCGGCGGCGTAGTCGGCCAGTTTCATCCGTTCCGTCTTGTCGCCAGCTTTCTCCGGACCGGCGCTTGCGCGTCCGTCGATGTCTTCCTGGACATCGTCCCAATAACCCAGCTTGTCCACGAGCTTCTCCTTCACCGCCTCGTCGGCGAGGAAGGGTCCGCGGTCGATGAGCGCGCGCGCCGCGGCGGGATCGAGCTTGCGCCCCTGGGCGATGCCCTCGGCGATCTGCTGTACCCACGAATCGACCAGGCGCTGATAGTTCTCGCGCACCGGCTGCGGCATGCTGGCGCTGGTCAGCGGATCGAAGGCGCCCTTGTATTCCTCGCGCTGATCGATGCGCGTGACGACGCCCATGGCGTCGAGTGCCGGTTTGAAATACGGGCTCTCCAGCCGCACGCCGTTCAAGCCGACCTCACCCGAGGGCTGCAGCCAGATTTCGTCGAACGCCGTCGCGAGGTAGTAATGCGTATTGCCCTCGCCGACCTCGCCGAAGGTCTCCGCGAAGGCGACGGCGAACTTGCCATGCTGGCGAAAGGCCAGGACGGCGTCGCGAATCTCCTGCGCGCGCGCCATGCCGAGTTCGCCGGCGCCGATGCGGGCGACCAGCCCCTTCACGCGGTCGTCGCGGCCGGCCGCGTCCAGGCCCTGCACGAGATCGCGGATCGTGAGGCCACGGCCGAACGAGGCCCAGGCGAGCGGTCCGCTCGGACCGCGCTCCGACAATCCGTCCGCAAGATCCAGCGTCAGCACGGCGCGATCGGGTACCGGATGTCGAGCCTCCGGAAAGAACCACACCGTGATCAGGGAGACCACGGCAACCAACACCACGACGGCGCCGACGATGGCGCACAGGCCGTAGATGAGTCGGCGGATGAATCGCATGACGCTCATGGTTTGGATCTTCCTCGGCTTGTGGGTGATGGCGCGGAACTGCGTCGTTCGGCATCATAGCCGGGGCTGTCCCGGCTGTCGTGCGTCACCACGTCGTTGTCTCAGATGTCGATGGGCAGCGCCTGGTCCACGCTGATGCCGGCGACGTCGATGCGGCAGGAATAGCAGATCGCCTCCACCCCGGCCCGCATGGCCAGCTTGAGGGCAGCCGCGTACGCGGGGTCGATATCGGCCGCGATCGAGAAGCTGCGGCAGTCGGTCCGCTGCACGATGTACAGCATGACGGCGCGGTGGCCGGTTGCCACCATGGTGGTCAGCTCGGCGAGATGTTTCGTGCCGCGGGCCGTGACGCAATCCGGAAACTCTGCCGCGTCCGCCCGCTTGAGATGGACGTTCTTCACCTCGACGTAGCAGGAGCGTCCGTCGTCACTCTCGCAGAGAAGGTCGATGCGCGAATTGGTGCCGTAGTTGACCTCCCGGCGCAGGCGCTCGTAGGCCGCCAACTCCGCGATGCGGTTCCCGCGGATGCCCTCTTCCGCCAGCGTATTG
>Ga0335084_10006340_pt1 | contig 11759 bp, 11 predicted proteins | sample Lox_Sample_44_FD_206721 | JGI IMG/M metagenome (GOLD analysis project Ga0335084, IMG submission 206721) | Soil microbial communities from Loxahatchee National Wildlife Refuge, Florida, United States - Lox_Sample_4.4 | ecosystem: Environmental > Terrestrial > Soil > Wetlands | place: USA...
TGATACCAGGGTGGGGGAGCAGTAGTGCTACGGTGTTGAGAAGGTGCCTTGCCGTTTGCGCGCTCCCTGAGGTTGCGCTTGGATGACCTCGGCAGGGGGCGATACGCTAAGGGCGGTTGCCCTTCGGATATCGCATTCGCCAAATCGCCTGCTATCGGACTTCGGATTATCGACGAACCCTTTCACCGGGAAGCGGCCGGCGCAAAAGCCGGCATCAACCCAATGTTCGGCGAGTGGCAGCGCAGGTTTAAGTTTGCGCCTGTTCGATGACACCCAGGTTCAATCTCTTGGGCTGTCATGGCTCGATACCCACGACGAATCCTATTTCACCGTAGATGCGCGCAGCTCGCCGGACGATTTCATCATGAAGCCGGTGGAGTTCTACGAGATGCCGAATGGCCTCTGGTTTCCCCACTCCAACACTCTTTGGAACGATGGCAATCCAATGGCCGCTGGGGAATTGAACCATTATCGTGATCTGACAATTTCAGAAGTTATGAGCGGCGCGAACAAGCAACTTCGCCACAAACTCAGGACTGCCGGGAACAACCGTTTACAGGCCTATCAAACCAGCCGACGGATTTCATCGAACAAACGGGGTTATCATCGCAGCCGTATCGAAGGGTTCGTCCAACACCCTCGAGGAGAATGGCAGGCGCGACGGCAGGAATGGCTTGCAACCGCCGAGGGTCAGAAGGCCAAGACCAGTATCGAAGGCATTCGCGGGACCTTCGATAACATGGTGAAAGCGCTCTGCGCCCAACAAGCCGCTGGCGCGAGCGGCAGCCCCACTCTCTCATTTGAATAGCTCGAAGTTGCGCCCGTCTACTTGCCGTGCGAGTCCTTCTTAGGAGGAGCAAGCGGATCGGGCGTATCAGGACCAATGCGTAGCAGTCTCGGTGAACTCGTTGTCACCGGTTCCGGCGCCCTAAAGGTCGTAACACCCTTGTTGCGTTCGATCTCCAGCTTGCGAAAGCTCGCTGCTTGTTTTTCTTCCTTGTTTAGGCAGACCTCGGCTTCCGATCCTTTAGGACAGATGCAATAAACCCGGATCGTCGACGTGTTGACCGGCAGAAATTCCTTGGTCATTTTTATGCCGATCGACAAACAGGAGTCGGGATCTTCAGTCTGAATCTGACTCGTCGTCTGCAGCGTCCAGTTCGCGTTCTGCTCCTGAATGTCCTTTGGTTCACCGAGAGGCACCTGTACCGGATTCGTAGCGAAATACATGATGATCAATGTCGTAGGAAACGTGGGCATTATAGCGAGCTCACCGTTACTGGATTGGGAGGCGCAGGTTCTGAAGCTGCTGGCGAATTTGTTGCAGCGACGCGTTCTGGTCCTGAATAAGCGTGAAAGTAGATGCCACAGGCGTCCCGCTGTTCGGCAGGAACCCTTTGCCGCCCATCGGCAGGCTGACAACCTTGAACGTGTCCTTTTTCGGATTGGCGATGAAAGTGATCGTCAGCGATTCTTCGAGCTGGTAGAAGCCGCTCAGTGACAGAAGGTTGGCTCCGGCCGGAATGGTATACGTCCAGCTGCCAGTGCCGTTGAACTTGATGAAGACGTCCGCCGTAAAGCCCGGGGCGTCAACTTTAGCCCCCGTCACTCTTGATGTATCAATCGCGCGGAAGAGCCAATCGTGGATACCAAGGAGTTTGGTAAGCGTATGGTAGGAAGGTGTTGCCGTGTCACAGGGCAAGCCCGCGTCGCTCATTAGCGCTCCGGAATCGAATTTGAAATCAACGGTACCGTAGTGACTCCCCTTCATCTCGGTGGTGACGCCATTTCCTGGGCCAATAACGAGATTGCTGAAGGTCGTGCCCCCGGTCTGCGGGAAGCGGCGCGTTAAGCCGGCTCCCGGCGAAATATCAGCGTCGGCCTTTGGATTGAGAGTTACCTTGATTGTCCAGGCCGTGGGATCAAAGTGCTTCGGATCGCTTATCGGCTGAAGGTCAATGAGCGTGAACTTAAGTTCGCATGCGGTGTGTAGGATAATCTCCCGAACCGGCAATGCCCAATCAGGCGGTATGTCTGGAAAAATCGCGCAACCGCCGCAGCAGACAAGAACTGCAAAGGAAAAGATTCTAGCAATGCAGGACACGGCACAACTCCCCCAAACGTGCCCTCTTCCTGACCTTGATCGTTGCACGCAACAGACCAGGAGTCTGTTGCCCCAAGACAACATCTGGACGTATTATGAACTACGAGCAACCGATCCCGCGTTCGCGGGAAGCGGTTTCGGCCCATTCGGGTTTGCGCCAAGTCCGGGCCAGCGACTTCGATTTCACCAGCGCGCTCGGCTTTCAGCTCGCGGATCGCGGCCTCAAGGTCACCTTCAGCAAGCCTGGCGTTGGGACCGACCGACCTCAACGCGCGCGAGACGACTCATTTTGGCTGGAGCCGCCGCGAAGGCGTGTTGGTCCGCATCCCATTCAGGATGATCGTCGTCCCAGTAACGCATGACCTCGTACACCTGGCGACCGTACATGCTGCCCGCCTGCCCCCGAACCTCCTCTATGAAGTTGCGGAAGAGCGTGGGGCTTGGCGCAAACGCCATATGATCCGCGTACCCGTCCAGGGACTGGTTCATTCCAAACACGAGCTTGGCCATGCTACGAGATCTCCATCCCAACACTCTGCCGACCAGCTCATCAAGCCGCTGTCACGGACCCTTCCGCATCTGCATTTCCTCTTCAAGCCGAAGGACGAGCGAACGGGCCCGACATCCCTCACAACTTTTTTCGTAACCCAGGAAAGACGACTCGAGAACGAGCGGACCCGTGTGGTCCGAGCGAGGCTCATCTGCGGGCGAAATGCGGAACAGGGCTGCAGATATTATCAACAGGGCTGCAGATATCATTTCCGCTTGCGTAAAATTTGCGGGCGGGGACGGAGTTCGCTTGGAGCGTGGCTCTCCATGAGCGAGACTCTGGCCTTCGCTGCGTTCGCTGATTCGTCATCGATGTCCAGTCCTGTCGCAAGAAATATTCTTCTTCCGTTTTTCGGAAGTTTGTGATTTGATCGCGTCATCCCGCCTCGATGCAGAGGGCGTGTTGGCCAATCGTCACCGGACGTGAGGCGGGGATGCGATGGACGCGTCGGTCTCGCCGGACGAGCGGAGCCGATACGGACGTGAAGGCGTGTGGTCCTGGCCTCCCGACGCTGAGGCCAAGTTCGCGAGAAGATGATCTCGCGGGCGATGGGAGCAAGAAAGCCCGGTTCCCAGGGAGAGCGCGTTATAAATGTTAAAACCATCGCGCAGGGAATGCCGGACTTGGATTCAATCGGTCGTCGCAACACTGTTGTTTTTCATTGATGAGAGCAACTGGTCAAGCGCTTCCGCTGGAGTTTTCCAGTTCAGCGTCTTTCGAGGTCGGGCATTGAGAGCTTGGGCCACGGCGGATATTTCGTCGGCGCTGTAGAGGCTCAGATCGGAGCCTTTCGGGAAGTACTGGCGCAGCAGGCCGTTGGTGTTCTCGTTGGTGCCGCGCTGCCAGGGGCTTCTTGGATCGCAGAAGTAGACCTGGATTCCGGTATCGATCTTGAGGCGACTGTGCTGAGCCATTTCGGTTCCCTGATCCCAAGTCAACGAACGACGCAATTCTTCGGGCAAGGTGATGATGGTGCGGGTGATGGCGTCGCGCACAGCTTCGGCTCCGTGTCCGGAGAGCGAAGGTGCGTTGTTGTCGCGTGGCCTCTCGCCATGGCCCGCCAGTCGTGGAAGGTGGAGCAGCATGGTAAAGCGCGTGGTGCGTTCGACCAGGGTACCGATCGCCGAACTGCCGGCGCCGACAATCAGGTCTCCCTCCCAATGGCCCGGCACCGCGCGATCTGCAACTTCGGCAGGTCGCTCACTGATCATGATCTCAGGGGTGACAAAGCCTCTGCTTCGCTTACGCGTACGCGCCCTTGGTACGCGCAACGCACGACCTGTTCGCAAGCAGGCCGTCAGTTCGCGGCGCAGCGCTCCCCGGCCCTGAACGAAAAGGGATTGATAAATGGCTTCATGGCTGATGCGCATCGTCTCGTCATCCGGGAAGTCGACCTGCAAGCGCCTGGCAATCTGCTCGGGGCTCCAGGCTTTGGTCCATCGCCGATCCTTGCATGGGCTCGGGCGACGGTCTTGCCGCCTGATGGCGCGACCACGAGCGCTGATTGGCGGCGCGACGACACCGGCAAGCCGCTCTTCCACATAAGTGCGCAAGGCAAGGTTGCGCGCAAGCTTGGTCGGCTTGGGGCGGCGGGCCGATCGATCCGCATGCCACTGAGCGGTGGTCGCCCGATAGGCCATCTTGCCGCCGTGGGTGGCTGCATTGCGATCGAGCTCACGTGAGATTGTCGAGGCAGCCCGTCCGAGGCGCCGCCCAATCTCCCGGATGGAATGGCCCTGCACATTGAGAAGTGCGATCTCTTCGCGCTCCGCAAATGAGAGGTATCGCCCGGAGAGCGGCTTTGCCGAAGCTCTGAACATCGCTGGTGGCATGCCGCCCGCCTTTCGGAACAATCTGGGTCCGACAGCTTGTGACAATCCAGCCTTGAGCGCAGCATTTTCGCTGTTCAACCCCGCGGCAATCCCCAGCCAAAACACTCCCTGTTCAGCTCGCCCTGCAACAGGCGGTCGTCCCATCGACCCCAGCCGCGCCCGTGTTGATCGCTTCTTTCGAATGCCCATCGCAACCCTCCGAATCTGAAGTGTTGCGACGACCTGTTGAGCTCAAGGGATGATCGGCTGAACCTGTGGTAACTGCCGCCTGCTTTTTGTTTTGCAGGCGGGCCACGGGCGAGGCCATCGCCCGGCATTCCCTGCGCCCTCTCATTTTCGGAGGGAGCGAGACTGACGCGCAACCCGGGCGCATCGCGCCGCGGGAATGTTGGATTGTGCCTCAAGATAAGACGTCATTGCGAGCGAAGCGATGCAATCCAGAAAGCCGCCGCGGTGACGGTCTGGATTGCGTCGGAACTGACGCTCCTCGCAATGACGGTCATGTTCTCTGACATTCGAATATCTGCCCGCACCAGCGCTGTCGTCCCGGACATGCGCGCCCGCCGAGCTTTACTAACAGCTCAAAACGCCGTGTAGCCGCCGTCGATCACAAAACAGTCGGCGGTATGGTAGGACGAGGCGTTGCTCATCAGGTAGACGGCGATGCCGCCGAAATCGCTGGGTTCGCCGAAGCGCCGCACCGGGATGCGCGGCATCACGTTGGCGACGAATTTTTCGTTGGCCATGATGCCCGCTGTCATGTCGCTCCTGATCCAGCCGGGCAGGATGGCGTTGGCGGTGACGCCGTAGCGCGCCAGTTCGACCGCAAGCGCCCGGCACAGCGCGTTGATCGCCGCCTTGGTCGCGGCATAATGCTCGTTGCGCGCGGTGCCGAACAGCGAGGCAAGGCTCGAGGTCGCAACCAGGCGGCCGAACGGATCGCCTGAGGTGGCGCGCTCGGTCATGTGGCGGGCGACCGCCTGGAATGCGTGGAAGACGCCGTCGAGATTGGTCGCAAACATCGTGCGCCATTCCTCTTCGGTGCGGTCGATGAAAGCGCGCCGGCCGCCACCGCCGATGCCGGCATTGGCAAAGCAGCCGTCGACCCGGCCAAAGGTATCGAGCGCCGCCTGCATCGCGTCTTTCACCGAGGCGGGGTCGGTGACGTCGCAGACCCGGGCCATGACCTTGCCGGGAGCCTTGGCCATGGTCGCGGCGGCGGCCTGGTTCTTGTCCGCATTGCGGCCCCAGATCGCGACGTTGCAGCCACTCAACGCAAGAGCCTGCGCGATGCCAAGCCCGATACCGCCATTGCCGCCGGTGATGATGGCCACGCGGCCGGTGAGGTCGAACATGTTCATGGGAAGGTTTCCGTTAAGTATGATGCGCATCAGCTAGGCGCCGGGAGCATGGACAAGCCGCCGGCAAAAATCAAATATGGCAGCCGACGGTAGATCGCGCCGGCAAGCCCCGCAGTGAGCGCCGGGATACGAGAGGGAAGAGGAAACGATGCAGTTCAAGCATGTCACGCTCGACATCGACGGCCCGGTGGGCGTTTTGAAGATGGACCACCAGGAGGTCATGAACGCGGTCTCGATGGACATGCTGGGCGGGCTTGCCGAGGCGCTCGACGTCATCGACGAGAAGCGGGCCGAGGTCCGTTGCCTCGTGCTGACCGGCGCCGGCCGCGCCTTCTGCACCGGCGCCAATCTGCAGGGCCGCAACAAGCCGACCACCGGCCGCAGCAATGCGGGCGCGGCGCTTGAAACCGGCTTCCATCCGTTCCTGCGCCGGATCCGCAACCTGCATTGCCCGCTGGTCACCGCAGTCAACGGTCCGGCGGCGGGCGCCGGCATGAGCTTTGCGCTGCTGGGGGACATGATCCTGATGGCGCGCTCGGCCTATTTTCTGCAGGCATTCCGCCGCATTGGCCTGGTGCCGGACTGCGGCTCGACCTGGCTTTTGCCGCGCCTGGTCGGCCGCGCGCGCGCCATCGAGCTGTCGCTGATGGGCGAGCGGCTGCCGGCCGAGAAGGCGCTGGAATGGGGGCTGGTCAACCGCGTCCATGACGATGCCGTTCTGATGGACGAGGCGATGAAGCTCGCCCATGAACTGGCGAACGGGCCGACGATTGCGCTATCCTTGATCCGCCGGCTCTATTGGGACAGCCCGGAAAATTCCTTCGAGGACCAGCTCAACCTGGAATTCCAGTCGCAGCGCATCGCGGGTGCGGCGGAAGATTTCAAAGAGGGCGTCACCGCATTCCTTGAAAAGCGGCCGGCGCAGTTCAAGGGCAGATGAGAGAGGCCGAAAATGGAGGCGGAGCTCGGCCGCTGTGTGGTGTCGTTCTATCCGGGCGCGACCGGGATTGCCGGCGCGACAAAACTGTCGGGCGGCGCTAGCCAGGAGACCTGGTCGTTCGACATCGTGCACGGCGACGGCAACATCGGCGCCATCCTGCGCCGCGCGCCAAAAGGTTTTGGCGCGGCACCCAAGCGCGCGGCGGGCTTGAACAACGAGGCCGCGCTGATGCATCTGGCATATCAGGCCGGCGTGCCGTCGCCGCGCGTGCTCTATATCTTGAAGCCGGAGGATGAACTCGGCACCGGCTTCATCATGGAGCGTGTCGAAGGCGAAACGATCGCGCGGAAGATTTTGCGCGACGAGAAATTCGCCATCGCGCGGCAGCATCTCGCCCACCAGCTCGGCAGGGTCGCCGCGGGCATCCACGGCCTGCCGCGGGCGGAATTGCCCCACTTGCGTGAAATGACATCGACCAAGGAGATCGACGAACTCGGCCGCGAGTACCACAGCTTTGACTGGCCGCGGCCGGTGTTCGAGCTGGCGCTGCGCTGGCTGAAGGACCACGATCCGGGCGCGCCGGAGGAGATCACGCTGGTGCATGGCGACTTCCGCCACGGCAATCTCGTGATCGGCCCCGTCGGCGTGCGCGCGGTGCTGGACTGGGAGCTCGCCCATTTCGGCGATCCCATGGAGGACCTCGGCTGGATCTGCGTCAATTCATGGCGCTTTGGCGAGATCGACAAGCCGGTCGGCGGTTTCGGCTCGCGCGAGGAGCTCTATGCCGGCTACGAGAGCGCCGGCCGCAAGGTCGATGCAGACCGGGCGCGGTTCTGGGAGGTAATGGGCACCTTGCGCTGGGGGGTAATGTGCTGCGGCATGATGCAACGTTTCCGCGATCAGCCGGACAACTCGATGGAGCGCGCCATGATCGGGCGCCGCGCCTCGGAGACCGAGATCGATCTGATGGTGCTGCTGGCGCCGCGCGAGAGCTGAGCCGGATGGTGAGGTGAGATGCAGGACGAGCCGACGCCGATCGAGCTGACGAGAGCCGTCGCCGACTTTCTGCGGAGCGAGATTGCGCCTGGTCTTGCCGGGCATCAGGCCTTCAAGCTGCGCGTCGCCGTCAACATTCTCGATCTGGTCGGACGGCAATTGTCGCTGGAGCAGGGCAGCGATGGCGCGGAAGCGGCGCGGCTCGCACGGCTTCTCGACCTCGAGGGCTCGCTGTTCGAGCTCAACCAGGCGCTCGCCGACCGCATCGCGGACGGCAAGCTCGATCTCGCGACCCCGGGGCTTCCCGAGCATCTGTGGCAGACCACGCTCGACAAGCTCGCGATCGATCAGCCGAAATATGCGTCGTACAAGAGAGAGCTGAAGAGGAAGCAGACTTGACGCCGCTCTCTTCACCGTCATTGCGAGGCGACTTTGCGCCGAAGCAATCCAGTCTGTCCCCATGGATAGATCCTGGATTGCTTCGCGGAGCCTGTCATCGGGCCGCGCTTTGCGCGGACCCGTTGGCTCGCAATGACGGCGGTGGCTTATCGCCCCAGCCATTGCGGCGGACGCTTTTCGGCGAACGCCTTCGGTCCCTCGATGTAGTCCTGCGACGCGGCCATCGCCTTCACGGCCGGGTATTCGCGCTGCTCGGTGATCGCCTGTTCGAGCGACACCGCAAGACCCTTCTGGATCGCCTGCTTGGAGGCGCGGATCGACATCGGCGAGTTCCTGCAGATCGTCTCGGCCCAGCGCATCGCGGCCGTAAGCGCCTCGCCCTGTGGCACCACCTCGTTGACAAAACCGAGCTCAAGCCCCTCCTTGGCGCTGACGTGGCGCGCGGTCAGGATCATGCCCATCGCGCGCTTCAGGCCGATCTGGCGTGGCAACCTCTGCAGGCCGCCGGCGAGCGCGGCGAGGCCCACGCGCGGCTCAGGAAGCGCGAAGGTGGCATTGTCAGCGGCGATGATGAGGTCGCAGGCCAGCGCAATCTCGAAGCCGCCGCCCATCGCAACCCCGTTGACGGCGGCGATGATCGGCTTGTCGCAGTCGAAGCGCGAGGTGAGGCCCGCAAAGCCGCCACTGTCCCAGCCGCGCTTTCCCCCGGCCGCCTGCCATTTCAGGTCGTTGCCGGCACAGAACGCCTTGTCGCCGGCGCCGGTGACGATCGCGACCCATTGCTCGGGATCGGCGCAAAACTCGTCGAACACCTTGTTGAGCTCGAAATGCGCATCGATATGCAGCGCGTTGTAGACCTCGGGCCGCGACAGCGTCACGACCGTCACCGGCCCCTTGCGCTCGACCTTGGAGAATTTCAGCTCCATGTTTCCTCTCTTGTTGGTTTTTCACGGCGTGGAATACGGCAGGCAAGTCTAGCGAGACCGTGCCGACAACGACAACAATAAAGACAAACGGGAGTGACTGCCTTGGATTTTGCGCTGCCTGCCGACCTCATGGCCTATCTCGACGAGCTCGATCGCTTCATTGCGGCCGAGATCAAGCCGCTGGAGGCGGCGGACGACAACATCCGCTTCTTCGACCATCGCCGCGAATGGGCGCGCACGGATTTCGAGAATGGCGGTCTGCCGCGGCGCGAATGGGAGTTGCTGCTGCGCAAGGCAAAAAACCTCGCCGACGAGGCCGGCCACCTGCGCTTTGCGATCCCGAAGCGTTATGGCGGCAAGGACGGCTCCAACCTGTGGATGGCGGTGATCCGCGAGCATTTCGCCGCCAAGGGACTCGGGCTGCACAACGATCTGCAGAACGAACACTCGATCGTCGGCAATTTTCCGCTGGTCACCATGCTCGACCGTTACGGGCGCGACGAGCAGAAGGCGATGATCGAGGGTTCGATCACCGGCAAATATCGCATCACCTTCGGCCTCACCGAGCCCCATCACGGCTCTGATGCCACCCATATGGAGACGCGTGCGGTGCCTGCGACGCGGGACAACGTCAAGGGCTGGGCCATCAACGGCGAGAAGATGTGGACCACGGGCATGCATGTGGCGACCCACTGCGCGCTGTTCACCCGCACCTCCGGCAATGACGGCGACGCGCGCGGCATCACCTGTTTCCTGGTGCCGGCGAAGAGCGAGGGCGTGAAGGTCGAGGAATATATGTGGACCTTCAACATGCCGACCGATCATCCGAGGGTCAGCTTCACGGAGGTGTTCGTGCCTGAGGACGCGCTGTTCGGCGAGGTCGGCAGAGGCTTGTCGCTCGCGCAGTGCTTCGTGCACGAGAACCGCATCCGCCAGGCGGCGAGCTCGCTCGGGGCCGCGGTCTACTGCATCAACGAAAGCGTGACATATGCGCGGGAGCGAAAGCCGTTCGGCAAGGCGCTGGCGGAAAACCAGGCGATCCAGTGGCCGCTGGTCGAGCTTGCGACGCAGGCCGAGATGCTTCGTCTGCTGATCCGAAAGACCGCCTGGGAGATGGACCAGATGACACAGGCCGAGGTCGAGCACACCCTCTCGGACAAGGTCTCGATGTGCAACTACTGGGCCAATCGGCTGTGCTGCGAGGCCGCTGACCGCGCCATCCAGGTGCATGGCGGCATGGGCTATTCGCGGCACCGGCCGTTCGAGCACATCTATCGCCACCACCGTCGTTACCGCATCACCGAGGGCAGCGAGGAAATACAGATGCGCAAGGTCGCGGGTTTCCTGTTCGGCTACATGGGCGCAGGGAAGCGATGATGCGAACAGGCTTTCCTAGGCGCTCTGCGCGGCCTTGGTCATCAGCTCGGTTTCGAACAGGGTGAAGACGTCGTCATACGGGAGAATTTCTTCATGCGGTCCAGGGCGTCCGAGCAGATAGCCCTGCGCTTCGTCGCAGCCCTCGCGCCGCAGCAGGGCGAACTGATTGTCGGTCTCGACACCTTCCGCGAGGATCGGGACCTCGAGGCTCTTGCCGAGCGCCAGCACTGCGCGGACAATCGCCCTGGTCTGCGGGTTGGTCTCGACCTCGTTCATGAACAGGCGGTCGAGCTTGATCTTGTCGAACGGGAAGGAGCGCAGCGTGTCGAGCGAGGAATAGCCGGTGCCGAAATCGTCGAGCGCGATGGTGACGCCGAGCGCCTTGATCTGACGCAGGATGTGCAGCGCGCGCGTCTTGTCGGCGATGATCGTGGATTCGGTGATTTCCAGTTCGAGCCGCGACGCCGGCAAGCCGGTTTCCACCAAAATCTCATGGACCAGCCGCGGCAGCTCGGGCTGGCTGAATTGAACCGGGGATAGGTTGACGGCGATCCTGTGCGGGATCTGCCAGGCGGCGGCGCGGCGGCAGGCTTCGCGCAGCACCCATTCGCCGATGTCGAGAATGGCGCCGCTTTCCTCGGCGATCGGAATGAAGTCGAGCGGAGGAATCAGGCCGCGTTCAGGATGATACCAGCGCAGCAGCACCTCGTAGCCGCAGATCGTCGCGTGGGTGACCGAGATCTGGACCTGGAAATGCAGGTCGAACTGCTGCAGCTCCAGCGCCTGGCGCAATTCCCGCGCCAGCATCTGCCGTTCCCGCGCGACCTCGTCGAGCCGGCTCTCGTAGAAGCAGACGGCGGTGTTGAGCTCGGACTTGGCGCGATACATCGCCAGATCGGAGTTTCCGATCAGCGTTTCCGCGGAGAGGCCATCCTGCGGATAGACCGCGACGCCGATGCTGGCGCCGGCCGCGGCCCGGAAGTCGTCGATCTCGAGCGGTTCGAACAGGGCGACCTCGAGCCGGCCGAGAAAGTCGAGCAGGACGTCCTCGTTGCGAAAATTCTTCAGGGCCGCGAATTCGTCGCCGCCGATCCGCGCGATGAACTCGCCGTCCTTGACGCAATCCGTGAGCCGGCCGGCGATGATCTTCAACGCCTGGTCGCCCGCGCTGTGCCCCCTGAAATCGTTGATCTCCTTGAAGCGGTTGAGATCGATTCCGATTACCGCGAGCTCGTGTCCGTCCTCCTCGGCTCTCGCGAGCTCGTGGTCCAGGC
>Ga0335084_10006341_pt1 | contig 11758 bp, 11 predicted proteins | sample Lox_Sample_44_FD_206721 | JGI IMG/M metagenome (GOLD analysis project Ga0335084, IMG submission 206721) | Soil microbial communities from Loxahatchee National Wildlife Refuge, Florida, United States - Lox_Sample_4.4 | ecosystem: Environmental > Terrestrial > Soil > Wetlands | place: USA...
GGCGGCATCCACGGCTCGCGCGTCAGGCGCTCGGCGTAAGCCGACAGCCGCGGCGGCGGCCCGGTGTCGAGCACGGCGCTCGCGCGCGGTGGCGCCACCACGCCGGCCACCACCGTGGTGGCGCGCTCGCGCGCGAGCAGGTAGCCCTCGGCCATCAGCTGCTCGTACGCCGCCAGCACGGTGTTGCGAGACACCCCGAGGTCGGCGCACAGCGCGCGCGTCGAAGGCAGCCGGCTGCCGGGGCGGAACTGGCCGGCGCGGATGCCCGCCTTCAGCGCGTCGTAGATCTCGCGGTGCAGAGGGGCGCCGCTGCGGCGCAGGGCAAGCAGCATGGCTGGCTCCACGAATGGGGTCGATCAATCAATTCTGGGGGATCCAGCTCGACCACAGCAAGAGACCCGAGGCCGTTGCAATGCGGATGCACTGGTACCTTCGCAAATGAGATTTCTGGTGGTTTCTTCGATCCAGCAGTCGGCCTAGCATGGCGCCATCGATCGCTGGAGCCGTTCATGTCCGCACTGCCCACGCCGTCCGATGACCGCGCCGACGACCGGCGCGCCATCGAAGACCTCAACCGCCACTACCTGCGCGCGGCCGAGCACAGCGACGTGCGCTGGTTCGCCGAGCACCTGGCGGCCGACTTCACCTGCAGCCTGGTCGACGGCTCGATCAGCGACCGCGCGGGCTTCCTCGAGCGCATCGCGCGGCCGCACGAGGCGCGCGACTTTGCGGCCCTCGACGTGCGCATCCGCTTCGTCGGCGAGCTGGCGCTGGTGCATGCCGGCTTCGCCTACACCCGGCCCGACGGCCAGCCCGGCAGCGGGCGCTACACCGACATCTACGCGCAGCACCGCGGACAGTGGCTTTGCGTGTCGGCGCACTTCAACCGCTTCTGAACGCTGGAGACGCGATGGCCACGACCATCACCGACGCCGCCGATCTCGCCATGCTGCGACGGCTCAACGAGGAATTCATCCGTTCGGTGTCGGGCTCCGACAGCGCCTGGTTCGAGCGCCACCTGGCGGCCGACTTCCTGAACAGCAACCCCGAGGGCACGCTGTCGGACCGCGCCGCATTCCTGCGCCAGGTGGCCAGGCCGTCGGCGGTGACGCAGCTCGCCGCGCAGGACGTGCGCATCCGCCTGTTCGGCCAGACCGCCATCGTGCACGGACGCACCACCTACCGCAAAGCCGACGGCCACCCTGGCTCGGGCCGCTACACCGACGTGTGGGCGCGCGCCGGCGACGGCTGGCAGTGCGTGGCGGCCGACGTGACGCGCTGCTGAGCGGCGGCGGGCCCTGCGCAACGCGCCGCGGCCGGGCTGCGAGCGGCAGCGACCCTTGAGGCGTCGTTGCCGGCCGTGCGGCGGACAATGCGCGCGTGAACAGGCGCGTGCACGGCGAACCCGGGGCGACCAGGCGGCGGGCCGCGCGCCGGCTCGACTTCCAGACCGTCGCGCTGGTGCTGCAGGGTGGCGGCGCGCTCGGCTCGTATCAAGGCGGCGTGGCCGAGGGGCTGGTGGCCGCCGGCATCGAGCCCGACTGGGTGGCCGGCATCTCGATCGGCGCGCTGAACGCCGCGCTGATCGCGGGCAATCCGGTCGCGACGCGGGTGCAGCGACTGCGCGAGTTCTGGGAGACGATCTGCCAGCCGGTGGGGGTGGTGCCGGCGGTGCAGGCGCTGCAGCAATTCGTGCACGGCGTGGGCCCCGAGACGCGCAAGGTGTTCAGCGCGTTCGAGGCGTGGCGCGCCGTCGTCGGCGGCCAGCGCGAGTTCTTCGCGCCGCGAGGCATCACGCCGTGGCTCGGCGGCAAGCAGGGCGTCACGCAGGCCAGCTTCTACGACACCGCGCAGATGAAGAGCACGCTCGAGCGCTTCGTCGACTTCGACCGCGTCAATGCCGGCCCGATGCGGGTGTCGGTGGGCACGGTCAACGTGCGCAGCGGCAACTTCGAGTACTTCGACAACACCGAGGGACCGGCGTGCCGGGCGATGCGCGCCGAGCACTTCATGGCCTCGGCTGCGCTGCCGCCGGGCTTCCCGGCGGTCGAGATCGGCGGCGAGTACTACTGGGACGGCGGGCTGGTGTCGAACACGCCGCTGGCGATCGTGCTCGATGCGACGCCGCGGCGCGACACGCTGGCGTTCCAGGTCGACCTGTGGAGCGCGCGCGGGCCGCTGCCCGACAACGTGTACGACGCCGAGGAGCGGCGCAAGGACATCGTCTACTCGAGCCGCACGCGCGCCGTGACCGACACCATGGCGCGCCAGCAGCGCTACCGCCGCCTGCTGCGCGAGCTGCTGGAGCAGGTGCCTGCGCGGGCGCGGCGGTCGGATCCGTGGTGCCAGCAGGCGCAGCAGCTGGCGTGCTCGCGCCAGTACGCCGTGATCCACCTGATCTACCAGGACAAGGACTGGGAAGGGCTGTCGAAGGACTATGAGTTCGGCCCGCAGTCGATGCGCGAGCACTGGGCCAGCGGCCTGGCCGACATCGAGCGCACGCTGGCCAACGAGGCCTGGCTGCGCCTGCCGCCGCAAGGGCAGGAGTTCGTGGCGCACGACAGCCATCGCGGGCGTTAGCGCGCGCCTCGCGCAGGCGACGCGCCCGGGTGTACGCTGGCGCATGGCCGGCCCCAGGCGTTCGACACCGCAGCGGCGCGCCGCGTGGATCGCGTGCTGCTGCAGCGCGCTGCTGGCCGCCGCGCTGGCGCTCGCGCAGGCGCCGGGCGCGGCCACCACGGCGCCGGTGCTGGTGGTGCGCATCGACGGCGCCATCGGGCCTGCCGCTGCCGACCGGGTGACGCGCGCGCTCGATCGCGCCACACACGACCGCGCGCAGCTCGTCGTGCTCGAGATGGATACGCCGGGCGGCCTCGACACTGCGATGCGCAGCATCATCAAGGCGATCCTGGCGTCGCCGGTGCCGGTGGCCACGTTCGTGGCGCCGCAGGGCGCGCGCGCGGCCAGCGCGGGCACCTACATCCTGTACGCGTCGCACGTCGCGGCGATGGCGCCGGCCACCAACCTGGGCGCCGCGACGCCGATCGCGATCGGCATGCCGACCCCAGGCGGCGAGTCGCCGGCGGCCAGCGCGCCGGCGGGCAAGGGCGCGTCGGATCACGACACGCTGGCCGCCAAGCGCGTCAACGATGCCAGCGCCTACATGCGCGCGCTGGCGCAGCTGCGCGGGCGCGACGCCGCGTGGGGCGAGCAGGCGGTGCGCGAGGCGGTGAGCCTGCCGGCGGCCGACGCGCTGCAGCGCAAGGTGATCGACCTCGTCGCCAATGACGTGCCCGACCTGCTGCGCCGGCTCGACGGCCGCGTGATCCAGCGCGACGCCTCACAGGGCGGTCCGCTGACACTGGCCACCGCGCAGGCGCCGGTGGTCGCGCTCGAGGTCGACTGGCGCGACAAGCTGCTGACGGTGATCAGCGACCCCAGCCTGGCGCTGGTGCTGATGATGGTCGGCGTCTACGGGCTGCTGTTCGAGTTCATGAACCCGGGCACCGTGGCACCCGGCGTGATCGGCGGCGTCAGCCTGCTGCTGGCAATGTGGGGCCTGCAGATGTTGCCGATCAACTACGCCGGGCTCGGGCTGATTCTGCTCGGCATCGCGTTCTTCGTCGGCGAGGCGTTCGTGCCGAGCTACGGCGTGCTCGGCATCGGCGGCGTGGCGGCGGTGGCGTTCGGCGCGCTGCTGCTGATCGACAGCGAGATACCGGGCTTCGGCATCCCGTGGCCGGTGGTGGCCGCGGTGGCGGTGGTGTCCGGCGCGGTGATCGTCGGCGTGGTCGGCATGGCCGCCCGCGCGCGACGGCGGCCGGTGGTCAGCGGCGCGGCGGTGCTGCTGGGCGCCGCCGGCACGATGATCGAGTTCAACAGCGGTGAAGGCTGGGCGCAGGTCAACGGCGAGCGCTGGCGCGTGCGCTGCCCGCAGCCGCTGCGTGCCGGCGAGCGCGTGCGCGTCGTGCGGATCGACGCGCTCACGCTCGACGTCAGCCCCGCCACCGAAGCATCCCCACTGCAAGGAGCCGTTCGATGAGCGCTGCGATCAGCCTGGCCCTGATCCTGATCCTGGTGATCTTCATCGCCGTCAACTCGCTGCGCATCCTGCGCGAGTACCAGCGCGGCGTGGTGTTCCAGCTCGGCCGCTTCTGGAAGGTCAAGGGGCCCGGGCTGGTGGTGCTGATCCCCGGCATCCAGCAGATGGTGAAGGTCGACCTGCGCATCGTCGTGATGGACGTGCCGAGCCAGGACGTGATCTCGCGCGACAACGTGTCGGTCAAGGTCAACGCGGTGCTGTACTTCCGCGTCGTCGACCCCGAGCGCGCGATCATCCAGGTCGAGAACTTCATGGCCGCCACCAGCCAGCTCGCGCAGACCACGCTGCGGGCGGTGCTCGGCAAGCACGACTTGGACGAGATGCTGTCGGAGCGCGAGCGGCTGAACCTCGACATCCAGAAGATCCTCGACAGCCAGACCGACGCCTGGGGCATCAAGGTCACCAACGTCGAGATCAAGCACGTCGACTTGAACGAATCGATGATCCGCGCCATCGCGCGCCAGGCCGAGGCCGAGCGCGAGCGCCGCGCCAAGGTGATCCACGCCGAGGGCGAGCTGCAGGCGTCGGAGAAGCTGGCGCAGGCGGCGGCGGTCCTGTCGCAGCAGCCGCAGGCGATCCAGCTGCGCTACCTGGAGACGCTGACGGTGATCGCCGCCGACAAGAACTCGACCATCGTGTTCCCGCTGCCGATGGACGTGGTCGGGCCGCTGCTCGATGCACTGAAGCGCAAGGGGCCGGCGCCGGGCTGAGCGGCGTCGGCACGATGTCGCGGTCAGCGTGCCATCAGCAGGCGCAGCGCGATCAGCAGCGCCGCCGCCACCACCACCAGCACCGTCAGGCCGGCGCCCATCTGGCGCGGCTGCGACGCCTCGACCGAGCGGCTGAGGCCGAACGCGCTCAGCGCGCGTCCCAGCAGCAGCGCGGCGCCGAGCGCGTGCACGAACGCGGCCGGCGTGCCGAGCGCTTCGGCCAGCACGATCAGCAGCAGCGCCAGCGGCACCTGCTCGGCGGCGTTGGCGTGGGCGCGGATCGCGCGGCGCAGCGGCGCGTCGCCGCCGTCGCCGAACTGGACGCCGGTGCGCACGCGGCCGAGGATCACGCGCACCGTGAGCAGCGCGGCGAGCAATCCGAGCGCGGCCGCGTAGGCCGCCGATGCGGTGGGAACGACGACGGTGGGCATGCGATCTCCTTGCGGCTGGGTGAGCCCATGCGGGCGACGTCAATGACGAAGCCGCCTGCCGGAAATCGACATCATCGGCCGGCCCGCACGGCCGGGCGGCGGGTGCCAGCCGCGCTGCCGCGGGCGTCTCGGCGGGGCCGGCCGTGGCGACGAACCCGAACCGACTCGTCCGCCTGCGGTGTGATAACAACGCTGCGGCGTCGCTGCACGCCGGGCGGCGCGTCCGACACGGATGGATTGACGACCGTCAATACCTCCACGACCGAGGTGCATAGCCTGTCTCGCAGCGGCAGGTGCCGCGGGCGGCAAACCAGCAAACCACGCGGATGTTCTCGATGACCAAGCTCTTCACCCATGCGCCCATCGCGCGAGCGATCGTCGGCCTGACGGCCTTGCTCGGGACGACATCCGTGCTGGCGGCCGGGTTCCAGCTCAACGAGAACTCCGCTTCGGGGTTGGGCAATGCCTTTGCCGGGGGGGCCGCGGTGGCCGAGGATGCCTCGACGCTGTGGTCCAACGCGGCCGGCATGTCGCGCATCCGCGCGCCTCAGATCGTCGGCGCGCTGCATCTGGTCAAGCCGTCGATCAAGTTCCACGACGGGGGGTCGTCCGCTGCGCTGGGCCAGCCGCTCGGCGGCGACGGCGGCGAGGCCGGCGGCATGAACTACGTGCCCAACGTCTACTTCGTGATGCCGATCGATGCGCAGTGGTCGGCCGGGGTCGGCATCAACGCGCCGTGGGGCCTGGTCACCGACTACGACGCGGGCTGGAAGGGCCGCTTCCTGGCGGACAAGTCGAGCATCAAGACGATCAACGTCAACCCGGCTGTCTCGTGGAAGCCTGCCAGCAACGTGGCGCTGGGGCTGGGACTGAATCTGCAGCGCATCGACGCCGAGTTCACCAACCAGGTCAACTACACCGCCGTGCTGTTGCAGGCCTCCGGCGGCGCAGTGGCGATACCGGGGCTGGAATCCAGCGCCCGCGCCGAGGGCTCCGACAACGCCTGGGGCTGGAACGCCGGCGTGCTGTGGGAGATCGACGCCAGCAGCCGCGTCGGCGCCCAGTACCGCTCGCCGATCAAGTTCCACATCGGCGGCAATGCGACCTTCACGAACCCTGCCGCGCCCGGGGCGCCGCCGGCGTTGACGGGCGCGGTGAACAACGGGCCGCTGGCCAACAGCGCGATCACCTCGGACGTCGAGATTCCGGCGATCGTCAACCTGTCGTACTTCAGAGCGCTCGACAGCCGCTGGGACGTCATGGCCGACGCGCAGTGGACGGGCTGGTCATCGATCGAGTCGCTGACCTTCGTCCGCGCCGACGGCAGCGTGCTGTCGAGCACGCCCGAGAACTTCAAGGACGCGTGGAAGTTCGCGCTGGGGGCCAACTACCACTACGACGCCAACTGGATGTTCCGCGGCGGCCTGGCCTACGACAAGTCGCCGGTACAGACCGCCTACCTGACGCCACGGCTGCCGGATGCCGACCGCACCTGGCTGACGGCCGGCGCGCAGTACAAGATGAGCCCACAGGTCACGTTCGACTTCGGCGCCGGCTACGTCTGGGTCAAGACGGCGACGATCGACTCCAATCCCACCCAGAGTGCCGCGACCACGGCCGCCTATGGCCGACTCAAGGGCAACTTCAGCAACAACGTCGTGATCCTGTCGGGGCAGGTGGTCTACTCGTTCTGACCCAGCAGACTGGTTTCATCGCCGCGCGCCGGCGCTATCCGCGTGCTGCGAGCGCCGCCGCGCGCTGCTGCAGGTAGCGCCGCACCGCGGGCTCGCGCTCGAGCCCGATCGCCTGCGCATAGGCGTGCCGCGCGGCGGTCGCATCGCCGCTGCGTGCCAGCAGCTCGGCGCGCGCCGCCCAGTACGGCTGGTAGTCGGCCAGCCGCGCATCGCCGGCCAGCGTGTCGAGCGCCGCCAGGCCGGCGGCCGCGCCGCGGGTCTCGGCCAGCGCCACTGCACGGTTCAGCGCCGCCACCGGCGAGCCGGTCAGCTCGCACAGCGCGTCGTACAGGTGCTCGATCGCTGCCCAGTCGGCGCGGCCGCCGTGGCGGCGCATCGAGTGGGCCGACTGCACCGCGGCCTCGAGCTGGTAGCGGCCGGGTGCGCCTCGGCATGCGTTGGCTCGGTGCAGCAGCGCCTCGGCTTCGTCGACCAGCGCGGCGTCCCAGCGCGCCGGGTCCTGCTCGCTGAGCGGCACGTAGTCGCCCGTGGCGTCGCGCCGCGCCTCGCGGCGCGCGTGCGCGTGCAGCATCAGCGCCAGCAGGCCGAGCGCCTCGCCCTCGTCGGGCAGCAGCGAGGCGACCAGGCGGCCGAGCCAGATCGCCTCGTCGGCGAGGTTGCGCCGCCGCGCGTCGGCGCCCGCGGGATCGGACCAGCCCTCGGCGTACGCCGCGTAGATCGCGTCGAGCACGGTGGCCAGGCGCGCGCGCAGCGCGTCGCCCTGCGGCACCTCGAAGCCGATGCCGGCCTGGCGGATCTTGGTCTTGGCGCGCACCAGGCGCTGCGCCATCGTCGCCGGCGCGACCAGGAACGCCGACGCGATGGCCGCCGCGTCGAAGCCGAGCACCACCTGCAGCATCAGCGGCGCGTGCAGCTCGCGCGCGATGCCGGGGTGCGCGCACGCGAACAGCAGCCCCAACCGGCGGTCGGGCCACGCGGGGTCGTCGTCGTCGCCGGCCTGCAGATCGGCCAGCCATTGCAGGAGCGCCGACGCCTGCTCGTCGAGGCGGCGCTGCCGCATCGCGTCGATCAGCTTGCGCCGCGCCACGGTCAGCAGCCAGGCATCGGGGGCGCGCGGCACGCCGCCGGCCGGCCACTGCGCGAGCGCGATCGCCAGCGCCTCGGACAGCGCGTCCTCGGCGCCGGCGACGTCGCGCGTGCGCGCCGCCAGGAAGGCGATCAGCTTGCTGTAGCTGTGTCGCGCCGCGGTCTCGGCGGCGGCTGCGGCGTCGCCGTGCCCGCTCACGCTTGCTACATCGGCCACACCGGGCGCACTTCGACTATGCCGTGCGCGGCGCCCGGACAGCGCGCCGCCCACGACAGCGCGCCGTCGAGGTCCGGCACGTCGATCAGGAAGTAGCCGCCGAGCTGCTCGCGCGTCTCGGCGTACGGGCCGTCGAGCACCTGCGTCTTGCCCGACTGCAGGCGCACCGTGGTGGCCGCCGACGTCGGCCGCAGCCGGTTGCTGTTCTTCAGCACGCCGGCCTTCTGCAACGCGTCGTGATAGGCGCCGTAGGCGGCCATCCCCTCGGCCTGTTGCGACGGGCTCAGTTTGTCCCAGCCATCGGGGTCGGAATAGATCAGCAGCATGTACTCCATGTCGGCGCTCCTCATCGGATCGTGGCGCTGCGGAATGCCTCGCCTGGACAATGTCGGGCGGCAACGTCCGGTTTCGACATCGGCCGGTGGTGATCGTACAAAGCGGATGCCGTTGCAGCGAATTCAGGGAGCCAGATGATGACGATGCCCTCCGCGCACGCGCCGCTGCCCGGCGCGCGCACCCAGGCGATGACGCCGATCGGCGTCGAGCGCATGGGCGATGCCGCCGACGCGCTGCGCGACCGCTCGGTGCTGCGCCTGGAGAACCTCGACACCGACCTACTGCCGCCGCGCGAGGCGCTCGACGCGACCCGCGCCGCGGTCGACGACGACGACGCCAACAGCTATCTGCCGTTCTTCGGCCACGACCGCCTGCGCCAGGCGGCGACGCGGCTGGTCGAGCGCAGCGGCGGCTATGTGGCCGGCAGCCTCGACTGGCGGCGCCAGTGCTTCATCTCGGCCGGTGGCCTGAGCGGCGTGCTCAACGCCTTGCTGGCGCTGATCGAGCCCGGCGACGAGGTGGTGCTGACCAGCCCCACCTACGTCGGCCTCATCAATCGCGTGCGGCTGGCCGGCGGCGTGCCGCGCTTCATCCGCCTGGTGCCCGACGCCAAGGGCTGGCGGCTCGACCCGTCGACGCTGGCGCGCGCGGTGACGGCGCACACGCGCGCGTTCCTGATGATGAGCCCGTCGATGCCCAGCGGCGCCGTGCTCAACCGCGACGAGTGGGTGGCGGTGTGCGCGGCGTGCGTGGCCGCCGACGCGTGGATGATCTACGACAGCGCGATGGAGCGGCTGCTGTTCGCAGGCGTGCCGCACTGGCACCCGGCGCGTTTTGATGGCATGGCCGAGCGCACGGTCACCGTCGGCGCGGCGTCGAAGGAGTACCGCATGATCGGCTGGCGCGTCGGCTGGGTGGTGTGCCCGCTGCAGGCGGCCGAGGCGATCGGCCGCGTCGCGATCTCCAACGTCGTGTGCCCGGTCGGCATCGCGCAGCAGGCGGCGGCCGCGGCGATCGAGTCGGCCGACGACGGCATCGCGCGTTGCGTGGCCACCTGGCAGCAGCGGCACGACCTGCTGCTGAGCACGTTGTCGCCGCGCCATCGCGTGATCCCCGCTGCCGGCGGCTGGTCGCTGCTGATCGACTTCGCGGCCCAGGGCCTGAGCGGCGCGCAGGCGTCGGCTGCGCTGCTCGAGCAAGGCATCGCCGCCACGTCGATGGAGAACTGGGGCGAGGACGACACCGCACGCTACCTGCGGCTGGTGTTCGCCAACGAGCCGCTCGAGCGGCTGCGCGACGTGGCGCCGCGTTTCGCGCGCGCGTTCGGTGCCTGAGCCGTCAGCGCGTCGCGCCGCGCAGTTCGATCGCCAGCTTGCCGTGCGCTTGACCGGCGCCCGAGGCAGCCGTCGGTGTCGTCCATCGGCGGCAGTCGCGCTGCTTGGGCTATTCTGCGGCGGGCTCGACGCTGCTCGGGCTCCATCACGCAGGAGACATGTCATGAGACCCGTTCGCCTCGGCGCCTTCGTGCTCGGTGCCTGCCTGGCCTTGGGCTGCGGAGCGGCCGCGGCACAGGGCTATCCGAGCAAGCCGATCCGCCTGGTCGTGACGTTCCCGAGCGGCGGCGCGCCCGACACTCTGGCGCGGCTGTTCGGCGAGCGCGCGCAGCTCGGCGGCCAGCCGATCGTGGTCGACAACAAGCCCGGCGCCGGCGGCAACATCGGCGCCGACTTCGTCGCCAAGTCGCCGGCCGACGGCTACACGCTGGTGATCGGCACCGTCGGCACGCACTCGATCAACGGCGCGCTGTACCCGAAGATGCCGTACGACATGGTGAAGGACTTCGCGCCGGTGGGCCACATCGCGTCGGCACCGAACCTGCTGGTGGTGACCAACGAGCTGCCGGTCAAGAACGTGGCCGAGCTGATCGCGTACATGAAGGCCAATCCCAACAAGCTGAGCTTCGGGTCGCCGGGCATCGGCACCTCGGTGCACGTGTCGGGCGAGCTGTTCAAGTCGATGACCGGCACGCAGATGACGCACGTGCCGTACAAGGGCCGCCAGTTCGCGATCCCCGATCTGGTGGGCGGGCAGATCCAGCTGATGTTCGACAACATGCCCTCCGCGTTGCCGATGGCCAGGGAAGGCAAGATCCGCGCGCTCGCGCAGACGACGCTGACGCGCTCGCCCGCGGCGCCCGACGTGCCCACGGTCGCCGAGACGGTGCCGGGCTTCGAGGCGACCACCTGGTTCGCGATGTTCGCGCCGGCCGGCACGCCTCCCGACGTGGTGAGCAAGCTCAACAACGAGCTCAAGCGGGTGTTCTCGCTGCCCGATGTGCAGGACAAGCTGAGGGCGATCGGCCTCGAGCCGTGGCTGTCGACGCCCGAGGAGCTGGCCAAGTATCAGGTGGCCGAGATCGTCAAGTGGGCCAAGGTGGTGAAGGAGTCGGGAGCGAAAGCGGAGTAGGCACGCCAGCCGGCGCCTGCGTGGCGCCGCTCAGTGCGCGCCGCCGGCGTCGGCGGCCGCACCGATCTGGCCGCCGCGCGGCTGCGCCAGCCAGACGATCGCGATCAGCCCGAGGAACAACAGCGCCGACAGGTAGAACAGGTCGGTCGCGGCCATCGTGTAGGCCTGCTGGTCGACCAGGCGGTTCAGCATGGCCTGCCCCTGCTCGGGCGACAGCCCCGACGCGCCCAGCCGCGACAGCGCCTGCATCGCGGCGTCGTTGCCGCGATGCAGCGATTCGGTCAGCTGCGCGTGGTGCAGCGAAGCGCGGCTGTCCCACCACGTGGTGAAGATCGACGTGCCGAATGCGCCGGCGCTGATGCGCACGAAGTTCGACATGCCCGAGGCGTCGGGCAGCTGCTCGGGTTTCAGGCCACTGAACACGATGGCCTGTAGCGGGATGAAGAAGAACGCCATCGCCGCGCCCTGCAGCAGCGTCGGCAGCAGGATCACCCACACGGTGGCGTTGGTGTTGAAGTTCGAGCGCATCCACAGCACCAGCGCGAAGCCGACGAAGGCCACCGTGGTCAGCTTGCGCGGGTCGAGCCGCGCGACGTTCTTGCCGACCCACGGCGACATCACGATCGCCAGCAGCCCCACCGGCGCCATCGCCATGCCGGCCCAGGTGGCGGTGTAGCCCATCCACTGCTGAAGCCACAGCGGCAGCAGCACGACGT
>Ga0335084_10006342_pt1 | contig 11757 bp, 13 predicted proteins | sample Lox_Sample_44_FD_206721 | JGI IMG/M metagenome (GOLD analysis project Ga0335084, IMG submission 206721) | Soil microbial communities from Loxahatchee National Wildlife Refuge, Florida, United States - Lox_Sample_4.4 | ecosystem: Environmental > Terrestrial > Soil > Wetlands | place: USA...
TGACACCAGATCTCCTCGGCCGGCATGATCTTCGGCAGGTAGCGGTGCTTCTGCGCCTCGGTGCCGTGCGCGATCAGGGTCGGCCCGACCAGGTTCACGCCGATGCGGTTGATGATCTCGGGCGCGCGCGCGGCCGCGATCTCCTCCTGGAAGACGTAGTGCTCGAGCACCGACGCGCCGCGCCCGCCGTACTCGCGCGGCCAGTGGATGCCGACCCAGCCGCCGTCGTGCAGCTTGCGCTGCCAGGCGCGGAGGAAGGCGACCTCGTCGGCGAGGGTCGGGAACTCCTCCGGAATGGCGGGGGCGTTGGCAGCGATCCAGGCGCGCAGCTCGGCGCGGAACGCCTCGGTGGCGGCGGGGAACGAGAGGTCCACGGCGCAGCCTTCTTGCCCGCCCCCGACGGCCGAGGTCAACCGTCGCCTTGAGTCGGAGGCGGCCGACTGCTTTCACTGCCCGGTGCCCGCGAGTCCCGGCGACCGGCTCTTCACCCGCAACTTCCTCGCCTACCTCGCGAGCCGCTTCTGCTCCGGCAGCGGCATGACGATGCTCCAGGCCGGCGTCGCCTGGCACGTGTTCGCGATCACGGGCTCGGCGTTCTACCTGGGCCTGGTGGGCCTGATGCAGTTCCTGCCGACGCCGATCTTCATGCTGGTGGGCGGCGCGCTCGCCGACGTCTACGATCGCCGCCGCATCATGATGACGGCACAGAGCTTCGCCCTCACGTGCGCGCTCGTGCTCGCGGTCGCGACCTGGCGCGGCACGGTGACGCTGCCGCTCCTCTACGCGATCGTCGTCGCGGTCGCGGTCGCGGGGACGTTCGACAGCCCGTCGCGGGCGGCGTTCCTCCCGACGCTGGTCCCGCGCGAGATCCTGCCCCGCGCCGTCACGATCGCGTCGACGAACCAGGCCCTCGCCTTCACCACCGGCCCCGCGCTGGGCGGCGTGCTGATCGCCGCCGCCGGCATCCGGACGGTCTACGTCACCTACGCGCTGCTCGTCGCCGCCTCCATCGTCGGGCTGAGCACGATCCGCACGCCGCGCCGCACGGGGCCGCGCAACTCCCTCACCGTCCAGACCGGGCTGCGCGCGGTCCGCGACGGCCTCATGTTCGTCCGGCGTCGCGAGGTCGTGCTCGGCTGCATGCTGCTCGACATGTTCGCGGTCATCTTCGGGGGCGCCAAGGCGCTGCTCCCGATCTACGCGGACCAGCTGCTGCACGTCGGACCGCGTGGCTACGGGTTGCTCAGCTCGTCGCTCGAGCTGGGCGCGCTGCTGAGCGCGCTCGTGATGTCGGTGAGCCCGCCCATCCGCCGCGGCGGCCCGGCGCTGCTCGTCGCGGTCGGCGTCTACGGGCTCGCGACCATCGGCTTCGGGCTCGCGCGCTGGTTCCCGGCCTCGATCGGCCTCTACATGATGGTCGGGATGGCCGACCAGGTGAGCGTCGTCATGCGGAGCACGATCATCCAGCTCGCGACACCGGACGAGATCCGCGGGCGGGTGAGCGCCGTCAACATGATCTTCATCGGTGCGTCGAACCAGCTGGGCGCCGCGGAGTCGGGGTTCCTGGCGGCGCTCACGTCGGCGCCGTTCGCGGTGGTGGGGGGCGGCGTGGCCTGCCTGATCGTGCTGGCCGTCGTCGCGGCGACGATGCCGCAGCTGCGACGCTACCGGGTGTCGTGAGGCGCTCGGGTTGATCGCCGCGGCCACGACGCGCTACCCAGCACGGATGCGTCCCCGACTCCGCCGGATCGTCCTCGGACTCGCTGCCGGCGTCCTCGCCGCGAAGGCCGCCCAGGCCGTCACGCTGCCCGAGTATCCCGGCGCGGACGTCTTCACGGTCGACTGCACCAACAAGTGCGCGGCGGGACGGAACGGCACCGCGGTCGATCTGGTGGTCATCGAGGACACGGAGTCGGACTGGGACGCGGCCGTCGCGACCCTCCAGAACGACCCCGGCAAGAGCGTGCACTACATCGTCGGGGCCGACGGGCGCGTCGGGCAGTTCGTCGCCGAGGAGGACACCGCCTTCCACGCCGGCAACCTCACCGTGAACCGCCGCTCGATCGGCGTGACCCACGTCGGCCATCGGACGACCGGCGACTACACGGCGGCCGGGTACACCGCCAGCGCACAACTCGTGGCCTACCTGCTCGCCAAGTACGGGATTCCGGCCGATCGCTCGCACGTCGTCGGGCTCGACCAGGTGCCGAACCCCAACCTCGTTCCCGAGGACGCCGCGCTGTGCAGCGATTCTCCCGCCGCCTGCGAGCAGAGCGACGACTACGGCGGCGCCGGCAACCATCGCGACCCCGGCGTCCTCTGGGATTGGTGCGGGTACCTCCAGCGGCTCGGGGGAACGTGCAAGTGCTCCGACGCGACCGCGACGCTCACCTGCTCCGCCGACTCGTCGATGGCGTATCGCTGCGTCGGCGGTCAGGTCGAGGTCGACGCCTGCGACGGCCCCGGCGGTTGCGTGCCAGGCGCGGGAGCGGCCGACGCCGTCTGCAACCAGGTCGCGGTCGATCCGTGCGCGGCGCTCGCACCGGCGCCGCGGGCCAAGTGTCTCGTCGATGCGCTGGTCGGAATGCCCCTGTGCGAGTCGGAGCCGATCTTCCCGACGCTCGCGAGCACGGCGGCTCATCGGCTCGGGCTCGCCGACGGGCTCCTCGGCAAGGTCGTGGCGGGTGGAAAGCCGAAGACGGTCCGCCGCCTTCTCCGCCGCGCCGACCGCGCGCTCGCCGCGCTGCCGGCGAAGACGGCGCACGCGGCCGCGAAGGGCAAGGTCAGCGCCGCGTGCGCGACCCACGTCGCGGCCGCGATCGCCCCCGCGCGAGCGGCGATCGCGGCCGTTCCGCGTTGACCTAGGACACCCACATCGCGGTCTCTTCCGCGATCAGCGGCGCGAACGACGGGCGCGAATGCATGCGCTGCACGAAGGCCGCGAGCTTCGGCCAACGCTTGGCGTCGACGCCCACGCCGGCGTGCTTCAGGTTCACGAACTGGGTGGCGACGCCGATGTCGCCGATGGTGATCGACTTGCCGACGAAGAAGTCGCCGGTGAGCTGGCTCTCGAGGTAGTCGAACAGCGGCGGCAGGTCCTTCTCGATCGCCTCCGTCACCTCGGCATCGTTGCACGGGGTGTTGAAGAACCGCGGCCCCACGATCTTCTTGAAGAAGATCTTCGGCCCGACCACCGGCGTCATGCCGCCGTCCGCGTACTCCTCGAACCAGAGCGCGCGGGCGTAGTCGTAGGGATCCGCCGGATACAGCCGCGGCTCGGGCGCGACCCGCTCGAGGTACGCGCAGATGATCGACGAGTCGCACATGGTCCGATCCCCGTCGCGGAAGGCGGGAATCTTTCCGAGCGGGCTCATCTTCCTGTAGTCGGGCGGCGCCTGTCCCGGGATGACCGGATCGAGCTGGTAGTCGAGCCCCTTCTCCGCGAGGAACACCCGGACCTTGCGAACGAACGGTGACGCATTGACTCCGTACACGACACGCATGGTGACGACCCCCTTTCGGACCTTCTGTGGCGCCGGCCGTCGTGCTGACACAAGGGGGCATCGTCTCCGGGCGGTCGGTGGTGCTAGAGGCAGCGCAGTCCACGCTTCGAATCCGATCGGGGGGGATCATGAAGATTCCGTGGCGCGTGACGCTGGTGGCGTTCATGGGTGTCCTCGGCGCATGTGCGAACGAGGGCAAGGTGGCGACGACGTACGACGCCGCCGGATACGTCGGCGGCATGTGGGGCAAGCACGACCGCGCCCTCGAAGGTTTCCGCGAGGTGGTCGCGATGCGACCGAACCTCCCGGAGGGCCACTACAACGAGGGCGTCGCGCTCGCCAACCTCGGGCGATGGAGCGAGGCGCTCGCCGCCTTCCGGAAGGCGACTGCGCTGAAACCCGGACTGGTGCAGGCGCACCTCGGTGCCGGCGTCGCGCTCGCCAGGCTCGGGCGCACGGACGAGGCGTCGGCCGAGTTCCGATCGGCAGGACGACCCGACGGCGCCCCGGTGTCGCTGCGCGACGTCCCGTACTGCATGCACTACCACAAGCTGCCGAACGGCTGCTGAGCGCGCCGCCGCTCAGACCACGCCGAGGGTCCGCAGCTCCGCGAGTCTGGCCCCGTCGACGCCGATCTCTGCCAGGATCGCCGCGGTGTCGGCGCCGAGCGCGGACGCCGGCGCGTAGCGCGGCGCGACGCCGTCGATCTTGATCGGGCAGCCGACCTCACGGAGCCCGCCGAAGATCGGGTGCGCGACCTCGACGACCATCTCCCGCGCCACCGCCTGCTCGTCGGCCAGCGCCTCCGCGACGGTGTAGACCGGCGCCACCGGCACCTGGCCGCGGAGCCGCTCCAGCCACGCCGCGGTCGGCTGACGCCGGAACTCGTCGCGCAGGATCTGCGCCAGCGCCTCGCGATTGGCGAGGCGGTCGGCGAAGGTCCGGAAGCGCGCATCCCGGGCCAGCTCGGGCCGCCCGACGCACGCCGCGAGCCGCTCCCAGAACTTCTCCTTCATCACCATGATGACGAGCCAGCCGTCGGCGGTCTGGAAGGTCTGGCTCGGCATCAGGCTCTGGTGTGCGCCGCCTGGGTGGCGCTGCGGCTGCCAGCCGCGGTTCAGGCTCCAGATGGCCATGTAGTTCAGCATCGAGAGCGCGGCGTCGAGCAGCGACACCTCGACGTCGGCCCCGCGTCCCGTCTCCTGCGCCCGATGCAGCCCGATCATGAGCGCCAGCGCCGACAGCATCCCGCCCGCGAAGTCGACGACCGAGATGCCGGACTTGGTGGGCGGCGCGTCGGGCTCGCCGGTGACGCTCATGAACCCGGCGTAGGCCTGGAGCAGGTAGTCGTACGCCGGCTCGCCGGCCCGCGGCCCCGTGCGCCCGAAGCCGGAGAGCGAGCAGCAGACCAGCTGCGGGTTGTGGGGGCCGAGCGCCGCGTAGTCGAGGCCGAGCTTCGCCGGCAGGTCACCGCGCATGTTGTTGTAGACCGCGTCGACGCGCGCGACGAGCCGCTCGAGGAGTGCACGCCCCTCGGCGGTGCGGAGGTTGAGCGTCAGGCTGCGGGCGCCACGGTTCAGCGACTGGAAGTAGAGGCCGTCGTGCACGGCGGGATCATTGAACGGCGGGACGGTGCGCGCCTCGTCTCCGCGGGTCGTCGGGTCCTCGACCTTGATGACCTCGGCGCCGAGGTCGGAGAGGAACATGAGGCCGAAGGGGCCCGCGCCGAGCTGCGTGAACGCGAGGATGCGGAGACCCGCGAGCGGAAGCGCGGAGCTCGGCGCCGGGTCACGCACGATCGGAACGGGTACCACCCCACCCGGTGCGGGGCAAGGATTCGTGGAAGTCGGGTTGACACCATCGACGCGGAGTTCCTACAACCGCCGCATGACCGCCCCGGGCACGTTCAAGAACGTCATCAAGGCCGACGGGCCGGGCGACACGGCGCTGCCGGTCGACGCGTTCCTCGCCGAGCTCGACCGCTTCATCGAGGACCACAGCCCGTACCGCCAGAACAAGGTCGTCCCCGCCATCGGCGAGGGGCGGGCCAGCCTCGGCATCGTGAAGCGCTACGCGATGGAGCTGTACTACCTGGGGCTCTGGATGACGCCCGAGTTCCCGCTGCTGATCGCGAACGCGCCCGACACCGACGCGTTCACGCTCGAGGACTCCGAGCACTACGCGCACTGGACCCAGAACTTCGCCGACGAGACCGGCTACCTGCGCGATCCGAACCACGTGCTCATGAAGGTGGAGTACACCCGCGCCTTCGGCATCCCCGACGAGGAGCTGCGCGCCTACGTGCCGATGCCGGAGACGATCGGGTCGGTCTACACGCTGCTCTACTACTGCCGCCGCTCGTACGAAGAGGCGCTGGGCGCCCTCGGCTACGCCCGCGAGCGCGCCGCCGGCATGAGCGGCTACGCGAAGACGCTCTACGAGGGGCTCTGGAAGCACTACGGCGTCAAGGTGAAGAACCTGGAGGTGCACGCCTACGCCGAGGCCGAGCACGGCGACAAGGCGCTCGAGCTGATGCAGCGCTCGTGCACCACCGCATACGTCCAGCAGCGCGTGCGGCGTGCGGTCCAGCACACGATCCTCACCAACGAGTGGCGCACGCACGCGCTCAACCGCTGGCTCGACGACGCGTGAGCGGACGGCTCGCCGGCAAGGTCGCGATCGTCACCGGCGCCGGTCAGGGGATCGGGCGCGGCATCGCGCTGGTGTTCGCGCGCGAAGGGGCGCGGGTGTGCGTTGCGGAGCTGAAGGACCACCGCTGCCAGCGCACCGCGCAGGAGATCCGCGACGTCGGCGGCGAGGCGATCGCGCAGCCGACCGACGTCGGCGACCGCCGGTCGATCCAGGCGATGGTCGACGCGACGGTCGCGCGCTGGGGCACCGTCGACGTACTGGTGAACAACGCGCACGGCTTCGGCCCGCGCGCCAGGCTCGAGGATATCCCGGAGGCGCAGTTCGACATGTCGTGGCGCACGGGCGTGAAGGGGACGTGGTGGGCGATGAACGCCGTCCGCCCGCTCATGGCGGCGGCCGGCAGGGGGCGCATCGTCAACTTCGGCTCGCTCGCGGCGGAGGAGGGCCACGGCGGCCTCGGGGAATACGCGGCCGCCAAGGGCGGCATCACGAGCCTCACGCGGGTCGCGGCCCGCGAGTGGGGGCCGCTCGGGATCACGGTCAACATCATCTATCCCGCCGCCGCGTCGAAGCGCGGCATCGACTACATGAATCGCGACCCCGAGGGCTTCAAGAAGGCGATGGCGGCGCGGCCGATCGGCCGGCTCGGCGACCCCGAGACCGACGTCGCCCCGGTCGCCCTCTTCCTCGCCACCGACGATTCGCAGTTCCTCACCGGCCACGTCTTCTACGTGGACGGCGGCGCGCACCTCGGCTGAGGGACGCGTGCCGGTCCTCGGCGACGACTGGACCTGGTGCCCGCGGTGCGGCGGCCCGCTCGAGCGCCGGACGCGCGGCGGGACGCTGCGTCCGAGCTGCCCCGGGTGCGGGTTCGTGTTCTTCGCCAACCCGGGCGTCGGCGCCGCCACCGTCATCCGCGACGACCTGGGGCGCATCCTGCTCGTGCAGCGCGGGCGGAAGCAGTTCGGCGCGGGCAAGTGGTGCCTCCCGTGCGGCTACGTCGAGTGGGGCGAGGACGTGCGCGACGCCGCCCGCCGCGAGGCGCTGGAGGAGGCCGGCGTCGAGGTGACGCTGGGCGAGGTCGTGCAGGTGACGGCGAACTTCCACGACGCCGAGAAGCCGTCGATCGGGATCTGGTTCGCGGCCACGCTCGTCGACCCGGCCGCGACGCCGATCGCCGGCGACGATGCGGTCGGCGTCGGCTGGTTCGACCGCGCGACGCTGCCGCCGCTGGCGTTCCCGACCGACGCGACGCTGCTGGATCGGATCCTCGCGCCCTGACGGCCGCGGGTTCGCGGGTGCCGGGGCCCTGAGATCTCAGTCGACCGGCGCCACGGCGTCGACGAGGGCGCGGAGAGGCGTTCGCGACGGCGCGGCCCGCTCCGCCGCCGTGGCCGCGGTCCCGATCCAGTCGGCGTGAGCGCGGCCGCCCCCCCAGAAGCTCACCTTCCGGCCGCGGACGGTCACGCTCCCCGCGAGTCGGACGACCTCGTCGAAGCTCCGCCCGTCGGGCGCGACGCGCACCTTGGACGAGACGCGGCTGAGACGCAGGGATCGATACCCGATGCAGGTCCGCATCAGGCTCACGAAGCGCGCGCGGTCGACGATCTTCATCTTGAGCCAGCCGTGACGCGCCGGAACGAGTGTCGTCGCCGCGGAGAACTCGTCGGCGGACACGGCCCCGTCGCACGTCGACTCGAGCCCGTCGGCGCCGGTGAGATCGCCGTTCACGACCACCAGCTGCTTGTCGATCGTCCGCCGCCGCGACGCGCAGCGGTCGGCGCAGGCGGTCACGCGCACCTGGCCGGTCAGATGCCAGGCGCCGTCCAGCGGCTGCGCGACCTGAGCCACGGCGGTCCCCACCGCCAGTCCGAACAACGTCGCGAGTGCCACGATACGCATGGGCCACCTCCCGGAGGTCGGCTCGAAAACTAGCGCCCAAGTGTTCATAGGCTCCTCCGCGATGCCCCGGCAATACCGATTCGCGACGGCTTCCGCCGGGTCAGCGCCGCGCGAGCCGGGCCGCCAGGACCGCCGACGCGGCGACCAGCAGCGCCGCCAGCAGGAACGGCGCCCCGGGCAGCGTGTCGATCCCCCGCGCGAAGGCCTCGGTGAAGACCCCGGGCCCCAGCATGAACGCGATCCCGCGCAGGCTGCCGAGCGCCCCCTGGAGCTGCCCCTGCTCCGAGCCCGGCACCATCCGGGTCATCAGGCTCTGGAGCGGCGGCCCGTGGAGCGCCCACAGCGACCAGACGGGGACCGCCGTCCAGAACATCGCGCCCGTTGTCGCCAGGCCGTACATCGCGAACCCGATCGCGCCGAGGCAGAGGCCCGAGAGGAGCACGCGGCGCTCCCCGAACCCGTCGACCAGCGGCTGCACCAGCCCGGCCCCGACGATCGCCTGGCCGAGCCCGACCGCCGCGACCGAAAGCCCGACCGCGCGCGCGTCCCAGCCGTAGCGGTGGCTCGCGTAGAGCACGAACGTGGTCGGGAGCGCTTCGTGTGCGAGGTTCCCCAGGAAGTGCACGCCCGAGAGCCCGAGCAGCTCGGCGCGCGAGCGCAGCAGCCGGAGCGAGCCGATCGGGTTCGCGGTCCGCCACGAGAACGGCGCGCGACGCGCGGCCGGGAGGGACTCCGGCAGCACGAAGAGCCCGTAGGCCGCGTTCAGCAGGCTGAGCCCCGCCGCCACCCAGAACGGCAGCCGCGGATCGATCGCCCCCAGCACCCCGCCGAGCGCCGGGCCGAGCACGAACCCCAGGCCGAATGCGGCGCTCAGCATGCCGAAGCTCCCGGCGCGCTTCTCGGGCGGCGTCACGTCGGCCACGTACGCCGACGCGGTCGAGAAGCTCGCCGCCGTGATCCCCGAGATCATCCGCCCGACGAACAGCCAGGCGACCGTCGGCGCGAGCGCCATCACGACGTAGTCGAGCCCGAGACCCAGGTTGGAGATCAGGATCACCGGCCGCCGCCCGAAGCGATCCGAGAGCGCGCCCAGGACGGGCATGAACAGGAACTGCATGAGCGCCCACACCGTGCCGAAGACGCCGAAGATGCGCGCCGCGCGCGCGGTGTCGCCGCCGACGAACCCTTCGACCAGCTTCGGCAGCACGGGCACGATCATCCCGAGGGCGAGCATGTCGAGGACGATCGTGACGAAGATGAAGACGAACGCCGCCCGGCGCGCGGGACGGCCGTCCGACGTGCTCACCGGCGCCGCTGGGGCGTCAGTCGTCCCCGCTCGCGAGCGCCCGCGGCGCCGACGGATCGAGCGCCAGGTGCGGCACGTCGGCGCTGGTGCCGCTCAGGTCGACGAGCCGCTGGGTCGCGGGCACCACGCGCTGACCGAGCGTGCGGCGCGCCGCCTCGCAGGCGCGCGTGGTCCCGTCGAGCGCGCGACAGATCGCGTCGAGGTCGCCGGCCAGCGTCTCCAGACGATCGTGCACGTCGCGGCTCAGCGCTCCCAGCTCCGGCGACGCGCCCCCGCGCCCGCCGAGGGCCCGCACCAGCTCCGCCACCCGGTCGAGCGTCCGCTCGTCGGCGACCAGGCCGAGCTGCGGGCCGAGGTCATCGGCGGAGGTGCCGAGCCGCCGCTCGAGCGCCTCGATGCGCTTCATGCGCTCGTCGAGCCGGGCTTCGAGCGCCGCGTGATACGTGCTCCACCGCTCCTGGCGCTGCTCGACGTCGCGCCGGTGTCGCGCCCGGAGGAGCATCCACGTTCCAACGGCGCAAACCACGAGGGACCCCACCCACGTCACCACCATCACATCCATGCCACCGCCCCCCTGCGGGGCCCTTCAATCGCGACGGACGGCGGCTGTCAACGTGGGCGGGGAGTCGGCGTCGGGGGGGTCGGACCGGCCGTCCTCCAGCTCGGCGACCTGGAGGCTGCGCGACTCGCGCTCGATGAGCGCCAGCGTGGGGACCTCCTTGTCCGACGTCACGCCCAGCTCCCGGAGGCGGCGGGCCAGAGGCAGCAGGCGGTTCTCGAACGAGCCCGTCACCTCGTTGAACGCCCCGACGGTGGCATCGAGGTTCCTGCGGAGCTTGTCGAAGTGCGCCGTGACCGTCGACAGCCGGCGGTACAGCTCGCGGCCGTTCTCGCTGATCTCGGCGGCGGCGTCGGCGAGCCGCTGCTGCTGCCACGACTGCGCCGCGCCCCAGAGCAACGAGATCAGGTTGATGGGGCTCGCCAGCACGACCCGGCGGTTGACGCCGTGATCGATGAGGGTCGGATCCGTGTGCAACGCCGCCCGGAAGAAGTTCTCGCCCGGGAGGAACATCACGACGAACTCCGGCGCGGGCTGGAACTGCTCCCAGTAGCTCTTGGCCGAGAGCCGCGTCATGTGCTCCTTGACGAGGCGCGCGTGCTCGGCCAGCAGCCCCGCGCGCGCCGACTCGTCGTCGGCCTGCTCCGCGTCGACGTACGCCCGCACCACCGCCTTCGCGTCGACGACGATGTTCCGGCCGCCGGGGAGCCGCACGACCAGGTCGGGACGGAGCCGCCCCTCCTCGCCGTCGGCGCTCACCTGCTCGTCGAAGTCGCAGTGATCGAGCATGCCGGCCAGCTCGACGACGCGCCGGAGCTGGAGTTCCCCCCACCGACCACGCACGCCGGGCGCCCGGAGCGCGAGCGCCAGGTTCGCGGTCTCGGACTTGAGCTTCTCCTCCGACTGCGCGAGCGCCAGCAGCCGCTCGGCGAGCGTCGAGTGGTTCCCCTCGACGCGACGCAGGTTCTCGTCGACCTTCGCGAGCGAGTCCCGCACCGGCTTCATGAGCTCGACGATCGCGGTCTGGCGCGCCTCGAGATCGGTGCGCGCCCCCTGCTGGAACTCGCCGAGGTGGGTCTTGGCGAGGTTCAGGAACGTCTCCGCGTTGCGGTCGAGCGCCTGGCGCGAGAGCGCTTCGAAGGCCTCGCGCATCCTGGTCTCGGCCTGCTGGAAGGTGGCGAGCCGCTCCTGGCCGGCGCGGCGCTCGGCGTCGAGGTCGGCGAGCAGCGTGGCCTGCCGCTCGCGGAGCCGCCCGGCCTCCTGCTGGACCGCCCCCGCCTCCGCGCGCGCTGCCCTCAGCTCCACCAGCAGCGCATCGACGCGCTTGCCGGCCTCTTCGAGGCGGACCGCGGTCGCGGCCCCGCGGCCGCGCGCGAGCAGCGCCGCCACCAGTCCACCCGCGACCGCGCCGATCGCGAACCCCAGCCCCAGCGTCGTCCCGTCCATCCCCGGCCTCTTCTTATCGCAACCGGACGATACCTTGCATCACCGGGGCGATCCACCGCAAAGATGGCCGGAGGAGGCGCACCATGGTCGAGAAGACGATCGAGCTCACCGCCACGTCCACCAGCTCCATCGAAGAGGCCGTCGGGATGGCCGTGACGCGCGCCAGCGCGACCATCAAAGGAGTCCGCCAGGCCGACGTCGTGCACGTCACGGCGCTGGTCGAGGACGGCGAGGTGAGCGCGTGGAAGGTCAAGGTCAACGTGACGTTCGCGGTCCAGGATCAGGTGCACGAGTAGCCGATGAGCGAGGGGGCCAAAGCCCGCGAGGTCGCCCCGGGCGTGGTGGAGGTCTTCCTCCCCCTCCCGATGAAGCCGACGATCATCAACGTC
>Ga0335084_10006344_pt1 | contig 11756 bp, 10 predicted proteins | sample Lox_Sample_44_FD_206721 | JGI IMG/M metagenome (GOLD analysis project Ga0335084, IMG submission 206721) | Soil microbial communities from Loxahatchee National Wildlife Refuge, Florida, United States - Lox_Sample_4.4 | ecosystem: Environmental > Terrestrial > Soil > Wetlands | place: USA...
GAGGCGGAACGTGCACGCGCCCACCTCGTTTGACTACGCCGTCGTCCGGGTGGTTCCCCGCGTGGACCGCGAGGAGTTCCTGAACGCGGGGGTGGTGCTCTACTGCGCCCAGGCCGACTGGCTGGGAGCGCGCGTGGCGCTGCAGCGGGAGCGGGCGCGCGCCCTGTGGCCCGACCTCGACCTCGACGTCGTCGACGAACATCTCCTCGTCATCCCCCGCATCTGCGCGGGCGGGGAGGAGGCCGGGCCCATCGGGAGGCTCTCCCGCCGCGAGCGCTGGCACTGGCTGGTGGCGCCCCGCAGCACCGTGGTCCAGATCTCGCCCGTTCATTCGGGGCTGTGCGGGGATCCGGCCGCCGCGCTCGACCGCCTGTTCGGCCGCATGGTCGCGATGCCCGCGGACGCGGAGTTCTCGCCCGGCCGCGGGGGGTGATAGCGTTCCCTGGCATGAGCCCAGGACCCGAGACCCTGCCCTCCACCCCCGACGCGCCCGACGCCGCCTGGGCCTCCGCGCTGGGCGTCGAACCGGCCGCGCTCGCGGCGGATCTCCCCGCGGTCACTCCCGAGGAGCAGCGGATCATCGACGCCGTGAAGGGCCACTTCGCGGTCTCGCGCCCGGGGCCGGCCGCCTTCCCGTCGGTGGCGATGCAGATCCTGGATCTGGTCCGCTACCCGGACATCGACCTCAACGAGCTGTCGCGCTACATCCGCGTCGACGGCGCGCTCGCCGGCGGCGTGCTGGCGCTCGCGAACTCCGCGGTGTACCGCGCGGTGCGCCGGATCGACACGGTGAAGGAGGCGGTGGCGCGGCTCGGCATGTCCGAGGTGGCGCGCCTCGCCGCGGCGATCTCCATGAAGTCCATCTACAGCCCCGAGGGCGCCGGTGCGCAGAAGGGGTACGAGCCGGTGTGGGCGGGCCTCTTCTTCCACGCCGCCTCGGTGGCCCGCTGCGCCTCCGAGCTCGCGAAGCAGAAGGTGGCGCCCACGCCCGGCGTCGAGCAGGCGTTCATGGCCGGGCTGCTGCACGACGTCGGGAAGGGCGTGGCCATGCGCTCCGTGTCGGAGCTGAGCCAGTACGGCAAGATCCCGGTGCTGTCGGTGGACGACGCCCGCAAGCTCATCCACCGGGTGCACGTCGACTTCGGCGCGGAGATGCACAAGGTCTGGCAGCTGCCGCCCACGCTCGCGGAGGTTGCGGCGCATCACCACCTGGCGAGCCCGCCGGGCGATGCGCCCTTCGTCCATCTCGTGCGCCTCGTGTCGAGCGTGGACCTCCTCCGGCGCGAGCCGGCCACGTCGCCGTGGGCCGCGGGCGAGGCGATGCAGAGCGCGAGGACGCTCAAGCTCGGACCGGCGCGCGTGAAGGCGCTCGGGACCGACCTCGAGACCGCCGAGGCCTGGGTGAAGACGGTCTTCCCGAGCTGACGGGAGCCCTACCCCTCTCCCTCGCCCAGGATCCGGTAGAGCGTCTTCCGGTCGATCCCCAGGATCTCGGCGGCGCGGGTCTTGTTCCCCTCCACCTCGGCGAGCACCGTCGTGGCGTAGCGGCGCTCGATCTCGGCGAGGGTGGGGCGCTCGCGCGCGCTCGTGGAGGCGAGCACGGCGGGGAGGCCACGCAGGGTCTCGGGCAGGTCCTCCGGGACGACCACGCCGCTCGGGTTGAGCGCGAGGGCCCGGGCGATGACGTTCTCGAGCTCGCGCACGTTGCCCGGCCAGGCGTAGGCGACGAGCAGGTCGCGCGCCGCGGGCGTGATGGCCGCGCCCTCCCCGCGCCCGTGCTTCGCGGCGAAGTGGTCGGCGAGGAGCGGGATGTCCTCCCGGCGCTCGCGGAGCGGAGGGATGCGAATGCCCACCACGTCGAGGCGGTAGAACAGGTCCTCGCGGAACTTGCCCTCCTTGACGGCGGCGGTGAGGTCCTTGTTGGTGGCGGCCACCACCCGCACGTCCACCGCGATGGGCTCGTTCGTGCCGACCCGCCGGATCTCGCCCTCCTGCAGCGCGCGCAGGAGCCTCGCCTGCAGGGCCGGGCCGACGTCGCCGATCTCGTCGAGGAAGAGCGTGCCGCGGTCGGCCTCCTCGAAGAGGCCGCGGCGCGGCGCCTGCGCGCCGGTGAAGGCGCCGCGGGCGTGGCCGAACAGCTCCGATTCCAGCACGCCCTCGGCGATCGCGCCGCAGTCGATGGCCACGAACGGTCCTCCCGAGCGGGCCGAGGCGGCGTGGATGGCGCGGGCGACCATCTCCTTGCCCGTGCCGGACTCGCCGGTGATGAGCACGGTCGCGTCCGAGGCCGCCACGCGCGCGGCGGTCTTGAACACCTCCAGCATCGCCTCGCTGCGGCCGACCACGCCCTCCAGGCGGTACTTGTCGCGCACCTGGCGGCGAAGCTCCCGGTTCTCGAGGGCGAGGGCGCGCTGGGCCAGGCCGCGCGTGACCACCAGGCGGATGGCGTCCACGTCGAAGGGCTTCGACAGGTAGTCGTAGGCGCCGCGGCGGATGGCCTGGACCGCGCCCTCCACGTCGCCGAACGCCGTCACGAGCACGAGGGGGACGTCCGGCGCACGCTCCCGCATGCGGTCGGCGAGCTCGTAGCCGTCGAGCTCGGGCATGCGGATGTCGGAGACCACGAGGTCGGCTCCGCCGCGGTCGAGCTGGTCGAGCGCCTCGCGCCCGTCGGCGGCCGCGACCACGACGTGGCCGTCGCCGGTCAGGACGCGGCCGAGCATCTCCCGGCTGGCCGGGTCGTCATCGACCACCAGGATGCGCGACCGCGACATCCGACCCTCCGCGCGTCACGGCGGCCTCGGGGGCCTCCGGGAACGTGAGCACGAACGTGGAGCCCTCGCCGGGCTCGCTGTCCACCTCGATCCGCCCGCGAAGGACGTTGGCGATCTCGCGGGAGATGGAGAGGCCGAGGCCGGTGCCCTGGCCGCGGGGCTTGGTGGTGTAGAACGGCTCGAAGATGCGCCGGCGGTCCTCGGGGCCGATTCCGCTGCCGGTGTCCGAGACCGCGACCGACAGGGTCTCGCCCTCGCGCCAGGCGTGGACCCTGAGGGCGCCGCCCCTCGGCATCGCGTCGACGGCGTTCGAGACGAGGTTGCCGAGGACGTGCCTCACCAGCATCGGGTCGGTGCGCACGCGCTCCGAGCCCGGCTCGAACCGGCGCTCCACCGTCACCCGCTCGCGCGCCTCGGCGGGGACCGAGAGCTGCAGCGTCTCCTCCACCAGCGCCGGCAGGTCCACCGTCTGCGGCTCGGGACCGAGGTCGCGCGCCGAGTCGAGGAACCGGCGGATGATGCCGGTCATGCGGCGCACCTCCCGCTCGACGATCTCGATCTGGTTGCGCACCGGCTCCGGGGTGGCGGGGTCGCGGGCGAGGAGCTGCACGTTGCCGGAGATGGCGTTCAGGGGATTGCCCAGCTCGTGGGCGATGGTGCCCGAGAGCTGGCCGAGCGCGGCCAGCCGCTCCTTGGAGAGCGCGTCGCGGCGCGCCTGCACGAGCAGGGCGTTCACCTCGGCGAGCTCCCGGTTGTTGCGCGCCAGGTCCCTCACGGCGTCGTCGACGGTGCGCTGGAGGTCGTCGCTGAAGCGCCGGACGCGCTCCAGCATCGCCGAGAGGCCGCGGGCCACGACGCCGATCTCGTCGGAGCGCTCGAGGCCCGGCACGGCCGCCGGGGCGATGGCCCCCGACTGCACGGCCTCCATCGTGCCCGCCAGCTCGGCGAGGGGCCGGGTGAGCATCCGGCCCAGCACCGCCGTGAAGAGCAGGGCGAGCAGCACCGCGCCGGTGCCGGCCACCATGAAGAACGCGCTGCGCTCGCTCGTGGCGATCTCCTCGGCGCCCGACAGGCTGGCGTCGATGCGGAGCGCGCCGTAGGTCTTGTTGCCGTCCTTGAGCGGCAGGTCCACGCGCCAGGCGCGCGCGCCCTCGTCCTCGACCATCGAGACCGCGGTGCCCACCGGGAGCGGCAGCTTCGGCTCGGTGCTCTGCTCGATGACCGGGCCGTCCTCGCCGAAGGTCACCTTGAGGAGGAGGACGCCGTCGGGGCGCTTCAGGGCGAGCTGCGCGGCACGCAGGCCGCGGTGGCGAGTGAGCACCGCGCCGAGCTGGCGCGCCGCGCGGTCCGGGTCGGTGCGCGAGGTGAGGTCGAGATCGTCGGCGACGGTCGCCGCGAGGTAGACCGTGCGATCGCGGAGGCTCTGCTCCAGGCCGTGACGCGCGATGCGCTCGCCGAGGCCGGCGGCCACCGCGAGGGTGACCACCAGGGCGGCGGCGAACAGGAGGATGATGCGTGCGCGCAGCGACATGAGCCCGTGGAGCCCCCGAAAACGAAAAAGGGCCGGCCGGACTTCCGGCCGGCCCTTCGATAACTCGGGAGAGAAGTTACTTCTTCTCCTCGGTCTTCTTCTCGTCCTTCTTCTCGGTGGTCTTCTTCTTGTCGGCCTTCTTGTCGCTCTTCTTCTCGGACTTCGCCGGGGCGGCGGCCGGAGCGGCGGCCGGAGCAGCCTCCTTCTTCGCGTCGGCGGCCGGGGCAGCGGGGGTCTCGGCGAAGGCCGGGGCGGCGAAGGCGACGAGGACGGCGATGAGGAACGCGTTCTTCATGGTGTTTTCTCTCCAGGGACGGGGATTGGATGGGACGTCCCGGCGGCCGGGAAACGCATCGTGCATGCCATGAGGTCAGGCGAGTGAAATCGGGTCCTTGGCTCCCCGCGTGTCCGCCCTGCCGCGGAGAACAGGGACGCGCACCCCGTCCGGGGTGTCCGATTCCTCCCCGCGGGGACGCGCCTCCGGTCGGCGGCGTTCTCGGGCCTGCTCGCGGCTGCGCCGCGTGCGTGGCCGGTACGGGTGCGATAGGACCGTGCCTCCATGGACCCCAGGCTCTTCCCACAGGCCAGCGAGATGGCCGACGCCTCGATGGTTCGAACCCTCGCCACGCAGGCCGAGGCCATCTGGCCGCAGGAGCGCCCCATCCTCGAGCGCCACGGCCTCTCGGGCAGCCTGCGCGTGCTCGACGCCGGCTGCGGCACCGGCGAGATCACCGGACGGCTCGCGGCGCTGTGGCCCGAGGCGGAGGTGCTGGGCGTGGACCTCCTCGAGGGCCATCTCGGCCTCGCCCGCGAGCGGCACGCGCGGCTCGCGCCGCGGGTCCGCTTCGAGCGCCGGTCCATCTTCGATCTCGGGCTGCCGGCGCGGCACTTCGACGTCGTGGCCTGCCGTCACGTGCTGCAGTCCATCCCCCATCCCGAGCGCGCGCTCGCGGAGCTCGTGCGCGTGACGCGCGCGGGTGGCCTCCTCCACCTCATCGTCGAGGACTACGGGATGATCCACGTCCAGCGGGGCCGGCGCGATCCGGACTCGTTCTGGGGCGCGGTCCCGGGGCGCTTCGCGGCGGCGGACGGCATCGACATGCACGTCGGCCGGAACGCGCTCTCGATCCTGCACGCGCTGGGGTTGCGGGATCTCCGCATCGACTACGTCGTCGTGGACACGCTCCGGGTGCCGCGCGAGACCTTCGCGGCCATCTGGGAGGCGTGGCGCGACGGGTACGCCGAGACCGCGGCGAGGAACCTGGGCACCACCGCGCAGGACGTCCGCGACCAGTTCGACGATCAGATCGCGACGATCCGCGATCCGGATCGGTACGCGGTCTGGCAGGTGCCGGTCCTCTCGGCTGTCGTACCCTGACGCACGTCATGCCCGGCGGTCGTTCCCCCGGCTCGGCGGGCCTTCCTCTAGAATGCGGCGCGAGCCGCCGTTCGACGCGTTCCTGGGGGAGCCGCCATGCCGGACCTCGCGCAGAAGAACCTCGTGGCGCAATGGGCCTACGACACCCGGAGCGTCCTCACCAGGTTCCACCTCTGGCTCGACGACGTGGTGGTCGAGCGCGCCCAGGCCGAGCCGGTCTCCGCGTTCACCTTCACCCCCCGTGGCATCGCCCGCTGCCTGGCGCTCACCTCGGCGGCGACGGCGCTCGGCACCCGCCTCTTCGGCGACTTCGGAGGCGGCGCCGGCAAGGACAAGTCCGCCTACAACCAGGTCAAGAAGGCCGCCGACGCCATCAGCGCCTACGTGATGAGCGAGGGCCTCTGGCACCTCACCCGCAACCTGCCCGAGAACCACGCCATCATGGTCTCGCTCGGCGAGGGGCTCATGCCCAAGGCCGGCGAGACCCCGGAGATGGGCGCGAACCCGCTGCTGGGGTTCGGCCGCGTGTACGCGAGGCCCGAGGTGGCCCGCCAGGTGGACCGGGCGGTTCACAGGCTGCTCAACGATCCCGGGCACGGGTTCGACGACTTCTACGCGTCGCTGCAGCGGAGCGGCATCACCGTCTGGGGCGCCGCCGTGGACACGCTCGAGAACACCTCGCGCTTCGCCGAGGGCAAGCCGACCGGACCCATGGCGGTGTTCCACCTGTTCGACTCGCCCCTCACCGTCTCGAAGCCCTACGAGTCGTACATGGGCTGCCTCACCGTCCCGAAGCGGGTGACCGAGACGGCCGAGAGGAATTCCGTGCTCCTCGACTACCGCACGCCGCGGCGACACGTGCTCGAGGCGATCGAGGCGACCTACCCGGGCGTCCTCCGGGAGCACGTCCACGTCTGGACCCTGCGCGGGAAGAGCCGGGTGGCGCGCCTCGGGAAGCTCTGGGAGGAGTGGAAGGCGCTCGGCGTCGACCTCGTGGAGGACGGCTGGCGCACGCCGGCCGGCGTCGAGGTGTTCACCGACTCGGGGACCTACGCGCCCACCTTCCTCGTCGGCTCGTGGCGCGACGGCGCCGACCAGCTGCACGTCTTCATCTGCGACGGCTACGCCGCCACCGCCGAGGCCATGCAGGCCGCCAGCCTCTCCGAGGTCCTGGAGGTGGACTCCACCATGGCCGTCTTCTCGCCGACCTTCGAGCTGCCCTGCGGCGAGGAGGGCAAGATGATGCGGCTCGACCCGGACGCGCCCGACTTCGCGGCGCGCGTGGCCGAGATCCACGGGGGCAGGGCCGTCGACGCCGGAAAGGTGTCGGCGCTCGCCGAGGCGATCCGCGACGCCGAGGACTCCAACATGCCGCTGTCGCGGCGGGTCCTCCGGGCCGACGACTTCCTGCCGGAGAAGAGCTGGCGGGTGCTCGCCAGCGTCGGCTACATGTGCCTCGACCCGTACACCGGCGTCGAGGGCGTGAGGCAGGTGGGCAAGGCCTCGGAGAACCGCTTCGCAGTCACCACGCGGCTCGCGACCCGGAACGCCTCGAGCCTCATCACCTTCACGCTCCGGCTCATGGAACCCGTCGAGCAGATGCGGCACGTGTTCAGCCCGCTCCTCGTGAGGTTCCTGAACGGGCAGGACCACACCCGCCGGTCGGTGAAGATCTCGGACTCCGGCCGCATCCGGAACGAGCTCCAGACCATGCTCTCGCAGGCCCTCGAGCACGACGGGGAGCACATCCGGGTGCGCTTCGACCGGGTCGACGACCTCGTGATGCCGAAGGAGAAGCAGGCGAAGATCCGGGAGGTGCTGCGCTGGTTCAAGGCGCACCACCCGGTCTGGTTCGAGTGGCTCGAGCTCGCCTGAGCCCCGGCGGCGCGACGAAGAGAGGGGCCCGGCCGCCGGCCGGACCCCCGTGGCTTCGGCCGGATCCCTCCCGGCTAGAAGGCGAAAGATACGCCGGCGCGGAGCGAGCTCGAGCCGACCTCGGCCCGCAGCGACACGCGGTTCAGCTTGTAGACGACGCCCGCCGCGCCCTGGAAGAAGACGCCGCCGTAGCCGCTCGGGTTCTCGCCCGTGAAGCTCGAGGACCAGGATCCGAACCCGAAGCCGAGGTCGAGCTTCGGGTAGAGGCAGAGCTTGGGGTTGATCCAGAAGTTCCAGGTCACGCCCACGAGGATGTCGAACTCGTTGTAGGTCCAGCCGTAGCCGTAGAAGTCCCAGCTGTAGGACGTGTAGTCGATCCCGCCCTCGACCCCGAGCTCGTCCTTGACGCCGTTGGTGAGGTGCAGGAAGCCCTCCGGCACGACCACCTTCTGGTAGCGCGCACCCAGCCCCCAGCCGGTTCCCGCGGAGTAGCGGTAGCCGACGATGCCCCAGATCGAGATGTTGTTGTCCATCGTGGAGCCGGCGGTCGCGGAGGCCGCCGCGGGCGCCGCCGCGGGCGACGCGCTGGTCGTGGTCTTCTTCGTGGTGCTCTGGGCCTGCGCGGGCACCGCGACGCACACGACGAGCAGCGAGACGAGGAGCGAGAGCCTTCTCATGTGGTGAACCCCCTTCGAAGGAAATCGGGACTGCATCCCTTCTAGATCATTCCTCGGACGGCGGCAGCCACCCTGTACGGTGTGGCGGGGCGTCCCCCGATCGAGGCTTGGCGTGAGGGTGCTGGTCCGCCTCGCGCCCACCCCGCGAGCGGGGGAGAGGAGGGCGGACCGGCGGGGGTGGGTTCACCTGGGGTAAAGGCCCTGCTCGGTCTGCACGACCTCGTCGCCCGGGCGGAAGGGGACGGAGCCCTGGTACACGAAGGTCTGGGTGGTCCCGTCGTCGAAGCGGACCAGGGCCTCGTAGCTCCGCTGGGTTGCCTGGCCCTGGCTCGCGCTCGCTCCGATCGCCGCGCCGGTCACGGCGCCGACGACGGCGCCGGCCGGATTGCCGCTCGTGTGGGCGTAGCCCCAGCGGTCGTAGTACGTCCTGCTGCCGAGGGTGGAGCCGATGAGGCCGCCGATGATCGCCCCGGCCACCGCGCCGCCGGCGGGATCGCCGCGGGTCTCGCGGACCGTCTCGCGGATGGACTCGACGCGGCCCTGGCGGGACCACGGCTGCGGGGCGGGCGCCTCGGACCAGGTGGTCGAGCGGGTCGTGGTGACGACGCAGCCGGTCCCCAGCAGCGGGACGAGCGATGCGGCGATGAGCATGCGAAGCTTCATGGTGCGACCTCCGTCCACAGGTGCGGACACGCGGCCCGCTCGCCCGTTGAAATTGCATCCTCCGGGCCACGCCGCGCCCGTCGAAACCCTCGATCCGACTTGGCCACGCGGCCGCTCGCCGCCGGGGTCCGTGACCCGGCGGCACACCGGCCGTTGCCAGCCGGGGTGCTTCGCGGGTATTCGGATGTTGGAGCGACCTCCGGAGGGAGCCCTGGCCACGCACGAAGACCTGATGCGGCTCACGCCCCCCGGCGAGATCTCCGGCATCGAGCGTGAGCTCGAGGGCCTCGTGGCCCGCCGTGACTTGCCCATCCCGCCGTATCCCGCGGTCGCCATCCGCGTGCAGGAGCTGCTCGGCCGCAAGGACTCCGGCCTCGCCGAGGTGGCCCAGGTCGTCGGTGCGGACGCGGCGCTCGCCGCCAACATCCTCCGCTGCGCCAACTCGGCGCTCTACCGCCGCGGCCCGGCCGTGACGGACCTCATGCAAGCGGTCACTCGCATCGGCGCCCAGGAGGTGCTGCGGCTCCTGCTCGCCTCCGGGCTGTCCAGCCAGGCGCAGTCGGTCGGGCCGCTCGCCCCGCTGCGTCGCCTGATCTGGATCGAGGGCCTCGCCAGCGCCGCGGTCTGCCAGGAGCTGGCGCTGCACCGCGGCCAGAAGGCCGAGGAGGCCTTCGTGGTCGGCCTCCTCCACGACTTCGGGAAGATCGTCACCACCTCGGCGCTGGAGATCCTGCTCGAGACCATCCAGGTGCGGGGCGCATTCCCGCTCGAGGCCTGGGCCGGGGTGGTGGAGCGCCAGCACGTTCCCATCGGGCTCTCGCTCGGGGAGCGGTGGAACCTCCCGCCTCCCGTGACCGAGGCCATCGCCGCACACCACGGCGGCCGGGGCCGCGCCTCGCCGATGGTCGACATCGTGAGGCTCTCCGACCAGGTGGTCGGTCTGGCGCTCCGGCGAACCGGCGTGTCGTCGGCGGACCTGGCCGGCCTCCCCGGCCTGAGCTCCGCCGCCGAGCGGGAGATGGTGGCCCGCGTCCTCGAGGAGGTACCCGAGTTCGTGGCGGCCTTCGAGACGCCCGCCGGGACGGCCTTCGTCGGATCGCCACGCATCGCCGCGCAGGACGGCGCGGTGGGGAGCGAGGGACGCACGGTGAACATCGGCGTCTCCGTCACGGTGGCGCGCCGTCCCCGGCTCTTCACCGCCTCGCTGGTGACGCGGGAGGGTCTCGCGATGAGCGGCCAGGAGCCGCTCCCCGAGAACCGCCTGCTCGAGGCCAAGGTCTACGCCGAGGAGCCGCTCGCGATCTGGGTGCTGACGCGGCTCTGCCGGCGCACGCCCGAGGGCTTCCGCGTGGAGATCCAGCCGTTCGCGCTCTCCGGCCCGGCCCGCGCCTGGTGGGACGGCCTCGTGGCAGGCCCGGCCGCGAAGGCCTGACGGCCCTCATGCGGTGAGCACCGCCGCCGCCGTGGCCGCGAGCACCGCGAGCGAGAGGGCGACCACCCAGGCGAACGAGAGCGCGAGCCATCGCGCCAGGGTGCCCACCCAGCCGGTGCCGTACACGCGCCGCATCGCAAGGAGGAGGTGGAGCCCGGAGGCCGCGAGGCCGGCCAGAGCCGCGCCGGGGCTGCCGGCGATCACGCCGGGGAGCAGGAACGCGAACGTGACCGTCTGGGCGTGAACGGCGAGGGTGAGGTGCTCCGTGTAGTAGACACCCCTCCGCGCGTGGAGGAGCTTCAAGACGAGAGCCATGAGCGGAACGAGCACGAACATGGCCTGGGCGGCGTGACCTGAGAGCGCGTCGCCGATCCGTCGGCTGGCCTCCTCGGCAGGCAGGGCCGACAGCCGCTCCAGGTGGTCCGCGAACGCCGCCCCGATCCACCCGGAGGCGCGGAGCTCCGCCAGGCTGCCGGGCGCCGCGTTCACCGGGTGCGGGTTCGCCGCGGCTCCCGTCGCCCCGGCCGCCTTGCCGGTTCCGATCTGCACCGGCAGGCCGCCCGCGAGGGCGAGGGCGAGGAAGAACAGGAAGCTCGCGAGGAGGTAGAGCTTCGTGGGCGACGTGGACGAGGCCCGGCGCCCCTCGCGCCAGGCGCGCGTCGCCGCGCCCGGGTGCAGGAAGAGCGCCGGGAGGGTGCGCGCCAGGCGCGAGTCGAGGGAGAGCGCCTCGTCGAGCGCCTCGGCGAGCGCTCGCCGGAAGGGTATGCGGAGCTCGCGCTGCTCCTGCCCACAGGACGCGCAGAAGCGGCCGGCGGCGGGCGCCGAGCAGTTGGGGCAATGCGGGCCCGCTTCCGGCGCGGCTGTGGCCGGCTCCGGCGCAGGCAGAGGGGTCAGCGGGGCATCGGACGGTCCGGGTTGCACGGAGGTTCCGGAGAGTGTAACAGGCGGGCCCGTGAACGAGCGGATCCGCGTCTTCGTGACGGGCGGCACCTTCGACAAGGAGTACGACGAGCTGTCGGGCCGGCTCTACTTCAAGGACACTCATCTCGACGAGATGCTCCGGCTGGCGCGCTGCCGCATCGACGTGGCGGTCACGACGCTCCTGATGAAGGACAGCCTCGACATGGACGACTCCGACCGGAGGCTCGTCGTCGAGCGCTGCCGCGAGGTCTCGGAGTCGCGCATCGTGGTCACGCACGGCACCGACACGATGGCCGAGACCGCGCGTGCGCTGCACGCCGCCGGCATCGGCAAGACCGTCGTCCTCACCGGGGCCATGATCCCCTACGCGTTCGGCAGCTCGGACGGCCTCTTCAACCTGGGGAGCGCGCTCTCCTTCGCGCAGGTGCTGCCGACCGGCGTCTGGGTGGCGATGAACGGTCGCGTGTTCCCGGGCGACCGCGTCCGCAAGAATCGCGAGAGCGGC
>Ga0335084_10006346_pt1 | contig 11756 bp, 13 predicted proteins | sample Lox_Sample_44_FD_206721 | JGI IMG/M metagenome (GOLD analysis project Ga0335084, IMG submission 206721) | Soil microbial communities from Loxahatchee National Wildlife Refuge, Florida, United States - Lox_Sample_4.4 | ecosystem: Environmental > Terrestrial > Soil > Wetlands | place: USA...
ACACGAAAGACCCGCTCGGCGCGCCGTTTCGTTCGTTCCCGTCGACGGTCGCAGCAACGGAGCAGACGCGGCTGCAGGCCGAAGGCCGGCGCATCATCCGCGAACAGGTGCGGCCCGCGCTCGCCGGCCTGCGGCGATTTCTCGCGGAGCAATACATCCCGGCCTGCGGTGGATCGATCGCCGCCACCGACCTGCCCGCCGGCGCGGCGTACTACGCGCTGCTCGTGCGCGAGGCGACGACGACGACGATGTCACCGGACGAGATCCATGCGCTCGGCTTGCGCGAAGTGCAGCGAATCGGCGGCGAGATGGATCGCCTGGTCGCCGGCATCGGCTTCGCGGGCTCGCGATCGGAGTTCGCCCACGCCATCCGCGGTGACAAGCGCTTCTACTTCACCGAGCCCGACGACATGTTGCGAGCCTATCGCGACATCGCCAAGCGGGTCGACGCCGAGTTGCCCAGGCTGTTCTTCGAGCTGCCGCGGTTGCCGTACGGCGTGCGCGCGATGGAAGCCAACGAAGGCGACAACGCCGAGCACTACACGCCGGGGGCGCTCGACGGCAGCCGCGCCGGCTTCTTCGAGGCCAACGTGCTCAGCCTCGCGACGCGCCCGAGCTATGACCTCGAGAGCACGTTCCTTCACGACGCCGTGCCGGGCCACCACCTGCAGATCGCCCGCGCACAGGAGATCAAGGGCCTGCCCGCGTTCCGCCGCGCGGGGAACTTCGTCGCCTATGCCGAGGGTTGGGCCCTGTACGCCGAGAGCCTCGGCCCGGACCTCGGCTTGTACCGGGACCCGCACTCGCGCTTCGGCGCACTGGCGTGGGAGATGGTGCGGGCTTGCCGCCTGGTGGTCGACACCGGGATGCATGCGCGGGGTTGGACTCGAACGCAGGCCATCCGCTATCTGGTCGACAACGCGTTCATCGCCGACGCGTTCGCCGCCGCCGAGGTCGACCGCTACATCGTCAGGCCCGGGCAGGCGCTCGCATACAAGATCGGCGAGCTGAAGCTCAAGGAGCTGCGCTCGCGCGCGCAGGCCTTGCTGGGCAACCGCTTCGACCTGCGCCGCTTCCACAACGCGGTGCTCGACGACGGCGCGCTGCCGCTGACCCTGCTCGAGGCCCACATCGACGAATGGATCGCCCGCCAGGCGCGGGCGCCCGGACCCCGGGATCACGAGGAGTCGCGATGAAGACCACCCAATCGCTCCGCCGCGCGCTGTGCGCGTCGCTGTGCATCGCCGCGCTGGCAATGGCCGGCTGCCGCAAGGCGCCCGATGCGCCGGGCGGCGGGCAGGCGCCGGCGCCGCCGGCCGCGCCCAAGGCGCTGGTGGTCGGCACCGATGCGGCGTACGCGCCCTTCGAGTCGCAGAACGAGCGCGGCGAGATCGTCGGCTTCGACATCGACCTCGTGCGCGCCGTGGCGCAGAAGGCCGGCCTGGAGGTCAAGTTCGTCAACACGCCGTGGGAAGGCATCTTCAATGCCCTCGCGCAAGGCGATCGCGACCTGCTCGTCTCGTCGATCACGATCACCGAAGAGCGCAAGCAGACGCTGGACTTCTCCGATCCCTACTTCGACGCCCACCAGCTGATCGCCGTCAAGCAGAGCGCCAAGGTGACGGGCTTCGCCGATCTGAAGGCGCTGAAGGTCGGCGTGCAGACCGGCACCACCGGCGACGAAGTGGTCAGCAAGCTGCTCGGCAAGACCAGCACGCAGGTGAGGCGCTTCGAGTCCGCCCCGCTGGCGATCAAGGAAATGGAATCGGGCGGTGTCGATGCGGTGGTGATCGACAACGGCGTGCTCGTGAACTACGCGGCCAACAACCCCGCCTCGAACCTGCGCATGGTCAACGATCCGGCGTTCCAGCCCGAGCGCTACGGCATCGCGGTGCGCAAGGGCCATGCCGATCTGCTGGCCAAGCTCAACAAGGGCCTCGCCGACGTCCGGGCCGACGGCACCTACGACCGGATCTACGCGAGCTATTTCGGCAAGAGCCCGAGCGACAGCGGCACCAGGAAGTAGCCCGGTGGACCTGCGCTTCGACATCTTGGCCGGATACGGCCCGCTGTTCCTGCAGGGGCTGCAGATGACGGTCGGGCTCACCGCCGTGTCACTGGCGGCCGGCATGGCGCTGGGGCTGGTGTTCGGCGTCATCCGCAGCCAGCACGGAACCCTCGCGCCGCCCGGGCGGCAGGCGCGCACGCTGCTGCTGCCGCTGCAGGCGATCGCCAGCCTGTACGTCGGCTTCTTTCGAGGTACCCCGCTGTTCGTGCAGATCCTGCTGGTCCACTTCGCGCTGATGCCCGCGCTCGTGCATCCCGATCACGGGCTGCTGCTCAGCGGCGACGCCGCGGTGGCGTTCCGGCAGGAACACGGGGCCTTCTTCTCGGGAGCCGTCGCACTCGGGCTGAACGCCGGCGCCTACATCACCGAGATCTTCCGCGCCGGCATCGTGTCGATCGGCGTGGGGCAGGTCGAAGCGGCGCACGCGCTGGGGCTGCATCACACGCAGACGCTGCGTCTGGTGCTGTTGCCGCAGGCCTTTCGGCGGATGCTGCCGGCGTTCGTCAACGAGGCGATCGCGCTCACCAAGGATTCCTCGCTGGTCTCGGCGATCGGCCTGGCCGAGCTCGCGCTCGCCGCGCGCACGGTCGCCGGGGCGTACTCGCGCTACTGGGAACCGTACCTCGCGATCTCGGCGATCTACCTGGTGCTGACTCTGCTGCTCGCGCAGCTGGCGCGCCTGCTGGAGGCGCCGTCGTTCGAGCGGCGGGAGTGAAGTCGCCGATCGAGCAGCCTGCCTGGATGGGCACGTCGATGGCACGGCGCCGGCTGGCCTATGCTGCGCGTCGTCGCTGATCGCCCCAACCCGTACCGCCGCATGCCCGCTCGCAGCCGCACCTCCGCAGCCGCCGACCCGTCGTCGGCGCGCGGCAAGCTGCAGATGCGGTTTCGCATGCGCATCACCGATGGTGGCACGATCGCGGTCGGGCCCGGCAAGATCGCGCTGCTGGAGGCTGTGGAACACAACGGCTCGATCACCGCGGCCGCCAAGAGCCTGGACATGTCGTACCGGCGTGCCTGGCTGCTGCTGGACGAGCTCAATCGCTCGCTGCGCCAGCCCGCGGTCGAAAGCGCCAAGGGCGGGCCGCGCGGCGGCGGCTGCGAGCTCACCGAGATGGGCCGCGAACTGGTCACGCTCTATCGGCGCATCGAGCAACAGGCCACCGACGCCTGCCGCGACGATATCCGCAAGCTGATGTCGATGCTCGCGCGCTAGCTGGGGCTTTGCCGCCACCTGGCGTCATGGCGGTTGGCGTCGCACAGACGCTATGCCGCGACGGCCAGGATCACGCTGCTGGCCTTGAACAGCGCGGTCACCGCCACGCCCGGCGCCAGGCCGAGCGATCGGGCGCTCGCTGCAGTGACGATCGCCGCGATGCTGCCACCGCCGTCGAGCTCGATCTCGACCTCGGCGTTCACGGCGCCGGGAGTGACCTTGCCCACCTTGCCCGCGAGCTGGTTGCGCGCCGACACCTTGGCCCCTTCGAGGTCGGTGGCGATCACGATCGACGACGATTTGACCAGCGCGATGGCCGTCATCTTGGGCCGCAGGCCGAGCGCTTGCGTGCTCTCCTGCGTCACCACCGCGACGATGCGCTGACCGCCGGGCAGCGTGATCTCCACTTCGTCGTTGACGGCGCCGGAGCGCAGCGAGGTGACGGTGCCGACGAACTGGTTCCTGGCGCTGGTCTTCATGTTCAGGACCTTCAACAGTGAAAACGGTTGCTCGAGGTCGATCGATTCGCTTTCGAGCAGCCCGAGAAATCGGCGGTGCGCGGCATCGATCTGCTCGAAGCGCTCGACCAGCCGGTGCCCGCGCTCGGTCAACCGCGTCGAGCCGCCGCCGCGTCCGCCGGCCGAGCGCTCGACCAGCGGCTCGCCAGCCAGCTTGTTCATCGCGTCGATCGCATCCCAGGCGGCCTTGTAGCTGACGCCCTGCTCGCGGGCACCGCGCGTGATCGAGCCCCGCTCGGCCACCGCGCGCAGCAGGTCGATGCGCTCGCGACCACCCAGGTTCTCGCCATCGATCGTGATGCGCAGCGATCCGCTCAGCTCAAGCCGGCGGTTCGCCTTGCGCCGACGTCCGGTCATGCTTGCCCCCGACAACCGAAACCACCACGGGTCCGTCGGGAAAGCATATCCGCTGCTCGCCGCAGCCATCGCAGCGCGGCGGCCGCAGCTCGGGCATGCCGATCTCCGCGCCGAGGCACAGAAACAGGTGATGCTTCCATTTCAGGTTGCGCACGTTGGCTTCGGCCAGCGCGCGGAAGTGGCGCGTCATCAGCGCGCTGACCTCGGGGCGCCCAGCGGCGCCGAGGTCCTGCCACAGGTGATGCGCGCCGAACGCCGCGCTGGCGATCGTGCCGGCCATCAGGCGCGTCCAGGGATCGTCGGCGGTGCGGTGCGACCACAACAACGCGATCAGCGGAGAGAGAAACGGCGAGCGCGCGGCATCGTCGGCCGGCACCTCGTCGCCCACCTCGCCGACGCCCGCATCGACGCCCAACACGCCGAACTCCGCACTGCCGAGGCCCACGGTCGATGCGGCCGACGGCAACGTGCCATCGAGCGCGTGCCGCCGCACGGCATCGAGCACGCGGCGCTCCAGCTCATTCGACAACGGCGGCCTCCAGCCCGGGTGCCGCAGCGGCGACGCGGCCGGCTCGCAGCTGCACGATCTCGTCGGCGAGCAGCCGCAGGTCTTCGTCGTCGTGCGTGATCAGCAGCAGGGGAATTTGCAATTGCTCCTGCAGCTCCTTGAGTTCCTGGCGCAGGCGCTGGCGCAGCGCCTTGTCGAGTGCGGCGAACGGCTCGTCGAGCAGCAGCGCAGTGGGGTCATTCACCAGCGCGCGCGCCAGCGCCGCGCGCTGGCGTTGCCCGCCCGAGAGCTGGTGCGGGTAGTGCCCGACCACGGTCTCGAGGTGGAAGGCGGCGATCCAGCGCTCGACGGCCGCCGCCGCGAACGAACGCGACGGGTTCAGCAGGCCGCGCCGCAGCCCGAACGCGATGTTCTGGCGCACGGTCAGGTGCGGGAACAGCGCGTAGTCCTGGAACACGTAGCCCAGGCGGCGTTCCTGCGGCGAGAGGAAGAGCCCGCGTGCGCTGTCGTACACCACACGCCCGGCCACCGCGACGCGGCCGCTGTCGGCCCGCGCGATACCGGCGATCATCTTCAGCGTCTGCGTCTTGCCCGCGCCCGACGGGCCGTACAGCACCAGCCTCGACGCATCGCTGGCGAAGCGCACGTCGAGCTCGAAGCGGGCGTGGTCGTGCACCAGCACGCGGCGCAGCTCGACGTCCCAGATCATGGCTGCCCGGCTATTCGCGCGATGCCACGCGCCCCGGCAGCAGCCGGTTGGCCGACAACAGCACCGCGACGCAGACGATCGACGTCACCGCCACCAGGAAGTTGGCGGCGTCGTCCTGGCCGGCCTGCACCGCCTCGTAGACTGCGATCGACAGCGTCTGCGTGCGCCCGGGAATGCTGCCGGCCACCATCAGCGTGGCGCCGAACTCGCCGAGCGCGCGCGCGAACGACAGCAGCAGCCCGGCCAGGATGCCGTGCCAGGCCAGCGGCAGCGACACGCGAAAGAACACCGCCGCCTCGTGCATGCCCAGCGTGCGCGCCGCGTCTTCGAGCTGCGGGTCGACGGTCTCGAACGCCGCGCGCGCGGCCTTGAACACCAGCGGGAAGGCCACCACCGTGGCCGCGATCACGGCACCCTGCCAGGTGAAGATCAGCCGGATGCCGAAGGTCTCGATCAGCCACCTGCCCAGCGCGCTGTGCGAACCGATCAGCACCAGCAGGTAGTAGCCGAGCACGGTGGGCGGCATCACCATCGGCAGGGTGAACACCGCATCGAGCAGGTCGCGCCCAGGGAAGCGGAGCCTCGCCATCGCAAAGCCGATGCCGACGCCGAGAACCAGGTTCAGCGCGGTGGCCCAGCCGGCCACCTTGAGCGTCAGCGCCAGCGCGACCCATGCGCCCTCCATCCGTGGCCTGTCCTAGGGCTTGCCGAAGCCGTACTTGGCGAACACGGCCTGCGCCGGCGCAGACAGCAGGTATTCGATGAACTTGCCGGCCATCGCCGCGTTGGGGCTGGCGGCGATCGGGGCGATCGGGTAGCGGATCGGCTTCTGGGTCGGGACCGTGAACGCGACCTTCACCTTGTCGGCCATGATCGCGGCGTCGGTGGAGTACACGAAGGCCGCGTCGACCTCGGCGCGCGCCACGTAGTCGAGCGCCTGCCGCACGTTGTTGGCGCCTACCATCTTGGGCTCGATGGCGCTCCACGCGCCCGCTGCCTCGAGCACGCCCTTGGTGTAGCGCCCCACGGGCACGCTGGCCGGCAGGCCGATCGCAATGCGCTGGTAGCTCGCCTGCGTGAGGTCGCTCACCGCCTTCGGCGTGTTGGCCGCCGTCGTCGGCACGATCACCACCAGCGTGTTCGACACGAAGTCACGCCGCTGCGCGGCCTGCACGAGGCCCTGGCTCTGCGCCTGGTCCATCGTCTCCTGGTCGGCGCTCACGAACACGTCGACCGGCGCACCGCCCTTGGCGATCTGCTGCAGCAGCGCGCCCGAGGCACCGAAATTGAACGCGACCTTCGTGCCCGGATTGGCGGCCTCGAACATCGGCCCGAGGTCCTTGAAGGCGTTGGTCAGGCTGGCGGCGGCCGAAACGGTGAGGTCGGCCGCGGCCGCGGGCAGCGCCAGCAACGTGGCGAGGCACAGGGTCAACAGGCGATGCATGGTGCGGTGCGGGCCGGAGGTCGATATGTACCTGTTTATACATCGACTATCCGCCCGCCCCATGCGGCATTTCCCGAGCAGGAGACGGTTCCTCGGAACCCGGCGACGCCGCGTTATGAAGGTCAACTACATAACAAAATCGCCGTGGCGGTCAGGCCGTCGCCAGGAACACCGCGAACCACTGCCGCTCGTCGGTCCAGTGCGTCGTGCGCGCGAAGCCCGCGTCGCGCAGCAGGTGGTCGAACCCCTCGACGGTGTACTTGTAGGAGTTCTCGGTGTGGATGCGCTCGCCGGCGGCCAGCGCGCGCTGAGCCCCGGGCCAGCGCAGCGTCAGCGCACGCCGCGCCTGCAGGTGCATCTCGATGCGGCTCTGCGCCTCGTTGAACAGCGCGACGTGCGCGAAGTCGTCGATGCGCGCGTCGCAGCCGAGCAGCGAATTCAGGCGCCGCAGCAGGTTGAGGTTGAACGCCGCGGTGACCCTCAACGGATCGTCGTAGGCCAGCTCGAGCACCGCCTTGGGCTTGACCAGGTCGACGCCGATCAGCAGCGCGGCACCGGCACCGCCCACTGCGCGCGCCTGCCTCAGGAAGCGCAGCGCGTCGTGCGGCGTGAAGTTGCCGATGCTCGAGCCGGGGTAGAACAGCAGCCGCTCGCCGCGGCCGGCCTCGGGCGGCAGCGCCAGCGTTGCCGAGAAGTCGGCGCCGACGCCCACCATCTCGATCTGCGGGTGCTGGCGCTGCAGGCTGGCCAGCGACTCGCGCAGGTAGTCGACCGAGATGTCGACCGCCACGTAGCGCAGCGGCGCCAGCACGCCGAACAGGCGCGCCGCCTTCTGGCAGTTGCCGGCGCCGAGATCGACCAGCGTGCGGCCGCGGCCGGCGACGGCCGCCATCGTGCTGCCGTGGCGGTCGAGGATGCCGCGCTCGACGCGCGTCGGGTAGTACTCGGGCAGCTCGGTGATGGCGTCGAACAGCCGCGAGCCGAGCGCGTCGTACAGGAACTTCGGCGACACGCTCGCCGGCTCGCCGAGCAGACCCTGCGCCAGCTCGTGCCGCAGCGCGGCGCCGTCCTCGAGATGCAACTGCACGAAGCGGGGGTTGGTCATGGGCTCAGTATGGGCAACCAGCATGCCTTGCCGAGGCGGGAATTCCATGTGTAAGGTCTAATCGGCGGGCGCGACAGCAGCTTCTACGGGCTCGGCATCCGGGTCGATGTGCGCGCCGCCGTCGAACGTATGGAAACGCATTGCAACGACCGACCGCTGCGCCCGCTCGCATGGGCCAAGCTCTGACCGTCAACCAGGCCTGGGCTGTGCTGAGCGCCGCCATCGTGTTCGAAGTGGCAGGCACCGTCTGCATGCGATTGAGCGAGAGCTTCACCCGACTGACGCCGTCGATCTTGATCTTCGTCTTGTACGCCATCTCGTTCGCGCTCAACACCCTGGTCACACGCACGCTCGGCCTGAGCGTCGTCTACGCGGTGTGGTCGGGCGTCGGCACCGTGCTGACGGCGCTGGTGGGCTACCTCTACTTCAAGGAGCCGGCCACCGCGCTGAAGATGGTGTCGGCCGGCCTCATCGTGATCGGCGTGTGCGGGCTGCACGCCGCGTCGCGCACCACCGCCTGAGGCCGCGCGATGTCGTCACCGTCGCCCAACGAGCTGTCGATCCGCCGCTACCGCGCGCGCGCCGCCGGCTCCGACGCGTCGGCGCGGCGCACGATGCCGCTGCGCCGACGCACGATCGACCTGCTGCAGCTGCAGCCGGGCCAGGTGGTGCTCGACGTCGGCGCCGGCACCGGCCTCAGCTACGCCTGGCTGCGCGAGGGCGTCGGCGCGTCGGGCCGCGTGCTCGCGTTCGAGCAGAGCCCCGAGATGTTCGCGCAGGCGCGCGCCCGCGTCGAGCGCGCGGGCTGGACCAACGTCTGGCACGTCTGCGCCAGCGCCGAGACGGTGGCGCTGCCCGAGCGCGCCGACGCGGCGCTGTTCAACTACACGCACGACATCCTGCGCTCGCCGGCGGCCCTGGCCTGCCTGGTGCGCCAGCTGAAGCCCGGCGCGCGGGTGGCCATCGCGGGCATCAAGTTCTTCCCGTGGTGGACCGGGCCGCTGAACCTGCTGGCCTGGCTGAAGAACCGGCCGTATAACGCCAGGCCGGGCGATCTCTGGCATCCATGGGACCGCATCGAGGCGTATTGCGAGGCGCCGCTGCAGCGCTGGACGACACAGCTCGGCATGGGCTACATCGCCAGCGGTGCCGTGAGTCCGCACTGGGCCGCTCCCGAGCGGCCGCCAGGGGGCCATCCGCAACGAGGGGACGCACCATGAATCCACTGCCGAGACCGCAGATCGAGCCGGGTGCGCTGGCGCGACGCTACGCCAAGGTGCGTGCGCAGTCGCTGCTGCTGGCCGAGCCGCTGTCGGAGGCCGACGCGCAGGTGCAGTCGATGCCCGACGTCAGCCCCACCAAGTGGCACCTGGCGCACGTGACCTGGTTCTTCGAGACCTTCGTGCTCGAGCGCCACGAGCGCGGCTTCAAGCCGTTCGATCCGCGCTACCGCGTGCTGTTCAACAGCTACTACAACGGGGTCGGCGAGCAGCATCCGCGTGCGCGGCGCGGCCTGGTGTCGCGCCCGAGCCTGGCCGAGGTCAGGGCCTACCGCGCGCAGGTCGACCGGCGCATCGCCGCGCTGCTGGCGGCGCCGCACGACTGCGGCGTCGACGCGCTGATCGAGCTCGGGCTGCAGCACGAGCAGCAGCACCAGGAACTGCTGCTCACCGACATCAAGCACGTGCTGTCGTGCAGCCCGCTGGCGCCGGTGTACCGCGCGTCGTGGCCGCTGGCCGCGGTGGCGCCGTCGTCGATGCTGTGGGTCGGCCACGACGGCGGCCTGGTCGAGATCGGCCACGACGGCGCCGGCTTCGCGTTCGACAACGAAGCGCCGCGTCACCGGCAGCACCTGCGGCCGTACGCGCTCGGCAGTCGCCTGGTCACGCACGGCGAGTGGGCCGAGTTCATCGCCGACGGCGGCTACGGCGAGCCGCGCTGGTGGCTTTCGGCCGGCTGGGACTGGGTGCGCAGTCACGGCATCGCGGCGCCGCTGTACTGGCAGCGCGACGGCGACGCCTGGGCCAGCTTCACGCTGCACGGACTGGTGCCGATCGATCCGCACACGCCGATCGCGCACGTCAGCTATTTCGAGGCCGATGCGTTCGCGCGCTGGGCATCGGCGCAACGCAGCGCGTGGCGCGGCGCGCGGCTGCCCACCGAGGCCGAGTGGGAGCACGCCGCCCAGGCGGGCGCCAGCGGCGCCATCGCCGCCGGCAACTTCGTGGAGTCGCAGGCACTGCATCCGATGCCGGTGGCGCGCGCCGGCAGCGGCGCGCAGCAGCTGTTCGGCGACGTCTGGGAGTGGACCTCGAGCAGCTACCAGCCCTACCCCGGCTTCCGCGCCTGGGACGGTGCGGTCGGCGAGTACAACGGCAAGTTCATGGTCAACCAGTACGTGCTGCGCGGCGGCTCGTGCGCGACGCCGCGCGCGCACGTCCGCGCCAGCTACCGCAACTTCTTCCCCACCGACGCCTGCTGGCAGTTCAGTGGCGTGCGGCTAGCGCGCGACCTCGACTGAAACGCGGCCGCCTTCCTCTGGAGCGATCGATGACCCGACGACTGGCTCGCGCCGCGTGCGCACTGTGGCTGCTGCTGGCCGCTGCGGCATGGGCGCAGAACGACGGCTCGCCCAACAACGGCCCGTGGCGCACGCTGAGCGACGGCGCCGACGCCAGGCTGATGCTGCTCGGCTACGACGCGGTGGCCTACTTCACCGACAACGCCGCGGTCAAGGGCGACCCCGCCATCAAGCTCGAGCACCTCGGCGTCACGTACCGCTTCGCCAGCGAGGCGCACAAGGCCGAGTTCGCGAGGGCGCCCGAGAAGTACATGCCGCAGTTCGGCGGCTTCTGCGCCAACGGCATCAACTACGCGGTGCCGTGGGGCGCCGGCGGCGGCCCCGACACCTGGCGCATCTATCGCGGCAAGCTGTACGTGTTCGGTGGCCAGAAGTCGCGCGACCAGTTCGAGATGGACACCGAGCGCAACCTGCAGCTCGCGCACCGGTACTGGAACGACGAGGTGGCCGGCTCCAACGCGCTGGTGCAGCGCGTCAAGCGGCTGGTCTTTCGCGTGCCGCACTACAAGACCGACCGCGCGCTGCAGGAGGAGTGGGAGGCCAGGCTGGCGGCCCGGACGCTGCCGGTGATGCCGGGCGCGCCGCAGGTCGTCCCCGCGCAATAGCCGGCCGCTTCCCCCTCCAGGGGGCGACACCGGCGGCCTGGCGGAGCCAGATCCGCGGCGTCCGCTTCGGTTCCACGCAGGAGGGTCGTACTCTCAGGCGTGGAGTGCGCGCAGCGTCGATTCCTGCGCCAGCGTGTCGCGGTAGCCCGCGGCGATCGCGCGCTCGCGGAATTCGCGCGACAGGTTGACCCAGTAGCCGAAGTCCGGGTGCAGCAGCACGTCGGCCCCGGTGGCGTCGGCGCGCACCAGCGCGCGCTTGCGCAGGTCGCCCTCGCGATAGCGCTCGGCGCCCGACGGCGCGCGGTCTTCGTGCGCGGTGGCGTCGACCGCCAGCACGCGCTGCGCGCCGAGCGCGCGCGCCAGCCGCACCGGCAGCGGCGACACCCAGTCGGCGTCGAGGTACTGCTCGCCGCGGATGCGCACCGGCGTGAACTGCCCTTCGATCGCCGACGAGGCCTGCACCGCGAGGCCGGCGTCGCCGCGCGTGAAGGCCACCAGCGTGCGGTCGCGCCGGCGCGCCGCCACGCACGCCATCGCCACCGGCATGCGCTCGAGCAGCCGCACATTGGCGTTGCGCCGCACCAGCTCGGCCACCGGGGCGCCGCTGAAGCGCTCGTCGGCCGACCACACCAGGCGCGCCATCGA
>Ga0335084_10006347_pt1 | contig 11755 bp, 10 predicted proteins | sample Lox_Sample_44_FD_206721 | JGI IMG/M metagenome (GOLD analysis project Ga0335084, IMG submission 206721) | Soil microbial communities from Loxahatchee National Wildlife Refuge, Florida, United States - Lox_Sample_4.4 | ecosystem: Environmental > Terrestrial > Soil > Wetlands | place: USA...
ACGGGACGCCAGCACGGGCGCGTCCCAGTCGTAGCGGTACGGAGGCTCGCCCGCGGGTGGACGCGGATTGATGCCAATCGTGTCGCCCGTCAGCGGGTCGACGCGGGAGAGGTTGCCGCCGCTGGAGGACGAGTAGACCTTGCGCCAGTCCGCCTTGTCCACCGCCTTGCCCGTGCCGTCGCTGAAGCCGATTTCCTGCCAGTCCTGGTTGAGGATGCCGAGCCAGTGCCGCGTCGCGCTCGGGCCCATCCAGGAGTGATTGTCCTGCAGGCCGGCATAGATCCAGTAGGGGTCGCGGTCGTCCACCGCGATCCGGTAGATCTGCGCGACGGGAATGTTGTTCACGCGGATGTAGGTCTTGCCCATGTCCCAGCTCTCGTGCAACCCGCCGTCGCCGACGACGTAGATGTGGCTGGAGTTGGCCGGGTCCACGCGGATGACGTGGTGGTCCGTCTTGAGTCCGACGTCGTACGTGGGCGAGGTCGGCTCTTCCTCGAACGTGGCGCCGCCATCCTCGCTCTTGACGATGTAGGTGCCGGGCAGCCAGATGCGCTTGTCGTCGTTGGGGTCGATCGTCGGCTTGCTGTAGTACATCGGGCGCGGATTGGTCGGGCTCATCCGCTTCCAGGTCGCACCGGCGTCCTCGGTGCGATACGTGCCGCCCGCGGTCGCGTGCTCGATCGTGGCGATGAGCACGTCGGGTTTCGACCGGGCGATCGCCAGGCCGATGCGGCCCTTGTCGCCGGCCGGGATGCCGTTCTCCAGCTTCTGCCACGTCGCGCCCGCATCGGTCGTCTTGTAGATCGCGCTGCCGGGTCCGCCGCCGTTGAAGCCGAAGGTTTTGCGCAGGCGCTGATACGTGGCGGCGTACAGCACCTTGCCGTCGCGCGGATCCATCACGAGGTCGGTCGCGCCCGTGAAGGCATCGACGTACAGCACTTTCGTCCAGGTGCGGCCCGCGTCGGTCGTCTTGAAGACGCCGCGCTCCGGATTCTCGGCCCAGAGGTTGCCAACGGCGGCGACAAACGCGACGTTCGGATCGACCGGATCAAGGACGACGCGTCCGATCGACCGCGTTTCGTGCAGCCCGAGGTAGGACCACGTCGCCCCGGCGTCGGTCGAGCGGTACACGCCGCCGCCCCAGGAGGAGCTCTGCCGGTTGTTGTTCTCGCCCGTGCCGGCCCAGACGATCCTCGAGTCGCGCTCGAAGATCGCCAGCGCGCCAAACGTGTTGTCCGGCTGCTGGCCGAAGACGTCCGTCCAGGTCACGCCCTTGTTCACGGACTTCCACAGGCCGCCCGTGGCGGCGCCGACGTAGAGGACGGCGGGATTCTGCGGGTCGACTTGGAGGTCATGGATGCGGCCGCCGGTCGCCGCTGGACCGATGCCACGGAAATGCAGCGCATCGAACGGTCCGCGGCCCGACGCAGGCGGAGTCTGCAGCCGCGCCGGGGCAACGGCAGCGACGATGACGATGCAAGCGTACGCGACGGAGCTCAGGGCGCGGCGCATCTCGATACCCTCGCGATGGACGGCGTGGCGGGCGGTCGGCGCATGGTACAACACGTGACGCATGATGCTCACGCGCTTTGCACCCGCGCCGACCGGTTACCTCCATCTCGGCCACGTCGCGAACGCCATCTACGTGTGGGGACTGGCGCGCGTCCGCGGCGCGCGCGTGCTCCTGCGCATCGAAGACCACGACGCCGAGCGCAGCCGGCCGGAGTACGAGCGGGCGCTCGTGGACGACCTCGACTGGCTGGGCTTCGCCCCCGATCTCTATCCGACGTCGGCGTTCCGCGCGGGGGCCTGCCCGTCGCGTCAGAGCGAGCGCCGGGACCTGTACGCTGACATCGCCATGCGCCTGGCCGCCGCCGGCCTGGTCTACGGCTGCGCCTGCACTCGCCAGGACGTCCTCCGCGCGTCGCCGGCGGCCGAGGGCGGGGAGCGGCGCTATCCAGGCACGTGCCGCACACGCCAGCTGCCGCTGTCCGACCGCGTGGCCTGGCGAATTCGCCTCGAGCCTGGCGTCGAAACGTTCGACGATCTCCTGCAGGGCCCCCAATCGCAGGACCCCTCCGCGTATTGCGGCGACGTCGTCATCCGCGATCGGCTCGGGAACTGGACGTACCAGTTCGCCGTGAGCGTGGACGACTTTCTGCAGGAAGTGACCTTCGTCGTACGGGGGAGGGATCTGCTGACGTCGACGGCGCGCCAAATCCGGCTCGCCCGGCTCATCGGCCGGGCGGAGCCGGCGGCGTTCGCACACCATCCGCTCATCATGCAGTCGGCGAGGCAGAAATTGAGCAAGGCCGATCGCGCGGCCGGCATTCGCGACCTGCGCGACGCAGGCTGGACGCCGGATCGCGTGATTGGCGAAGCCGCCCGGCGCGTGGGCCTGAAAGCGCCGCGCGAGCTGCCCGCCGGGGCGGTGGGGGAGTGCTTCGCTTACTTCGCCGGTCCGGGGACGACTTTCTGAAAGCCGTCACCGTCCCAGAAGTAGTAGATCCGGTCGCCTGCACACGACACCGTGTACGCCGAGTTGTGGCTCAGGTAGTCGTCCGACTTCGTCGTCGGATTGATGTACTTGGTGCCGCGCGGCGCGGACGCGACGGACCGCTCAGCCTTGTCACCCGACATCGACTCGATCTCGTACAAGCGGTAGTCGTTCAGCCAGCCCATGATGATCACGAGCTTGACCGCATCGGCGGCGTGGATCTCCACGACCCAGTCGCCGATGCCGTCCGAGTTGAGGTCGTCACTCGTCATCGTCGGGACTTTGCCGGCGTGGTCGCGGCATGCCGCGTCCCCGCTCGACGGCGCGAATTCCGCGAGCTGCCAGCCGGGATACTTCTGATCGAGCAGCTTGGCCGCGCCTTCAGGGAGGGCGCCAGGAATGGCCGGAGCCTTATGAAAGATGCAGGACGTGGTGAGGAGCGCGAAGACGGGGATGACGGCCAGATACTTCACGTCCGCTATTAAACGATAAAGCGAGCGGCGGAGTCGAGAGCGAAGCCTGTGCGGTCTGCGGCGGTGCTCCCCGTCGGTATCTGGATGCGCCCCCCTGGGCTAGGCAGGAAATCGCCGCTTGAGTCGCCGCGCGCCGGCAAGTCCGGCCGCCAACAAGGCGAGCGTCGTCGGTTCCGGCACCGGCGCCGGTGGGGGTTGGATGGTGTAGGTGAATTCGGTCACCAATCCCGCCTCGTCCGCATAGACGGTCCCGTTCGAGAACATGCGCGAGGTCACGGTGCCGCTGTCGTCTTCGCTCTGGAAGACGTACTGCGCGGTACCTCCGGCGATCGTGACGTCCATCAGGAGGTTGCCGGCCATCGGGTCGTAGAGAAACGGCCCGCCGGAGAGGCTCAGGGCCGGCCCCACCGGACCGCTCAGCGTTCCAGACCAGAACAGCGCGTTGTCCGCGCCCACGTTGTCGTCCATGTTGAACGACAAGCCTTGCACGGAGGCGCTCGTGGTCGAGAGCGACACCGCGAACGTTGAGTCGCCGAACGACCCGCTGCCGAACACCGTGGCGAAGGTCAGGCCCGTGATGAGCAGCGGGTCCGTCGTGCCGAAAGCGCCGGCCGAGTACACCTGCTGATAGCGGTTCACCGAGAACGACGGCGAGCAGAGGAACGGCGCGCAGTTGATGCCTGTGACGGCGCCCACGGTGACGGACGAGGCTCGCGCCGAGACCGCGCCGGCGAGTAGCCCGACCACGACGAGCATTCCGATTCGACGAGGCGCCTGACCCATGCCGACTGTCTACAAAGTAGCACGGGCGATCGGCCGCACGCGGCTGAAAAAGGCCCGAAAACATTGGGTGAACCCGAGCTCGACGTCCAAGTTGTAATCGCGCGCGACAGCGACAAGACTCGTCGTCCGCCATTTCAAATGGCGTCGATCGTGTGCCTAAAATGACTGGCTTGAACGCCCGCTCCGCCGGACCGTTGCGCTTCGACGTCCTCGCGGGTCTCACGACCGCCGCGGTGGTGATTCCCAAGGCGATGGCGTTCGCGACGATCGCCGGGCTGCCCGTCGAGGCCGGACTCTACACGGGCCTCGTGCCTCTCGTCGTCTACGCTGTCCTCGGTACGTCGCGGCCGCTCAGCGTCACGACGACGTCGACGATCGCGATCCTCGTCGCCGGCGAGCTGGCCATCGTCGCGCCCGACGCCGACAGCGCGCGGCTGATGGCGGTGACGGGCTCGCTCGCGCTGATGGTCGGCGTCTTCCTCGCGGCGGCGTCGGTGCTCCGGCTCGGTTTCCTGGCCGACTTCATCTCGGCGCCTGTGCTCGCCGGTTTCAAGGCGGGCATTGGCGTGGTGATCATCGTCGACCAGGTGCCGAAGCTGTTTGGCTTTCACATTCACAAAGTCGGGCTGCTCCGCGATATCTCGTCGATCATCGGGCACCTGCCGGAGACGTCGGCGCCGACGCTGATTCTGGCCGTCGCGATTCTCGCGATCATCCTCGCGCTCGAGCACTTCGTGCCGCGCGCGCCGGCGCCGCTCGTCGCGGTGGCGGCGGGGATCGCGGCATGCGCGGCGCTGAAGCTGGACGCCCGCGGCGTCGAGCTCGTCGGCCACATCCGCGCGGGTCTGCCCCCGATCCTCCTCCCCGACGTGTCGCTGGCCCGCAGCCTCTGGCCCGGCGCGCTGGGCATCGCGCTCATGAGCTTCGTCGAAACCGCGGCGGCGGGCCGCGCCTTTCTGCTGCCGGGCGAGCCCATGCCGCTGGCCAACCGCGAGCTGCTTGCGCTGGGCCTGGCGAACGCGCTGGGGAGCCCGCTGCAGATGATGCCGGCGGGCGGCGGGACGTCGCAGACGGCGGTGAATCGCGCCGCCGGCGCGCGCACGAGAGCCGCCGGACTGGTCACCGCGGCCGTTGTCGTCGCGACGCTCCTGTTTCTTGCGCCCGTCGTCGCCATGATGCCGCAGGCGGCCCTCGCGGCCGTCGTCATCGCGACGACGCTGCCGCTCGTGAGCCCGGTCGAGTTTCTGGCGATCTGGCAGATCCGGCACCTCGAATTCTGGTGGGCGGCGGCGGCCACGATCGGCGTGATCTTCCTCGGCACGCTGAATGGCATCCTCGTGGCGGTCGCGCTGTCGGTCGTCGTCCTCATCCGCCAGGCCAGCCGGCCGCCGGTCCACGTGCTGGGGCGAAAACCAGGCACGGACGTCTTCCGCCCGCGCTCGTCCGCGCACCCCGAGGATGAGACCGTCTCCGGGCTGCTGATCATCAAGCCCGAAGGCCGGATCAACTTCGCCAACGCCCAGCACGTGAGCGGCGAGGCGTGGCGGCTCATTCAGGAGGCGAAGCCCCAGGTCGTCGCGTTCGACCTCAGCGCCGTGCCGGACATCGAGTACACCGCGCTGAAGACCCTGACCGAGGCGGAGCAGCGGCTCCGGGACGCGGGAACCCAGGTCTGGTTCGTGGCGCTGAATCCCTCGGCGCTGGACGTCGTCAACCGCGCGCCGCTCGGCAGGACGCTGGGCCGCGAGCGCATGTTCTTCACGCTCGCGCAGGCCGTCGAAGCGTTTGGTAAGCTGAACCGGCAGAATTCGACGAGGAGCTGACATGGTTCGACGAACCGGTGGCGTGGCGTGCGTGATGTTCGTGGCGATGGGCCTCGCCCTTTCCGCCCAGACAGCGAAGCTCGTGACGAGCTGGGCGGCGCCGGTCGGCGCGCCGATGAGTTTTGCCGGCAAGAAGGTCGTGGCGCTCGCGCTCACCGACAGCCTGGACGTGAAGATGTCGGCTGAAGAAGCGATGGCGCGCGAGATCACGGCGCGCGGCCCGAACGGTGTGGCCGCGTACCGCGCGATCCCGAAAGAAGAGCTCGCCAACAAGGACCGCGCGCAGCAGTGGTTCGCGAAGACCAACGTCGCCGGCGTCGTCACGATGCGCGTCGTCAACGTGGACACGACGAAGGAGTACTCGTCGGTGATGTTCGGCGCCTCGTACTACCAGAGCTTCGGGAGCTTCTACGACTACGGCGTCGCCACGATCGTGCCGATCGGCGACCCGAAGGAGAAGAAGACCTACGCCATCGAGACGCTGCTCTACGACATTTCGGACGGCGGCAAGCTCTTGTGGGCTGGCATGAGCGAGACGACCGATCCGAAGAACATCAGCACGTTCGTCAAGGGCCTCGCGAAGACCATCGGCAACGACCTGGAGAAGAAGGGGCTCGTGCAGAAGAAATGAGGCGCGTCGAGCGGCACGCGGCGTCGGGCCCGCGATTCCCCAAGCCGATCGACAGCTCGACGTGCCACGTGTCGTTCCGCTGCGTCATCCGCGTGCCGCCTGCACCCAAGGGGTGAGCCAAAAGGGAGAGACCTCCATGGTGTTGATGTCGGTAGCGCTGCGGGTGCAATCGAACAAGCGCGCTGAGGTGCTGAGCGCGCTCGACAGCGTGGTCGAGCGGATGCGGCTCCGGTCCGGGTGCGCGCGCAGTCGGCTGTTTGCCGACGCCGAGGATCCTGACGCGTACACGGTCCTCTCGGAGTTCCGATCCATCGACGACGCCGATCAGTTCTTCGCGTCGAAGGAGTTTCAGCTCCTCAAGGGGATGCGCATGTTGCTGCGGGACGAGCCGTCGGTCGTGGTGGACGACATTCGCCGGCGCGTCACGCGGCTGGTTCGCGAGTAGTTCGGTGCTGTCCTGGCCCCTCGCGAGCGCCCGCCCGAAAATGTGAAAAAATACAGCTGGCGTGACCCCCCCGACCGCCAAGACGGCGCCTGCCGCTGACCGCGAGGTCGGTTCTCCGACGGTATTCGTCGTGGACGACGACCCATCGGTGCGGACTGCCGTCCAGCGCCTGCTGGAATCCGTGGGCCTGCCGTGCGAGACGTTCGGCACCGCGACGGACTTCCTGAGGCGGGCCGAAAACGGCGCATCGGGCTGTCTGATTCTGGATGTTCGGATGCCTGGCCCGAGCGGCCTGGATCTGCAGCGGACAATGGCGGAGCGCGACCTGGACTTGCCGATCGTCTTCGTCACGGCCTACGCCGACGTGCCGATGACGGTGCGCGCGATGAAGGCCGGGGCGCTCGAGGTCCTGACCAAGCCGTTCGACGACCAGGTCCTGCTGGACGTCGTCCACGGCGCGCTGGCGAAGGCGCGCGTCCGCCTTCAGGAGCGCGAGGAAACGACGCGGTTGCGCGCCTTGTGCGACGGGCTGACGCCGCGCGAGCGCGAGGTGATGGCGCTCGTCGTGTCGGGCATGCTGAACAAGCAGATCGCGCATCAACTCGGGACCACCGAGAGCACGGTCAAGGCCCATCGCGCCCAGGTGATGCACAAGATGCAGGCCGATTCGCTCGCCGACCTCGTCCGCGCCGCCGATCGCCTCGGATTGCCCAAACCGCTGTAACGACGCCACTTCGCGATCTGTCGGCCCAAGGTCCACCGGTCCCCCGACCAATGGCCAATGGACGCGCGCGCCGGCCGCGCCCTAGAGTGCGCGCATTACTCACTTTGCCCCGTTCCACTTCGACGAGTCTGATCTGACGCTGTGGCGCGGCCTGGATGCCGTGCCGCTCACGCGAAAGGCCTCGCATCTGCTCGCGTCGCTGCTGGCGGCGCGCGGCAGGTGGGTGTCCAAGCAGGATCTGCTGGCCGCCGTCTGGCCCGACACCCACGTGCATCCGGACAACGTCAAGGTCCTGATCCGCGAGATCCGCCTCGCGCTCAACGACGACGCCGGAAGTCCGCGGTACGTCCGCAGCGAGATCGGGCGCGGCTACTCGTTCGTCGCCGAGACGACGGATCGTCCGGGCCCGCACGCAAGGGTATCGGACCTGCCGCTGTTCGTGAACCGCACGAGCCAGCTGGCGGCGCTGATGGAGACGCTCGACAGCGTGCGCGCCGGGTGCAGCCGCGTCGTGCTGGTCGCGGGCGACCGCGGCATCGGCAAGTCGGCGCTCTGCGACATGTTCCTCCGAGTCGCGCGCGCGACGGTTGACCTTCGTGCCGTGCTGGGCGAGTGCATGCCGCCCTCACCAGAAAGCGAGCCGCTTCAGTCAGTGGCCGATGCGCTCCACGCCTGCTGCCGCGACACGCCGTGGCTCCCGCTGCGCCTCGCGGAGCGGGCGCCGGCGTGGGCCGCGCGGATACAACACCCGCCAGCGGCCGACGTCCCGCGGCTGGTCGTCGAGCTGCCCGCGGCCTTGACCCTGCTCGCGCGCGAGATGCCGCTCGTCGTGGTGGTGGAGGATCTGCAGCGCGCCGACGGAGCGACGCTGGAGGCGGTCGCCCACCTCGCTCAGGTCGCGGCGCCCGCCCGATGCCTGGTGGTGGCCACCGCGTGCCCGTACGATGCCACGCCGGCCGCGTCGCAGTTGGCGGCCCTCACCGCCGCCTTGCGCGGCGGCCGCGCGTCGCTGGTGCTCGATCTCGAGCCGCTGGGCTTCGGCCAGGTCGGGCGCTACGTCGACGCGCGCCTCGGCCCCGGCGCCTTCTCGGATCTCGTGCCGGCGCTTCACGAACTGAGCGGCGGCAATCCCGCGGTCCTCGTCGCCGCGGTCGACTGCCTGGCAGCCCACGGCCGGCTCGACACGCCCGCGCTGCGCGATGTCATCGCCGCCGGGCTCGATCGTCTGACGGCCGAGGAGCGCGTGACGCTCGAAGCGGCCGCAGCCGCAGCCACGGCTGAACTCGAATTCGCGGCCGCGACCGTTGCGATAGCCGCCGGGCTCGACGAAACGGACGCGTGCCGGTGCCTCGATCGACTCGCCCGGCGCCGTCGGGTGATCTGCGCCGGTCCGGACGCGTACCGCTTCCTTCACCCGATGTACCGGGAACTGCTGCTGCAGCGCGCGCCGATCGCCCTGCAGCTGCGATCCATGCGACGCCTGGCGCATGCCGCCGCCGATGACGCGCGCGAAATCGGCGCGGCGTCGTCAGGCCGTCACGACGCCTGACCGCGGTCGATCGGCAACACGAACTCGAACACGGTGCCGCGCCGCGGATCGGAGGCGCCCTGAATCGATCCGCCGTGCGCCTCGACGATCGATCGGACGATCGGCAGGCCCATGCCCATGCCGCCAGGCTTCGTGGTGTAGAAGGGTTCGAAGATCAGATCCGCCGCGCCGACCGGCAGACCCCGTCCCGAATCGTGCAGGCTGACGCGGACCGAATGGCCGTCGACGGCCTGGCACTGCACGGTGACGAGGCGCAGGCCCTGCGGCTGATCGCTCACGGCGTCGAACGCGTTCTGGAGCAGATTGAGGACCGCCTGCTGGAGCTGCAGGCTGTCGCCGCGCACGAAGATCGGCTCGTTCCCGATGTCGAGCGACAGTTTGACGGCGCGACCGACGGCGTCGCCGACGACGAGATCCACGACCTCGCGGATGACCGCCGTGAGGTTGACCGGCGCCATGGCCAGCTCCCCGCGCCGCAGGAGCTTGCGCAGCCCGACGATGATATCGCTGGCCCGCCGGTCGTCCTTGACGATGTCGACGAGGATCGCGTGCAGCTTGGCGAAATCGGGCTCGGGGGAGTCGAGCAGCCGGCGGGCGGCCTGCGCGTTCGTCATGATCGCCGAGAGCGGCTGGTTGAGCTGGTGCGCGAGCGACGCCGTCAGCTCGCCGACGGTGGACGCCCGCGCGACATGGGCGAGGGCCTGCCGGCTCCGTTGCGCGTCGATCTCCGCCTGGCGTGTTCCCGTGACGTCGGTCAGGGTCACGACCGCGCCGCCGTCGGCTGACCCGAGCGGCACGACCTGGGCGGACCACCACGCGGCGGGGCCGCTGGTTTCGGTGCGCTGATCGAGGTCGAAGCGGGCCTGCGATCCGTCGAGCACGGCCGTGATCCCGGCGGCCAGCGCCTTTGACAGCGGGTCATGCAGCCGCGCCGCGGCCTCGCAGCTCTCGACCAGGTTGCCGCCGACGGGCACGCGCGCGCCGGCCACCCGCTGTGCGAGCCGCGTCCAGTTTTCGTTCAGCGTGAGCACGCGTCCCGCGCGATCGACTACGGCCACGCCCGTCGTGAGTGACTCGAGGATCGCGGATTTCATGAGCTCGTTCCGGCGCAGCGCGTCCTCGGCGCCCTTGCGCACGAGCACGCTGGTCATCACCCCGGCGACGAGCTTCAGGTTGGCGATGAGCGGCTCGGGCCAGGACCGCGCAGCCACCGATCCGCACGCCAGCACTCCGGGCAGATCTCCGGCGCCCGCCAGCGGGATCAGCAGCCCGGACCGCAGGTTGTGCGCCGCCATCGATTCGCGATCGCGAGCCGCGGCCGCCGGCAGATCGTCGCGATCGGCAATGACGAGGACCTGTCGCTCGGCGCGCAGCTTCGTCAGCAGCCACGGGAAGTCGCGGTCCGCGTGAACCGCCGGTCCGGACGCGAGGCCGGGGCAGTCCCACCGGTGGATGACAAAATCCCCCGAAGCGGCCGCGCTGGCGACGCCGAGTGCCAGGACGTCCACGTGCAGCGCCGTGCCGATGCGCTCGAGCCAGGTCTCGAACCCGCGGGTCATCTCCTCGCTCGGCATGTGCACGAACGCGCCGGCGAAGCGCGACAGCAGTTCCTCGAACTGCAGCCGCTCGGCGAGGGCCTGCAACGTGCGCCGGCGCTCCTCGAGGAGCGTCGACACGAACATCAGCGTCGCCGACACGACGATGAGCGAGAGCGTGAGCGCCGTGACCATGGTCGCGGGGTCGATGGCCGTGAACGGCCCCCGCCCGTGGACCAGCGCCCAGGCGCCCAGGACGCTCGTCGTGAGGAGCGCCACGCCGGTGCCGACGGGCCCGAACCGCACGGCCGCCCAAATCAGGAACGGCAGCTGCACGACGAACGGCGCCCGGCTCGCGACAGCGCGGAGCGCCGAGACCTCCGCGATCTGCGAGCTGAGCCCCAGCCCGGCGGCGATGAGCCCGACCGCGAGCAGCGCGGCCTCCAGTACGCGATGCGGCCAGGCGCGCACCCAGCGCGGCAGGCCGACGACGACGCCCACGGCGGCGGGCACGACGATCAGCTCGGACAGCGCGTTGCTGAAGAGCCGGGTGCGGAAGACGTCCCAGTACCGCTCGCCGTGGAACAGGGCGACGACCCCGGCATCGGCGAACGACGAGAGGAGCGGCGCGGCGACGACGGCTGCGACGAAGAACGCCGCGAGACGACGGAACGTGTCGAACCGCGTCGGCTCGTCGCTCAAGAGCCGGACGCCGCCGGCGGCGAGCACGGCCTCGAGGCAATTCGTCACGAAGAGCGCGAGGATGAGCGGCAGCGGCCAGCCGGTCGGCAGCTGCACGACCAGATGCGCAGGCAGGATGGCGAGGAGGAGAATCGGCCACCGCCTGGGCCGCGTCAGCAGCAGCGCCGATGTCAGCACGGCGTTCGGCGGCCACAGGACGGACGGGGTCGCGCCCGGCAGGCGCAGGCGCAGTCCCACCTGCGAGGCGGCGTAGTACGCGACCGCGAGGCCAAGCCCGATGCCGACGATCGCGAGCGGCTGCGACGCGGTGTGCGTCCGGGTCATGAGTCGAACGCGGCTATTTTATGATCGGCCGGACGTGGAACGCCCGCCCTTCGGCGCGCGCCTCGCTTCCTGGTGCGTCGACGATCCGTTCAAGCGCCGAGGCGCTCGAAGAACATGTACGTGCCGACGTCGGGCCGAGGGTAGCCCGGCTCGATCAGGCGCGGCGAGGTGGCGATCAACCGGGACGGCCGAAAACGCTCGGCGTACCAGGCCGGCGGCCGGCCGCGCGTGTACCCGAGTTCGGCACTCGACGCGTCACCGGCTTCGAG
>Ga0335084_10006350_pt1 | contig 11751 bp, 7 predicted proteins | sample Lox_Sample_44_FD_206721 | JGI IMG/M metagenome (GOLD analysis project Ga0335084, IMG submission 206721) | Soil microbial communities from Loxahatchee National Wildlife Refuge, Florida, United States - Lox_Sample_4.4 | ecosystem: Environmental > Terrestrial > Soil > Wetlands | place: USA: Florida...
TTCAGGTCTTCAAGAACGCGGGGGAGAGCGGCAAGTTCTTCAAAGCCGCATACGGCTACGCGATCTTCCCGAACATCGGCAAAGGCGGCTTCGTCGTCGGCGGCGCGCACGGCTCGGGGCGGGTCTATGTGGGCGGCAAGCACGTCGGCAACGCGTCGATGACGCAGGTATCGGTCGGCGCACAACTCGGCGGCCAAGTGTTCAGCGAGATCGTCTTCTTCCAAGACAAGCGCTCGTTCGACGAATTCACCGCCGGCAATTATGAATTCAGCGCGGAGGCGAGTGCGGTCGCGATCACTGCGGCTGCTGGCGCGACTGCGTCGACGGGCGGCTCGTCGGTGGGCGCGAGCGGCGGCCAACACGATGCGGTCACCGACGGCGATTGGCACAAAGGCATGGCGATCTTCACCGTCGCGAAGGGCGGCTTGATGTATCAAGCGGCGGTCGGCGGCCAGAAGTTCAGCTACAAGCGGCTTTGATCAGTCGCTGCGCATCAACGACATCGCACCCGATTTCGCCGCGGCGACGACGCACGGCGTGATCATCGCGGGCTCGGTTTCCGACGACGACGCGAAGAAGCTGTTCCCGCAAGGCTGGAAGGCGCCGAAGCCGTACCTGCGGATCGTCAAACAGCCGACCTAACGGATCGATGAAGGCGCTCCGCCGGCCCGACGTGCGCGGCGGAGCGATCTTCGTCAGCGGCGCCGACCGCCGCCGCCGCCGCGAAATCCGCCGCGCGTCCCACCGAAGCTCTGCCGCTGTTGGAAGCGCTGGTTGCCATACTGACGCGCGTTGTAGTCGCGGTTGAGTTGGCGCATGTCGTTCGAGCGGTCGTAGCCGCCGCGATCGAACCCGTCGCCGTAGCTGCCGCGGTCGTAGCTGCCGCTGCCGAGCGTACCGTTCGATCGCGTCTGCGCCGAATTGCGCGGATCCTTCGATTTGGCGGCGGCCTCCGCGCTGCTGCGCGACGGCTTCAGGTCTTCCGTGTGCACCCCTTGCCAGCCGTTGTCCTTGTCGTACTTCTGCCAGCCGTCGTCGGTCTTCTTGTACACGTCGCCGTTCCGGCCGGCGTAGACGTCGCCGGAACCGCTCTGCGCGATCGTCGTGCGATTGCCGTCGTTCTTGATCGACGTGCCGCTCGCACCGCCCGACGTTTCGAACTCGGTCTTGCTCGACGTGCCGCGGCGCGTCGTATCGGTGTCGATCGTCTCGCCGCCGCTGGTCGTGAAGCTGCCCTGACGGTTCGCTCCGGCCGTAGTGTTCTCGCGCGTGATCGTGCCGCTACCCCCTTCCGAACCGCTGATCGTCGTCGTACCCCCGGCGACCGTATGTTCACCGGAAATCGTCGCAGTGCGGCCGTCGGCGCCCGTGATCGTGCCCGACGACGTCATCTGACCGTTGTCCCACGAGCGGTTGACCACGCTCGATGCGCCGCCCGACGTCGCGCGCTTCACCTGCGAGTTGCCCGTTGCGAAATCGACCTGACGATCCATCGCGGTCCAGCCGCCGTTCGGTCCGGCTTTCTGGCGCTCGGCGTGATATTCGCCCGAGCCGTAGTCGAAGGCGCGATTCGACTCGGTGTAGATGCCGGTACGCGGGTTGTACTTCTCGCCGTACTGCGCCCAACCGTTGCCGTTCCACGCCGCTTCGCTGAAACCGTAGCGGCCGGTGCGCGGGTTGTAACCTTGCGTGTACGAGTAGCCGCCGTACGGTCCATACCACACCGAACGCGATCCGAACCCGCCGGTCACCGGGTTGTACCAACTGCCGTGGCCGTACGACCCCCAGTACGGGTAGTAGTAGCCGCAGCAGTACGGAGGGTAATACCAGCCCGTACCGTAGTACGGCACGCCCCACACGACCCAGACGCTCTCCGTGTACGACGGCGGATACGTGTAGACGACCTCGGTCGCCGTCGACTCGGCAACGGTCACTTGAGTGACCGGGTATGACGGCGAATTCGGCGGAATCTTGTAGATCTCCTCGGGCACCGACGTCGCGACGGTGAACGGCCCGGTCGGCGACGAACCGAGGTACCAAATGCCGGCGTAGCAGAGGTAGTACTGGCCGTTGAAGAGAATCACGTCGCTCGACGAATTCACCGCGCGCGATACCTTCGTGCCGCCGATCGGTTCGAACTTCGGATCGCCGATGTAGCTCACCTCGACCGGTGCCTTCGTGCCGACCTGCGTGCGGGTCTTCGTCGGGATCGACGACTCGAGCGCGGCGAACCGCGCCTCGACGGTGTCGGGCACCGAGGCGCGCACCGCGGCGACCGGTGAATCGGTCGGGATCTTCGCGAAACCGGGAGGTAGATCCTTGACGAACTGCCACGGCCCCTTCGTCAAGTCGTTGGTGGAGAACCAGCGGCCGGACACGAGGTAGTACCACGTCTTGCCGTTGCGGAAGAGCGGGCTCAGCGTGTTCGTGACGTACTCGAGGCCGTCCGTTTGCGGAATCGTCTCGAGCTTCGGCGCGCCGCCGGTGACGATCAGTTCGGTCGGTTCGTTCGCGAGTAGCACGGCGGGCGGCGCCTCGTCCGATTTGCGCGGCGGCAACGCTTGCTGCACCGCGGCGAGACCCTGGTCCTTCGGCAGCTTGTCGAAGCCGGCCGGCAGCGCGATCGTCGGCGACCACGGCCCGGCGAGCGACTTCGCCGTCAGCCACTGCGCGTCGTTGAGCAAGAAGTAGGCGTTCGACGCGGTGTCCTGGAACAGCGGCCAGTTCGCGTTGACGACCAGCTTCAAACCGGTGTCGGCAACGTCGTTCGCAACCGGCTGAGCGCCGTTGACGAACAGCAGCACGGTCGGCGTGTCGACGACCACGATCTTCGGCGGCTTGGTGCTGAAACCGGGCGGCGGCGGCTTGTCGAGCACGTCGTCGGTCAAGTGCGCGAGGATCAGTTCCACCGGCACCTCGATCTTCTGCCGGGTGACCATGTCCTTCACTGCTTCGGTCTCGGCCGGCGTCGAATCGCCGACGAACACGACGTCGTCGACCCGCGGCTTCGTGATGGTGACGATGCGGTCGTCGAGGTCCACGTCGGTGTCACCGCTCAGCGCCGCGGTGCCGTAGCGCACCGTCTTGCCGTCCGGCGACGTCACCTTGATCGCGGTCCATGCCTCGATGCGCTCGAAGTCGTCCCAACGGCGGAACTGCGGCGCGTACAGCACGATCGTGTAGCCGTCGGAAATGCGCCGCTGTGGATACATGAAGTTCGGCGGATCGCTCGGCTTCACGAGCGGAATGTCGTCGTCGTCGGTGGCCGCCATCGCGGATTCGGCGGCGGCCGTCGGCGGGGCCGGCCCAGTGTCAGCCGGGGCCGTCGATGCGACGGATTGCGCGGCAGGCGCGTGCGTTGCATCGGTGCATCCGACGACCACGATGGCGACGATCGCGATCAGGGCGAACCCCTCGACGGATTCGATGATGTGTTTCATCCGCGTACTCCCGGCGCCGCAGGCGTGACTGCCTCTCGAGTGACGCAGCTTCCCCGAACCAACCTCTGCGTGCAAACGCCGGTACGCGGTGGTGCGAGCCTCGTTCCGCGTTGTGCCGAAAACCTCAAATCGTTTCGAGCGCCCACAACGTCACTTCGAGCGGCTTCTTCAAGAACAACCCTCCGCCGACGGCCACGAAGCGTTTTGCGAGGTGCTCGCGGTACCAAGCGACGCTGCGCACGTGGACGTCCAGATCGGTGCGTGCGCGATCGCAGCGCTTGCGATCCTCGCTCGTCAGCACGCCGAGATACAACGCACCGCGGCACAGGCGCGCGAGGTTCGCAATCGCTTTGCGGCACGCGGCATCGTCGAGCGACGGCAGCACGTCGTTGCAGACCACGATGTCGAACGGTATCCGCGCGCGAAAGTCGGTGACCGACCCTTGCGTCCAGCCGTGCTCGACGCACATGTATTCGCTGTATTCGACGCCGGTCGTGCTCGCCTTCGGAAATTCGTCCGCGAGTGCCTCGAGCATCCAACCGAGCCCGCAGCCGATGTCGAGGATGCGCCGCACCGGCACTTCGAGATGCTGCAAATACGCGGCGATGAACGCGGCTTGGCGGCGTACGGTGCGCGGCGTCGTCGCGCGCGTGCGCGGGTTGCGATAGAAGCGGCGGTAGTAGCGAGCGTCGAAGCGGTCCTGCGAATACACGTCGTGTCGTTCGGCGGTGAAGGATGTTGCGCAGCTTACACGTAGACGAGGCCGCGCTATCCTCACGGGTCACGACGACTGGGGGTGAGCCATGAGCGATGTGATCGGGTCACTGCGCGACGCGTTCGGCGGCGACGCGCTGCTGACCGGCGACGACGTGCACGCGCGCGCGTCGGGCATCTGGCGCGCTGAAGGCATCCGCGCGAAGGCATTGGTGCGGCCGCGCGACACGGCCGGTGTCGCGCGGGCGCTGTCGATCTGTCACGCCCACGATCAGAGCGTGATCGCGCACGGCGGCCTGACCGGTCTCGTCGGCAGCGCGCTGACCGCACCGGATGACGTCGTGATCTCGCTCGAACGGATGAACCGCATCGAGGAGATCAACACGGTCGACCGGACGATGACGGTGCAAGCGGGCGTCGTGCTGCAGACGGTGCAAGAACAAGCCGACGCCGCGGGTCTCTTGTTTCCGCTCGACCTTGGCGGCCGCGGCACGGCGACCATCGGCGGCAACATCTCGACGAACGCCGGTGGCAACCGCGTGATCCGCTACGGCATGACGCGCGACATGGTGCTCGGGCTCGAAGCGGTGCTCGCCGACGGCACGGTCGTCTCGAGCATGAACCGGATGATCAAAAACAACGCGGGCTACGATTTGAAGCAGCTCTTCATCGGCTCGGAAGGCAGCCTCGGCATCGTGACGCGCGCGGTGCTCAGACTGCGCGAAAAGCCGCGCAGCCAGGAGACGATGTTCGTCGCAATCGACGAGTTCGCGAAGCTGACGAAGTTCCTGAAGACGATGGACGCGGCGCTCGGCGGCACGCTGTCGGCATTCGAGGTGATGTGGAACAACTTCTACACGCTCGTCACGACGGCGCCGGCGAAGAGTCAACCGCCGTTGCCGCAGGCGTATCCGTACTACGTGCTCGTCGAAGCGATGGGCGGCGATCCGCAGATGGACCACGAGCGCATCGAGAACGCGCTCGCGCAGGCGTATGAGGAAGGCCTCGTCGCCGATGCGGTGGTCGCGCAATCCGAAGCGCAGCGTCGTGCGATCTGGGCGATGCGCGACGACGTCGAGCAGACGATGCGGCTCGGCCCGACATTCGTGTTCGACGTCAGCATGCGGATCTCGAAGATGGAGGAATACGTGACCGAGGTGAACAAGCGGCTCGGTAGGCACTTCGACACCGTCAACAACTTCACGTTCGGCCACATGGGCGACGGCAATCTGCATTTCGTCGTGTCGGTCGGTAAGCGCGGCTCCGAAGCGCGCGAACTGGTCGAGCGCGCGGTGTACGAACCGCTCGCCGACATCGAAGGTTCGGTGTCGGCCGAACACGGCGTCGGCCTCGAGAAAAAGCCGTACCTCGAGCTGTCGCGGTCGCCGGTTGAGGTGGAGCTGATGCGCGCCTTGAAGAACACGTTGGACCCGAAGCGGATACTCAACCCGGGCAAGATCTTCGACGCTGGCGGCGAGCGGGAGCGCGTGGCATGACCGACCTGCATTGGCTGACGCTGTCGGAAGTATGTCGCCGCATCAAGAGCGGCGAACTGACGTCGAAAACGGTGACCGAGCACACGCTGAAGCGCATTCGCGCGACCGAAGGCCGTTATCGCGCCTACGTCACGGTGACTGCCGACGATGCGATGGCGAGCGCGGAGCGGCTCGATGCGGCGCGTGCGAAAGGCGAACCGCTCGGCGCATTGCACGGCGTACCGGTCGCGTTGAAGGATTTGCTGTGGACGCGCGGCGTCGTCACGACGTGCGGCACGAAAGTCCTCGCGAAGTGGGTGCCGACCGAGGACGCGACGGTCGTCAAACGCCTGAAGGACGCCGGCGCCGTGATCGTAGGAAAAGTGAAGCTGACCGAAGGCGCGTTCTCCGATCACCACCCGGAGGTCGACCCGCCGCGCAACGTCTGGAACGAGGCGGTGTGGCCCGGCGTGTCGTCGTCCGGTTCCGGCGTCGCGGTCGCGGCCGGGCTCGCGTACGGCGCGGTCGGCACCGACACCGGCGGCAGCATCCGCTTTCCGTCGGCCGCGAACGGCTGCGTCGGCCTCAAACCGACGTACGGCCGCGTCAGCCGCCACGGCGCCTTCCCCTTAGCCGATTCGTTGGATCACATCGGGCCGATGGCGCGCAGCACCGAAGATTGCGCGCGGATGCTCGGCGTGATGGCGGGACACGACGCCAATGATCCGACCTCGATCGCCGCGGCACCGCCGAACTACGGAATCACGATCGGCGAATCGATCCGCGGCATGCGCGTCGGCATCGATCGTACGTACGCGGAGAACGGCGTTGCGGCCGACGTCGTCGACGGACTGAGACAGGCCGTCGCGACGCTGCGCGATCTCGGCGCCGAGATCGCGGAAGTGAAGCTTCCGCCATACGAGGCGTTGGTGCAGGGCTGGGGCATCACGTGCGGCGTCGAGACCGCGCTTGCGCACGCACAGTTCTACCCGGCGCGGCGTTCGGAATACGGGGCGCCGCTCGCGCGCTTGATCGACGCGGGCCTCGCGGCGCCTGCGACCGCGTACGCGACTCTCGAGCGCAAACGCGAGCGCTTCCGCACCGACCTCGAAGCATTGCTGCACACGGTCGACGTGCTGATTGCGCCGGCGATGGTGTTCGCGCCGCCGAAGGTGAGTCAGATGGCGTCGCTGCTCGCGGGAGGGGTGGCCGACTTCATCACGTTCACCGCGCCGTTCAATTACTCGGGCCACCCGACGCTCACGCTGCCGGCGACGTTCAATCGGGACGGATTGCCGATTTCGTTCCAGTTGATCGGGCGACATCTCGGCGAGCCGACGTTGGTGCGCGCCGGGCACGCGTACGAGCAGGCGAGAGGGGCTGTGAAGTTGCCGACGTGAGTCAAGGAAACGTGGGCGCGTGGACGCACGGCCGATCCGTCTCCCAGAATCTCTGCCATTGTCGGAACACGAGCACGTTCCACAGCAGGATCCAGTAATCGCTCGAGGCACTGAGGTGCGCGTCCCAGCACGCGCGCATCGCCGCGGCATCGAAGAACCCTTCGTCGCGCAGCTGCCGTTCGTCGAGCAGGTCTTCGGCCCAGTCGCGCAGCGGACCGCGCAGCCACTCCGGCAGCGGGCTCGAAAAGCCCTTCTTCGGGCGGTCGACGAGTTCCGGCGGCACGTGTTTGTAGAGCAGCTGACGCAGGAGGAATTTGCTGCCGGCCTTGTCGCAGTATTTGATCGCCGGCGGCAACCGCCACGCATATTCGACCACGCGGTGATCGAGGAACGGCACGCGCACTTCAAGACTGTGCGCCATGCTGGCGCGATCGACTTTGGCGAGCGTGCCGTCGATCAGCGTTCCGAGCAGCGCGAAATAGCCTTGCCGGTCGATTGCGTCGCAGACGACGTCGCGATGGCGCGCGCATTGCCACCGCATCGGATGCTCGTCGCCGCCGCCGAGCACCGGCAGCGCGCCCGCGGTCGCGCTGTAGAGTTGTGCGTATAGTTCGCCGATGCCGCCGCCGGCGCGCACGACCGTGGTCGCTTGCTTGACCCGATTCGCGAGTAATTCTGGGCGGCGCGCGGCAGGCAACCTCGAGTGCAGCGCCGAGATGCCGTCGACCAGGCCGTCGATCGTGCCGGCGAACGCACGCCGCAGCGTCGGCGACAAACTGGCGGTCACGCGATTCACCGCGCGGACGATGTAGTAACCGGGATAGCCGCCGAACAATTCGTCGCCGCCGTCGCCGGACAGCGCGACGGTGACGTCGCGCCTCGCCAAGGCGCTCACCATCAGCACGGGAATCTGCGAACGGATGGCGAGCGGTTCGTCGAACCAGTACGGAATTTCCGGCACGAGCGTTCGCGCGTCGTCGGCCGTCGCGACCGTGTCGGTGTGGACGGTGCCCAAATGATTGGCGACCGCGCGCGCGTACGCCGTTTCGTCGTACCGCTTCTCGTCGAAACCGACCGCGAACGTGTGGATCGGCCGGCTGCTGCGCTGCTGCATCAGCGCGACGATCAACGACGAGTCGATGCCGCCGGAAAGGAACGCGCCGAGCGGCACGTCGGACTCCATGTGTCGCGCGACCGCGTCGCCGAGCAGTTCTTCGAGACCGTCGAGCGCTTCCTTCGCGTCGACTCGCGATGGATTCGCCTGCGCGCTCGCCGCGACTTCGGCGGGATCCCAATAGCTCGCCGTCTTTGGCTCGCCCCCCGGAGATACCGTCAGGAAGTCGCCGGGCAGCAGCTTCTGCAGTCCGCGATAGATGCAATACGGGGCGGGTACGTGCCCCCAGCGCATGAAGGCGTTCACGCTGCCGTGATCGATCTCGGGGGTCCAACCGCGGTGCGCGCGCAGCCCCTTGAGCTCGGATGCGAACAGGAACAATTCGCCAAAGCGTCCCCAGAAAAGCGGCTTGATGCCGATGCGGTCGCGCGCCAGCGTCAGTGTGTGCGTCGCGCGGTCCCAAGCGGCGAACGCGAACATGCCGACGAGTCTGCGCAGCGCGGCCTCGACGCCCCATGCCGCGCACGCCTCGACCAGCACCTCGGTGTCGGAGCGGCCGCGCAACGTATGTCCGAGCGCGACCAACTCGGCGCGCAATTCGGCGTGGTTGTAGATCTCGCCGTTGTACGTCAGCACGAAGCGGCGACACGATGACGTCATCGGCTGGTGACCGGCCGGGGTGACATCGAGGATCGACAAGCGCCGATGCGCGAGTGCGACGCCCGCCGACGGATCGGTCCACGCGCCGGCATCGTCGGGACCGCGATGCCGCAGCGGCGCGGCCATCGCGGCGACCGTGTGCGCCCAATGCTCCACTTCGTAGCCGCGGCGGCTGTCTACGAATCCGGCGATTCCGCACATCGAGGCTCATCCGGCAATGCGTCCGCCGGAGAGAGAGCCTGTGGCCGAATCGAATCTGTCGACGCGGCGTCGAAGTGTTCGACATTTGACGCGCAGCATCGCCAACGACGAAACGCTGGCGCGGGAGTGATGTCGAAAAGACTACATCGCGCAGACGTATCTGCAATTGCATCGCCAACACCGCTCCACGTGGGCGTTCGAAGTGGTGCTCCGCCCGTGGGTGGAGAAGTGGTGATCCGAGCTAGCCGGTGACGCCGAGCAGGATCTCAGCGACCTGAATCGCGTTCAGCGCGTTGCCTTTGCGCAAGTTGTCGCCGGATGCGAACACCGACAATCCGTTCGCAACGAACGGCACCGTGCGAACGCGGCCGACCAGCACGTCGTCGATGCCGGCGGCCTGCAACGGCGTCGGATACTTCTTCGCCCACGGTTCGTCGAGCACGCGCACGCCGGCAAACGCTTCGAGCGCGCGTCGCGCGTCGGCCGGCGTCGCCGGCTTCGCGAGGCCGAGCGCGAGCGAAACGCTGTGCCCGACGAGCACCGGCACGCGCACCGCGGTCGCGTGCACCGCCATGTCCGGGGCGTGCAGCATCTTGCGCATCTCCGCCTGCATCTTCTCTTCTTCGGTCGACGTGTCTTCGCCGGGACGGAACTCCTCGCACTGCGGGAACAGGTTGAACGCCGAGACGTGCGGGAACTGCTCGGGGGCGGTCACGTTCAGCGGTCGGTGACCGCGCAGACCTTCGCTCTGGTGGACCGCCTGTGCCGACGCATCGATGAACTCGGCCATGCCGTCGCGACCTTTGCCGGACATCGCTTGATACGACGAGCCGATGACGGTGTTCACGCCGAACGCGCGGTGCAACGGCGCGACCGCCATCACGGCAACTGCGGTCGTGCAGTTCGGTCCCGCGACGATGCCGTTGTGCGAACGCAAGTCCTCCGGATTGATCTCCGGCACGACCAACGGCACGGAGGGGTCCTGGCGGAATCCCGACGATTGATCGACGACGATCGCACCAGCGTCGACCATCCGCGGCGCCCACTCGCGCGTGAGCGCCGCCGACGTGGCGCTGATGACGAGATCGAGCCCGCGGAAGTTGCCGTCTTCGAGCGCTTCGACGCGATGGTCGCGTCCCTTCCAGCGAAGGGTGTGTCCCGCCGAACGCTGCGAAGCGAACAGGCGCAATGTTCCGACCGGGAACCGCCGCTCTTCGAGTACCCGCAACGTCACCTCGCCGGTGACGCCGGTCGCGCCGCTGATGCCGATGTTGAAGTTCCTCACGTGCCGTCTCCGAGTCCAATTCCGCCGATGCGGGGCTCGAGCATTGTTGGATTTCGCCGGCGGAACGCAAGCTACGCGAAGGCATCGAAACGATTCGAATGCGGAATAGAAGAAGCGCCGCGCGAGGTGGTCGGATCGACGCAGGCGGGCGAACCACCATCCGATGTTTGCCGAACGTCGCGCGGTCGATGACGTTCTCGCCCCTCGGAATGGCCGTCGGAGGAGTCGTGCCTAGCGTCGACCGTAGCCGCGAACACATTCGGTTTGGCGCCGGCGACTACCTGTGAGGTCATCGAAACGCATCGGCGCATCGCCTATCGTCGTCATGCAGCATTCGTACGGGAGATCGAATCGTGGCGGCGTTTCGCGTGTTTCTGGTCGTCTTTTTCTTGTGCCTCGGCGGCTACACAGTGGTTGTCGGTATGAACCACGGTTGGAATCTGCTGCCGCTGTTTTTCGCCGACATCGGCGCGATGACCTGGGCCGGTCAATTCAATCTCGATTTCACGGGGTTCCTGTCGCTGTCCGCGCTGTGGCTCGCGTGGCGTCACGACTTTTCCGTAGGCGGGCTCGCGCTCGGCGTGCTCGGACTCTTCGGCGGGATGGCCGTGCTGACGGTGTACCTCCTCGTGGCGAGTCTCGCGGCCAACGGCGACCCCAAGGTGCTGCTGTTGGGCCGCCGGCGAGCGAGCGAATGACGGTCGACGCGCGGCGTCGCTCACATAGAGCGTGCGGCGCCGGACGGCCCGGCCGGCGAAGATCGGCCTCGGGGCGACCTTCGCCGCGCGATCACGCGAACGTCATGCGGCCCTGGTCGATGACGACCTCGCCCCTTTGATTGGCCGTCTGGAAGAGCGCGGTCTTGCCGTCGACCCACATCGAGATCGTCAGCGTATCTCCCGGAATGACCGGCTTCGAGAAGCGTGCGTCCATCGACTTGAAGCGCTTCGGGTCGCTGCCGCACAGCGTGTGCAGCAGTGCGCGGCCGGTGAACCCGTATGTGCACAGCCCGTGCAGGATCGGCTTCTCGAAGCCGCCGGCTTTCGCGAACGACGGATCGGAGTGCAGCGGGTTGCGGTCGCCGGACAGCCGGTACGTCAGCGCCTGGTCTTCGCGGGTCTGATACGTCACTTGGTGATCGGGCTTGCGCGACGGAAATGCGATCTTCTCCGACGGACCACGATCGCCGCCCCAGCCGCCTTCGCCGCGACAGAACAGCGATGAGCGCGTCTTCAACAGCGGTTTGCCGGTCGCGACGTTCGTCGACGTCGCTTCGAATTCGAGCACCGCCGCGTTGCCTTTGTCCCAAATGCCGACGACTCTGCCGACCGTTTCGATCTCGCCGTCCGGCGGAATTTCGTCGAGCGTCTCGATGCCTTGCGTGCCGTGCACCATCAAGAACGGATTGAACGAACCGATCTTGTCCATCGGCATGCCGCCGGACGCGATGATCACCGCGAAC
>Ga0335084_10006351_pt1 | contig 11751 bp, 15 predicted proteins | sample Lox_Sample_44_FD_206721 | JGI IMG/M metagenome (GOLD analysis project Ga0335084, IMG submission 206721) | Soil microbial communities from Loxahatchee National Wildlife Refuge, Florida, United States - Lox_Sample_4.4 | ecosystem: Environmental > Terrestrial > Soil > Wetlands | place: USA...
AGGCGGAATTGGGGTCTGACCCCGCACAACCGGCGGTGGTCGATCGACCGCTATAGCCGGCCCGGGATGAAACCGAAGTAGAAACCGGCCATCAAAAGCAGGAACAGCCCGAGCGACAACCCGACGCGGACGGCGAGCGCCTTCACCGCGCGCCGCGAGTCGCTCCGGTCATGGAACACGAAGAACAGCGCGGAGCCGAGGCTCGCCACGATCAGAAGCAGCATGCCGATCACGACATAGCGCATGAAATCAGGATACTCCTTCCGCCCGCGCTGGTGGGCGGCGCTGCTCGCCGCAGCGGGCTGCGCCGCCGGCGTGCTGCTCGGCAACTGGCAGACCGGCCGCGCCGAGGAAAAGCGCGCGGCGGCGGCACACGAGCGGCGCATGGAGCTGCGCGGCGAGTTTCTCGAGCGCTACACGGTACTTCTCGACAACAAGCTCAACCGCGGGCGGCCGGGATACCACGTGGTGCAGCCGCTGCGCGCTGCGGACGGCCGCACCGTGCTGGTGAACCGAGGCTGGGTAGCGGCGCCTGCGCATCGCGAGAACCTGCCGAAGCTCATCACGCCTCCCGGCCCGCAAGTGGTCGAGGGGCGCGTGTTGGATCATTTCCCGCGCGCGTACGAGCCGGCTGACGCGAAGCCCGAAGGCCGCGTGTGGCAGAACGCCGAGGTGACGACCTTTGCGGCCTGGTCCGGTCTCAAGCTCGAACCCTACGTCATCGAGCAGCATTCGCCGCTCGCCGACGGCCTCGCACGCAACTGGCCGACTCCCGACGCCGGCATCGAGGTGCACGAAAGCTACGCGCTGCAGTGGTATTCGCTCGCCGTGCTCTCGGTCGTGCTGTTCATCGTCTTGAGCTTTCGCCGTGAGCGCAAGGCCGCCTGAGTCGGCGCGGCGCGGGCGCCTCAAGCTCGCCCTGCTCGGCGCGTTCTTCGTCCTGCCTGTAGTGCTCGCCACTCTTGCCTGGTGGCTCGGCTGGGCGACCGGCGTCACGTCCAACTACGGCGAGCTCATCTCGCCGCCGCGCCCGCTCGCCGGTCCGCCGTTCGATGCGCTGCGCGGCAAGTGGGTGCTGGTGAGCGTGGATGCCGCGGCCTGCGATGCGTATTGCGAGCGGAAGCTCTACTTCATGCGCCAGGTGCGCCGCGCGCAGGGCAAGGACCAGGACCGGGTCGAGCGCCTGTGGCTGATTACCGATGGCGGCCGGCCGCGCGCCGAGCTGCTCGCGGCGATCGAGGGCACGCGCGTCGAGCCCGGGGCGCCGCTCGCCGCGCAGTTTCCGGCGGCGGCGGCAGCGGACCACATCTACGTGGTCGATCCTCTCGGCAACCTGATGATGCGCTTTCCGCGCGATCCGGATCCCTCCCGGATCCTGAAGGACCTGCAGCGCCTGCTACGCGTCTCGAATTTTGGATGAAGAATCACGGCGCGGATGAAGAACCGCGGCGCATGCAAGCCGCAGCCCTAGCCTGCGGCGTGCTAAACTTCTTTTTTGTTCAGACAGTTGCAGTTAGAGCGTCCTTCCGCGTGAACACGCACGTCCTCCCCGCCGGGCTGTTGCAGCGCCTGCGCGCGTTCTACGCGCTCACCAAGCCACGCGTCGTATCGTTGATCGTATTCACTGCGGTAATCGGCATGTTCCTCGCCACGCCGGACATGGTGCCGCCGCGCGTGCTGCTCGCCGGAACCTTCGGCATCGCGCTGGTCGCGGGGGCCGCCGCTGCAATCAATTGTCTGGTCGAGCAGAACGTGGACGCGCTGATGCTGCGCACGCGCTGGCGCCCGTTGCCGAGCGGCGAGCTCACCACGCCGCAGACGCTGGCGTTCGCGGGCCTGGTCGGCGGCCTCGGCCTGTGGCTCCTCGCCCACTACGTGAACGCGCTCACGATGTGGCTGACGCTCGCCACGTTCGTCGGCTACGCCATCGTCTATACGGTGATCCTGAAGCCGCTCACGCCGCAGAACATCGTCATCGGCGGTGCATCCGGCGCCATGCCGCCGGTGCTGGGCTGGGCGGCGGTGACCGGCGAAGTGTCGACGGAGGCGATGCTGCTGTTCCTGATCATCTTCGCCTGGACGCCGCCGCACTTCTGGGCGCTCGCCCTGTATCGCACCGAGGACTACGCGCGCGCCGGCCTGCCGATGCTGCCCGTCACGCATGGCGCGCGCTATACGCGGCTGCAGGTCCTGCTCTACACCCTCATCCTGTTCGGCGTCTCGCTGCTGCCGTTCGCCATCCGCATGAGCGGCTGGATCTACCTCGCGGCGGCGCTGGCGCTGGGCGGCGTATTCGTCGCCTACGCGGTGCGCGTGCACATCGCCTACAGCGACAGCCTTGCGCGCCGCACCTTCCGCTACTCGATCCTGTATCTCGCGCTGCTGTTCGCGGCGCTGCTCGTTGACCACTATCTTCCGCTCTAGCGTCGCGGCGCTGTGCCTTGCCGCGCTTGCGGCCTGCGACGGCGCGCAAACCAAGTTTCGCGGCACCGACATCACCGGCGTCGATTACGGCAGGAGCCTCGAGCTCACCGACCACCATGGCAAGCTGCGGCACCTCGAGGATTTCCGCGGCAAGGCGGTGGTGGTGCTCTTCGGCTATACGCGCTGCCCGGACGTCTGCCCGACGACGCTCGCGGACGCGGCGCTCGCCATGAAGCAGCTTGGGCCGGACGCGGACCGGGTGCAGGTGCTGATGGTGAGCGTGGACCCGGAGCGCGACACGCAAGACGTGCTCGCCAAGTATGTGCCGGCGTTCGATGCGCGCTTTCTCGGCATGTACGGCGACCTGGAGGCGACGCGGCGCGCGGCGAAGGAATTCAAGGTCTACTTCGAAAAGCGGCCAGGCAAGACGCCGGATGCCTATACCATCGATCACAGCGCACAGGCCTACGTGCTCGACCCGAGCGGGCGGCTGCGCCTTTTCGAGCGGCACGACCGCATCGCCGAGGATCTCGCCCCGGACCTGCGCACGCTGCTTAAAGCTGCTGGCTAGGCTTCCGCCCCTGCGCTAGAGCAGCGCCGAATAGAGCTGCCAGGGAGATGCCGCGGGGGCGCAAGTTGCGTCGCAGCGCCCCTGCTCCTAGCGGGCGGGCGCCGGGAGGGCCGGCGCGGACTGCATCACCTTCTTCATCTTCTCGAGCGCCTTGGCCTCGATCTGGCGGATGCGCTCGGCCGACACCTTGAATTCGGCGGCAAGGTCGTGCAGCGTTGCCGCGTCCTTCTCCTTCAGCCAGCGCGCTTCGACGATGCGCCGGCTGCGCGCATCGAGCGCCGCGAGCGCCGCCTTCAGGCCGGCGCTGCCGACCCTTTCCTCTTCCTGCGCCTCGAGGACACGCGAGGGCTCGGCCTCGGGATCGGCCGCCAGGTACTGCGCCGGCGCGTAGCTGTCCTCGTCGCTTTCGTCCGCCTCGAACGCGACCTCGCGGCCGGCGAGACGCGTTTCCATCTCCGCCACTTCCTCGGGCTTGACCTTGAGTTCCGCGGCGACGCGCGCCATCTCGGCCGCGCCGAGCGGGGCGAGCCCCTGCTTCATCGAGCGCAGGTTGAAGAAGAGCTTGCGCTGCGCCTTGGTGGTGGCCACCTTCACCAGCCGCCAGTTGCGCAGGATGTACTCGTGGATTTCGGCCTTCACCCAGTGGATGGCGAAGGACACCAGGCGTACCCCGCGCGTGGGGTCGAACCGCTTCACCGCCTTCATGAGACCTACGTTGCCTTCCTGGATCAGGTCGGCGTGCGGCAGGCCATAGCCCAGATAGCCGCGCGCCACCGCGACGACGAGACGCAAGTGCGAAAGCACCAAGTGGCGAGCCGCCTCTACGTCGTTGTCCTCGCGCCAGCGGCGCGCGTAGCGCTGCTCTTCCTCGAGGCTCAGCAGGGGAATCCGATTGACGCTCTGGATGTAGCTCTCGAGGCTCCCCGTCATCATCGGCAGGGGCATCGGCATCGGCAGAGCTTGCGTTGGGTGCGTCACTTGGCCTCCTTGCGCAAATTTTAGCACTCGCCAAATTAGAGTGCTAAAGATCCGGCAGGTTCCCGGGGGCTGCCAATGCCCCTTCTAAAGTAGAGTATTTAACGTAAGTATCTGCTTACTGATAGCATCGCGCCCAACCACCCGAGGAAGGCTGCGATGCCAAGGAGCGCCAATGCCTCCGGCCACGGCAGGAAGGCCAACTGGAAATCGGACCCGTAGGTCTGCGCAAGCTCGCGGACGGGCCGGTTCAGGCTTGCGATCCCGCCCCAGAGCACGGCGAGCCCGAGGATGCCGCCGGCCAGCCCCTGCAGGGCCCCGAGGTAGAGGAACGGCCGGCGCACGAAAGCGTCGGTCGCGCCCAGCAGCTGCGACACCTCGATCTCGTCGCGCTGCGTGAGGATCTGGAGCCGGATGGTGTTGAAGGTCACGGCGATGAGCCCGGTGGCGAGCAGCGCCGCGAGCAGCGCGAGCGCGAGCTGGCCGATGCGCGCGAGAGCGCCCAGGCGCTGCGCCCAGGCGGAGTCGACCTGCACGCGCGCCACTCCGGGCAGGGCGCGCAGGTCCACCGCCAGCGCCTCCAGCGACGCGGCGCTGGGATCGCGCGCGCGCAGCACGAAGGCGTCGGGCAACGGATTGCGCTCGAGCGCCGCCACCACTTCGGCGAGGCCCTCCGCCTGGCGCAGCTCGCGCAAGGCTTCGTCGCGGGACACGAAGCGCGCCTGGGCGATGCGCGCATCGGTTTTCAGGCGCGGTTCCAGTTCGGCGCGCCGCGCGTCCTGCCGCAGGAAGACCGAGAGCTGCGGCTCGACCGTGACGCGCTGGGCGACGCCCTTGAGGCTTGCGAGCAGGGCGTAGCCGCCGGCCGGCAGCGACAGCGCCACGCCGATGACCAGCGCATTGAGCAGGCTTGCGCCGCGTTGCCGCAGCAGCCTGCCGCGCGCGCGCGCCAAGGCCTCGCGGTGCTGGCGCAGCCAGGCGATCATGCGGCGAGCCTGCCCGCGGCGAGGCGCAGCACGCGCTTGCCGTAACGCTGGATCAGGGCCTGGTCGTGCGTCGCGACGAGCAGCGTCACGCCCACCTGGTGAAATGACACGAAGATGTCGAGGATGCGCGCGGCAGACTCGATGTCCAGGTTGGCGGTGGGCTCGTCGGCGACGAGCACGGCGGGCCGGTTGACCACCGCGCGCGCGATGGCCAGGCGCTGCTGCTCGCCGCCGGAGAGCTGGATCGGGTTGGCGCGCTCGCGCGCGAGCAGCCCAACCTTGTCGAGCGCGGCGCGCACGCGCTTCGCCGCTTCGCGCGGCGGCTGCCCGCTCAGGGCGAGCGGCAGCATGACGTTGTCGTACACCGTGCGGTCGAAAAGCAGCTTCTGGTCCTGAAACACCAGGCCCAGGTTGCGCCGCAGGTAGGGCAGCGCCGAGCGCTTGAGCGCGCCCACGTTCTGGCCGTTGACGATCACGCTGCCCGATGTCGGGCGCTCGATCGCGGGGATGAGCTTGAGAAGCGTGGACTTGCCCGCGCCCGAATGCCCGGTGACGAAAGCGAACTCGCCCGCCTGCAGCGCGAAGGTGACGTCGCGTAGCGCCTCCTCGCCGCCCGGGTAGCGCTTGGAAACCGCGGAAAAGCTAATCAAGCAGCGCCTCGGAGAATTCCGCCGCGGAGAACGGCCTCAGGTCGTCGATGCCTTCGCCGACCCCCACGAAGTAAAGCGGCACCGGGCGCTGCTTGGCGATCGCGCATACCACGCCGCCCTTGGCGGTGCCGTCGAGCTTGGTGAGCACCAGGCCCGTGAGGCCGAGCGCCTCGTCGAATGCCTTTACCTGCGCGAGCGCGTTCTGCCCCGTATTCGCGTCGAGCACCAGCAGCACCTCGTGCGGCGCACCCGGCAGCGCCTTGCCGAGCACGCGCTTCACCTTCTTGATCTCCTCCATCAGGTGCAGCTGCGTCGGCAGCCGCCCGGCGGTGTCCGCGATCAGCACGTCGATGCCGCGCGCGCGCGCCGCCGCGGTGGCGTCGAACACCACCGCGGCCGCATCACCTCCCTGCTGCGAGATGACGCCGACGCCGTTACGCTCGCCCCAGGCAACGAGCTGCTCGCGCGCCGCCGCGCGAAACGTGTCCCCGGCGGCGAGCAGCACGCTGCGGCCCTCGCCCTGCAGCCATTTCGCCAGCTTGCCGATCGAGGTGGTCTTGCCCGAGCCGTTGACGCCCGCGATCATGATGACCAGCGGCTTGGCGCGCTCGAGCCGCAGGCGCTTTTCCAGCGGCGCGAGCAGCGCCCGCAATTCCTCCTGCAGCGCGCCCTTGAGTGCCTGCGGCTCCACGATGCGCTCGGCGCGCGCGCGCTCGCGCAGGCGCGCGATCAACGCGCCGGCGGCCTCGACGCCGCAGTCGGCGGTGAGCAGCGCGGCCTCGAGGTCCTCGAACAGGGACGCGTCCACCGTTGCGCGCCCGAACAGGCCGGCGAGCCCGCCACCGAGCGCGGCGCGCGTGCGCGCGAGGCCGTTCCTGAGACGCGATGCCCAAGAGGTCGCTGCTAACATGGTCGAATGAATTCTAGCAAGCGAGCGTCGCACGATCGCGCCCGCGCGCAGCCTCGCGGCCGTGTGCGCATCGTCGGCGGCCGCTGGCGCAGCCGGCTGCTCGAAGTGCCGGCGCGCCCCGGCCTGCGCCCCACGCCGGATCGCGTGCGCGAAACCCTGTTCAACTGGCTTGGCCAGCGGCTCGACGGTTGCGTCTGCCTCGACCTGTTCGCGGGCAGCGGCGCACTCGGCTTCGAGGCCGCCTCGCGCGGCGCGACGCGCGTCGTGATGGTGGAAGCCGACCGGCTAGCGCTCGGCGCCCTGCGCGCGAGCCGCGAGCGGCTCGACGCGTTCGAGGTCGAGATCGTCGCCGGCGACGCGCTCGAGTACCTCGTGCGTGCCAGCGAGGCGTTCGACGTGGTTTTCCTCGATCCGCCGTTCAGGCAGAATGCCCTGCCGGCGCTTCTGGAGAAGCTGCCGCCGCGCCTGCGCCCGGGCGCCCGTGTGTATCTCGAGGCGGCGCAGCCGGTGCAGGTGGCGGCGCCATGGCGCGAGCTGAAGCGTGCGCGCGCGGGGCAGGTGAGCTACCAACTACTGCAATGGAGCGAGCATGATCCGAGCGGTGTATCCGGGAACGTTTGATCCGCTCACGCGCGGGCATGAGGACCTGGTGCGGCGTGCGGCGAAGCTGTACGACTCGGTGATCCTCGGCGTCGCCGACAGCAGGGCGAAGCGAACGTTCTTCACGCTGCAGGAGCGCGTCGACATGGCGCGGGAGGTGCTCGGCGAGCTGCGCAACGTGCAGGTGGCCGGATTCGGCGGCCTCTTGATCGACTTCGTGCGCGAGCACGACGCACGCGTCGTGCTGCGGGGCCTGCGCGCGGTGTCCGATTTCGAGTACGAGTTCCAGCTCGCGGGCATGAATCGGAGCCTGTACCCGGATTTCGAGACCATGTTTCTCACGCCTTCCGAGCAGCACATGTTCATCTCGGCGACGCTGGTGCGCGAGATCGCGCTGCTCGGCGGCGACGTCTCCAAGTTCGTGCACCCGCTGGTGCGCGCGAAGCTGACGGCCAAGGTGGCCTCGCTCGGCAAGGCGTAGCGGGGCCGAGCGCAGCAAGCGCGGCACTTGCCTACCGCTGGCAGGACGGGCAGTAGTAGGTCGAGCGCTGTCCTTGCACCAGCCGCCGCACATGCGTGCCGCACTCACGACAGGGCTCGCCTTCGCGCTCGTAGACCCCGTAGCGCTGCTGGAAGCAGCCGTAGACGCCGTCGCTGCCGACGAAGTCGCGCAGCGACGAGCCGCCCGCGCGGATCGCCGCGCGCAGCGTGGCCTTGATCGCGCGCGCCAGGCGGGCGCATTGCGCGGGGGTGAGCCTGCTCGCCGGCGTGCGCGGATCGATGCGCGCGCGGTACAGGCTCTCGCTCGCGTAGATGTTGCCGACGCCCACGACGCGGCGGCTGTCCATGAGGAAGGGCTTGATCGCCGTGCGGCGCCCGCGGGTGAGGGCATGCAGCCGGCGCCCGTCGAAGGCGCGCGACAGCGGCTCGACGCCGAGATGGCGCAGCAGGGGATGGGCGCCGGCGTCCGCCGCTGCCCACAGCACCGCACCGAAGCGCCGCGGGTCGCGCAGCCGCAGCATGCGGTCGCCGAGCACCAGATCGAAGTGATCATGCTTTTCCGGCGCGACCTGCGGCGGCAGCACGCGCAGGCTCCCGCTCATGCCCAGGTGCAGGATGAGGAACCCGTCGCCGCAGTCGAGCAGCAGGTACTTCGCCCGCCGCGCCACCCCGCGCACCGTGTGTCCGGCGAGACGCCGCACCTCCGCGGGCACGCGCCAGCGCAGGCGCGGTTCGCGCACCCTCACCGCGGAAATCCTGCGGCCCGCGATTTGCGGCGCGATTCCTCGGCGCGTGACTTCGACTTCGGGCAGCTCAGGCAAGGGAACGATTGCTTGTGCGGGGCACCAAATATACCTACACTCGACCTGCGATGCCCGCGGTGATCCGCCTTTTTTCCCTACTGCTCTCCCTGTTTTTCGCGGCGAGCGCCGTGCTCGCGCAGGCGCAACCCGCCGACGATCCCGACGACGACGACGAGGAGGAGGCTCCGCAGGTCGCGCCCGCTCCGCCCGCGCCGCGCGCGAAGCTCCCCGCGATCGAGCTGACCGAGCCAATCCTCTACGAGCTGCTATTCGCGGAGATCGCTCTGCAGCGCGGCAGCGCGGGCCTGGCCGCGCAGACCTACGCGGAGCTCGCGCAACGCACGAAGGATCCGCGCATCGCTCGCCGTGCGGTCGAGGTGGCCAATTTCGCGCGCACGCCACAGTACGCGCTGGAGGCCGCGCGCGCCTGGTATGAGGCGGACCCGGAATCGCTGCAGGCGCTGCAGACGCTGGCGGGCCTGCTGGTCGGCGCGCGCAAGGTGGACGATGCCGAGCCTTATCTGGCCAAGCTGCTGGCCAGCGATAGCGGAGCCGCGGCAAATGGGTTCCTGCAGCTCGGGCGCCTGTTCTCGGGCAATCCCGACAAGGCCGCCAACCTGCGGGTAGTGCGCAAGCTGGCCGCGAAGTACCCGGACCTGCCGCAGGCGCACCTCGCCGTGGCGCAGGCCGCGCTCGCGGCCGACGACGAGAAGACGGCGCTCGCGGAAACGCGCCGCGCCGCGCAGCTGCAGCCGGGCTGGGAGGCGGCGGCCATTTTCGAGGCGCAGATCCTGCAGCGGCGCTCGCCGGAGGAGGCGAGCGCCTCGCTTGCCGCGTTCCTCGCCAAGTACCCGGATGCGCGCGAGGCGCGGCTCGCGCACGCGCGCGCGCTGGTCGGTGAGCGCAAGTTCGTCGAGGCGCGCGCCGAGTTCGAAACGCTGCTCGCCGCCTACCCGAACAACGCCGACGTCGTCTACGCGGTGGCCCTTCTGGCGGCGCAGCTCAAGGACTTCCCGACCGCCGAGAAGAATCTCAAGCGGCTCCTCGACATGGGCTTTCGCGATCCGAATGGCGTTCGCTTCACGCTCGGCCAGATCGCCGAGGAGCAGAAGCAATGGCAGGCCGCGATCGACTGGTATCAGGCGATTCCGGGCGGCGACCAGTACCTCGCTTCGCGCATGCGCGTGGCGGGCGTCATGGCGAAGCAAGGCAAGCTGGAGGAGGCGCGCACCTACTTGCACAACGTGAACGCCGCCGGCGAACAGCGCGTGCAGCTGCTGATCGCGGAGGCGCAGCTGCTGCGCGAAGCGAATCAGAACCGCGAGGCCTTCGATCTGCTTGGCAAGGCCCTCGAGGCGCAGCCCGATCAGCCCGAGCTGCTCTACGACCACGCGCTCACCGCGGAGAAGCTGGAGCGCTACGACGTGCTGGAGAGCAACCTGCGCAAGCTCATCCAGATGAGGCCCGACCACGCGCACGCGCACAACGCGCTCGGCTACTCGTTCGCCGACCGCAACATGCGCCTGCCCGAAGCGCGCAAGCTGATCGAGCGCGCGCTGGAGCTCTCTCCGGAGGACTACTACATCATCGACAGCATGGGCTGGGTGCTGTACCGGCAAGGCGACCTCAAGGGCGCCGCGACGCAATTGCGCCGCGCCTACGTCGGCAGGCCCGACGGCGAGATCGCGGCGCACCTGGGCGAAGTGCTGTGGATGATGGGCGAGCGCGCGGAGGCGGGGCGCATCTGGGACGAGTCGCTCAAAAATAATCCCGACAACGAAACGCTGCAAAAGACCGTCAAGCGCCTGCGGCGCTGAGCGGCGCGCATGATCCGCCTCGCACCAATAGCTGCCGCTGCGGCCAAAGCCGCGCTTGCCGCGGCGGTCCTCGTCCTCGCCGCCGCCTGCGCCGAGCTGCCCCGCGCCCCCGGCGAGACCTACGAGTTCGAGCTGACCGCGCGCTTCGCCGCGCGCTACCGCGACGAGGCGGCCTCGGGCACGCTGCTGTGGCGGCACAACCCGGCGCGCGACGAGGTGATGCTCAGCTCGCCCTTCGGGCAGGGATTGGCGCGCATCTCGCGCGACGGCGAGTCGGTGACGCTGGTTGCCAGCGACGACAAGCGCTACAGCGCGGCCGACGCCGAAACGCTCACCGAGCAGGTGCTCGGCTTCCGGCTGCCGCTGCGCGGGCTCACCGACTGGGTGCGCGCCCGGCCGGCGACGGATGCGCCCGCGCAGGCGGAGTACGCGCCGGACGGTCGCTTGCTCGCGCTCGAGCAGCTCGGCTGGCGCATCGAGTACACGGCGTACGACGGCACGCAGCCAAAGCGCCTCAAGCTCAACTATCCCGGGCTGGACCTGCGCATCGCAATCACCGAGTGGAAATGAACTGGTTCCCGGCGCCGGGAAAGCTGAACCTGTTCCTGCACGTCCTTGGCCGCCGCGCCGACGGCTACCATCTGCTGCAAACCGTATTCCGGCTCATCGATGCCTGCGACCGCGTGGGAATCGCCGCGCGCGCCGACGGCGAGATCCGCCGCCACGAGCCGCTCGCCGGCGTGCCGGCGGAGGAGGACCTCTGCGTGCGTGCCGCTAGGCTGCTGCAGGCTCGCTGCGGAACGCGGCAAGGCGCCGATCTTGCGCTGGAGAAGAACCTGCCGATCGGCGGCGGCCTTGGCGGCGGCTCGTCGGACGCGGCGACCACGCTCATCGTTCTCAACCGCCTTTGGGGCGCGGGCCTGACGCGCGGCGCATTGCGGGAGCTCGCCGCGCAGCTTGGCGCGGATGTGCCGTTCTTCGTCTTCGGCGAGAACGCCTTGGGCGAGGGTATCGGTGAGCGCCTGAGCGCGCTTGCACTGCCGCCCGCGTGGTACCTCGTGCTGGTGCCGCCGGTTGGGCTCGCCACGCGCGACGTATTCAGCGATAACGCATTGACACGTAATACGAAACCGCTCAAAATACCGCCCTTTTTCTCCGGCCTTGGCGCCAATGATCTCGAGCCTGTCGCGCTGCGCCGCAGCCCGGAGATCGCGGCGCACCTGGAATGGCTGCGGAAGCGGGCGCCGCAGGCGCGCATGACTGGTTCGGGGGCTTGTGTGTTCGCGGAGTTCGCAACGGAACAAGAGGCGCGCGCGCTGCTGGGGAAGCTGCCCGGCGCGATGCGCGGATTCGTCGCGCGGGGTCTGGAGCGTCACCCGCTGCATGACTACTGATCCATTGGGGAGTCGCCAAGTTGGTTAAGGCAGCGGATTTTGATTCCGCCATTCGAGGGTTCGAATCCTTCCTCCCCAGCCATTTTGCGGCCGGGGGCGTGGCACGATGAACCGTCTCGC
>Ga0335084_10006354_pt1 | contig 11748 bp, 10 predicted proteins | sample Lox_Sample_44_FD_206721 | JGI IMG/M metagenome (GOLD analysis project Ga0335084, IMG submission 206721) | Soil microbial communities from Loxahatchee National Wildlife Refuge, Florida, United States - Lox_Sample_4.4 | ecosystem: Environmental > Terrestrial > Soil > Wetlands | place: USA...
GCCACGGTCGTGAAGCGATCCTCGGGTGAGACCTGGCCGAGCAGCCGCTCGAGCAGCGACGAGTGCCCCGTGCGCACGAGCTCGGCGATGACGCTGGCCAGCGTCTTGCCGATCTCGGGCAGTGCGTCGAGCGCCGCGACGCCGCCCTGCGCGTAGAGCTCTGCGACCGGCGGCGCACTCGCGCGAACGCGCTCGGCGCCGCGCCGGTACGCTCGCACGCGAAACTCGTCGGCGCCCTGCACCTCGAGCAGGTCCGCGATCCGCTCCAGCGCGTCGGCGATCTCGGCATTCGAGCTGACTGCGACCACGTCGCATCACTCCCCGGCATCGGTCCGCGCGTGACCCTGCGCACGGAACGGCTGCGCGAGGGCCGCGCGCACGCGTGCGTCGAGCTCGTACACGTCGCGGCGGAACTGCAGCACGCCAGCGCGGTCGACCCAGGCGGTCCAGTAGAAGACGAGGATGGGCACCTTGCGTTCCAGGCCGACGGTGAGCGTGTCGCCCGTCGCGATCGCGGCCGCGAGCGTCTCCGCGTTCCAGTCGCCCTGTCCCTCGAGCAATAGCGCAGCGAGTTCGAGCGCGCGCTCGACCCGGATGCAGCCCGAGCTGAAGGTGCGATCGCTCCGCTCGAAGAGGGCTTGGCTCGGCGTGTCGTGCAGGTACACGTCGTACTCGTTCGGAAACATGAACTTGAGCCGCCCGAGCGGGTTGGCAGGGCCGGGCGGCTGGCGCAGCAGGAAGTGGAAGCGCTCCGGCGTCATCCGCGCCCAGTCGATCGGCCGCGCGACGACCTTCCCCTGCGCATCGACGACATCGAGCCCGTGCTCGGCCAGGTAGCGCGGGTCGCGCTTCAGCTCGGGGAGGACGTCGTGCTCGAAGATCGTGGCGGGAACGGTCCAGGTCGGGTTGAGCACCAGGTAGCTGATCCTCGAGCGGAACATCGGCGTCTGCCGGTACGGCCTGCCGACCTGGACGCGCGCCGACCAGACGACTTCGCCGTCGCGCAGGTAGTAGATCCGGAAGCCCGCGACGTTGATGACGACGAAGGTGGGATCCAGGTCGTGGAGCAGCCAGCGCCCGCGCTCGAGATTCACCTCGATCTGCGCGATGCGCGCGTCGACGGGGTGGTTGAGCGCGGCCAGCGTCCGCGCTCCGACGGCGCCGTCGGCGTCGAGCCCGTCGGCGCTCTGGAACGCGCGCACCGCGGCCACGAGGGAGTCGTCGAAGACGCGCGCGTCCGCTCCGCTCGGGAGCGCTGCGTCGCCGCCGGCCGCCGCGAGCCGCGCACGCAACGCAACGACGCGCGAGTCGCGCGCGCCGGGCCGGAGCGTCGGCCCGGCGGGGATCGGCGTCCAGCCGCCGCGCGCGCGCAGCCCGCGGTAGCGCGCGAGCTCGGCGCGCAGCGTGCGGTAGAGCTGATGCCGTGGCCTCTCTCGCTCGACCGCGTCGTAGAGCGACGGCGCGTCGATCACCGACTGCAGGAAGCGCGCGGGCGGGACGCCGTGCACGTCGTGGTCGAGGCTCCACTGGGGAGTCAGCGTGGCCGGATCGACCTTGCCGAAGGACAGGTGCTGGAGCAGGCGCGCCAGCGCGTCGGACTGCAAGAGGTCGTAGTCGAGCCAGAGACTCGGGCTCGCGCCGGGCGCCGCGGTCTCCCGCGCGAGTCGCTCGAGCGCGGAGAGGTGGTAGTCCTCCGGGTTCAGTCCGTCGCCGACCGAGTCGCGGATCGCGCGCAGCAGATCCTCGCGCGCGCGCGCCGAGGTCCAGGCGGGCGTGTAGTCGCGGTTCGCATACAGCTCGGGCAACACGCGCCGCGCCGCGATCGACTCCCCGTACACGCGGCACGCCGGATCGTCGCGCACGCCGAAGACGCGCTCGCGCAGGGCCTCGTGCGGATCGGGCGGCGACTTCGCAGGGACGACGGGCTGCGCGGCGCACGCGATCGCGAACAACAGCGACACGCAGAGCTGGCGCAGCTTTCGCATCCAACCTCCGGCCCCCGCGCCGACTCTCGGAACCCCGGTTGCCCGCGGCACGTTACTCCTACAACCTTTGTGTGTGCGCACGCAACCATCCGCGCTCGCCCGGCTCGCCGTCGCACTCGTCGCGTGCGGCGCGCTCGCGTGGAGCAGCAGCCGCCCGCCCGAGCCGCAGCTCGCCGAGCCCAGCGCGATCCGCGCCGATTTCGCGCTCCGCCACGGCGACGTGACGTCCCGGCTGCGCATCCAGACCGCCTCGCTGCTCCCGGGTGAGACGCTCGACCTCAGCGCACTCGACCGCACGGGCGGGCTGATCCCGATCCGTGTCGCCCCCGCGCCGGGCCTCGAGCGCCGCGGCGCGAACCACCTCCGCTTCCGCGCCGACGGCCGGCCCGGGCTGCGCAGCTTCGAGATCCGCACGTCCGACGCGCGCGAGGCGATCACGCTGAACGTCTTCATCGAGGTTCCGCGCACGCGCGCCGCGGCGCTGAACGGCTACGCGATCGGCCGCTATCCGACGAACGACCCGAACAGCGCGCCGCCGCGCGGCTTCATCGAAGTCACCCGCGCCAATCTCGACACCCCGGTCTCGCCCCACTTCCGCGTGGGCGACTTCCTGTGCAAGCAGTCCGGCGACTTCCCCAAGTACCTCGTGCTCGATCCGCGCCTGCCCGCGAAGCTCGAGGCGCTGCTCGACCGCGCGCGCGCGGCGGGGCTGCGCGCCGACACGCTCACCGTGATGAGCGGCTACCGCACGCCCGCGTACAACCGCGCGATCGGGAACTCCACCACCTTCAGCCGCCACGTGTGGGGTGCGGGCGCCGACGTGTTCATCGACGCGAACCACGACGGGCGGATGGACGACCTGAACGGCGACGGCGTCGTCGATCAGCGCGACGCCGCGGTGCTGTACGCGCTCGCCGACGCGCTGGACCGCGCGCCCTCGGAGGACTGGACCGTCGGCGGCGCGAGCGCCTACCGCGCCACCGACGAGCACGGCCCGTTTGTGCACGTGGACGTGCGCGGACGCGCGGCGCGCTGGTAGCGCCGCTTCAGGGCTGCGCGGTCGCCCAGGCCTTCAGCGCGGCGCGGTCCTGTTCGCCGAGCGTCGCATCCGGGTGTAGGGGTCCGTAGAGCGACGGCGGCATCTCGCCCTCCGCGACCTCCTCCCAGCTCTCCTTCAGGAGCTTCGCCTGGCGCTTCGCGTCGTAGCGGCTCCAGGTGGAGTAGTTGAGCTCCTTGCGCCCTTCGCGGACGTCGGCCGCGAGCAGCCAGGAGACCGGGGCGATCCGGCTGTACCACGGCCAGGTCGTCTCGTTCGAGTGGCAGTCGTAGCAGGCGCGGCGCAGCACCGCGCGCACCTCGGCCGGCGCGGGAACCTCGTCCTCGACCGGCGGGTTCGAGCGGTCGACCGGCACGAGCTGGATCGCCGCGAGGGCGACCAGCGCCGCGAGCGCCGTCCAGCGCAGCGCGCGCTTCACAGCGGATCCAGCCGCACGACCAGCACCTGGTCGCCGTCGGGCGCGATGAAGCGCACCCAGCGATCGGCGATGCCGTACTTCTCGCGCAGCAGCGCATCGATGCGCGGGTGCGGGCCGGGCACAGGATGGGCTCGGTATCTCACGACGTTCCCTCCACGGACGACTTCCACGACGGGATCGCCCTCGAAGCGCTGCGCCCACGCCGCGCCCGCGCTGTGCAGCCACGCGGAGCCGCCGTCGTCGACGATCCAGAGCCGCGTGCTCTGCCACGTACCGTCGGGACGCTGGGTGCGCAGCGTGGCGACTTCGCGACCGATCTCGATGAGCGAAAAGTGCGCGCCCACCAAGAGCGCTGTCAATGCGGCGAGCAGTCCCAGCGCGCGAAGTACGGTTCGCATCGCGCATGATAGGCTGGCTGCATGATCGATTCGCAACTCGAGCTGCGTGACGGCCGGCGGGTGGGCTACACCGATTACGGTCGGCCGGGTCAGACGGCCGTGCTGTGGTGTCACGGGGGTCCGGGCAGCCGCATCGAGCCATTGAACCTGGCGCCGCTCGCGTCCGACGCGGGCTTCCGAATCGTCGGCATCGACCGGCCCGGCTATGGCAAGTCGAGCCTGCGCCCCGGCCGCTCGATCGCGGACTGGGTCCCGGACGGACTGGCCGTCGCCGATCACCTCGGCATCGCGCGCTTCGTCGCGGTTGGCGTGTCGACCGGCGGCGCGTACGCGCTCGCGCTCGCCGCGAACGCGCCCGCGCGCGTGATCGGCGTGGTCGCCTGCTGCGCGCTCACCGACATGCGCTGGGCCGAAGGCAAGGCGGCGCTGGGCACCGAGGGCACGCGCGAGGTGTGGGACGCGCCGGACCGCGCGACCGCCATCGCGCGGATCGAGGAGCGCTTCGGCCCCGACGGCAGCAAGATGTTCGCGAGCGCCGCCGGCCCCGGCACGCTGCCGCCCGCCGATCTCGCCCTGATGGCCGACCCCGCGTTCATGGCCGGCATGCTGAAGGCGTCCCCGGAGATGTTCGCGAGCGGCGTGCAGGCCTACGTCGACGACCGTCTCGCCGACGGCCCGGGCTGGGGCAGCTTCGACCTCGCGCGTATCGGCTGTCCCGTCACCGTGCTGCACGGCGAGAAGGATTCGATCTGCCCCGTCGCGCACGCGCACCACACCGCCGCGATCGTGCCCGGCGCGAAGCTCGTCGTCGTGCCCGAGCTCGGCCACTTCTCGATCATGGCCAAGATCGTCGAGACGATCGCCGCGCTGCCGCGGCACTAGCGCCGATCAGCCAGGCACAGCGAGAAGCCGAGCGCTCGTCGCGGTCACAGTCGACGGTGCACCTTGAACGGCGCGCGCAGGGCGGCGAGCACCTTCTCGTCGCGCCCGTAGAGGTCGCGGCGGAACTGCAGCGCGCCGTCGCGGTCGACCCAGGCGGTCCAGTACGACAGCAGCACCGGCACCTTGTTCTGCAGGGTGACCGTGCGCGTCTTGCCCGCCGCGATCGCAGCGTCGATCGCGGCGCGGTCCCAGCCCGGCTGGCCCGCGAGCAACAGCGTCGCGAGCTCGAGCGGATCGTCCACCCGGATGCAGCCGGAGCTGAACGCGCGGTCGCTCTTCTCGAACAGCGCGCGGCTCGGCGTGTCGTGCAGATACACGGAGTACTGGTTCGGGAACATGAACTTCACGCGGCCCAGCGCGTTGTCGGGGCCCGGCTCCTGGCGGAGCATGTAGCGGAAGTTGCGCGGCGTGACGCTCGCCCAGTCGATCGGCGCCGTGACGCGCTCGCCCTGCGCGTCGACCACGACGAGCCCGCGCTTCGCGAGGTAGCCGGGGTCGCGCTTCTGCGCGGGCAGGATGTCGTTCGCGAAGATCCCGGGCGGGACGGTCCAGGTCGGGTTCAGCACCAGGTAGCTCAGCACCGAGCGGAAGATCGGCGTCTGGCGGTACGGCTTGCCGACCTGCGCGCGCGCGGACCAGACGAGCTTGTTGTCGCGCACGTAGTAGACGCGGAAGCCGGCGACGTTGACGACGACGAACGTCGGCGCGACCTCGTGCAGCAGCCAGCGGGCGCGCTCGAGGTTCACCTCGATCTGCGCGATGCGCGCGTCGATCGGGAGGTTCAGCACCGCGAGCGTGCCCGCGCCGACTGCCCCGTCGGCGTCGAGCCCGTTCTGCGCCTGGAACGCGCGCACGCCGGCCTCGACCGCGGCGTCGTAGAGCGTGAGGTCGCCGCCGCTCGCCGCACCCTCGGCGAGCTGACCCGTCGCGGCGAGCCGGGCGCGCAGCGCGCCGACGCGCGCGTCGCGCATGCCGGGCTTGAGCGTCGGTCCGGGCGGGATCTCGCGCCAGCCGCCCGCCTCGCGCAGCGCGCGGTAGCGCGCGAGCTCGCCGCGCAGCTCGCGGTACATCTCGTGCTGCGGCTTCTCGTTCTCGACCGTCGAGTAGAGCGACGGCGCGTCGATCACCTTCTGGAGGAATCGCGCGGGATCACCACGGTCCACTTCGCGGTAGAAGTTCCAGTGCGGACTCACCTCGCTCGGGTCGAGCTTTCCGAAGATCAGGTGGTACAGCAGGCGCGCCAGCGCGTCGGTCTGCAACAAGTCGTAGTCGAGCCAGACGTCCGCGGCCGCGCCGGCCTCGATCTCGCCGCGCAGCCGCTCGAGCGCGGCTGCGTGATAGTCGGTCGGGTCGAGCCCGTCGTGCGCGGAGTCGCGCACCGCGCGCAGCAGCTCCTCGCGCGCGTTCGCCGAGCCCCACGCCGGCGCGAAGTCGCGGTTCGCGTACAGCTCGGCCAGCACCCGCCGCGCGGCGATCGCCTCGCCTTGCACGAGGTAGCTCGGGTCGTCGCGCACGCGCTCCACGCTCTCGCGGAGCGCTTCGCTCGAACCGGAGGGAAGCTGCGCCGTGGCCGGACTCGCGACGAGCGCAGCGAGCGCGAGCAAGAACGCCAGAACCCGCGACCTCAACGGCGAACCTCATCGTGACTCAGGCCACCGGTGCGCCAAGGTAACACCGCCGCTGCTTCCCGAGAACCGGCGGCGGCGGTCGACCGTTCTGCTCAGAACGCGCCGGTCAGCGTCGCCCACCAGGCCGCTACGAGGACGCCGGCTCCGCACGCCGCCACGAACGCTCCCACCAGCTCGTCGATTCGCACCATCGTTGCCTCCTGGTGCGAGAGTCGCCGATGGGCCGCCGGCCGGCTGTGAAACCGTTCGCTGTGGCGGGTTCACAGCTCGAGGCGGATCAGGCCCGGTCTTCGCTCCTGGTGGACCACAGCACCAGCGCGAGCCCGGCCATGATGGCGACGTCTGCCGCGTTGAAGATCCCGGTGCGGAGCGGACCCAGGCCGACGCTGACGAAGTCCGTCACCGCGCCGCCGTGCTGAAGGCGGTCGATCCAGTTGCCCAGGCCACCGCCCACCACCAAGCCCAGCGCGACCCGCTCGACCGCCGAGTTCCGCGCGGGCCTGATCCGATAGGCGCACAGACAGAGCAAGAGGAGCGGCACGAAGCCCGAGAGCAGCGCGCTGCGCAGCGGCTCGGGCAGGCTCGCGCCCAGGCTCAGGAACGCGCCGGGATTCTCGACGAGCTGGAAGCGCACCGTGTCGCCAGCGAGCGCGATCGGCGACCCGGGGACGAGGAGCTGCAGCGCCGCCCGCTTCGACGCGTGGTCGCACCCCACGCAGGCTGCGATGACGAACAAGAACGCCGCGAGCGCGCGGACGCGTCTCACCGGCTCACCGTTTGCGCAGGTTCGCGGGCAGCACGCGCTTGCGCAGGCGCAGGTTCTTCGGCGTGACTTCGAGCAGCTCGTCGGACTCGATCCACTCGAGCGCGGACTCGATCGTGAAGCGGCGCGGCGGCGTCAGGATCTCGGCCTCGTCATGCCCCGTGTTGCGCACGTTGGTCAGCTTCTTGGTGCGCGCGACGTTCACGTTCATGTCGTTCGCGCGGCGATTCTCGCCGACGACCTGGCCCTCGTAGACGCTCTCGCCCGAGCCGATGAACATCGTGGCGCGCTCCTGGATCGAGAACAGCGCGTGCGCGGTGGAGCGGCCGGTCTCGCTCGCGACGATCGCGCCGACGTTGCGGCCGGTGAGCTCGCCGGCGAACGGCTCGTAGCCGCGCACCGTGCGGTACAGCGTGCCCTCGCCGCGCGTGTCGGTGAGGAACTCGGTGCGGTAGCCGAACAGGCCGCGGCTGGGAACGATGAAGTTGAGCAGCGTGCGCGCGCCGCGGCTCTCCATCTGCACGAGGCGGCCGCGGCGCGAGCCGAGCTTCTCCATCACCGCGCCGGTCGCCTCCTGCGGGACTTCGGCGACCACGTCCTCGACCGGCTCGCAGCGCTGGTGGTCGATCGTGCGCTCGATGATCTGCGGCTGCGAGACGGCGAACTCGTAGCCCTCGCGGCGCATCGTCTCGATCAGCACTGCGATCTGCAGCTCGCCGCGGCCGGAGACCTCGAAGGTGTCGGTGGCATCGCCGCCCGAGATGTGGATCGACACGTTGGTGAGCGCCTCGCGGCGCAGGCGATCGCCGATCTGGCGGCTGGTGACGTACTTGCCTTCCTGCCCCGCGAACGGCGAGTTGTTCACCGAGAAGCGCACCGACACGGTGGGCGGGTCGATCGCGATGCGCGGCAGCGGCTCGAGCGCGTCGGGCGCGCAGACGGTGTCGCCGATCTCGATCGTGTCGACGCCGGCGATGATCGCGATCTCGCCCGCCGTCGCGACGTCGCGCTCGACCCGCTCGAGCCCCTGCGGCGCGAACAGCTTCGTCACGCGGAACGTCTGCGGCTCGCCCTGCTCCGGAATGCGCACCACGTTGGCGCTGCGCCGGAGGCTGCCGCGCTCGACGCGGCCGATCACGAGCCGGCCGACGAACTCGTCCCAGCCGAGCGTCACCGCCTGGAACTGGAGCGGGCCGTCCACGTCGACCTCGGGCGGCGGGGCCTTTTCGAGGATCAGGTCGAGCAGCGGGCGCAGGTCCTTGCGCGGGCCGTCGGCGTCGAGCGACGCGGTGCCCTGCTTCGCGCTGGTGTAGACGATCGGGAAGTCGAGCTGGTGGTCGTCCGCGCCGAGCTCGACGAGCAGGTCGAACACCTCGTTCACGACTTCGTGCGCGCGCTGCTCGGGACGGTCGATCTTGTTCACGACCACGATCGGGCGCAGGCCCTGCGCCAGCGCCTTGCCCAGCACGAAGCGGGTCTGCGGCATCACGCCCTCGACCGCGTCGACCAGCAGGAGCACCGCGTCGACCATGCCCATGACCCGCTCGACCTCGCCGCCGAAGTCGGCGTGGCCCGGCGTGTCCACCAGCTGGATGCGCACGCCGTTGTACTCCACCGCCGTGCTCTTGGCGTGGATGGTGATGCCGCGCTCGCGCTCCAGGTCCTCGCTGTCCATCGCGCGCTCCTGGACTTCCTGGTTGGCGCGGAAGGTCCCCGTCTGGCGCAGCAGGCCGTCCAGCAAGGTGGTCTTGCCGTGGTCGACGTGCGCGATGATCGCGAGGTTGCGGATGTCTTTGCGGGGGCCACGCATGGCGGGGCGGGACGGTAACCGCGACCTCAGCCGAGCGCCACGCGTACCCAGGCCCGGTCGGGGATCGCGACGTCGACGTCGAAACGGCCGGTGCCGGCATCGCGTGCGAAGTGGAGGGCCGGGCCGGGATCCACGGACGGCGCCGCGAGCGGCCGCGCGGACCAGCCCGAGACCGTCACGCGTTCGCCGGGCGCGCCGAGCACGTCGAGCTCCACGCCGCCCGCGGTCGCGCGCAGGTCGCGGATCCGCCGATCGCCGGCGCTGGCGAAAAGGCGCACGTCGCCGAAGACCGCGAGCTCGCCGTGCGCGAGCGGCGCGAGGATCCGGAACGCGAAGTCGCGCGGCGCGAGCGTGAAGTCGAGCGCCGCCCCGGGCTCGAGCCGCTCGACCCGGCCCGTGCGCCAGTCGAGCGCAGCGACCGGCGCGCGCGGCGCGGCATCGCCGAGCTCCGCGAGGCCGAGCTGCACGCGCAGCGGCTCGTCGCGCCGCCAGGCGTGCAGGGCAACGAAGTAGGTCGTGCGCCCGAGCGGATGATCGGACCAGCACTCGCCCAGGAGCGGGATCGGCTCGCGCGCCGCGTGGCCGAGGTAGCAGCGGTCGAGCGCGGCGAGCGGGACGTCGGGCTTCACGAGCACGCCGTCGGCCCGGCAGGTCCGCCGCACGAGCTCCGGGTCGGTGCGGCCCAGCCGGTCGCCGATCCCCACCGGCCCCGCCGACAGCGCGGCGAGCAGCGCTTCGACCTCGGCGAGCGGATCGCCGTCGAGCCCGGTGCCGTCGCGGCGCGACAGGAACACGTCCTTGAACGGCCACAGGCCGAGCGCGCGCGCGAAGGCGTTCCCGTACAGGAACCACGACCAGAGCGAGGGATTCCCGATGATGTAGCGGTAGTCGCCGCTCGATCGGATCGCTGCGACACGCGAGAGTGTCACCGTCTGGAAGAAGTCCGCGGGCGTGGGCATGCACCACAGGAGCGACAGCCCGTGGCGCGCCGCCGCCCGGTCCATGCCCTCCTGCCAGGCACGCGCGCGGCCGGGCTCGGCGCGCAGGCCGCGCACGCCGAGGTACGACTCGGAGAGCCAGTCCTGCTCGACCTGGATCGCGCCCCACGCCGCGGCCTGCGCGAACAGCCGCTCGACGAGTGCGTCGCTCCGGGGGTGCGCCTGGTCGCCGTCGACCCAGGCGGGCTCGCGCTCGAAATAGGGTGAGCGGCTCGAGTAGTGGCGCGAGTGGAGGATCAGCGGCGGCTCGCCGAGCCGGCGGCGCAGCCCGCGAACTCCGTCGGGCAGCATGTCGGGCCGCGCCTCCCAGCACAGCATCCCCGTGGGCGGGACGTCCTTCGCGCCGGGGTTGAGCTCGCGCAGCACCTGGTGCGGGTAGAACCACGAGTCGAGCTCCACCGCGCCGAACGGAACGCCCGCGCCGCGCAGCCCGGCGAGCGTCCGTTCGAGCGTCTCGGTCACCGAGAGGCCCGGCTCGCTGCGGTACCAGTACGCCGCGCCGTTGTCGGTCCAGTACGAGAGCTGGCCGACGGCCGCGTCGGCGTAGCGCGAGGGCCTCACCGTTCGGTGTCGCGCGAGCAGCGCGCGGCCGTGCGCTTCGAGCGCCCGACGCGGACCGGTGTCGGTCCAGAGCGCGAGCTCGCTCGCGAAGCCGGCGGGCACGCGTTCGAGGTCGCCGTGCCAGCCGCAGCGCAGGCCGTGGTCCGCGGGCGCAGACTTGCGCGGGACCGCGATCACCTGCTCGTGGAACGCGTCGAGCGGCGCGAGCAGGAGCGCCCGCAGGTCCGGCGCGACGAGCCAGAGCGGCATCACCACCGCCTGGTCGTGCGCGAACGGAACGAGCGGGAAGTCGTCCAGGTCGGGACCGGCGGCGAGCGGCAGCGCGAACTGCGTGTACTGGTGCCCGAAGCCGCGCAGGCCCGCGGGCGCGCCGTCGGCGCGGCGCTGGGCCGGCGCGAACCAGAAGGCGACCGCGGGAGTGTCGAGCCGGCCGGTCGCGAAGCCCGCGAGCCTCTCGCGCGCCTCGAGCCGGAACACCAGGAGGGGTCGCTCGCGATACGCGCGCACCGACGCTGCGACCGCCAGCGGCGCGCCGGGTATCGAGAGCTCCAGGCGCTCGAACTCGCCCAGGTCGTCGCGCCCGGCCGAGCGCGCGCCCGCGACGAGCTCGGTCGCGGTCTTGCCCGCGTGCGCGACGCGCGCGCGGAGCGGTCCGAGCCAGTCGCTCTCGCCCCACGCGACGCGCCACGTGCCGTCCGCGGTCGCGGCGAGCTCGAGGCCTCCGGCCGCTTGGAGTCGCACCTGTCTGATAGCCTCGCGCACGAATGTCGGGCGTGCGCCGGGAAGCTTACGCGAGAGCGGGTCTGCTGGGAAACCCGTCCGACATCTTCGAAGGCCGCGCGATCGCGCTGGCGCTCGCGAACTTCCGCGCATCGGTGTCGATCGAGCCCGCGCCGCACTTTTCGATCGCGCCGGGCGCCGACGACCGGCTCGAGTACCCGAGCCTGCGCGAGGCCGCCGACGCGCTCGACGCGTACGGCAGCGACGACGGCGTGCGCCTGCTGCGCGCGGCGCTGCACCGGTTCGTGGCGCTGCGCGGCGGGCTCGGCGGCCTGGCGCCGGACGACGCGCGGCTGCGCTTCCGGATCGCCTACGCGACCGACATCCCGCGCCAGGTCGGGCTGGCCGGCTCGAGCGCGATCGTGATCGCGGCGCTGCGCGCGCTGGGCGACTGGCTCGGACCGCGGC
>Ga0335084_10006355_pt1 | contig 11747 bp, 6 predicted proteins | sample Lox_Sample_44_FD_206721 | JGI IMG/M metagenome (GOLD analysis project Ga0335084, IMG submission 206721) | Soil microbial communities from Loxahatchee National Wildlife Refuge, Florida, United States - Lox_Sample_4.4 | ecosystem: Environmental > Terrestrial > Soil > Wetlands | place: USA: Florida...
GATTACCGATGAAACACGCCAGTCCTGCCGCCGTCATCGGCCGGCCACGAGCGTGGCTTCACCACTGGCCGAAGAACACCCCGGCGCGCTTGTGCTGCGCGGTGCCGTGCTCGATCTGCGCGTCGGTCAGCGTGGTGCGGTGGCGCCGGCGCGCCAGGAAGCCGAGCAGCCGTTCGCGCATCGCCGCGCGCACGGCGGCGGTCGAGGCGTCGCGCCCGATGTCGTGATACTCCTGCGGGTCGGCCTGCACGTCGAACAGCTGCTCGGGTTCGTCGAGCCAGTGCACGTAGCGCCAGCGCTCGTCGCGCAGGCTGAACGCGCGGCACTGGTGGACGTCCTTGCGCAGGATCAGGCGCGCCTGGCGGAAGCTGTAGTCGAGTTCGCTGAACACGAAGTCGCGCCACGGCACGGGCTGCCCGTGCAGCAGCGGCTGCAGGCTGCGGCCCTCGATGCGGTGGCGCGGGCCTTCGATGGCCAGCGCGTCGAGGATCGTCGGCACGATGTCGACGCATTCCACGAAGCGCTGCTCGACGCTGCCGCGCGTGGCGTCGGCCTCGCGCCGCGGATCGACGACGATCAGCGGCACGCGCTGCACGGTGTCGTAGAACAGCTCCTTCTCGCCGAGCCAGTGGTCGCCGAGGAAGTCGCCGTGGTCGGAGCAGAAGATGATCAGCGTGTCGTCGAGCCGGCCGCTGTGGGCCATGGCGTCGAACAGCCGGCCGAGGTGATGGTCGAGCTGCGCGATCAGGCCCTGGTACGCCGGCCGCACGGTGCGGATGCACTCGTCGCTCTGGAAGCTGACGCACTCTTCCTGCTGCCGGTAGGCGGCCACCACGCGATGGGCGCTCTGCAGTTCATGGTCGCTGCGCACCACCGGCAGGCATTGGTCGAACGGGTACATCGCGTGGTACGGCGCCGGCGCCATGTACGGCCAGTGCGGCTTCACGTACGACAGGTGCAGCACCCACGGCCGGCTGCCGACGTGCCGGACGAAGGCGATCGCCTGGTCGGTCATGTAGGCGGTCTCGGAGTGCGCCTCCTGCACGCGCGCGCTCAGGTGCACGTTGCGCATGTGCCAGCCGCTGCGCACCTCGCCGTCGGGTCCGACCCCGGCGATCACGTAGTCGCTCCACGGGTCGTCGCTGTCGTAGCCGTGGGCGCGCAGGAACGCCGGGTAGCCCGACTCGCGGCCCGGGGTGTGGTGGCCGTCGTAGCGGTCGATCTCGTCGAAGCCGCCGCTGCGCAGCAGCGCGCCGAGCTCGCTGGCGCCGTCGAGTTGCAGGCGCTGCAGGCCGGCCTGGTCGGGCATCACGTGGGTCTTGCCGGTCAGCGCCAGCGTCAGGCCGGCGCCGCGCAGCATCTCGCCGAGCGTGACTTCGCCGACCGACAGCGGCACGCGGTTCCACGTCGCACCGTGCGAGATCGCGTAGCGGCCGGTGTAGTAGCTCATGCGGCTGGGGCCGCAGACGCCGCTGCTGACGAACGCGCGATCGAAGCGCACGCCGCGCCGGGCGAGCGCGTCGATGTGCGGCGTCTTCAGGTAGGGGTGGCCGCTGCAGCCGAGGTGGTCCCAGCGCAGCTGGTCTGACATGATGAACAGCACGTTCATGCGCGTCGCTCGTGCATCGGCGCTCGCGTCACTGCTCGGGCTTGAACCCCGACGCGCGGATCACCGGGCCCCAGCGCTCGTAGTCGTCCTTCATGATCGCCCCCAGCCGCTCGGGGCCATGGCCGGTGGGCTCGAGGCCCATGTCGACCAGGCGCTTGCGCGTGGCCGGGTCCTGCACCGCGGCGATCGCCGCCTTCGACAGCCGCTCGACCACCGCCGGCGGCGTGCCGGCCGGGGCGAACAGCGCATACCACGGCTGCGCCACCAGGTCGGCGTAGCCGAGCTCGCGGAACGTCGGCACGTCGGGCAGCGTGGCGTCGCGCTGGTCGCCGGCCACCGCCAGCATGCGCGCCTTGCCGGCGTCGACCACGCTCTTGATGTCGGCCACCACGGTCGACAGCGCCACCACCTCGCCGCTGGCCAGCGCCTGCATCGCCGGGGCGGTGCCCTTGTACGGCACGTGCGTGAGCGCGATGCCCGCGCTGCGGCCGAACATGACGCCGAAGAAGTGCGGCAGGCTGCCCGCGGCGGCCGACGCGTAGAAGCCGTTCTTCGCCGGATCGGCCTTCACGAACGCCACGTACTCCGCCAGCGTCCGGGCCGGCACCTGCGCGTTGACAGCCAGGCCGATCTGGAAGTTGCTCAGGTGCGCCACCGGGGCGAAATCCTTGAACGGGTCGTAGCGCAGCTGCCCGGCGTACGAGTGCGGAAAGATCGACATCGTCGCCACCGGCGTCATCAACAGCGTGGTGCCGTCCGGGGGCGCCGCCTTCACCGTCTCGTTGCCGATGCGTCCGCCGGCGCCGGCCTTGTTGTCGACGATCACCGTCTGGTTCAGCGACCTCGCCATCTGCTCGGCGACGATGCGCGTCAGCGAGTCGGAGGTCGCGCCGGCCGGGTAGCCGACGACGATGCGGATCGGCCCGCTCTGCGCGGAAGCGGCGCCGCTCGCGACGACGAAGGCGGCGACCAGGCCGCGGATCGAGCGGCGGGAAATGCGGTCCATCGTGGCGTCCCGTGAAAGCGGCCCCGCATCTTCGCGAGGTCCGCCGCCGCCGCGCCCTCGTAGAGACCCTGAGCGGCGGCGGCCGTGCTCGCAGGTCGTGTACCGTGCGAGCCGTACCCTGCAACGGAACCTCGACCGGCAAGAATTCCGAGCATGACCAGCGCACTCGCTCACGTCGCATGGGAACCGTGTTTCGCCGAGGCGCGGCACGACCGCGACCTCGAGGCGCATGCGCGGCGGCGCATGGGCCTGCCCAACCCCGCGGTGCGCTACTTTGCCGCCGCGCCCTGGGTGGCGCGCGCGGCGGTCGACATGCATCCGGAGCTCGGGCTGCTGCTGCACCTGAACCTGCACACGGCCGACCTGGTGGGGTTGGTCGTCAGCCAGGAGAATGCGTGCCGGTTCTGCTTTGCCGCGGTGCGCGCGGTGCTGTGGTTCCAGGGCATGGACCGCCAGCGCGTGCTGCGCGTGGAGCAGGAGATCGCGCGCAGCGATCTGCCGGTGACCGTGCGGGCGACGCTCGACTACGCGCGCGCGCAGTCGCGCAGCGGCCCGGCCGGCGCGCATCGGGCCTGGTCCGCCCTGCGCGCCGCCGGCGTGGGCGCGGCCGAGGCCCGCGAGATCGCGTTCACCGTGGCGGTGACCGACTTCAGCAACCGGCTGCACACGGCGCTGGCGATCCCGCCGGTGCCGTTCGAGCGCACCCCCGAGTCGTTCGTGATGCGGCTGCTGCGGCCCCTGCTGGGGCGCTCGACCGCAGCGCGGCGCCGACGCGGCAGCCCGGTCGCGGCGACCGTGGGCTCGCCCGATTGGCCGTATGCACGATTGATCGCCGCCTTCGGCGACTCGCCGATCGCACCGGTGCTGGCGCACGCGCTCGATGAGATGTGGGCGTCGCGGCATCTGTCGCGGCGCTGCAAGCTGTTGATCTTCGGCGTGGTGTCGCGCGGCCTGCCGTGCGAGGTGTGCGAGCTCGAGATCAGCCGGGCCCTGCAGCGCGAGGGACTCGACGCCGCCGCGATCGCGCGCCTGCTGACCCACCTCGACGGCCCCGAGATCGACCCCGTCGAGCGACTGCTGATGCCGTATGCGCGCGAGACGCTGTGGTACCAGCCGCAGGTGCTGCAGCGGCACACGCGGATGCTGCGGCAGCAGCTGAGCGCGGAGCAGCTGGTCGAGGCGGTGGGTGTGGCGGCGCTGGCCAACGCGGTGTGCCGCATGGCCGCGGTGGTGATCGCGGAGCCGGCGTGACGCGCGTCGTCCTCGAGCTGGCCGGGCTGCTCGCGCTGGTGGTGCTGGCCGTGGCCTGGCTGCGGCAACGCGCGCACCGCGCCGGCCTGCAGCGCCTGCTCGACGCCGCCAGCGAGGAGCTGCAGCGCCTGCAGCAGGCGTGCGCACGGCTGGCGCCGGCGGGCGTGGTGAACCGGCTGGTGGCCGACGGCGTGGCCGAGCTCGGCGAGATGCCGGCGCAGCGCAAGGAGGTGACCGCGCTGTTCGCCGACCTGGTGGGCTACACCGCGATCAGCGAGCAGCTCGACGCCGCGGTGCTGGCGCGCGTGCTCAACGGCTACTTCCAGTGCATGAGCGACGCCATCCACGAGCACCGCGGCCACGTGTCGACGTTTCTCGGCGACGGCATCCTCGCCTACTTCGGCGCGCTGCAGCCCAACCCGTGGCAGAGCGCCGACGCGGTGCGCGCCGCGCTGGCGATGCGCGCCGCGATGGCCGAGTACAACCGCGAGCTCGCGCGCGAGAGCCTGCCCGCCCTCCACGTCGGCATCGGCATCCACCGCGGCAGCGGCCTGGTCGGCCTGATCGGTTCGCGCGAGCGCATGGAATACGGTTTCGTCGGCCGCACCGTCAACCTGGCCGCGCGCGTGCAGGCGCTGACGCGCACGCACGGCGTCGACATCCTGGTCACCGACGCCGTGCGCAGCGAACTCGACGGCCGCTTTGCGCTCGACGCCATGCCCGCCGAGGCGGTCAAGGGCATCGCCGAGCCGGTGGTGACCTATGCGGTGCGCGAGCGAGTGGCCGCGCACGAAGCGAAGCAGCCGCCGCCATCGCCCTGATCGCACCGGCGTGCCGGCCGCACGCGCCGGCTGCCTCGTGATCGGTGCGCGGCCGTGGCGCCGCGCCGGCGGCGAAACAAGCCGCGCCAGTTGTAATGCCCGCTCACGGGTTGGTGGCCGGCGCGCCCGCGGCGCGTCGCGCCCGACCCGCGCCGAGCGTGAATTCGCCCGCATCGGCGCGCGCTTGACCCGCTGCGCATGCGCACGCCCGGGCCGGCCATCCGATGATGCGTGGTCCTCCGCCGTGCCCGCCGCCATGCGCAAAGCCGCCGCCGCCCAGAAGATCGCCTCGTTGAGCGCCGTCAAGTGCGCGATGCTCGGCATCATCGGCATGATCGGCCTGCTGATCTCGGCGATCGGGCCGTTCAAGGTGCCGTTCGCCGAGACGCTGGCCAAGACCTACTACCGGCAGGCCGTCGCCGGCCTGGTGATCATGGTCGCGCTGGTGGCCGGCCTGATCACCGCGGTGGTCAAGCTGTTCGACCCCAACCAGTTCAAGGACCAGCTGGTGAACTGGGTGCACGAGCGCACGCAACGCGACCTCGTGCTCGACGGCGACCTGCGCATGAGCTACTTCCCGAAGCTGGGCCTGGAGAGCGGCAAGGCGTCGCTGAGCCAGCGCCGCAGCGCGCGCGAGTTCGCGTCGATCGACAAGGCGCGCGTCACGCTGGCCTGGCTGCCGCTGCTGCGCGGCCACGTGCACATCGACAGCGCCGAGGTCGAGGGCCTGCGCGCGCAGATCGTGCGCTTCAAGGACGGCACCACCAACGTCGACGACCTGGCGCGCGACCTGGCGGCCATCGAATCGGCCAACATCGACCTCGACAGCCTGCGCGTGGTGCACGCGTCGCTGCAGTGGAACGACGAGCTCGGCTGGCAGCGCGGCAGCGTCAACGACCTGCAGATCGAGATCGGCCGCATCGCCGACGGCCTGGCCAGCCCGCTCACCGCCGGCGCGCGCGTCGACGCGCCGGCCGCCGGCGTCGACGCGCGGCTGCAGCTCAAGGGCCGGCTGCTGTTCGACGCCGCGGCGGCGCGCATCGAGCTGGCGCGCATCGACGCCGCTCTCGAGGGCAGGGCGCTGGGCATCGACAACCTGACGCTGCAGGGCAAGGGCGACCTCACGGTGGCGCTGCGCGAGCGCGCGCTGAGTGCCGACAACGTGGTGCTGACGTCGCTGCACAAATCGGGGCTGACCGTGTTCAACACCGTGCTCGCCGCGCCCGAGCTGAAGTGGAGCGAATACCGCCTGAGCGGCGCGTCGGCCAGCATCGACGCCAGCGTGTCGCACCCGGATCGCACGGCCGCGCTGTCGGTCAAGCTGCCCAAGCTGCAGTGGGCCGACGGCGCGCTGCGCGACACCATCGCGCAGGCGCAGCTGACGCTCAAGCGCGCCGATGCATCGCTGCGCGTGCAGGGCAGCAGCCCGCTGGCGCTGGCCCTCGACGGCGGGCCGCGCATCGAACTGCCCGCGCTCGAGGCCACCGCGCAATGGAGCCATCCGGCACTGGCCGCCGACCTGACCGCGCAGGGCAAGGGCCGGCTCGACGTCGACCTGCAGCAGCGCAGCGCGCAGGCCGCGTGGTCGGGCCAGCTCGCCGGCGCCGAGTTCAAGGCCGAGGTCGGCGTGGCCGACTATGGCGCGCGCGCGCGCTGGTCGGTCGATGCCGAAGTGACGCGGCTCGACCTCGACGCGCTGCTGTCGAGCGCCTGGCTGGCACGCTGGCAGGACGACGCCAGCGCGCTCGACGTCGCGCTGCTGCACGAGGCGCAGGCGCAGGGGCGCTTGCGCATCGGGCAGCTGCGGCTCGGTGGGCTGCAGGCCAACGCGCTGAGCGTGCGCTTCGAACTCGACAAGTCGGTGCTCGCGGTCGACCCGATCGTCGCGCAGGCCTACGGCGCGCAGCTCGAAGCCGCGCTGCGCCTCGACGCCACCGCGGCGTCGCCGCGCATCACCACCAAGGGCAGCCTCAACGAGGCCGACCTGCGCAGCCTGCTGGCCGACCTCACGCGCTCGCCGTGGCTCGAGGGCCGCGGCGCGCTGACGTGGGACGTCGGCGCCGACGGCACCAGCGTCGGCAGCCTGCGCAACGCGCTGGCCGGCTCGCTGAACCTGTCGCTGCGCGGCGGCGTGCTGTCGGGCGTCGACCTGCGCGCGGCGCTGCTCGACGGCCGCGCCGAGCTCGGCAAGCGCACGCCGGCACAGCAGCGCGAGTTCAACAGCGCGGCCAGCACGCCGTTCAGCGAGATGAAGGCGCGCTTCGAACTGCGCGCGCGCCGCGCCAACGGCCAGATGCTCGAGCTCAATGCCGCCGCGATCCGCACCACCGGCGAGGGCGAGCTGCTGCTCGACTCCGGCGAGGTCGACCTGCGGCTGCAGGCCAGCGTCGGCCGCGGCGCACACGAGCTGGCGAGCCTGGCCGGCGTCAGCGTGCCGATGCACGTGCAGGGGCCGTGGCGGCAACCGCGGCTGGCGTTCGATTTCGGCGCTGCCAGCGGCGGCCCGGTCGCGCACGCGCCGGAAGCGCCGAGCGATGCCGGGCTGACGCTGGTCAAGGCCGCGGCGCCGGCCGAGCGCACCGCCAAGACCAAGTAGCCGTGCGGTGAGCTTCAGGCGCCGAGCTCGCGCGCGAGCTGCTGCGCCTGCTGCGTGATCGGGTGCGACGCGCCCAGCGACGACTGCAGCTGCTCGATCGCCTGAACGCAAGCGTCACGCGCCGGCGCGGCCGCGCCGAGCGCGCGCTGCGCGCGCGCCAGCGCCAGCCACGCGCGCCCGCTGAGGAACGAGTGCGCCAGGTCGCCCTGGCCGGCCCGCGCCACCTGCAGCGCCTGCTCGGCCTGCGCGCGCGCGGCGGCGGGTTGTCCCATCGCCAGCGCGATCTCGCTGCGCACGATGCCGACCTCCGCCACCACGCCGGTGCGCGCCTGGCCCCTGGCGTACTGCGCATGCACCGCGGCCAGCGCCTGCCCGGCCTCGGCGAGCCGGCCCTCGGCCTGCAGCACCGCGGCGTTCGCGATGCCGAGCCACAGCGCCGGCGCGCCTTCGGCGGGCAACCTGGCCTGGCGCAACAGCTCATCGGCCTCGTGCACGAGCGCGCGTGCCTGCGTGCTGCGCTCGAGCCGGATGTCGACGATCGCCTGGCCGGCGAGCGCGTAGACCTCGAAGCTGGGGTTGCTGTCGTTCTTCGCCAGCCGCTGCATGCGCTGGAAGTCGGCCAGCGACTCCTCGTAGCGGCCGAGCGCGCGCAGCGTCTGCGCGCGGTTGGCGTACCAGGTGGCCGACGCGTCGCCGCTGGGCGAACGGCGCTCGACGATCGCCATGCCGTGCTCGAGCTGCTCGAGCGCGGCGCGCGGATCGCCCGCGCTCCACAGCGCGATCGCCCAGTCGTTGTAGATGCTGGCGCCGAGCGTGCTCTCGGCGCGCCCGGCGGCGGCCAGCAGGTCGGCCGCGGCGTGGTACTTCAGGCTCGCCTGCGCCGGCGAGCCGTTGAGCACCTGCGCGTAGGCCTCGTTGGCCACCAGGTAGGCGCGGCGCAGCCCCGAGGTGTTGCCGCTGCGGTCGAACGCGCGCAGCGCCTCGCGTGCGTAGCGCAGCGCGCCGGCGGCGTCGTTGAGGCGCAGCGCGACCGTGGTGCGGCGCTGCAGGCAGTACCACGACGACTCCGGCTCGTGGGCGGCCAGCGCGATCACCTCGTCGAGCTCGGCCACCGCGGCGTCGGTCTGCCCGAGGTCGAGGCGCGACACCGCGCGCTGGCAGCGCAGGTTGTGCAGCACCGTCGGCTCGATGCCATGGCCCAGGCGCTCGAGCGTGCGCGTCAGCAGCTGCTGCGCGCGCTCGAACTGGTCGGTGCTGATCAGCCAGTCGGCCACCGTGTCGGCGGCCACCGCGCGCTCGGTGGGGTTGCCGCCGAACTCGCGCTCGGCCATCGCCTCGCTGCGCTGCATCAGCTGGTCGAGCGTCAGCGCCTCGTCGGCGCGCATGCCTTCGGTGAGCACCATCAGCGTGAAGTCGGTGGCCGCCTGCGCCTGTTGTGCCCGCGCACGCGCGATCGCGCCCTGGTGCAGCGCCTCGCGCGCCTGCCACAGCGCGGCGCCGAGGCCGAGCGCGAGCGCCAGCACCACCGCGCCGGCGGCACCGAGCGGCAGCGCGTGGCGGCGCACGAACTTGACGCCGCGGTACCAGCGGCCGTCGGGACGCGCCAGCACCGGCTGCCCGCTCAGATGGCGCTGCACGTCGGCGGCGAACGACTCGACGCTCGCATAGCGCTGCTCGACATCCTTCTTCAGCGCCTTGGCCAGCACGGTGTCGAGGTCGCCGCGCAGCTGCCGCTGCAGCTTGCGGTCGGCACCGACTTTCGTGCTGGCCAGCGGCACGTCGGCGGCCAGGATCGCTTCCTCGAGCGCGGCCATCGTCGGGCGGCCGAGATCGTAGGGGCGATGCCCGGTCAACAGCTCGTACAGCACGACGCCGAGCGAGTAGACGTCGGTGGCCACCGTCACCGGCCGGCAGGCCACCTGCTCGGGTGACGCGTAGTCGGGCGTCACCGCGCGCCCCATCAGCTGCGTGAGGTTGGGCGCGGCCGCGTCGTCCTCGAGCAGCTTGGCGACGCCGAAGTCGAGCAGGCGAACGTCGCCCTCGGGCGTGACCAGGATGTTGCTCGGCTTCAAGTCGCGGTGCACGATCAGCCGCGCGTGCGCGTGCGCCACCGCGTCGGCGATCTGCAGGAACAGCCGCAGCCGCTGCGGCACGTCGAGCCGGTGCTCGCGGCAATAGGCGTCGACCGGCTGGCCGAGCACGCACTCCATCGCCATCCACGGCCGGCCGCTCGCGGTGACGCCGGCGTCGTACAAGCGCGCGATGCGCGGGTGCTGCAGCGCGCCGAGGATGTCGCGCTCGCGCGCCATGCGCTGCGCCAGGCCCGCGGCCCAGCCCAGGCGCGGCAGCTTCAACGCGACCTGGCGCTGCAGCACGCCGTCGGCGCGCTCGGCGAGCCACACGGTGGCCATGCCGCCGCTGCCGAGCTCGCGCACCAGCCGATACGGGCCGACCTCGTCGCCCGGCTGGTCGAGCGGCAGGTCGGCCGCTTCGAGATGATCGAGCGCCACCGGCTGCTGCATGAAGTTGTCGGTCTCCACCGCGGCGCGCGCCAGCAGCGCGCTCAGCAGCGGCACGAACGACTGCTGCTCCGGCGGCAGCGTCTGCAGCCAGCGAGCGCGCTCTTCGACCGGCAGCGCGAGCGCGACCTCGAGCAGCGCGTTGAGGCGGCGCAGGCGATCGGGGTCGGGCGCTGACGGGTCGTTCATCGCGAAGGACCGGAGTGAGGCACGCGGTGTACCACGCAAACGCGAGTCGCTCTGGGCAAGGCTTGCTCGACCTCGAAGGCGCTGCGCTCGCGGCGATCGCCGGCGCGTTAAGAAGACCCTAAGGCCCCGTGCCGACCATGAGCGACGCCGCCGCCTGGCAGGCCGCACAGCCCGCAGCCACCTCCAGGCATCGACACGGCGACCGGCACTGAAGCCCCGCGGCCTGTGCCGACGTGCGCATCCTGCTGGCCGAGGACGACTCGCTGCTCGGCGACGGGCTGCGCGCGGGGCTGCGTCAGCGCGGGCTGCAGGTCGACTGGGTGCGCGACGGCGCCGCGGCCGAGCGCGAGTTGCGCAGCGAACCGTACGCAGCGGCGGTGCTCGACCTCGGCCTGCCGCTGCGCGACGGGCCCGACGTGCTGCCAGCAGCAGGCCGTCGCCGAGGTCGCCGATCACCAGGTCGATCGCGGCGGCGGCCAGCAGCAGCAGCAGGAACATCGGCTCGCGCGCGACGCTCGCCAGCTTGTGCCAGAGACCGCGGCGCTCGCGCTCATCGATGTCGTTGCGGCCGTGATGCCGGCGTAGGTGTCGCTGGCGACGCTCTCGACTTCGTCACTCGACCAGCCGAGCGCGACCGGCTCGTAGGCCAGCTCGATTGCGCGCGCGTGCAAGGCGGCGAGCGCGATGCCCAGCACGAGCGGACAGCGAAGCGGTTGCGCCACGAGCGGTCTCCCGCCGCCAAGGTAAGCCCGCGGCCGCCGGCTTGCCTCCCCGGAGCGAGTGCAAGGGCCCGGCGATCGTGGGATCCGTCGCACGAGTGGCCGCGAGGCCGCTAACGGCGCATGGCCTGCAGAGCCAGCGTGGCGATGACCAGCCCGAAGCCGACCAGGTCGGCCTGCCAGCCCGGATAGACGAGCGCGACCCCGGCGACGAGCAGCATCGAGCGTTCGAGCCACGTCGCCCTCTTCAGCGCCCAACCCTGGAAGCCGCCGGCGATCGCGGCGATGCCCACCGCCGCGGTCAGCGTGACCTCGGCGATCGACCACCCGTTCGCGCCCGCCAGCGCCTTGGCCGAGCCCATCAGCAGCAGGCCCTGGCCGCTGGGATCGAGCACGAACATGAACGGCACCAGGAACGCCGGCACCGTGTACTTCCAGCACTGCAGCGTCGTCTTGTACGGGTCGCCGCCGGTGATCGCGGCGGCGGCGAACGGCGACAGCGCGGTCGGCGGCGACACCTCCGACAGCACCGCGTAGTAGAAGATGAACATGTGCGCCGCGAAGTCGGGCACGCCGAGCTTGATCAGCGCCGGCGCCGCGATCACGGCGCAGATGATGTAGCTGGCGGTCACCGGCACCGCGAGGCCGACGATCCACACCACCAGCGACGTGAACACCGCCGTCAGCAGCAGCGAGCCGCCGGCGTAGTCGATCACGATGGCGCTGAACTTCAGGCCCAGCCCGGTCAGCGTGACGACGCCGACGATGATGCCGGCGCCGGCGCACACGGCGGCGACGTTGAGCACACTGGTCGAACCGCTCTCCATCGCCTTGACGAAAGGCGACTGGAAGACGCTGCGTCGCCACGACCCCTTGCCGCGGAACAGGTCGTACGAGAACAGCGCGGTGTCGCGGCGCAGGAAGCTGGTGGCGAACGACACCACGGTAGCCCAGAAGACCGACAGCACCGGCGAGTAGCCGAGCAGCATGAAGACGACGATCGACACCAGCGACAGGAAGTGGAACCAGTACTTGCG
>Ga0335084_10006356_pt1 | contig 11746 bp, 8 predicted proteins | sample Lox_Sample_44_FD_206721 | JGI IMG/M metagenome (GOLD analysis project Ga0335084, IMG submission 206721) | Soil microbial communities from Loxahatchee National Wildlife Refuge, Florida, United States - Lox_Sample_4.4 | ecosystem: Environmental > Terrestrial > Soil > Wetlands | place: USA: Florida...
CACGTTCCGTTGGGACGGGAACTGACCCCGGCGGTGCGGTGCGGCGTGCACACTCCCGGACTCACGTGAGACCCGGCTGCGCTTACCGACGAACGGTACGCGACTGGGCTCGGTTGTGCCCCGTCAAGTGGTGTGCGAGCGAGCGCCACGTCATCCGGGTTGATCAGCCTGCCTTCCTGCTCGTGGTCGTCACTGGCTCGAGTGCTGGCACCTCCTGGGGCGTGCTGCTGACCTGAGCGAGGTAGCGTCGCACGACGGCCCAGTCGTCATGCATCTCCATCAGCACCGCCCCGACGAGCCGGATGACCGCCTCCCGATTCGGGAAGATGCCCACGACGTCCGTCCGTCGGCGGATTTCCTTGTTCAGTCGCTCCTGCGGGTTGTTGCTCCAGATCTGCTTCCAGTGCTCCTTCGGGAAGCCGACGAAAGCGAGCATCTCCTCGCGGGCCTCGCAGAGCAGGCCGGCCGCCTTCGGAAAGCGTCGCTCGAGCTGCTCGACCACCCGCTCGTGCTGCGCCCGTACCGACTCCGGATCGGGCTGAGTGAAGATGCTGCGCACCAGGGTGGCGACGAAGCTCTGCAGCCCCCTCGGCACCGTCGTGAGCAGGTTCCGCATCAGGTGCGTCCGGCAGCGCTGCCAGCTCGCCCCGCGGAGGACCGACTGGATGGCGTCCTTCAGCCCAGAGTGGGCGTCGGAGATGACGAGCTCGACGCCCTTGAGGCCCCGGGCCTTCAGGCCACGCAGGAAGGCTAGCCAGCCGGCGCCGTCCTCGCTGGTGACGACGTCGAGGCCGAGAATCTCCCTCTGGCCCTCCTCGTTCGTCCCGACGGCAACGAGGCCAGCCACGTTCACGATGCGACCGCCCTCGCGGCACTTGAAAACGAGCGCATCGAGCCAGACGTACTTGTAGGCCCCGGACAGCTTCCGCTCCCGGAAGGCCTTCACGTCGCCGTCGAGCTCCTTCGCCAGCCGGGACACCTGACTCTTCGAGAGCTTCTCGATGCCCAGCGACTGCACCAGGTCCTCAACCTTCCGCGTCGAGACGCCCTGGACATACGCCTCAACGATGACCGAGGTGAGTGCCCGCTCTGCCCTGCGGCGTGGCTCGAGCAGCCAGCTCGGGAAGTAGGTGCCGTGCCGGAGCTTCGGGATGCCGAGCTCGACCGTCCCCACCCTGGTGTCCCAGGGTCGGGGCCGGTAGCCGTTCCGGGTGTTCAGCCGATCCGGCGTCCGCTCGCCGTACTCGGCCCCGCAGACCGACTCCACCTCGGCGTCCATGAGGCGGATGACCATCTGGGACAGCAGCTCCTTGACCGCGTCGTTGGGCGCCGCGTCCATCTGCTTGCGGAGCCAGTCGAAAGCGTCGATGTTGGTGGTGGCCACCGTGTTCGTTCCTTCCTTGGAAATCCGTTTGCCGACGGTTTCCTGAAGGATGACGCGGTGGTCGCTTCGCTCAACTAAGCGACCGGCACTCGAACACCACCTGCTGGGACACTACTCACGGCCGGATTCACCATCGGCCAGAGAAACGGGCGTATCGCTCGGAGCGGAAAATCGACCGTCAGTTCGCCGCGGCGCCATTTCGTCGAAGCCGAGCGAAAGCTCGCAACGTAGGCGCGATAGAGCTCGATGAACGCACGCCGATCCGCAGCCCGCGTTCCGTGGCAGTAAGGCCTCGGCGAGCGATCGGGGCGAAGCGGACGGTGGTGCGGGTTCTGGGCGAGCACGTTGGCTCTGCCAAGGACTCGTCCATGCATGGCCTCGGCCTGCTTCTCGGCTGCTCTGACGAGCTCGAGCACCTGGCGGGCCCGGCGCTTTCGAGGTGTCTGCGTCCACTGGGGCAGCGGAGTGAGCTCGAGCGTCTCGAGCTCGGTCCAGCGCTCGTGGAAGCGGTCAGCCGACTCGCGGTCTCTCCTGGCGACCCAGCGCTTGGACCAGCCGAACCACTGATAAGTCTTTCGCGAGCCCCGAACGAGCATGCGCAAGCAGCTCAGTCCGGGCCAGTCCCGACACCTGCGAACCAGCGCCTCCTTGACTCCATGCGAGAGGATATACCGAAGCCGGTCGAGCAGCGCCTCCTCGTCGAGCACCGGCTCGGCGGAGTATCGCCGTTCCCAGAACCTCCCCCGCCACTGCACCAGCCATCCGACCTTCCGCGCGATGTTGGCCAGGAGGTACTGCATGAACTTCGGGAGGTTGCCACGCGGGGCTCGAAGGAGCAGGTGGAGGTGGTTGGAGGCGAATGCGAAGGCGAAAACCTCGACCCCGTAGAGACGGGCTGCCCTCGCCAGTACACCGCCGAGGACCTCATTTGTCTCGCGGGACGGACGGAGCAGGAGCCGTCCATGCTGGCACCGAACCGTGCCGAAATAGATTCCCTCTGGAATGAACATCCTCAGCGGATAGGCCACGCTCTCCCCCTCCGACCGGGAAGGGGCGAGAGCACGATCCACGCCAACCCATGTCTCAGAGAACTCGATCAGAGAGAACTCGATCAGGTGATCGACGAGCCCTCGATCGGCGCAAGATCGTCTCAAACTATTCGATCGAGCGTCTGGAGAAGGGCAGTCACGTCGGACTCGGTTGTGTCCCGGCCGAACGAGACGCGGATCGAGCTCCGGGCGTCCGCCTCCGACACCCCCATCGCCAGCAGCACCGGCGACGGCCGCATCGTCCCCGACGCGCACGCCGCCCCGACCGACACCAGGAACCCCTCCAGGTCCAGGGCGATGAGCACCGTCTCCGCGTCCACCCCCGGGAAGCAGACGTTGGTGGTGTTCGCCAGCCGCTTCGCCCCCGCCCCGTGCACCCGCGCCCGCCACCGCCCGGCCCGGAGCGCCCGCTCGAAGCCGTCCCGCAGCATCGCCACCCGCGCCACCTCCGCCGCCCGCCCCGCCTCCGCCAGCTCGAGCGCCAGCGCCGCCGCCTCGCAGAGCACCACCGCCGGCGTCCCCCCGCGCAGACCACCCTCCTGATGCCCCGGAACCAGCGGCTCGAGCCGCACCCCACGCCGCACCACCAGGACGCCCACCCCCGCCGGCCCGCCGAACTTGTGCGCCGAGTACGCCAACACGTCCGCCTCGAACGACGGCGACAGCCTCCCCGGTGCCTGCACTGCGTCTACGAAGCTCACCACCCCGCGCGCCCGCGCCAGCCGCGCCACCTCGTCCGCCGGCTGCACCACCCCAGTCTCGTTGTTCGCCGCCTGGAGCGCGCACAGCGTCACCCCCCCACCCCCGAGCGCCGCGTCGAAGGCCTCCGCCAGCACCCGCCCATCCTCGCCGGGACGCAGCTGGACCACGGGCGTCCCCCGTCGCTCGGCGGCGAGCAGCACGCACGGGTGCTCGATGGCGCTGGTCAGAAGCGTGCCGCCCCGCCCCAGCCCGAGCACCGCCGTGGCGCACGCCTCCGAGCCCGAGGAGGTGAACAGTACCTCGCGCGCTGAGCGGCCGAGGACCCGCGCCACCCGCGCCCGCGCCTCGTCGAGCCGCGCCCGCGCCGCACGCCCCGCCCGGTGCACGCTGCTCGGATTGCCCGCCGGCTCCCGCCGGAACCCCTCGGCCAGCAGCTCCGCCACCTCGGGGAACAGCGGCGTACCGGCGTTGTGGTCGAGGTAGGTCACCGCTCGAGGGCGGCGCTCTTCCCGGCGAGCAGCAGCGACCGCGGCCGCTCCCCCTTCACCCCGAACGCCTCGAGGAACGCCCGGGTCAGCTGGCGCTTCAGCGCCCCGGCCGCGCGCTCGGGCGGCAACGGCAGCCGCGCCCCCGCCATGCTCCCGTGACCGCCGGCCGACCCGCCGCGGTCCTCGCAGATGTCGCGGATCAGCTTTCCGGCGTTCATTCGCCGGTCACGCACCCGGAGCGAGACGTAGAGCTGGCCGCGGAAGGTCCCCATTGCCAGAGACCACTTCATCCCCTCGAGGAAGCTCAGCCGCTCCGCCACCTCGGCCACCGTGTCCGGCGAGTACACCTCGCCCAGGTCCACCGTCACCACCGTCTGCCCGTACAGCCGGGCTCGGGCGATCGCCGAGTGGTACAGCCGGAAGTACTCCGCCGGAAGGTCCGGATGCTCGATGCGCCCGAGCAGGTACTTGTCCACCCGGGGAAAGAGCCACAGGTAGGCGTCGATGTCCGCCGGGGTCGTCTGCCGCCCGAGGTCACGGCTGTCGGTCTTGATGCCGTAGAACAGCGCGGTCGCCACCTCGACCGTGGGCTCGAGCTTCGCCGCCCGCAGGTACTCCACCACCATCGTCGAGGTCGCCCCGTACTCGCCACCCACGTCGGCGAACGGCGCGCCCAGGCTCTCGTCCCGCAGCGGGTGGTGGTCGAGCACCACCTCCACCGGATACTGCGCGGGCACCGAGTGGTTGCCCACCGGCGGCTGGGTGTCCACCAGCGCCAGCAGGTCGTGCTCGTCGAACACCACCTGGCTCACCGGGATGATCGGCAGCTTCAGCACCTTCACCAGGGCCAGGTTCTCGGATCGACCGATGATGCCCCCGTACACCACCCGCGCCTCCACGCCTGCTCGCTTCTCCAGGAGGAACGCCAGCGCGACCGCCGAGGCGATGCTGTCCGGATCCGGATTGTCGTGGGTCAGCACCAGGACCCGCTGGCGTCCCCGCGCCAGCTTCAGAAGCTCGTCGAGCTTGCTCCGGATTGGCAGCTCGGCGAGCGCGCGTTCCGGACTGGGAGGTTCCTCGGCCTTCGAGCGGCTCGAGGAGGATGAAACAGACGGCATGCGGGCCTTTTACTGCCGGATCAGCGAATGGAGAAGCCGGAGCCCTCTTGCATAACGGCCCGGATTCGGGGTTTCCAGGACCGCCGGTGTGCCCTGGAAGCGCCCGTCGTTCACCAGGAATCGGAACGCCGGGAGCCCCATCGCCCCCCGGCCGATCTCCGCGTGCCGGTCCACCCGGGCCCCGCGCGGACGAAGGCTGTCGTTGAGGTGGAAGCAGCGGATCCGCCTGCGGCCGAATCGCCGGACCGCCTCGTCCATCACCGCCTCCGTTCCGCCTTCCGTGGACAGGTCGTACCCCGCGCTGAAGAGGTGGCAGGTGTCCAGGCAGACGCCGACCCGCCCGGCCGTGTCCGCTCGGGCGAGAATCTCCTCCAGGTGCTCGAGCCGGTGCCCGAGGCAGGTGCCCTGGCCCGCCGTCACCTCCAGGCAGACCCGGACCGACAGTCCCGGCAGCGCCCGGTGCACCTCGTCCAGAGCCCGGGCCACCAGCCGCAGCCCGCGGCGAAGGGACGGATGCGAGCCCGGATGGAACACCAGCGAGCGGATGCCCAGCGCCTCGCAGCGCAGCAGCTCCTCTCGCACCGCCTGCAGGCTGCGTCCCCGGATGAGCGCATCCTCCGACGCCAGGTTGACCAGGTAACTGCCGTGGGCGATCGCCGGGACCGCCGCCGCCCGGGCAGCGCGCCGGAAGGCCCGTCGCTCCTCGGCGGCGAGCGGGGGTGAGGACCAGCCTCGCGCCGAGCGAGTGAAGATCTGCAGCGAGCGCGCCCCGTGGTCGGTGGCGCGGCCGATGGCGAGCGACAGACCGCCGGCGACCGACTCGTGCGCTCCGAGCTTCACCGCCTCAGTTGATCGCCCGGTACCGCCGCGCCTGGTCGCGGAAGTACTTCAGCCCGTTGTCGAGCGAGTTCTCCATCGCATCCATCATCAGCACCCGAAACGAGGCCGGCGTGCCCCGGAACGACTCGTAGTACCGCTGCCGGTCGATGGAGTGGATGATGCAAGGGAGGTATCCATGCCGGGCGAGGATCAGGTTCGAGGTCATCCGCGCCACCTTCCCCGAGTGCTCGCTGAAGGGGAAGACTTGCAGGAACTGGAACTGGAAGGTCGCCGCCTGCTTGATCGGGTGGTACTCGCGGAACTCGGTCGTCCCGGTGAACTCGATCAGCTTGTCCAGGAGCCCCTGGATCTTCGCCGGCTGCGCGATGTCGTGGAAGTAGGTCCGGTGCAGCGGCATGTCCTTCCGCAGCCCCGCCCGCTCTCGCTCCTTGGCCAGCTCCTTCTCCGTCCGCTCCCGCCGCTCGAGCTGCGCCCGCGTCGCCTGCGCCTCGGGCGTGTTCCCCAGGAGCAGATCGTGAATCCGCTTCACCGTCGCCATCGGTACCGCGGAGGCCTTCCGTCCCGAGGTGCGGGCCTCCTCGCGGATGTAGTCGATGGCCGTCTTGTGGTTGCGGATGTCGAGCACCGCCGGAAGCAGCGAGGCCTCTGGCGGAGCGCCGCTCGGGTCCAGACCGGCGGCGAGCTCCTGCTCGTTGTACACCACGCCCTCGAGCGCGTTGTCGTGGTAGACCCACGCCCTCTCGAAGCGCGCCATGAACGCCGGCGCCTTGGGATGCTCTCCAAGGAGCTCCCGCAGCGCGTCGTTCTTGTCGTCGATGTCCTGGTAACGTTCCTTCAAGGGGGGCGGGGGCGCAGCGGAGGGCGGGGGAGGCTAATCGGCCAAGACGCAGCGCGCAAGGCCGGTTCACCCGCCCGGGCGCTCGCTCACACGTACGTGAGCCACTCTGTGTACCGTGGTTCCTGCCCGCGCACCACGCGGAAGTACGTCTCCTGGACCTTCCGCACCACCGGGCCCGGTACGCCGGCGCCGATCTTCCGGTTGTCCACCTCGCGCACCGGGGTGATTTCCGCTGCGGTGCCGGTGAAGAACACCTCGTTGGAGATGTAGAGCGCATCGCGGGTGAAGGTGACCTCCTCCACCGGGTGCCCCATGTCCTTGAGCATCCTCAGCACCGTGCGGCGGGTGATGCCGGCAAGGATCGGCGAGGACAGGGGCGGGGTCCGCACGATGTCCTTCTTGTTCACCATGAACACGTTCTCCCCCGAGGCCTCGGCCACGAACCCGGCCATGTCGAGGAGGATCGCCTCGTCGTAGCCGGCCTGCACCACCTCTCGCTTGGCGAGGATGCTGTTGACGTACTGACCGGTGATCTTCCCCCGGACCATGTTCACGTTGACGTGCATCCGCGTGAAGCTCGACACCTTCGCCCGGATGCCGTCGCGCATCCCCTTGTCCCCCAGGTAGGCGCCCCAGTCCCAGGCGGTGATCGCCACCCGCGTGGGGTTCACCGCGCCCAGCCCCATCGCCCCGTCGCCCATGAAGGCGATCGGTCTCAGGTAGGCCCCGTTGGCGAAGCGTTGCCGCTGCGCCCGGAGCACCTCCAGGCAGGCCTCGCACAGCTGCTCCTCGCCGTAGGGGAGCGCGAGCTGGATGATGTGGCACGAGTCGGCGAAGCGCTTCATGTGCTCGCGGAGGCGGAACACCGCCAGCCGCCCATCGTGCGTCCGGTACGCCCGGATGCCCTCGAACACCCCCAGCCCGTAGTGCAGGGCGTGGGTCATGATCGGTACCTGGCCCTGCGCCCAGGGGACGATCCTCCCGTCGAGCCAGATGCTGTCTGCGGTGAGGACCGCGCTGGAGGTGGAGCTCATCTCGGGGCCGAACCACCGCACGCCGCGGGCCCCGCAGTCAAAGGCTTCAGGACGTCCTCTGCTGGGACAGACGCGCTGCCCAGGTCAGGATGCTCAGCTCCCGGAGTGCCTCGGTGCAGCCCGGGTTGCATTCCACCGCCTTCTCGTACTCTCCCTGCGCCTCCGCGGTCTGACCCAGCGCCTTGTGCACGTGACCCTTGTAGAGGTGGGCCCGGTCCAGGGTGGGGCTGCGGTCCACCGCTTCGCCGAGCAAGGTCAGCGCCTGCCCGCTGGCACCGGCATCGGCCGGGGCGCGGGCGTGGGTGGTCCAGCCGAGCAGCGCCAGGAACTCCCCCTCCTCGGGCTGCAACCGCACCGCCTCGCCGAAGGCCAGGTGCGCCCCCCAGACGTCCCCCCCGGCGAGGAGCTGCTCGCCCCGGCGGAATGCGCTCTCCGCCTCCAGCATTCGCCCCACCGCCTCGCCCACCTCGTGCTTCACCCCGCCCTCGCGTAGCTCGGCCCGGTAGCGGGCGCGGGCGTGCAGATCGACCAGGGTGTCGTGCGCCTGGCCGACCAGGTCCGCGATCTGCTGCACCAGCCCCTGCACCTCCGGGGAGCCCGGAGGACCGTCCACGTGGTACTCGCGGAGCAGCTCCACCGCCGCGAAGCGGACCGAGTCCGGCGGTGCGTCGGGGTGGAGTCCCAGCAGCTCGAAGTAGTCCATCCGGCGCATCGCAGCGAGCGTCGCCAGCAGCCGCTGGCGGAGGTGCCCCTCGTCGTCGGCCGCCGGGACCTCGTCCTCGAGCTCCAGGACCTCCTCGTCGTCGTCCCAGGGGCGGTCTGCCGGGGCTGGCGCCTCGGCGGCCCTGATCGGCGCGGGCGGGGGTGGACCCACCCGGCGCTCGGCGCGGAGCTCCACCATCTGGGAGGCGAGCAGCGCGTAGAGGAACCGATCGGTGTCCAGCGGCGACAGTGGTCCCCGGCGGCGGAGCTCGCGCACGGTGCGGCTTCCGTCCATCAGCGCCAGGAGCCCCGACTCCTCCTCGCCGAGCGACATGTCCTGCGCCGCGAACAGCGGATCGTCCGCCGGGTACACGTACTTCCCGGCGATGTCCCCGAGCGCGGTCGCCAGGCGGGCCGCGTCGTAGCTCCGCTTCACCCCCTCGTAGACGATCGCCGCGGTCGACATCTGCAGGCGCACCGTCTCCGCCGGGAGCTGCGCCCTGGCGTCGAACTGGAACTCGCCCTTCGTCCAGCCGAACACCTCGAGCAGCTTGAGCCGCAGCTGCAGCTCGAGCGCGTAGCGGAGGTTGTGGGGGCTGATGCAGCCCATCTCGATCAGCACCGTGCCTTGCTGGCGCGCCTCGGCCTTCATCCGCCGCAGCGACTCCTCGCAGTCCGCCTCGGAGATCATCCGCTCGCGGACCATCACCCGGCCGAGGCACTCCGACAGCCGGTTGCTCTTGACGCTCTCCGGAGACCCGGCGCGGAAGAAGACGATCTTCTTCACCTTGTCCCGGCGCAGCAGGAGCCCCCCGGTGGCGCGGCGGCGGTGGAGGTCGGCCAGGAGGTGGGGAAAGGCGCGAGTCTGGAAGTCCCCACGGTCGAGGGGTGGCGAGCCCGGGCCGGGGGCGGTGCCCGCGCCGAGGGGCGAATCGCCGGCGGCGGACTCGGCGGCGGTGGACTCGACCAGTGACGCCTCGGCCTCGGCGCGCGGGTCGGCCAGGGGCTCGGAGGCCGGCTCGGGCGCGCCGTTGGTGGGCGGGGCGGGCGGCGGCTGGGGGAAGCGATCTCCGAGCACCCCCTCCAGCTTTCCGAAGAGCTGGGTCAGCTTGAACGGCTTCTCCACGAAGCCCGCCGCGCCGTGGCGCTCCACCGCCTGCGCCTGGTGAATCTTGGTCTTGTAGATGCCGGAGAGCATCAGCACCGGGGTCCGTTCGCCCCGCGGGGTGCTCTTGATGCGCCGGGCGACCTCGTAGCCGTTCAGGGCCGGGAGCAGCACGTCCAGCAGCACCACATCGAACGGCTGCCGCTCGAACGCGGCCAGCGCCGCCTCGCCGTCGCGCTCCACCGTGACCCGGAAGCCGGCCCTGGTGAGCGCATCGGCCAGCATGCGCTGGACGTTGCGGTCGTCGTCGACCACCAGCACGTGGACGGGGTCCGTCGGGGCCACCTGGACGTTCTTCCTACCACGCTCACTGCTGGAGGACACGGGCGTAGGCCGCCCGCACGGTGGCCGCCACCGCTCGGTACTCCGACAGGAACGCACCGCCGGCGTCCGGACCACCGTACCCCAGCCGGCGGGCCAGCAGCAGCAGCGGCCGCCCCCGGGTGGGGAGGTGCTGCAGCGGGCGCCCGTGCACCAGCCGCTGCCGGTTCTCCACCCGGCGAAGGAAGAGGTAGCCCTCCCGGAGCTGGGCTGCGTCCTCCCGGCGGAGCCTTCCCCCCGCGGCGAGCGCAGCCAGCGCCTCGAGGGTTCCCGGCTGCCGCACCGCCGGCACGGCCGCACCATGCATCAGCTGGAGGTACTGGGTGGCGAACTCCACGTCCACCAGTCCCCCCTGGCCGGTCTTGGGGTTCAGCTGGTCCACCGACTCGCCTGCCACCTCGCGCTCCATCCGCATCCGGAGCCGGTGGATCTCCTCGGCCGCGCCCTCGGGCAAGGGGCGCTCCCAGACCAGTGGCGCGAGCGCGGTGCCCAGCAGCCGCTCCCCGTACGCGAGGTCCCCGGCCACCGCCCGGGCCTTCACCAGTGCCTGGCGCTCCCAGAGCTGTGCCCGCCGGGTGTGATGCTCCAGCAGCGACTCCTCGCTCACCACCAGCGGTCCCTGGTTTCCGGAAGGACGCAGCCGGGTGTCTACCTGGTACAGCCGCCCCTCCCGGTACTGCAGGGTGAGCAGCGAAAGGAGCCGCTGCACCATCCGGGCGAAGTACTCGTGGTGATCGATGCGTCCCGCCGTGCCGCCGGTGGTCTCCTCCTCGGTGCTCGAGCCATAGACGAAGAGGAGGTCGAGGTCGGAGTGGTAGCCGAGCTCGCGGCCCCCGAGCTTCCCCATCCCCAGAACCGCCAGCGGCGCCCGCCGGCCATCGCGCATCCGCGGAATCCCCCACCTGGCCCGGGCGTGCTCCTCGGCGAGGAGCACCGCATGGTCCAGCAGTCCGTCGGCGAGCGCCGTCAGCTGCAGCGCCACCTCCGGCACCTCCAGCTCGCCGGCGATGTCGCCCAGGCCCACCCGGAGCACCTCCTCGTTCTTGAATCGGCGCAGCGCCCCGAGGAGCTGCTCCGGATCCTCGGTGGCCCGAGCTGCCCGGCCGTCCAGCTCCGCCCGGATGCGCTCGGGCGGCTTGTGCAGCGCCTCGGTGTCCCAGGACACCAGCTGGTCGAGCAGCTCGGGTGTCCGGGACAGCTCGGCGCTGAGGTAGGCGCTCTGGCCGAAGAGGTCGAGCAGACGCCTGGCCACCGCTGGCCGCTGCTGGAGGAGGCGCAGGTAACCGGCCGGGACCGAGAGCGCCGAGGCGAACTCGGCGAGGTAGAAGAGCGCCTGATCCGGGTCCGGGCTGCGCGCCGCGCCCTGGAGCAGCTGCAGGGCGATGCCCGAGGGCCCCGGGCCCTCCTCGAGCCGTGCCGATCCGAGCACCCGCCGCAGCCGCTGGACGGAGGCGAGCGCGGCCGGAGCGTCGTCGAAGCCGCGGCGGGCGAGCGCCTCGGCCCGGTGGGCGTCGTCCACGTCGTCGTCGAGCGCAACCACCAGGTCCGGCTCCTGCGGCAGCTCGCCCCGGGCCTCCTGGCCGAGGAGGACGTGAAAGGCCTGGGCGACGTAGGTGCGGTGCCGGTGGAGCTCGACCTCCAGGGCGGCTGCGTCGGCGAACCCCAGCGAGTGGGCCAGCCGGTCCCGCTCCGGGCCGGGCGGCGGGACTGCCTGGGTCTGCCGCTCGTCCACCATCTGCAGCCGGTTCTCCACCCGGCGGAGGAAGGCATAGGCCTCGAGCAGCCGGTCGGCGTCGGCCTGCGAGAGGAGCCCCGCCTCCACCAGCCGCCGCAGGGCCCGCTGCGTGGAACGGACGCGGAGCGCCACGTTGCGGCCGCCGTGGAGCAGCTGCAGCGCCGCGGCGACGAACTCCACCTCGCGGATGCCGCCGGGCCCGAGCTTCACGTCGTTCTTCCGGGCGGTGCTCCGGAGATCGATCTGCATCTTGAGATCGCGCAGCGCCTCCACCGCGTCGAGATCGATCGTCCGACGCCAGACGAAGGGGCCCAGACCCTCCAGCAGCTCCTGGCCCAGCGCGAGGTCCCCGGCCACCGGCCGAGCCTTG
>Ga0335084_10006357_pt1 | contig 11746 bp, 11 predicted proteins | sample Lox_Sample_44_FD_206721 | JGI IMG/M metagenome (GOLD analysis project Ga0335084, IMG submission 206721) | Soil microbial communities from Loxahatchee National Wildlife Refuge, Florida, United States - Lox_Sample_4.4 | ecosystem: Environmental > Terrestrial > Soil > Wetlands | place: USA...
GATCCTCGACGAGCCGACGGACGGTCTCGACCCGAACCAGAAATACGAGGTCCGTGAGCTCATCGGGCGGATGGCGAAGAACAAGATCATCGTGATCTCGACGCACCTGCTCGAGGAAGTCGAGGCGGTCTGCAACCGCGCGATCATCATCGCGCACGGCAAGATCCTCGCGGACGACACGCCGAAGGGGCTCGCGTCGCGGGTGCCGTCGGGACGGCTCGACGAGGTGTTCCGCTCGATCACGGGCGGGGCGGCCGCATGAACGGCGTCGTCGCGGTCTTCAAGCGCGAGCTCGCGAGCTACTTCGCGACGCCGATCGCGTACGTGTTCATCGTGATCTTCCTCGTGCTCGCGAGCGTGTTCACGTTCTATATCGGCAACTTCTACGAGCGCGGCCAGGCCGATCTCGCGCCGTTCTTCACGTTCCATCCGTGGCTCTACCTGTTCCTCGTGCCGGCTCTCAGCATGCGTCTCTGGGCCGAGGAGCGGAAATCCGGCAGCATCGAGCTCCTGATGACTCTGCCGATCGAGGTCTGGCAGGCCGTCGTCGGCAAGTTCCTCGCGGCCTGGATCTTCACGGGGATCGCGATCGCGCTGACGTTCCCGATCTGGATCACGGTGAACTACTTGGGCGACCCGGACAACGGCGTGATTCTCGCCGCGTACATCGGCAGCTTCCTCATGGCCGGCGGGTTCCTCGCCGTCGGCTCGTGCATCTCGGCGACGACGAAGAACCAGGTGATCGCGTTCATTCTCTCGGTCGTCGCCTGCTTCTTGCTGCTGCTCGCGGGCTTCGAGCTCGTGCTGAACTTCTTCTCGGGCTGGACTCCGCAGGCCGTGCTCGACGCGATCGCGAGCCTGAGCTTCCTGACGCACTTCAACAACATCAGCAAGGGCGTGATCGACGTCCGCGACATCGTCTACTTCGCGCTGCTCATCGGCGTGTGCCTGTACGCGAACACGATCGTCCTGCACCTCAAGAAGGCGGATTGACCCAATGAGCACGCGCGCGCGGCAAGGGATCGGCTACACGACGCTCGTGTTGATGCTGCTCGCGTTCATCGTCGCCGTCATGGCGAGCAACGTGCTGCTGCGCGGCTTGAGAATCGACCTCACGAAGAACCAGCTCTACACGCTGTCGCCCGGCACGCGCAAGGTGCTGCAAAAGATCGACGAGCCGATCAACCTCTACCTGTTCTTCTCGAATCAGGAGACGCAGAGCCTGCCGGCGCTGCGGGCTTACGCGGCCCGCGTGACGGAGACCCTCGAGGAGTTCGCGGCGCACGCGCCCGAGGGCAAGCTCGTGCTCCACGTCGTCGATCCGTTGCCGTTCTCCGAGGACGAGGATCGCGCCGAGCAGTTCGGCATCCAGGCGGCGAACGTCGGCGGCAAGAACGTCTACTTCGGGCTCGCGGGCTCGAACAGCGTCGGCACCAACGACTCGATTCCGTTCTTCGATCCCGAGCCGTCGAAGGAAGCGCTGCTCGAATACGATCTCGCGAAGCTCGTCTACAACCTCGCGAACCCGAAGAAGACCGTGGTGGGCCTGCTCTCGGGCGCGCCGATCGGCGGCTCGTTCGACCCGCAGACGCAGCAGCCCACGCAGCCGTGGGTGATCGTCGAGCAGGCGCGCCAGCTGTTCGACGTCCGAATGCTGGCCGAGAGCACGCTGAAGATCGACGACGACGTGAACGTGCTCTGGGTCGTGCATCCCGCGATGCTCGACGACGCGACGCAGTACGCGATCGACCAGTTCGTGCTGCGCGGGGGCCGCGCGCTGATCTTCGTCGACCCGCTCGCCGAGATCTTGGGCTCGCAGCAAGGGCCAGGCGGCTTCGCGCCTGCGCCGAGCTCGACGCTCGAGCGCCTGTTCAAGGCCTGGGGCGTCGAGTTCTCGACGGGCGACGTCGTCGCCGACAACCGCTACGGGCTCAGCATCCGGATGGGTCAGCGGCCCACGCGCCACGTCGGCCTGCTCGGCCTCGACATGGAGGCGATGGCGCAGGACGACCCGATCACCTCGGGCTTGGGCTCCGTGAACGTCGGGCTCGCGGGCTCGTTCAAGCTCGCGGAGGGCGCGGCGGTGAAGCTAACGCCGCTCCTCATGTCGAGCACCGAGGCCGAGCTCCTGCCGGGCGCCCGCTTTCAGTTCCTGCCGGACCCGAGCGAGCTCCTGAACGGGTTCAAGGCGACGGGCATGCGATACGTGATCGCGGCGCGGCTGCAAGGCCCGCTCAAGACCGCGTTCCCGGACGGCCCGCCGGCCGCGAAGGACGAAGGCCGCGACAAGCCGGTCGACGAGACGTTGAAGGCCGCGCACCGCGCGGCGACGGACAACGCGAACCTCGTGCTCGTCGGCGACGTCGACGTGCTGAGCGACCGGCTCTGGGTGCAGGTGCAGAACTTCCTCGGCCAGCGGCTCGTGAACGCGTTCGCGAACAACGGCGACTTCGTGATCAACGCGCTCGACAATCTCTCGGGCAGCGCCGACCTGATCGGGCTCAAGAGCCGCGCGACCTACACGCGGCCGTTCACGACCGTCGAGAAGCTGCGCCGCGACGCGGACGCGCGCTTCCGCGAGACCGAGCAGGAGCTCCAGGGCCAGCTATCCGAGACCGAGCGCAAGCTCGGCGAGCTCCAGGCCGCGCGCAACGACAAGAGCTCGATGCTCATGAACGCGGAGCAGCAGCAGGAGATCCAGCGCTTCCTCGACGAGCAAGTGAAGATCCGCCAGGAGCTGCGCGCCGTGCGCCGCAACCTCGACCAAGACATCGACGACCTCGGCACGCGGCTGAAGATCATCAACACGGCCGCGGTCCCGCTGCTGCTGACCGCGCTCGCGCTGCTGGTTGTGATCGTCAAGCGCAGCAAGAAGGCCGCGCGATGAGCCGCAGAGGCCTGCTCGTTCTGCTCGTGGCGCTCGTCGTGCTCGGCGCGGCCGCGTTCTTCGGCCAGCGCGCGCGCGCCCCCGCCGGCGCCGGCGCGGGCGGGCCGATCCTGCCCGGCCTGCAAGCGGCGCTCAACGACGTCGACCGCGTGACGATCAAGAAGGCCGGCGGCGAGACCGTCGCGACGATCGAGAAGCACGCCGAGGGTTGGAGCGTCGCCGAGAAGGGCGGCTATCCGGCCGACGTGGCGAAGCTGCGCCAAAATCTCCGCGCGCTCGCCGAAGCGAAGATCCTCGAGACGAAGACGGCCAATCCCGAGTTCTACGACAAGCTCGGCGTGCTCGACGTCACGGACGCGAAGGCGACGGGCGTCGCGATCTCGATCTCGGCGTCGGGCAAGGATCTCGGCACGCTGATCTTGGGCGACGCGAAGGGCACGAAGCAGCGCTACGCGCGCCGCGCGGGCGAGGCGCAGAGCTACCTGCTCGACCGCGACCCGACGTTGCCAAAGACGGCGGGGCAATGGCTCGAGGCCGGTATCGTGGACGTGCGCGGCAACCGCGTGCGTCAAGTCACGATCAAGCACGCCGACGGCGAGACCGTGTCGATCAGCAAGCCGAACGCGGACGCGATGAACTTCGACGTCTCGGGCGTCCCGAAGGGCCGTGAGCTGCTGTACCCCGGCGTCGCGAACGTCATCGGCAATGCGCTGCGCGAGCTGAACCTCGAGGACGTCGAGCGCGCGGACGCCACGGCGCCCGACAAGCCGGTCCTGGTCGAGTACCGGACCTTCGACGGGCTCGTCGTGCGGCTCACGGGTGCCAAGCGCGGCGACGACGCGTGGGTCTCGGTGGTCGCGAGCGTCGACGCCGAGGCCGCTGCCCAGGCGCAAGCCGCGGCGAAACCTTCGCAACCTGCGGCGGGGGCCGACGCCCCGCAGCCGGCCGGCGCGGCCGGAGCGGACGCGGCGAAGGCGCCGGCCGAAGGCGCCGCCGCGAAGCCCGCGGACGCCGCCGCGCAGCCGGACCCGACGGCCGAGGCCCAGCGGATCAACGCGCGCGTGTCCCCGTGGCGCTACAAGCTCGCGACTTTCCAGTACGACCAGATGACGCGGCGGATGGCCGATCTCCTGAAGCCGGTCGGCTAGCGAGCTTGGGCTCGCCGCGTCCGATGAGCCCCGCGCAACCCAAACGCCCGATCGCCGCGAGCTACGTGCCGCGGATCGAGAGCGCTCTCGTCTACGACGTCGCGATCGAGTCGCCGCTCGACTTCGCGCGCCGGCTTTCGGCGCGGCTCGGCAACTCCGTGCTGCTCAAGCGCGAGGACCTGCAGCCCGTGTTCTCGTTCAAGGTCCGGGGCGCGTACAACAAGATCGCCCAGACGCCGCGCGCCGCGGTCGAGCGCGGCGTGATCTGCGCGTCGGCCGGCAACCACGCGCAAGGCGTCGCGCTCGCGGCGCGCAAACGCGGGCTCGACGCGACGGTCGTGATGCCGAAGACCGCGTCCGCGATCAAGGTCGAGGCCGTCGCCGCGCTCGGCGCCGAGGTCGTGCTCGAAGGGCTCACGTACGACGACGCGAATCGTTTCGCGCTCGAGCTCGCGGCCGAGACCGGCCGCGAGTTCGTGCACCCGTTCGACGATCCGGACGTGATCGCGGGCCAGGGCACGATCGCCGTCGAGCTCGAGCGGCAGTGGGACGAGCCGCCCGCGGCGATCTTCGTGCCGGTCGGCGGGGGCGGGCTGATCGCCGGGATCGGCGCCTACGTGAAGCACCGCCATCCCGGCGTGCGCGTCGTCGGCGTGGAGCCGTTCGAGTCCGCGAGCATGGCGCAGTCGCTGCACGCGGGCGCGCCCGTGACCCTCGACCACGTCGGCACGTTCGCCGACGGCGTCGCGGTGCGCCGCGTCGGCGACGAGACGTTCCGCATCGCGCGCGAGGTCGTCGACGAGGTCGTGCTCGTGAGCACGGACGAGATCTGCGCCGCGATCAAGGACGTCTTCGAGGACAGCCGTGTCGTTCTCGAGCCCGCCGGCGCGCTCGGCGTCGCGGGCTTGAAGCGCTGGCTCGAGCAGAAACCCGCGAGCGGCAAGACCCTGATCGCGATCAACAGCGGCGCGAACTTGAACTTCGGCCGCCTCCGCCACGTGACCGAGCGCGCGGAGATCGGCGAGCACCGGGAGGCGCTGATCGCGGCCGAGATTCCCGAGCGGCGGGGCGCGTTCTTGGCGTTTTGCGAAGCGCTGGGCGCGCGCAACGTCACGGAGTTCAACTACCGGTATGCGGAGGGCGCCACCGCCCGGATCTTCGTCGGCGTGTCGCTCACGCACGGGGAGGACGAGGCGCGCGAGCTGATCGCCGCGCTCACCCGGCACGGCTACCCGGTGCTCGACCTGAGCGGCAACGAGGTCGCGAAGCTGCACGTGCGGCACATGGTCGGCGGCCGCGTGCCGGGGCTCGCCGACGAGCTGCTCTACCGGTTCGAGTTTCCCGAGCGCCCGGGCGCGCTCGTGGCGTTCTTGAAGGCGATCGGCCGGCGCTGGAACATCAGCCTGTTCCACTATCGTAATCACGGCTCGGACTACGGGCGTGTGCTCGCGGGGGTGCAGGTGCCGCCCGCCGAGCGCGCCGACTTCGCGGCGCATCTCGCGGCGCTCGGCTACGCGCACTGGGACGAGACGGGCAACCCGGCCTATCGCCTCTTCCTCGGCGCCGCCGACTCGCCCTAGCGCGACGTCGCCCCGAGCGACGACGTCGACGCGCGCGTCCAGCGCTTCACGTTGAAGGGCGAGGCGAGCTCGGTCATGAACCTGTGCGGGATCGGGTCGCCCTCGATCCCGACGGCTGGAACGGGCGCGTCCGCGGGATCCCAGAACGTGCCGAACAGGATGTCCCACAGAGGCAGCATCAGCGCGAAGTTCGCGTTCGCGTGTCCGGGATCGGCCGAGTGGTGCAGGCGGTGATACTGGGGCGTGACGAGCACTCGGTGCATGAAGCGCGGAATGCGGAACTCGACGTCCGCATGCGAAAGACTCTGGACGACCACGATGCTGAACACCTGCCACGCGAACAGCGCCGTCGGCAGACCGACCAGCAGCAGCGGCACGCCTATGAACAGCTGCCCCAACGGGGCGTAGAAGACGTGGTGCCGCCCGGCCATCAACGTGTTCACGCGTTGCGGCATGTGGTGCACGGAGTGCACCGCCCAGAGGCGTGGCAGCCGATGCGCGAGACGATGCCACCAATACATGAGGCCATCGCCCAGAACCATCACGAGCAGCACTTGCAGCAAGTACGGCGCCTGCGTCGGCCAGATGCCGGGCAGGGAAAAGCGCGCAATGAACGGAGCCACCACGAAGACGATGAGCAACGTCGCGCCCTGCATTCCGACCTGCACGTGAAGCAGGGTGTGCCCGAGGTTGCGCCAGACATCGCGATCGCCGCTCAGCTTCCAATCCGTCCGATAAGGAACGAACGGCTCGAGCGCCATCGCCACGAGGAGCACCGCGAGGGAGCCGAGACCGACCACTCGGGACACGGCCGTGGGATCGCGCATGTCCGCGAGGTAGAAGACTGCCGCGACGTAGAGCGCGATACCGAGGGGCCAGAGCGCCCAGCCGATGAAGGTTCGCCAGATGGCCGTCTTCACGTCGCCGCCTCCGCAGAAACTGCTTCGGCCGTCCGTGGCAACGAATTCGCCGACGCCCCGGAGTCTAGCGCCGCGCGCTCAGGGATGCGATTGGCAGCCGCTCGAGACCGACGGCACGAGCGTCAGTCGGCCTCGATGTGCGCGATCTTGGAGGGCTGGGAGAGGCGGTAGAACCGGCGGAGCTCCGCGCGCGCCGCGGCGCCGGCCGCGCCCGTCGCGATCGCGGGCCCGAGCTTGCGGCAGTACTTGCCCGCGTAGCGGTTCGCGCGCCGGTAGCGCTCGAGCTCGTCGCCGTCGAGCCGCTCGTCGAGCCGCGGCATCTCGAACAGCCAATGATGCAACCCGCGCGGCGGGCGCTGTCCCTGGCGCGCGAGCAGCAGCGTCGTCGCTACGTATTTGTCGACTTCGGCTTGCAGCTCCATCTCGAGCAACGTCACGGACTTCTCGAGCTTCGCGTTCCACGCGTAGTAGGTGAAATGGCTCACGCCTTCGAAGGCCGTCCAGAAGTCCTCGAGGTTGTCCCCGTCGAGCTTCGCGAGCGGATCGCTGCGCGCGAGACGCTCGAGCACGCGCGGCTCGACGTACAGCGACACCTCGGCCTCGCCGTCCGTCTCCGCGATCAAGAGCTTCTCGTCGATCTCGCGGCCGCTCGCGTCGAGCGCGCGCGCGAGGTCCGTGTCCGTGGTGAGAAAATCGTCGACCTCGTACTCGAGGTCGAGCGCGTAGAGCTCGGCGAGGAGGGCCTGGAGGCCGCCGAGCCGCATCCGTCAGTGGCGCGTCGTCGCGTCGAGCGACACGTTGGGCTCGATGCCCTGCGAGCGCAGCAGGCGCGCCGCGCGCAAGCTGCGTGTCTTGAGCCACACCTCGTAGAGCCGCAGGATGTCGTGGTCGTCGGCCGCGCGCGCGGAATCGCGGATCTCCGCGAGCACGTCGACGAACTCGCGGAACTTCTCGGCGAGCTCGGCGAACACGCCGCCGAACGCGCGGCCGCGCAGCGTGCCGCGGACGCTCTCCGACAGCCAGCCGTATGCCGCGCCGCCCATGTCGATGTAGTAGTCGACGTCGACGAGCTTGCGCGCGAAACCGTCCTGGAAAAAACCCGCGACGAACAGCGCGGTGTCGCCGACGCGCTGCAGCACGAGGTTGCGGGCTTGGCTATCGGTGGCCGACGCGGCCTCGGCCAGCAGCAGCGCGAGCGGCTGCGGGCCCGGTCCGTCCGTGCGCCGGTCGTAGACTTGGTCGGCGCGGGCGAACAGCGTGAGCAGATTCACCACGTAGTACGCGGTGTGATCGTCGGCCGCGACGCCCTGTTTCTCCATCGCGCAGGCGACCGAGTCCTTGAAGAACTCCTGCAGATTCGCGACCGGGCGAATCCCCTCGGCGTGCTTCGCGCGCATCCCGTCTCCACTCGCGGCGCGCTGCCTGCAAACGGCAGTGCGGCGCCGTCGAGCTCGAGTATAGCAACGGGTCCCGGACGGACTGCGCGCGGCTTCACGTTTCTCCGGGCAACGTGAGAACGGCTGCTCAGTTTCGCCGCGCGCGGCGCGGCGAGATGAGCAACGGCTCAACCCCGCGCCGCGGCGGTCGCGCGGGCTCCGCTTCCTCGAGCGCGCGGCGCGCGGCCGCGATCTGCGGGCGCAGCGCACCGAGCATCCGCGTGCAGTGGCCGTGGATTCTCTCGTACCAATGCCGGCGCCGCAGGATCGCGGCGCCGCTCAGCGAGTACCGCGCCTCGAGCAGCACGCACGAGCCGTCGTCGAGCGGCTCGAGCCGCCACTGCAAACGCAACTTTACGCGGCACGGCCGATCGACGAGCGTCTCCTCGATCGTGAGCTTCACGGGCCGCAAGCACTCGAGCACCTTGCCGCGCCGGAACACCGTGCGCCGCTGCTGCGCGTATTCGCAACCGGGCCGCGGCTGCTGCATGTTGAGCACGATTTGCGCGGCGCCCCAGCGCCCGCGCGCGACCACGTCGATCAACGCGGCGAACACGTGCGTGATCGGCGCGTCGAGCCGCACCTCGTGACGTTGCCTAGGCAAGGTAGCCCTCCGTTGGCTTCGAGGGGCAACCGTAGCGGCGCGCGCGCGATCGGCGCGAGACGCGAAACTGGCGTGAGCGAACGGAAAAGCGAGCTACGGCGTGAGGACGGTCGAGCCCGTGGTGCGGCGCGTCTCGAGGTCGCGGTGCGCGGCCGCGGCGTCGGCGAGAGCGTAGGTCTGATTCACGGCGATCCGGATCGCGCCGCTCTGGATGAGCCCGAACAGGTCGCGAGTGCCCGCCTCGAGGTCGATGCGTGCGCGGATGAAGTCGCCGAGCGTCGGCCGCGTGACGAACAGCGAGCCCCGCTTCATGAGCTCGCTCAGGTCGAGCGGGGGAACCTTGCCCGATGAGTTGCCGAAACTCACGAGGAGCCCGTGCGGGCGCAAGCAATCGAGCGACTGGAAGAGCGTGTCGCGCCCGACCGAGTCGTAGACCACCGGCACGCCTTTGCCGCCCGTGAGCTCGCGGACGCGCGCGCGCACGTCGTCGCGTTCGAGCAGCACGTGCTCGCAGCCGTTCTCGAGCGCGAGCGCGCGCTTCGCCTCGGTGCCCACGATCCCGATCACGTGCGCGCCGAGGTGGCGGGCCCACTGCGCAGCGATCAGCCCGACGCCGCCCGCGGCCGCATAGAGGAGGATCCAGTCGCCGGGGGAAACGGCGAAGCTGCCCTTGAGCAGATACCAAGCCGTGAGGCCCTTGAGCATGATCGCCGCGCCCGTGCGATCGTCGATCCCGGGCGGCAGCTTCACGAGCCAACGCGCGTCGAGCACGCGCTCCTCCGAGTACGCGCCGAGCGAGCCCGGCGAGTTGTAGGCGACGCGATCGCCGGCCCGAACGTGCTCGACGCCCGCCCCCGTCGCGACGACGACGCCGGCCGCCTCCGACCCAAGGCCGCTCGGCAGCGGCAGCGGATAGAGCCCGGTGCGGTGGTAGACGTCGATGAAGTTCAGGCCGACCGCGGTGTGCTTCACGCGCGCCTGACCGGGACCCGGGTCCGGCACCGCGACGTCACGATACTGAAGCACCTCGGGTCCGCCGAATCGATCGAACTGAATTGCCCGGACCATCTCACCCGCCGCCGACTGTTAGAATTCTCGCCCGCTCGAAAACTATAGCACTCCGATGCCAGAGCACTTGGTCGTAGTCGGCGCGGGCCAAGCCGCCGCGCAGGCGATCCACGTCCTTCGCCAGCAGAGCTACTCGGGATCGATCACGCTGATCGGCGAGGAGCCCTACGCGCCTTATCAGCGGCCGCCGCTGTCGAAGAAATATTTCGCGGGCGAGGTGCCGCGCGAGCGCCTGTTGCTGCGGCCGCAGAGCTTCTACGGGGACAAAGGCGTCACGCTCGAGCTCGGGCGCCGGGTCGAGGAGATCGATCGCGACGCGCGCTCGCTGCGCCTCGACGACGGCCGCACGCTGCGCTACGACCGGCTACTGCTCGCGACCGGCAGCCGGGTTCGCAGGCTCGCGGCACCGGGCGCGGAGCTTCACGGCGTGCATCACGTGCGGACGATCGCCGACATCGACTCGATCAACGCCGAGCTCGTTCCCGGCGCGCGCGTCGTCGTGATCGGCGGCGGCTACATCGGCCTCGAGGTCGCGGCGGTCGCGACGCAGCGGGGCTTCAAGGTCACGGTGCTCGAAGCCGCCGACCGAGTGCTCGGCCGCGTAGTCTGCAAGGAAGTGTCGGCGTTCTACACCGAGCTGCACCGGGCGGCGGGCGTCGAGATCCACTGCGCCGCGAGCGTGCGTGCGTTGCACGGCCGCACGCGCGCCGAAAGCGTCGAGGTCGCGGACGGCCGCCGCTTTCCATGCGACGTCGTGATCGTCGGCATCGGCATCGTGCCGAACGTCGAGCTCGCCGCGGCCGCGGGGCTCGAGTGCGAGAACGGCATCCGCGTGGACGAGCTCGCGCGCACGGCGGATCCGAACGTCTTCGCGGCCGGCGACTGCACGAGCCACCCGCTGCCGCTGTACGGGCGTTTCGTGCGGCTCGAGTCGGTGCCGAACGCCGTCCACCAGGCGAAGGTCGCGGCCGGCAGCCTGCTCGGAAGCCCAAGCGCGTACTCGGAGATCCCGTGGTTCTGGTCCGACCAGTACGACGTGAAGCTGCAAATCGTCGGGCTCTCGCACGGCTACGACGACGTAGTGCTCCGGGGCGACCCCGCGAAGCGGGCCTTCTCGGTCTACTACCTCGCGGGCCGCCGGCTGCTCGCCGTCGACACGATCGGGAGCCCGCACGAGTTCGCGCACGCGAAGCGGCTGATCGGGGCGTCGTTCATGATCGATGGGGACGTGCTCCGCGACCCGCGCACGGATCCACTGTCTCTCGGGTAGTCGCGGGCTCGCCGGACAGGCGGCCGCTGCGCTCGGCTACTGGCCCGCCGCCACGCGGCTCGACGCGAGCCGCAGGTCGAGCTCGCCCGTCGCGGCCGCGCTGCGGCTCCCGGGATCGAGATCCGTGATCCGGTACTTCTCGACGGCGCTGCCCTCGAGCCCCGCGAAGCGGCCCGTCGCGCCGACGACTACCGCCATGCCGTCCATGCCTGGGCCCGCGGTCGGGCGATATTCGCTCGGGCCTTGCCAATGCCTGCCGAAGTACCAAACCGGCAGCGTCTCCTTGAGGAACGGCCACACGTTGGTCTCGGTGCGCAGGAACAGCGTGCCTTCGCCCGGAATCGTCAGGAGCCAGTAGTCGTTGACGCGCACCCCGGACAGCAGCAAGTCGGTTCGGGGCGAGATGGCGAGCAGACGGCTCGCGACCGCGGCCGGCTTGTCGTGCGCGTCCTCGAGCACCAGGCTCAGCAGCGCCGTCCGATCGATCGTCTCCTCCCAGAACACGTCGTCGCGCTTCGGCGTCCCGGGCGGAATGACGCGCTTGCCGAGCGTGAACCCGAGGACCTCGCCGGGCAGGCCGTAGTGCAGCGCGAGGGCCGCGTTGTCCGCCGGCGGCGGGCTCGGCTGCGTGAACGGGTTGTAGTAGATCGCGGCGGCGCCCGCGGCGGCGCCGATCAGCAAGCCGAGCACCGCGACGATCGCGTATCTCATGAGCCGTGCCGCGTGAGCGTGTCGATCTCGATCGTCCCGCGCAGCTCGCCCACATCGCTGACGCCGGTGATCGTCCAGAGCTCGCTGAAGCGTCCGTCGAGGCCCGCGAACTCGTCGCTGCC
>Ga0335084_10006359_pt1 | contig 11746 bp, 12 predicted proteins | sample Lox_Sample_44_FD_206721 | JGI IMG/M metagenome (GOLD analysis project Ga0335084, IMG submission 206721) | Soil microbial communities from Loxahatchee National Wildlife Refuge, Florida, United States - Lox_Sample_4.4 | ecosystem: Environmental > Terrestrial > Soil > Wetlands | place: USA...
CCACCACCGGGCATTCTCCCACTGCAGGCGGGAATCGCAATTCATCAGGTAAGCCCGGATTCTTTGCGTGCCTTTGGCAAAGAATCCGGGCTAAAGAAAAGCCCCTTCTCACGTCTGAGAAGGGGCTCACGGTCAGCCGCCAGCCGCCTTCTCATCTTCCCCGCTCGTCCCCCGACAACGGAACGAGGGGCAGGAGTTGGCACCCCGCCCTCGCGGGGTTGCCGTGGCTTCGCAGGGCCAGTCCCTCAGCCACTCTGGATGAGTTAGCGAACGGCGGGATTTAACCGCAGCAGCCGGAGGGTGTCAAGGGGAAATCGGGCCCCCCAGAAGCACACCCCTTCGTCGCGACCCCGCGGGCCGACCCTCGGCGTGGGCTCAGCCTGCCACCACATCCTGCTCGATGGGCGCGACGAGGACACCGCGCTGCTCGAGCCACTTGAGGGCATCCACCAGATCCGGCTCGGCGCCATCCAGCTCCAGCATGACCCAGCCCACCCCGTCCGCCAGGTCCGCCTGGCGGATGTTGAAGGCCAGGTTGAAGGTCTGACTCATGGTCCAGATCGCCGGCTCGTCCGCTAGCTGCCCCTGGAAGGTCAAGTGCACCCGTCGTCTCGCCATCGCCGCCTCGCCTAGCGCACCCTGGCGCTGCTCAGCATCGTTTCCAGCCGCTGCCGCAAGCGGACATTCGTCACCTTGCCGGCTGCGGCCACCAGCCGGCGGTGATGGTCCTCGGGCGCGAGGAACGGCCGCGCCGCCCCCTCGGGCAGCTCGGTCCGCACCGACTCGACGATCCGGTGCCCCAGCAGGTCCAGCTCCGAGGTCTCCAGCTGCACCGCCAGCTCCAGCGCGCGCTCCAGGCCCTGGACCACGCTTGCCTCGTGCTCGCAGCGCTCCACCAGGTCCACCAGCGCCCAGAGGCGGCTCCCGATCTGTCCGGCGTCGGCGTCGGAGGGCATCAGATCCCGCACCATCTTGAGGAGGCCGACGTGTCCGTACTCGTCCCGCGCCATCTCCCACCAGCAGCGCGCCACCTCGGCATCCGTGCGGAAGGTACGGAAGAAGTGAAAATACACCCGCGCCACGCGCTCCTCGAGTGCGATCAGCAGACTGAGCGCGTCCTGCGTCTTCATCCGCCGCCTCCCCCCGGAGAACTCCCGATGGGTAGGTCCACCATACCCCAAGATTGTGGCCCTGCCTAGCCCGCATTATTCGCGAACGCGGCTCGCGAACACTGCGGGCTGAACCGCAACTGTCGGGCGCGCCCCGGGGCAGGCGAGCCCCCGAGCCACCACCCGGCGAGAAGGGCTCTGATGCAGGCGCTGGGAAGAGGCGGGGGCCCTCAGAGGGTGGCAGGTTCCTGCTCGGCGAAATCGCGGCGGGCCGCGTCCCAGGCGAAGTGCTTGGCCTGTGTGGCTCGGCCGCCTCGCACCGAAACGACCAGGTAGAAGGCGCCCGGCCACAGCGGCTCGGCGCCCTGGAGCGTGGCCCGCTCCCGGTCCATCGCCGAGAAGTTGGCCTCATGGTCGGGATGGGAGTGGTAGAAACCGAGGATCTCCAGGCCGGCGCCTTCCGCCTGGCGGAGGATCTGGAGCACCGCGCGGTCGTCCATCCGGTACGCGGTGCGGGCATCCCGCTCGACCCCTCCCGGGTCACGCTGCAGCTCCTGGTTGGCGACGTTCGGCACTTGCCGGATCTGCCAGGTCCCGGGTCGTCCGGGCGTGCCGACGATGATCCCGCAGATCTCCTCCGGGTAACCGGCCTCGGCTTGCCGGAAGATCTCCTGCACCTGCCCCTCGGGCACGGGGACGAACTCGGCCACTGCCCCTCGACGCTCGACGCCGGGCTCTCGGGTCATCGGCTCACCATGGCTCACCATTTCGGCGGCTCACCACCACAGGTGACTCTGCACCTGCTCGCCCACGCGGGGCAGCGGCTTGGACCAGATGTCGAGGCTCAGGTATTTCCAGCCGCCATCACAAAAGATGCACACCAGGGTGCCGCGCTCCATCCGGTGGGCGACCCGCAGCGCGCAGTGCAGGACCGCTCCCGACGAGGCCCCCACGAAGAGTCCCTCCCGCGTCGCGAGATCTCGGGCGGCGGCGAAGGCGCACCGGCTGTCCACCAGGATCTTGCCGTCGAGCAGCCGCGTGTCGAGGATGGGCGGGACGAACCCCTCCTCGAGGCTGCGGAGCCCCTGCACGAGATCGCCCGGATGCGGCTCGGCGGCGATGACCCGGATGGCCGGGTTGTGCTCCTTCAGCCGCCGGGCGCAGCCCATCAGGGTCCCGCCGGTTCCGAGCCCGGCCACGAGGACATCGGCCTCGGGGCACTCGCGCAGGATCTCGACCGCGGTGGTGTCGTAATGCGCTTGCGGGTTGGCCGGGTTGCCGTACTGGTAGGGCATGAAGTAGCGGGGGTCTTGCGCCAGCCGCTCCGCCAGCGCGATGGCGCCGTTACTCCCTCGAGCCCCGTCCGAGTAGATGATCTCCGCCCCGAATAGCTCCAGGAGTTGCCGCCGCTCGACGGTCACGTTGTCCGGGACCACCGTCGTCACCCGGTAACCCTTGAGGCGGCCCACCATGGCCAGGGCGATGCCGGTGTTGCCGCTGGTCGGCTCGAGGATGATCTTGTCCGGGGTGAGGGCCCCGCTCCGCTCGCCCGCCTCGACCATGGCCCGGGCGATCCGGTCCTTGGTGCTTCCGGTCGGATTGTTCCCCTCCAGCTTGGCCAGGATCCGGACGGACGGCTTGGGGCTGGTGCGGGTGAGCTCCACCAGGGGGGTGTTGCCGATGCTGTCGAGAAGGCTCGCGGCGCGCATGCTCCGGTCGGATGCGTCGGCGTCCGGGGCGCCCTAGCTCAGGGGCACCGTCTGCGGGACGCCGCAGAACTCGTGATAGTCGATGAGGTCGGTGATCGTGGGATGATCGCCGCACACCGGGCAGGACGGATCGCGCCGGATCGTCACCTGGCGAAACTCCATGCTCAGGGCGTCGAAGAAGAGGAGCCGACCCACCAGGGGCTCCCCCAATCCCAGCAGGAGCTTCAAGGTCTCGATCCCCTGGATCGAGGCGATGACCCCGCAGAGGACGCCGAAGACCCCAGCCTCGGAGCAGCCCGGCACGACCCCGGGCGGGGGCGGCGCCGGATACAGACACCGGTAACAGCCGCGGCCCGGGCTGAAGACCGTCACCTGCCCCTCGAACTTGAAGATGCTGCCGTCCACCAACGGCTTGCCCATGAAGATGCTGGCGTCGTTGGCCAGGTAGCGGGTCGGGAAGTTGTCGCTTCCGTTCACGATCACGTCGTACTCGGCGAAGATCCGCTTGACGTTCTCCGAGGACAGCGCCTCCCGGTAGGGAACCACCTTCACGTCGGGGTTGAGAGCGGCGATACTGTCCACGGCCGACTCGACCTTGGGGCGCCCCACGTCCTGGACGTGGTGCAGGATCTGCCGCTGCAGATTACTGAGATCCACCACATCGAAGTCCACGATGCCCAGGGTCCCCACCCCGGCCGCCGCCAGATACAGCGCCGCCGGCGAGCCCAATCCGCCCGCGCCGATGAGCAGCACCTTGCTACCGAGGAGCTTGCGCTGCCCCGTCCCCCCCACCTCGGGCAGGATGATGTGGCGGCTGTAGCGGCGGATCTGCTCCTCGGTGAAGGCCAGGCTTCCGCCGACCATGGCCGGGATCACGATGACGCGGTCCCCGTCCTGGAGCGGTGTGCGGACGCCCTCCTGCTCATCCACCGGGTGGTCGTTCACGTACACGTTCAAGTGTCGGTGGATCTTCCCGTCGGCCGCCAGGATGCGCTCCTTGAGCTCGGGGAACCGGGCTTCCAGCTCCCGGACCATGGTCAGGACATCTCCGCCCTGGACCTCCACGCGTGGCAGGTTGCCGGTGTACCGGCGGAAGGGCGCGGGGATGTGAACGGTCACTGCCATCAGGAGCCTCCTCGATGCATCGGATGCCGGCGGTCACATGCCTCCGGGCGGCGGCCGGCCTCAGGCGTCGGCCGCGGCTCGGGGCAATACGGGTACGACCGTCCTCGCCCGGATACGCTCGCAGATGTCGGCCAGCGTCGTGTTGTCCACGATGGTCGCCATGGCGTCCCGGACATCGGTCCAGACCTCCCGGAGCACGCAGAGCGTTTCCTGGGCGCACGATCCCTGCGCGCCCTCCGCCACGCAAAAGATGGGTGCGATGGGTCCGTCCACCGTGCGCAAGATCTGCCCGAGGGTGATCTCGCGGGGGGGCTTGGCCAGATAGTACCCCCCGTTCACTCCGCGCTTGCTGCCGACAAACCCCGCCCGCTTCAGCGCCAGGAGCAACTGCTCGAGATATCTGGCCGGCAACGCCTGCCGCTGCGCAATCGTCTCGATTGGGACCGGACCCTGGTCGTACCGGAGGGCGAGATCCTGCAGCGCCCGAGTGGCATAGTCACCCTTTGTCGAGATCTTCACCGCTCCCCTCCCGGAAAACCCCGGATATACGATCGACTATGTGTGTTTAACATGCGTGCGGAGGGCTGTCAAGAAATGCCCTGACCGATTGCGTCCGGCCGCGGCAGGGTCTATAGTGTCGGAGAACTACTCCCAACCTAACCCAGAGTTCGGGGCACGACCACGGGGCACCGGGTTTGCCGCGAGAGGATGGTTTCCTCCATGCCGCGCCATACGGACGAGCGGCCGGGCAAGCGCGCAGCCCGCTGACCCCGGGACGCATCCGAGGTGGCCCCATGAGTGTGGCAGCGCCCCTTCTGACCCAGGCGCAGCGACACGCCCTCCTCGCCCTGGCCCGTCAGGCCATCCGTGATCGCGTGCGGGGGGGCCCGACCAGCTATGCTCGCCCGCCCGACCCGACGCTCCAGGCGCCCGGCGCGGCCTTTGTGACCATCACGCGCCGCGGCGAGCTTCGCGGGTGTATCGGCTTCATCGAGGCCGTTCGTCCCCTGGCGGAGGCGGTGGCCCACTGTGCCGCAGCTGCGGCCGTGGGCGACCCCCGGTTCTCCCCGGTGACCGCCGAGGAGCTGCCCGGTCTCGAGATCGAAATCTCCGTGCTCTCGCCCATGCAGCCGATCGATGACCCGGCCGTCGTCACGGTCGGCACCCACGGACTCTTCATCACTCACGCTGGACGGCAGGGCTTGCTCCTGCCGCAAGTAGCCGCGGAATTTGGCTGGGACCGCCAGACCTTCCTGCGCCAGACCTGCCTCAAGGCCGGCCTCGCCTCCGACGCTTGGCAGCACGGCGCCCGCCTGCACGTCTTCACCGTGGATCACTTCACGGACGACCTCCCGATCGAGCCACGGCCCTGCTAGCCCGGGTCACTCAAGAAGCATCCGCGAATGATCCGCGCTTGCTCGATCCGTCCCGGGTCGCTCGCCAGAGGCTCTTCCTGCAAGCCCGCATTGGCCCCGAGCGGTATTCGCGACCAATGCGGGCTGGGGAATGTCCTTGCCCGAAGCTGCCATTCTTTGCTAGCATCCCCCTGCTTCGCCGTGGTTCACCTGCCCCCCACGCGGCGAGAGAGGCACACATGGTCCGCGTGCGGCGGGCACTGCTGAGCGTGTCGGACAAGACGGGTGTCGTCGAGCTTGCGTCCGGCCTAAGCCAGCTCGGAGTCGAGCTCGTCTCCACCGGGGGCACGGCCCAGACCCTGCGCCAGGCCGGCCTGCAGGTGACGGACGTCTCCCGGATCACCGGCTTCCCGGAGCTCCTGGATGGCCGCGTCAAGACGCTGCACCCCCTCATTCACGGGGCCTTGCTGGGCCTGCGGGGCCACCCGGACCACGAGCGGCAGATGGCCGACGCCGGGATGGTGCCCATCGATCTTGTCGCGGTGAACCTGTACCCCTTCGAGGCCACCGTGGCGCGCTCCGATGTGTCCCTGGTCGACGCCCTGGCGCAAATTGACATCGGCGGACCGGCCATGATCCGGTCGGCGGCGAAGAACTTCCCGGCGGTGGCGGTACTCGTGGATCCGGCCGACTACCCCCACCTACTGGAAGAGCTGCGCGCCGGCCAGGGAAGTCTGCCGCTCGCCACGCGCGCGACGCTGGCGCGTAAGGCCTTCGCCTACACCGCACGCTACGACGCCCATATCGCCGCCTACCTCGAGCGCGGGGAGCTGGCGCCAGACGGCACCTGGAGCGTGTCACCCGCTCCGCCGGTGGCGTTCCCGGCGGTGCTCACCCTGGCTCTCGAGAAGGTCCAGGAGCTTCGCTACGGGGAAAACCCCCATCAGCGCGCCGCGCTCTACCGGGATTCTGGTGCCGGCGGCGGCATCGCCACCGCCCAGCAGCTCCACGGCAAGGAGCTGTCCTACAACAATCTGATGGACCTCCAGGCGGCGTGGGAGCTCGTCTGCGAATGGGCGGAACCGGTCGTGGCCATCATCAAGCACACCAATCCGTGTGGCGTCGCGACCGCGGCGGATCTCGCCCCGGCTTACCGGCGGGCGCGCGAGACCGACCCGGTATCGGCCTACGGCGGCATCGTCGGGGTCAACCGGCCCTTGGACGCGGCGACGGCCCGCGAAATCGCCGCCACCTTCGTCGAGGCCATCGCGGCCCCCGGCTACGACGACGAGGCCCTGGCGCTGCTCCGGACCAAGAAGGCCCTGCGGCTCCTGGCCGTCCCGACCCAGGGGCCAAGCTGGCCCGGCCTGGAGATGCGGCGCGTGAGTGGCGGCGTCCTGGTGCAGGAAGCCGATGGCGTGGACCTCGATCCCGCCGCCCTCCGGGTGGTGACGCGCCGCTCCCCGTCCGAGTCGGAGATGCTGGCCCTCCGGTTCGCCTGGCGGGTGGCAAAGCACGTCAAGTCGAATGCCATCGTCTTGGCCGCGGAGGGGGCAACCGTGGGCATCGGCGCCGGACAGATGAGCCGGGTGGATTCCGTGCGCCTGGCCCGCCAGAAGGCCCAGCGATCCACGCGGAACACGGTCCTGGCCTCGGATGCCTTCTTTCCGTTCCGGGACGGAGTGGATGCCGCCGCCGAGGCAGGGGTGAGCGCGGTCATTCAACCCGGAGGGTCGGTCCGCGACGCCGAGGTCATCGCGGCGGCCGACGAGCACAACCAGGCCATGGTCTTCACCGGCATTCGCCATTTCCGGCACTGACTCGCCCGGAGCCTGGCGAAGGCCACCTGAGGCGCGCATGCAAATCCTCGTGGTGGGGGGGGGCGGTCGAGAGCACGCCCTCGTCTGGAAGCTGAAACAGAGCCCGCGGGTCACCCGGCTCTTCGCCGCACCGGGCAACGCCGGGATCGCCGAGCTGGCGGAGTGTGTGGACATCAGCGCCTCCGAGATCCGCCGTCTGGCCGAGTACGCCGCCACGCACGAGATCGACTTGACCGTCGTGGGCCCAGAGCTACCCCTCACCCTCGGCATCGTGGACGAGTTCGAGGGGCGGGGGCTCCGCATCTTCGGCACCAACCAGAAGGCCTCCCTGCTCGAGGGCAGCAAGGTCTTCGCCAAGCGCCTGATGCGCAAGTACAAGATTCCCACCGGCTTCTTCCAGACCTTCTTCAACGCCGAGGACGCCCGGCGCTACGTCCAGGAGGTGGGCGCCCCCATCGTCGTGAAGGCGGACGGCCTGGCGGCGGGCAAGGGGGCGTTGGTCTGTGCCACGGTGCGCGAGGCGTTGGACGCGGTCAAGCGCATCATGGAGGACCGCGCCTTCGGCGATGCCGGCGAGAAGATCGTCATCGAGGAATTCCTGACGGGCGAGGAAGCCTCCTTCCTGGCCTTCACCGACGGCGAGACGGTGCTCCCCTTGGCGTCCGCGCAGGATCACAAGCCCGTCTTCGACGACGACAAGGGCCCCAACACCGGCGGCATGGGCGCCTACTCGCCTGCCCCGGTGGTCACGGAGCAGGTCCACCGAAAGATCATGGACCAGATCATGCTCCCCACGGTGCGCGCCATGGCCACCGAAGGCGCCCCCTTCCGGGGGGTGCTCTACGCGGGTCTGATGATCAGGGATGGAGAGCCACGCGTCCTCGAGTTCAACGCCCGGCTTGGCGACCCCGAGGCCCAGCCCCTGCTCCTGCGCATGGACTGCGACTTGGTGCCCATCCTCGAGGCCGTGGTGGAGCGGCGGCTCCACGAGGCGGAGATCGCCTGGCGGCCCGAGCCGGCGCTGTGCGTGGTGATGGCGGCCGCCGGCTACCCCGGCGCGCACGACAAGGGCAAGCCGATCACGGGCCTTCGCGCCGCCGCGCGTCTGAAGGACGTGGTGGTGTTCCACGCCGGGACGGCCCTGGCGGGCGGGAAGGTGGTCACCAGCGGCGGCCGCGTGCTGGGCGTGACGGCGCTGGGCGCAGACATCGGCGAGGCCATCGCCCGCGCCTACCGGGGCGTCGAGAAGATTCACTGGAATGGGATGCACTACCGCACCGACATCGGCCGCAAGGCCCTGGGCCAGCCCTCCGATTCCGGCACGGGGGCCGGGGCGCCCAAGGCGGGGGCCTGAGACCCGGCCGCAGAGGAGAGCCTATGGCACGCCAGCGGGCCAGCGCGCCCCAGATCGGGATCCTGATGGGCAGCGACTCGGACCTGCCCACCATGCAGGAGGCGGGGAAGATCCTCACGGAATTCGGGCTGCCGTTCGAGGTCCGGGTCTGCTCGGCGCACCGCACGCCGGAGCGGGTGACCCGCTACGCCCGCCAGGCCGAGCGCCGGGGGCTCCGGGTCCTGATCGCAGGCGCCGGCGGCGCCGCGCATCTCGCCGGCGTCCTGGCCGCCCAGGTGACGATGCCGGTCATCGGCGTTCCCATGGAAAGCGGTCCCCTCAACGGCCTGGACGCCCTGCTTGCCACCGTCCAGATGCCCGGGGGCGTGCCGGTCGCCACCGTGGCCATCGGCCGGGCCGGGGCCCGCAACGCCGCCCTGCTGGCCGTGGAGATCCTCGCCGTCTCGGACCGGGAGCTCAGGCGCCGGCTCGCCCAATACCGCGCCCGGATGGTCGCCGAGGTCATCGCCAAGGACCGCCAGGTCCAGGCGGGCCCGCGCTGATGCGTGGAGCCTGCGACGCGCGGCGGCGCCAGGGATGCCCGCCCCGCCGCGCACGGGACGGAGCCGTGGCGCGGTGAGATCGTACCGGACGCTTACCTTCCTGCTCATCCTTGCCTTGAGCCTGTTCCACCTCTGGTTCATCGCCAGTGGGCGCTGGCCGCTCTCGGGCGACGAGGCTCACTACTGGGAGTGGTCGAGGCATCTCGACTGGAGCTACTACAGCAAGGGCCCCATGGTGGCCTACCTGATCGCGCTGGGGACCCGCCTGGCCGGCCCTACGGAGTTCGGGGTGCGCCTCCCCGCGGTCCTGCTGGCCGCCGGCTTGGCGATCTTAGCCGCACTGCTGGCGAACCGCCTGTTCCAGTCGGCGCGAGCGGGGCTGCTCTGCGTGCTGATCCTGAGCGTCATCCCGCTGTATGCCATCGGGTCGGTGCTCATGACCATCGACCCGCCCTTCGTCTTCTGCTGGACCCTGGCGGCGTACTACCTCAGCCGCGCGACGCGGCGCCGCAGCGAGATGGCGTGGTACGGGGCGGGAATCGCCTTCGGCCTTGGGCTGCTCAGCAAGTACACCATGCTCATGCTGGCGCCGTGCGTGCTGCTCTGGCTGGCCTCCTCCCCCCGGCTGCGGCCTTGGCTCCGGCGGCGCGAGCCCTACGAGGCCGCCATCCTGGGGCTCCTCATCTTCAGCCCGGTCGTCATCTGGAACCTCCGCCACGGGATGCTGTCCGCCCGCCACGTCCTCACCCAGGCGGGGATGACGGAGGCGGGGCGCTCGCCCTCGCTGCGCTGGGCGGGGGAATTCCTTGGCAGCCAGATCCTCGTCGTCTCCCCCCTGCTCTTCCTGCTCTTCGGCGCGGCATTGGTCTGGGCCTGGCGCGAGGGAGGTCGTGCCGGGCGGGATGAGCTCCGGCTCCTGGTCTGCCTCTCGGTTCCCATCTTTCTCTTCTTCCAGGCCTGGAGCCTGGCATCCAAGGTCCAGGCCAACTGGGCGGCACATGCGTACGTCACCGCCGCCGTGGCCTTGGCCGGCTGGTCGGATGCCTGGGGGCGGTCCGGGCCCTGGGGGCGGCGCACCCGTCGCTTGAACGCCCTGCTGCTTGCCTCTATAATCCTGCCCGCCGCCGTGCTGCCGATCGCTTTTTTCCCCGAGCTGCTGGGGATCGTCGGTGCGCGGATGCCGGCGAGCGTCGACCTGGTGGCGAAGCGGCTCCGCGGCTGGCCCGAGCTGGGGCAGGCGGTGGGTGAGATCATGCGAGAGGGAGCGCGTCCGCCCTTCCTGATGAGCGACCGCTACCAGACCGCCAGCGAGCTCGCCTTCTACGTCCCCGGGCAGCCCCGGGTGTTCAACCCGAATCTGGGGGGGCGCCGCATGAACCAGTACGACCTCTGGGGAGGCTGGGAGGAGCTGCAGGGCCGAGACGGGCTCCTTGTCCTCTACGACGGCCTCGAGGTGCCGCCGCCACTGCGCGAGGCCTTTGCCGAGGTCGAGCCGGTCCGGCGGATCCCCGTCCTGGTCGACGGCCGTCCGCTCCGGACCTTCGCCATCTTCCGCGGACGGGGCTTCCGCGGCTTTCCGCCCCGGGCCTTCGACGGCTACTGAGGACTCCGGGTCGATCGTCCTGCGGATCCCGGCGGGCTCTGCGCGCCTCACGGGATGGGCGGATCAGCGAGGAAGGATCATGACCGATACCGACCGATGTGCCCTTTCCGTCGTCATCCCCTTCTACAACGAGGCGGAGAACGTTCCGTGCCTGGCCCAGGAGATCCGCCAGGCGCTTGACCCGCTTGGCATTCGCTATGAGGTCGTCGCGGTGGACGATGGCTCCTCCGACGCCACCTGGCACTGCCTCGAGGCGGTTCGCGCCGGTGATCCCCGCTGGATCCTGGTGGCCTTGCGTCGTAACTTCGGCCAAACCGCCGCCATGTCGGCGGGCTTCGACCATGCCCAGGGCGAAGTCATCGTGACCCTGGACGGCGACCTGCAGAACGACCCGGCCGACATCCCGCGCCTGCTCCAGCTCGCCAAGGACTACGACGTGGTAAGCGGCTGGCGTCGCCGCCGCCAGGACCCGCTCCTGAGCCGGCGGCTGCCTTCCACGCTGGCCAACTGCCTCATCTCCCGAGTGACCGGCGTGCGGCTCCACGATTACGGCTGCACCCTCAAGGCGTATCGGCGCGAGGTGGTCGAGAACCTCCGGCTCTACGGCGAGATGCACCGCTTCATCCCGGCCATCGCCAGCTGGATGGGGATCAGCCTCATCGAGGTGGACACTCACCACCGGCCCCGGCGCTTCGGCCGCTCCAAGTACGGGATCGGCCGGACGCTGCGCGTAGTGCTCGACCTGCTCACGGTGAAATTCCTGCTGAGCTACGCCTCCGAGCCCATCCAGGTCTTCGGGCTGCTGGGCCTCGGCGCCGGGGCCGTGGGCCTCGGGATCGCCGCGTACCTGACGGTCCTCAAGCTGGCCTTCGGGGCGCAGATCGGCCAGCGACCCCTGCTGGTGCTGGCGGTCCTGCTGATCCTCGTCGGCGTCCAGCTGATCGTGATGGGATTGCTCGGCGAGATGCTGGTGCGGGTCTATCACGAAACGCAGCAGAAGCCGATCTACATGGTCAAGCGGGTGCTGGGTCGCCCCGACGGCAGCCGTTGATGGTCGGCCGGGCATCGGCGCCGCGGCGAGGCTCTTGGCTTTTTCTGGTCAAGGCCGTGGTCAGCCTCTTGCTGCTGA
>Ga0335084_10006361_pt1 | contig 11744 bp, 5 predicted proteins | sample Lox_Sample_44_FD_206721 | JGI IMG/M metagenome (GOLD analysis project Ga0335084, IMG submission 206721) | Soil microbial communities from Loxahatchee National Wildlife Refuge, Florida, United States - Lox_Sample_4.4 | ecosystem: Environmental > Terrestrial > Soil > Wetlands | place: USA: Florida...
CCTCGCATCGCGCCTTGCCGAGGCCGTCCGGTCCCGGGGCGAGGGTCACGCCCCCCGCACGGAGCACCTCGTCGACGGGAGGCCCCGCTTCACGAACCGCCTCGCCCTGGAGCGCAGCCCGTACCTCCTCCAGCACGCGCACAACCCGGTCTCCTGGTGGCCGTGGGGGCCCGAGGCGTTCGAGGAAGCGCGGCGCACCGGCCGGCCGGTCTTCCTCTCGGTCGGCTACGCCACCTGCCACTGGTGCCACGTCATGGAGCGCGAGTCCTTCGAGGACCTCGAGATCGCGCGCGTGCTCAACGAGCGCTACGTGCCCATCAAGGTGGACCGCGAGGAGCGCCCCGACGTCGACGGCCTCTACATGACCGCGGTCCAGCTCCTCACCGGCGGGGGCGGCTGGCCGATGAGCGTGTGGCTCACGCCCGAGCGCGAGCCGTTCTTCGGCGGGACCTACTTCCCGGCCCGCGAAGGCGACCGCGGCGCCTCCCGCGGGTTCCTCGACATCCTCCGGGAGATCGCCGACCTGTGGGGCGCGGACCCCGACAAGGTCCGGCGGGCGACCGGATCCCTCGTCGAGGCGGTTCGGACCGCGCTCGCCCCGCCGCCTCCCGATCCCGCCGCGGCGCTCCCCGGTCCGGAGGTGATCGAGAAGGCCGTGGAGCACTACCGTCGCCTGTTCGACGAGGAACACGGCGGCGTGCGGCGCGCGCCCAAGTTCCCCTCCAGCATGCCGGTGCGCCTCCTCCTCAGGCACCACCGCCGGTCGAGGAACGAGCAGTCCCTGCGGATGGCCACGGTGACCCTCGAGAAGATGGCCGCCGGCGGGCTCATGGACCAGCTCGGAGGCGGCTTCCACCGCTACTCCACCGACGCGCGCTGGCTCGTGCCGCACTTCGAGAAGATGCTCTACGACAACGCCCTCCTCGCCCTGGCGTACGTCGAGGGCTTCCAGGCCACGGGCAACCCCGCCCTCGCGCGTGTGGCGCGCACCACCCTCGACTACCTCCTCGCCGGCATGACCTCGCCCGAGGGCGCGCTCTACTCGGCCACCGACGCGGACTCCGAGGGCGAGGAGGGGCGCTTCTTCGTCTGGACCGAGCGCGAGATCCGGGAGCTGCTGGGGACGGACGCGGACCGCTTCATCGGCTACTACGGCGTCACGCCCGGCGGGAACTTCGAGCAGGGCACGAACGTGCTGCACGTCCCCCGCCTCGACGAGACGACCTGGGAGGCGCTCGCCCCGGCGCGGGCGAGGCTGCTCGAGGCGCGAGAGAGGCGCCCGCGCCCGCTCCGCGACGAGAAGGTGCTCGCCGGCTGGAACGGCCTCGCCATCTCGGCCCTGGCGCTCGGCGGCCGGGTGCTCGGCGAGCCAAGGTGGGTGACCGCCGCGGAGCGTGCGGCCGACTTCGTGCTCACGCGGATGGTGAAGGACGGGCGCCTCCAGCGGAGCTTCAAGGACGGCGCGGCGGGCGTGCCCGCCTTCCTCGACGACCACGCGTTCGTGGTGCAGGGCCTCATCGACCTCCACGAGGCCACCTTCGCGCCGAGGTGGCTCGAGGCCGCGCTCGACCTCGCCGGCAGGGCCGACGCGCTCTTCGGCGACCCCGACGGCGGAGGCTGGTTCGACAGCGGCACCGATCACGAGCGCCTGCTCGCCCGCGAGAAGGCGACGCACGACGGCGCCGAGCCCTCCGGGGCATCGGTGATGCTGCTCGACGTGCTCCGGCTCGAGGCCTTCACGACCGACGACCGCTGGCGCCGCATGGCCCACGGCGCCCTCCGGCACCACGGGCGCGCGCTCGCCGAGACGCCCATGGCGCTCTCCGAGATGCTGCTCGCCGTGGACTTCGCCACGGACGCGCCCCGCGAGGTGGTGCTGGTGTGGCCGGAGGGCCAGTCCCCGCCGGAGGACTTCCTCGCGGTGCTGCGCGGGACGTTCCTCCCGAACCGCGCGATCACCGGCGCGAGCGAGGGCGAGGGCGTCGCCCGGGTCGGCCGCACCGCGAGGGTGGCCGAGGGCAAGGTCGCCGCCGGCCGCCCGACCGCGTACGTCTGCGAGCGTGGCCAGTGCCGCCTGCCGGCCATCGACGCCGAGAAGCTCAGGAGCCAGATCGCGCCGGTCCGGCCGTACGGCTAGAGCCCGACGCGACCTGCCCGACGTTCACCGCCATGTCACGGCGAGGGGAGGCCGTCCGTCACGCGCAGCGCCCCGTCCTCGAGCCGCGCGCGCCGGATCGCCGCGCCCGGCAGCTCGTCGCCATGGTGCGTCACCATCACCACGGTGACGCCGGACTTGGCCGCGCCCTCGATCACCGAGAGCGCGAACGCGCGCGCGTCCCGGTCGAGGCCGGCGAGGGGCTCGTCGAGGAGCAGCACCTCCGGCCCGGGGGCGAGCGCGCGGGCGATGAGCACTTTCCTGAGCTCGCCGTAGGAGAGCCCGAGAACGTCACGGCCGGCGAGCGCACCCACGCCGAGGCGGTCCATGGCGGCGCGCGCCGCGGCGAGCCTGCCGGGCGGAGGCGCCTCGCCGACGCCCACGGCGCCCTCGAAGCCGGAGGCGACCACCCACTCCGCGCGCGTGGGGTTCCGGTGTCGAGCCTGCAGCTCCGGCGAGACGAGGCCGATCCGGCCGGCGAGCGCGAAGCGATCGGCGTGCGGGCCGAGGTCGAGCCGCTCGATCTCCCCCTCGACCGGCTGCTCCTCGCCCGCGAGGAGGCGGAGCAGTGTCGACTTGCCCGCGCCGTTCGGGCCCACGACGCCCCAGCGCTCGCCCCGGCGCACGGTCCAGTCGAGATCCCTCAGGACCGCGGTGCCGTCGACGAGGACCGTCACCGCACGTAGGGTGAACACGGGCTCGCCGGCAGCGGGGACGTCGTCGGGGCGGGGCCGCGACGAACCACCCTGGACCCCGGGCGTGGCGGCGGTGCGGGCCCCGTCGCTCCTACGCTCCCTCCCGACCACCCTGCCCGCGTCGAGCCGCACCACCTCGTCGATCTCCGCGACGATCTCCTCGTCCCGGTGGGTGGCCATGGCGACCGCCGTGCCGCCCCCGAGGATGGCAGAGACCGCCTCGAGGAACGCCCCGCGCGCGCCGGCGTCGAGGCCATCGGCCGCCTCGTCGAGGAGGAGTGCCACGGGCCGCGGGGCGAGCGCGCGGGCGAGGAGCACGCGCCGCCCCTCGCCGCGCGAGAGCGAGAGCATCGAGCGGCCGAGGAGGTGGCCCACGCCGAGCGCGTCGGCGACCTCCCGGATGCGGGCGGCCTGCTCCGGGCTGGCCGCGGACTCCGGGTAGATCGCGTCCCAGAAGCCGGAGCGGATGACGGCCTCGACCCGGAGGTCGAGGTCGCGCCGGACGTAGCGGTCCTGGAGCTCCGGCGAGACGAGCGCCATCCGCTCCCGGACGCCGATGGGGCTCTCGGAAGGCTCGCCGGAGAGGTGGAAGAGACGGCGGCCGGCGCTCGACGGGTGCGGCCACTCCTCCCCGCGAAGGAGCCTCAGCAGGGTGGACTTGCCCGACCCGTTGGGGCCGAGGAGCGCCAGGCCGGCGCCTTCACGCAGGGTGACCGACACGCCCTCGACGAGGGAACGTCCGCCCAGGCGGACGTCCACGCGGTCGAGCGTGACGAGCGGCGGCGGGAGATCGCGGGATTCCGGCGACACCGGGACGCGAGAAGGGTAGCACGGCATCCGTGCGGGACCGCGCGGTGCCGTCCGGCTTCTGGCAACATGTCGTCTTTCCGTTCTCAGGAGGCCGCATGCCGAAGGCGTTGCCCCTCGCGCTCTCGCTCACGCTCGCCCTGGTGCCGGTTCCCGCCCGCGCGCTCGACGCGTCGGATCTCGTCGAGAAGCACGTGGCCGCCCGCGGCGGACGCGACCGCATCGCGGCGCTCGGGTCGGTCCTCCTCGACGGCCGCTACCTCGAGGGCCCGAGCGGCGACGTCGCCTACCGCTGGACCCGCGCGCTGAAGAGACAGAGCCACTACCGCGAGGACACCACGCTGCAGGGGCTCACCTACGTCGACGCCTGGGATGGCCGGGAGGGCTGGAAGTACGACCCCTTCCAGGGGCGGCGCGAGGCGGAGCGGCTGTCCGCCGACGAGGCCAAGGAGATGGCCACGCGGGCCGACGACCTCGACGGCGTGCTCGCCGGCGCGAAGGCGCGCGGCGCCGCGGTGATCTCGCTCGGCACGGAGGACGTGGACGGGACCGCGGCCCACAAGCTGCGCGTGACCGAGGCCAACGGCGACGTCACCGACGTCTTCCTCGACCCCGACCACTTCCTGGAGATCCGCCTGGAGCGCCGCATCCGCGTCCGCGGCGCCGAGCGCGTCGTCGAGGTGGACCTGGGCTCGTACGGCCAGGTGGGCGGCGTGTGGTTCCCGTTCACCATCGAGGGCGGCGGGAAGGGTCGACCTCGCGTCTGGCGCTACGTGATCGATCGCGCGGCGGCGGACGTGCCGCTGGACGACGCGCTCTTCGCGTTCCCTGGCAGGTCGGCGCCGCCTCCCCTGCCCTCCCTGCCCGACCAGGCCGCGCCGGCCTCCGCACCGCCGCTCGCCGCAGCGGCCTCCGGAGAGGTCCGCCTCGACGCCGGAATCCTCTCCGGCCTCGGCGCGCGCAACATCGGCTCCGCGGCGATGTCCGGCCGCATCTCCGCGGTCGCCGGGCGCCGCGTCGACGGCAAGACCACGCTCTACGTCGGCGCCGCGAGCGGCGGCGTCTGGAAGTCGACCGACGACGGGACCACGTTCCGGCCGGTGTTCGATCGCATGCCGGTGCAGTCGATCGGCGCCATCGCCATCGACCCGAGCGATCCCCGGGTGGTGTGGGTGGGCACCGGGGAGTCCTGGACGCGCAACTCCGTTTCCATCGGCGACGGCGTCTACCGCTCGACGGACGGCGGCGAGACGTGGACGAACATGGGCCTCCCCGACTCGGAGCGCGTGTCGAGGATCGTGATCGATCCCCGCGACTCGAACGTGGTCTGGGCCTGCGTGCCGGGCCGGCTCTGGAGCGACTCGACCGAGCGGGGGCTCTACCGCACCGGCGACGGCGGCAGGACCTGGACGCTCGCCCTCGCCGGCCAGAATCCCTCCACGGGCTGCTCGGGCGTGGACCTCGAGCCGGGGAACCCGGACCACGTCATCGCCGGGCTCTGGGACTTCCGCCGCAAGGGCTGGACGTTCCGCTCGGGCGGCGACGGCCCCGCCGCGCCGAGCGGCAGCGGGCTCTTCGAGTCGAGGGACGGGGGCAGGACGTTCGCCGAGATCGCGCCGGGGCAGGCCACCGGCCTCCCGCCGAAACCGTGGGGCCGCCTCGAGGTGGCGTTCGCGCCGTCGAACGGGAAGGTGGTGTACGCGTTCGTCGAGTCCACCGCGTCGGCGCTCTACCGCTCCGCCGACGGCGGGAAGACCTGGGAGCGGCGCGACTCCAGCCAGCTCATGGTCTGGCGCCCGTTCTACTTCGCCCGCCTGGTGGTCGATCCGACCAACCCCGATCGCCTGTTCAAGCCCGACCTCAACCTCGCGGTCAGCGACGACGGCGGGCGCAGCTTCTCGATCGCGAACGGCGGCTCGCACGGCGACTGGCACGACCTCTGGATCGACCCGCAGGACCCGATGCACGTGGTGGGCGGCGACGACGGCGGGCTCTGGATCTCGCACGACGGCGCCAACCGCTGGTGGAAGTGCGACAACCTCCCGGTCTCGCAGTTCTACCGGGTGGCGGTGGACGCCAAGGATCCGTACCGCGTCTACGGCGGCCTGCAGGACAACAGCTCCTGGATCGGCCCCAGCTCCTGGCCGGGCGGGATCACCAACGACCAGTGGACCGTGGTCTTCGGCGGCGACGGGTTCTGGACGGTGCCCGACCCCACGGACCCCGAGGCGGTGTACGCCGAGAGCCAGGGCGGATACCTGGGCCGGCTCGACCTCCGCACCCGGGCCTGGCGCGACATCCAGCCCAAGGCGGCGTACGCGGAGAAGCTCCGCTTCAACTGGAACACTCCGGTGGTGCCTTCACCCTCGGCGAAGGGGACGATCTACCTCGGGACCCAGTTCCTGTTCCGATCCCGCGACCGAGGCGAGACCTGGGAGCGCATCTCGCCCGACCTCACCACCAACGATCCCGTGAAGCAGAAGCAGGAGGAGTCGGGGGGCATCACCGTCGACAACTCCGTCGCCGAGATGCACGGCACCCTCTACAGCATCGCGGAGTCGCCCCTCGACGGGCGGGAGCTCTGGGTCGGCACCGACGACGGGCGCGTCCAGCTCACCCGCGACGGCGGGAAGAAGTGGACCGACGTGACCCCGCGCCCGCCCCAGCTCCCGGCGGCGTCCTGGGTGAGCTGGGTCGAGCCCAGCCACCACGTGAAGGGCACCGCCTACGCGACCTTCGATCGGCACACGTTCGGCGACCACGAGGCGCACGTCTACCGCACGACCGACTTCGGCAAGACCTGGGCGCCGGTGGCGGGCAAGGAGCAGGGCCTCCGGGGCTGGGCGCACGTGGTGCGCGAGGACCCGGTGAAGCCCGCCATCCTCTACGTGGGCACCGAGCTCGGGCTGTGGGTGAGCATCGACTCCGGCTCGAGCTGGGCGCGATTCGAGGGGGGGAGCTTCCCGGCGGTGGCGGTGCGCGATCTCGCGTTCGGCGACCACGGCGGCGACCTCGTCATCGCGACGCACGGGCGCGGCATCTGGATCGTGGACGACCTCGGGCCGCTGCGCGCCCTCACGCCCGCGACGCTCGCGAAGGAGGTGGCGTTCCTGCCCTCTCGCCCGACCCAGCAGCGGATGCCCGCGCTCGGCAGCTGGGTGCAAGGCGACGCCAAGTTCGTGGGCCCGAGCTCGGACCCGGGCGCCACGGTCACCTTCTACCAGCGGACCCGTCACCTGTTCGGGCCGATGCGCCTCGACGTGCTCGACCCCGCCGGCCGGGTGGTGGACTCCATCCCGGCGCCGCAGCGGCGCGGCCTGAACCGGGTGTCCTGGTCGATGCAGGAGAAGCCGCCGAACGTGCCGCGCGCCGCGGCGCTCGCGGGGGCGGCGCAGTTCGGGCCGCGCGTCGTGCCGGGCACCTGGCGCGTCCGGCTCACGCGCGGCGCGGAGACGGTCGAGGCGCCGCTCGAGATCAAGGTCGACCGGCGCGCGCCCTACGGCGTGGCCGAGCGGAAGGCGCAGCACGACGCGGCGATGCGCGTGCACGCGCTCTTCGGGAAGATGACCCGCGACGTCGACCGGCTGAACGCGATCCGCAGGACGGCCGAGGAGGAGGCCGGGAAGGCCGCGGCGGAGCGCGCGGGTCGCCTGCGCGCCCTGGCCGGCGCGGCCGACGCCCTCCGGAAGCAGGTGGTGGCCACCAAGGAGGGCGGCGCCATCACCGGCGAGGAGCGCCTGCGCGAGCACGCCGACATCCTCTACGGGGCGCTGCTCTCGTGGGAGGGCAAGCCTGCGCGTTACCAGGTGGACCGCATCGGGGTCCTCGAGCGGGAGCTCTCCGACGTCGAGGCCGGCCTCGCGAAGCTCGAGTCGGGCGAGGTGAAGGCGCTGGGCATCGTGGTGGTGGCGACGCCCGCCACCGACCGCGCCGATCCCCGCTCGATCGAGCGGGCCCTGCGATTCCTCCGCGGCGAGGGACCCGACGAGGACGAGTCGAGGGAGGCCGCCGCGGCGAACGAGCGGGACTGAGCGGGCCCTCGGCGTTCGGATGAAGTCAGGTCTCCGCCGCCCTGGCGAGCGCCTCGCGGAGATCGCCGACCGTGTACGGCTTCTGGATGAAGCCGGCGATGCGGCCCGTGGCGCCGCGGCCCAGCAGCGCCTGCTCGTCGAAGCCGCTCGAGATGATCACCCGCAGCGACGGATCCACCGCGAGCAGGGCGTCGAGCGTGGCGAGCCCGTCCATGCCCGGCATCGAGAGGTCGACGACCACGAAGCGCACCCCGGCCGGGTGGGCGCGGAGCACCTCGACGGCCTCGAGGCCGCTCGCCGCGAGGAGGACGCGCATGCCCAGCCGCACGAGCATGGTCCGGCAGGCGCGGCGAACCAGCTCCTCGTCGTCCACCACGAGCACCGTGGCGCTCTCCGGCGCCGTTCGGGGCCGGCCGGGAACGACCGGCGACACCGGATGGCCGGGCGAGGCCCGGCTGGCCGGGAACAGGACCCGGAGGGTCGACCCGCGTCCCGGCGTGCTGTCCACGAAGATGTTGCCGCGGTGGCCGCGAACGATGCCGAGCAACGCCGACATCCCGAGCCCTCGGCCCACTCCCTTCGTGGTGAAGAACGGGTCGAACAGCCGGGCCACGGTGGATGGCTCCATGCCCGAGCCGTTGTCCGCGACCTCGAGCGCGACGTAGGCCGCGGCGGGCTCGACGTCGGCGATGCGGCCTCCGGCGTGCGCGGCCGGCCCGCCCTCGCGGAGCGCCGTTGCGATGGTGATGGTGCCCGCCTGCGAGCCGATGGCGTCGGCGGCGTTGGTGATCAGGTTCATGATCACCTGCTGGAGCTGCCCCACGTCGGCCTCGACGGCCGGCAGGTCTCCCGCGAGCCGGAGCTCGATGGCGCAGGTGTGGGGGACGCTGGCCCGGAGGAGGTGGGCGTTCTCGCGAACGAGCGCGCTCAGGTCGATCGGCTGGACGACGAAGCGCCCCTTGCCGGAGTAGGCGAGGAGCTGGCGCGTGAGATCGGTGGCGCGCTTCGCCGCGTGCGCGGCCTGCTCCACCGGCTCGCGCACCGCGGCGCCCTCCGGGAGCTCGGGGATGGCCAGGTCGAGGTTCCCGAGCATCGCCTGGAGGAGGTTGTTGAAGTCGTGGGCGATGCCGCCCGCGAGGATGCCGAGGCTCTCCAGCTTCTGTGCATGGAGCAGGCGGCGCTCGAGGTCCAGGCGCTCGACCTCCGCGCGGCGGGCCTCTTCGGACTGGCGCTCCAGCGCGGCCACGTGCTCCCGGCCGGCCTGGTAGAGCCGGGCGTTCTCGGCGGCGAGCGCCGCCAGGCTGGCGAGCGCCCGGCAGAGGTCCACCTCGTCCGGCGTCATCGTCCTCGGCGCGTCGGTGTCCGAGACGATGAGGACGCCCACGGCCTTCACCCCGGCGACCATCGGCGCGTACAGGACGGTGCGGAGTCCGCGCTGCTCGACGGCGATGCGCTCGGCGTCGGTGAGCTCCTCCTCCCTGACGTCGGGAACGAGGAGCGGCGCCGCGGTGGCGAGGGCCCGGGCGATGTGGGGGTGCTCCCCGAGCGGCGCCATGCGGAGCGGCTCCGGGAACGACGGCGGCAGGGGCGGGGTGGTCGCGCCCACGCGCAGGGTCTCACCCTCGAGGAGGTAGACCGCCGCCGTGTTGAAGCCGGCCAGGCGGCACACGCCGTCGGTGGTCGCCTGGAGGATGGTCTCGAGATCGAGGGTGGCCGCGAGGGCGCTGCTCACCTCGACCAGCGTTGCCAGGCCCGCGGCGCGGCGACGCAGCGCGGAGACGTCGTCCACGAGGGCTGGGTGGTTCGGCGGCATGCTTCCGGCGTCGCTCGCCGGGGGCGACGCGACCCCATACCGAGCGTGGCACACGCGTTCCGGTCGGGCAAGGCGTCCGCGCACGCTTCGCCGGCCGCGCCTCCGGTGCGACGCCTACGCCAGGTCCCGGAACCTCGACAGCGCCGCCCGCACGAACCGGGAGCGGACCTGCTCGCTCGCGAGCAGGCGCTCCGCGGGCGGCAGCGAGGTGAGCGCCTCGACGATGCCGTGAAGCACGCGGCTGCCGAGCGACTCCCCCGCGTCGACGAGGAGGTCGGCGAGCCGGTTCCGCTCGAGCGCCTGGCGCACCACCTTCTCGAGCGAGCTCGACGGCACGGGCCGCTGGAGCCCGCCCCGCTCCATCTCGAGCGCGTCCTTCCGGCAAGCCGACGCGCACACCCCGCACCCGATGCACCGGTCGCCGTCGAACCGCGGCGCGAGCCCGCTCTTCTGCTCGCCCACCCTGCGCTCCGGCACCATGGTGATCGCGCCCACCGGGCAGGCCCGGGCGCAGCGGGAGCAGCCCGCGCAGGCGGCGGCGTCGTGGCGCGGCGCGAACCCGCTGCCGTTCACCGCGCGCAGGCCGAAGTTGTTCACGGCCTGGAGCTGCTCGCAGCAGCACCCGCAGCAGTTGCAGACGAACGTGGGCCGGTTCTTCACGTTGTCGGCGATCTGGACGAGGCCGCCCTCGCGCGACCTCGCCAGGATCTCGAGCGCCTCGGCGCGCTCGATGGCGCGCCCGAAGCCCCGCCGCGTGACGAACTCGGCGCCGCCGTTCAGGGAGAGGCACACCTCGACCGGCGCGCCGCAGGCCGTGCCCAGGTGCTCCGTCTTGTGCCGGCAATAGCACAGGGACACCGCCCAGGCACGGGCGTCGCCCACCACCGCGGAGGCGCGCTCCCAGTCCAGGACCTCGGGCGCGCCCTCGGCGAGGGCGGTCTCGTGCACGAGCGCCCGGCCGATCACGGTGTCGCGTCCGAGCGCCTCGCGCGCGAAGGCGCCGTCACCGTGGGTGTATGCCTGGAGGGCCTCCGCCATCCGCTTCTTGGGGATGGCGTCCCGCTTGCCCGGGCCGAAGGGCGCGTCCTGGGCCCGCATGAGCGAGTACTCGAAGAAGCCGACCACCGGCGGGGAGAGGAAGTAGCTGGGCCGGCCGGAGCGCCGGTCGGGGAGATCCATCACCAGGCCCTTGTCGCACATGGCGTCGAGGCGGGGGGCGAGCTCGGCCTCGGGGAGCCCGAGCCGCGCGGCGAGCGTGCGGAGGGAGGTGGGGCGGACGGGCATGCGAGCGGCGAGCGCGGCCTCCTCGGGCGTGTAGAGGATCTCGAGGATCTCCCTCCACCCGGTCCAGGCCGCGGGATCCCGGGGCTCGGGGAAGCCGACCGTTCCGCGCTCCAGCCGGTCGGCGAGGTCGCGGTACTCCTGCTTCAGGCGCTCGAGGTGGCCCATGCCGGACCCCTAGCACCGCGACAAGGCCGGCTCCTTGAGCGCGCTCAGTTCGACCCGGACGTGGCAGCGCCGCCATCCTGCGACGATCCGTCGGCGTCACCCGAACGAGGCCTGACCGGCGCCGGCCGCCCAGGCAAGAAGGACCCATGCCCCTCCAGCGCATCGACATGGTTCAGGGACGGACCGAGGCGCAGCGCCGCGCGATCGCCGACGCCGTGCACCGCGCGCTCGTCGAGTCCATCGGAGTTCCCGGCGACGATCGGTTCCAGGTCGTCACCGAGCATCCGCGCGCGGACTTCGTGGTCACGCCCGCCTACCTGGGCGTCCGGTACGAGAACCCGATCCTCGTCCAGCTCACCATCAGCGTGGGCCGCACGACCGAGCAGAAGCAGCAGCTCTATCGACGCATGGTCGAGCTGCTCGAGGCGGCCGGCGTCCGCCGGAGCGACGCGATCGTCAACCTCGTCGAGGTCGCCCGCGACGACTGGTCGTTCGGGGACGGGATCGCGCACTATGCGCCGGGCGCCGACGCGCGACGGTGAGCCGCACGGCCCGCTCGGACCCGACTCGGACCTCAGACCCGTCGGACCCGACCGTCGGACCCGACCCTCGGACCCGACCCCAGAGTACCGCCGCACGGCCCGTCCAGCGTCGCAGGGTGTGTTCTCGGATGGTTGGATGGTCCGCGCCACGGCCGGCCGGTCCGCGGCGCGGTACTCTGGGTCGGGGCGTCTGCGTCGGGGCGTCTGCGTCTGGGCGTCTGGGGCGTTGGGTCGGGGCGTCTGCGTCGGGGC
>Ga0335084_10006362_pt1 | contig 11743 bp, 12 predicted proteins | sample Lox_Sample_44_FD_206721 | JGI IMG/M metagenome (GOLD analysis project Ga0335084, IMG submission 206721) | Soil microbial communities from Loxahatchee National Wildlife Refuge, Florida, United States - Lox_Sample_4.4 | ecosystem: Environmental > Terrestrial > Soil > Wetlands | place: USA...
CGGCCGTCTGGGCGTAGTAGCTCGCGGCCCCGAGGGCCACGCCCTCGTGCAGGGCCACCACGTAGCGGAGCTGCGGGTAGTCGAGCAGGGCGTCGAGGATGGGACTCTCGGTGGTTCCGGGGTTGCCGAAGATGTACTCCACCCCGTGGGCGATCAGGCTCTCCATGAAGACCTGCTTGCCGCGCATGGCGGGCATCGCACCATCGGCGCGCCCCGCTGTCAAGAGCCCGTCCCGCGGTTGTGGCCTCACCGCGGGCCTGCTATCATGCCGCTGTTCGTCCGAGTCGCTGCGGCAGTCCAGGGACCCCGTCGTCTAGCCTGGCCCAGGACGCGACCCTTTCAAGGTCGAGATCGCGGGTTCGAATCCCGCCGGGGTCACCACCCTGATTCTTAAGGGTGTTTTCGCCGTCGAGTTCTAGTCCCGCGATGATGGGTCGAGAATCCTTGTTTTACTCCCCACTCCTATCAAACACGGATACGACTCTCTGAAGCTCGTCCTGCGTCAACCGAGTGTACAGGGTCGTGGTCTGAATGTCGGAATGCCGCAGATGCTCCTGTACAGCGCGCAGATTGCCGCGGGTTCTCCGCAACAGCTCTACGCCGCACGAATGCCGAAACGCATGCGGATGAAGCTGGGCGAGCCCTGCCTGCTTACCCAGAGCCTTGACCACCTTGAAGACCCGGTGGTCTCTCATGCGCTCCTGACGCCACCCTCCGCCTTTGATCTTGAATCGCACGACGAAGAGCGGCTCGGTGGGCGGCGCACCCGCACGCTCCGTAGCCAGGTACTGCATGTCCCGAGTTCGATCCCCCGGACGATCCGCTCGCAAGGGGTAAGCTCTTCATAGAGCCGACGGAGGGGTGATCTCATGGACTGGCAGGGGCCGAGACAGACTGCGACCCAGGCCGCTGACCGTGCGGATTCCTTGGTCTCGCCCGTGGGATTTCTCTGGGACAGCGACTGGGAGGCTGGGAATCGGACCGAACCTCCCATCGATGATGGGGAGGCGAAGCAGACCGTCGGAATCGCAGGGAATCGGATCTGGTGTCTTGGGGTGTTTCCCCCGAAGGTCATGGGGGTAGTTGCCTTCTGGCTTTTCAGGCCCTCCTCCACCCTAAGCCCGGTTGAATGATCTATCGATGACTGTTCTGATCCGTAGCCTTCGGGGCATCGACCTAGCCTCATGCTTCCCGATTAGAACGGATCGCGACGCATGATTCGGTCCGCGCAGAGTTCGAGTCAATTAGGTATAAGTTGGATCCGTAGAAACCCACAGGAAGCTGCGGGCGACACGGGTTCAAGTCCCCAACGGGACACGCGCGAACTTACATAATTCAAGTATGCGATTTCATTGCACGCTGATCATCCCCTGGGTCATGCCCGCTGACCGCCTGACGGTGCTTAGCGATGCGCCTCTCGCGAGGAACAGGCTTGGAGCATTCCGCAGGCTTGTCACCTTTCCCCGCGGTGGAGATAATCTTGCGAGCATGATCAGGTGGCTCGTGGCGATGGCGCTGCTAGCGGGGTGTGCGACGCAACAGGCGGCACAGTCGGACTGCAAAATGAAGTGGATGGGCCAGCCTCCCATCCAGGTGGATTCGTGCACGGGCCGAGGCGAGGATCTAACACCTGGCTGGCACTGGTACGACTACGTGTTCGGCGTCCCCCTGGGCATTGTGGGGTTCTATGACCCAGCCAGCGGCGGCAACTAGGGCCAGCGGTTTCGCCATCCGGGGTGTCTCGCGCCAGAGGTACCGCGCGAGGATGCCATAGACGGCCCGCCGGAGCACAAGCCTCTAGCTACTTTTCGGTGCAGAAATGAGCGCTGAGACCAAGCCGGGGCCTGAGCGAGGGTGCCGGTGGTCTGGGATGGGCGTCGGTGCGTCGCTGCATGACGATATGACTTCCGCGCCGGCGCACCTCGACGAACCCGTGCTCCTGAAGGATGCGACAGACTTCGCGTCCCGACAGGACGCGAAGTTTTCCCATGTTTCGCTTCGATCCTCGTTACAAATACATCGGTCGTACTCAGCGCTGTGCCTACGGCTCCGGAGGGGCGGCAGAGCGGCTGCTACACGGCTCTAACGCCCGATACCGGCGCCACGATCCGGCGGCTTGCCGCGCTCGCGCCCCGGACGCTGGCCGTGATGCACGGCTCCTCGTACTCCGGGGAGACGGCACCGCTGCTGGAGGCACTGGCCAGCTTCTACGACGATCGCCTGCGTGAGCGGGCTGCCTCGGGGCATAGCTAGGAGTCGTCGGAACGCAGGCCACGGAGCAGTATCCGCCCATGCGCGGCTCGCGCAGCTTCGCCGCCTGGTCCTCGGGGGCGACGCCCAGCGCGTGTTCCAGCGTGTCGCCGCAAGCGCGGCGCCTCACAGCGGCTGACACGCCGAAAGGAGGATGGCGTGGAGGCGCTTCAAGAGTTCGTCAACAACTTTACGTACCTCGGCATCTTCGCCGTGCTCCTCCTCGGGAGCCTGGGCGTCCCAATCCCGGAAGAGATGTCGGTCATCGCCGCCGCCGTGCTGAGTCACACAGGAGCTGTCCGGTGGTGGCTTGCCCTCCCGATCTGCTTCGTGGGGGTGCTCTCCGGCGATATGGTGCTCTACTGGACCGGCCGGCTTTGGAGCGAGCCGGTCCTCAACTGGCGGCTGGTCCGGCTCGTCATGCCGCCAGCGCGGGAGCAGTGGCTGAAGGCAGCGTATCGACGGCATGCCCTGAAAACCGTCGTCACGGCGAGGCATCTCGTGGGATTCCGTGCCGCCGCGTTTCTGACCGCCGGCGCCGCGCGCGTCCCGTTCTGGAAGTTCGTGGTGGCGGACGCGGGGGCCGCCCTGCTCGGCGTTCCGCTGCTCTTCGGACCAGCGTACTTCTTCACGGTTGAGATCAAGGCCACCCTGGTCCATGTGCACCGGGCCGAGCGCTGGCTCGGTCTCGCCAGCCTCCTGGCGCTTGCCGCGGTGCTCGTCGTCGCCCTGTGGCGATGGCATAGGCTCGTCGGCGAGAAGCTGGCCGAGAGACATTCACCGCCGCCCTGATGCTCGGAACGGACGGCCAGTCGCCAGGTCGCTGGGCACGCTCACCCAAGTTCGCAGCCCGACGTATGCTATCCTTCTGTTTAGTGATTCGTCGGCCCCCTCTGGCAGGTCTTACGTTTAGCACGAGCTGCAATCTTTGGTCGCGCATCGTCCTGTAAAGACTACAGTTTACGTGTTCCACGGTCGCTTCTCCCTCGGGATTTGACCGAAGCGTGGGAACCCAATAGTGCTGCTTGAGATCTGCCTTGCGGGTTTGGCCACTCGGCGGCCTGGTTCGACGGTGCTTTCTCGGGTCAGGAGCCGCGCGAGGGGACACAGGACTTCCAATCCTGGGTGCGGTCTTTCGGGCCTCAGCAGGAGTTTCGTCGCCGGGCAACAACTTAGCGGTGATCCCGGTCAGTGCGATTTCGGCCGTTGCGGGGGCCCGCAACCACCGAAATCGACTCGCCTCGCCTTCCAGGTTGACTTGCTCTAGGCGGTAGCGCGGGCCCGAAACCACCGAAATCGACTCGCCTCAGATTCGTGGTGGAGGTCGTCTGATCGGCCGCGACCCCGCCCGATCCTGTTCGAGAAGCCTCCCATCGTGGGAATTCGTTTGGAACCGAGGTGAGAATTTCGCGAGGAAGTGGGAATTGGACCGCACTTCCCGGGAGCCAGCCACTGACTCCCGACGCAGGCGCCTGGAGCCCCGGTAGGCAACGAGATCCCCTGAATGTTACCGCCCCGATCTCGCGCTGGACGCTCCGATCTGGTATGGTCCGCGGGGGACACCCGGGGGAGCCGCTATGCGCCACCTTGTCACTCTTCTCGTCCCGCTCATCGTGGCCGGAGCCCTCGGCCTGTCGGCAGCCCAGGCGCAGGAAACCGGGGCCGACGGCGCCCGGCTCTACATCAGCAAGGGCTGCCTGGGCTGTCACGGGGCCAGCGGTCGTGGTGGCGTGGGCCCCGTCCTCGCCGACACGAAGGTCAGCCCCGAGCTATTCGTCCAGCAACTGCGCAAGCCCCGCGGGATCATGCCCCGCTTCCCGGCCGAGGTGGTCAGTGACGCGGAGGCTCTGGCCATCCGGCAATACATCACGGCGGTGCCGGCCCCGGCGCCGAGGCTTCGCGCGGACGTCCCGCACGGCGTCCTCGACCAGCAAACGTGTGCTGCATGCCACCGGAAGCTCCACCCCACCATCGTGGCGCAGTTCGAAGCCAGCGCCATGGGCCGACCGGGCATGCAGAATCCCCGGGTCAAGTTTCCGACGCGTCAGATCACCTGTGCGGCCTGCCACGGGACCAACCACGACGACATCATGGCCAGCAAGGGCCGGGTGCCCGAGACCACCTGCGGAGCCTGCCACCAGGAGATCTACAAGGAGGCCGTGCTCGATGCCGGACACTCCTACGGGCCCGGGCCCGGTGGCCTCGGTATTAACTGGGAGCGCAACATCGGCGTCCCCCATTACAAGCAGATGCCGCGCAAGGTGATGGAGATGGGCTGCGACGCCTGTCACGCCCAGGCCGGCGCCACCGACGACCGGTACTGGAGCGAGGACCAGAAGCAATACATCGACACCTCGAGCCTCCCCTATCGGAACGGCTGCATCGCCTGCCATACCCGGCACTCCTTTCACCTCGAGGAGGCCCGAAAGCCCGAAGCCTGCTACACGTGCCACATGGGTCCGGACCATCCCAACTACGAGTCCTACATGAGCTCGAAGCACGGCTCGATCTACGTGGCCCGGGGGAAGAATTGGGACTGGAGTCAGTCGCTCGCCCAGGCCCGATGGGATACCCCGACGTGCGCGTACTGCCATATGCTGTACGTCGCGCCCGATGGCACGCGAAGCGTGAGCCACAACATGACCCGCAAGATTATCTGGGGCATGGGAGCCCAGCCGGCCACCGGCGAGCTCAAGGACATCACCGTCACGTCGGAAAACGAGGCCAAGCGGAACGAAATGGTGAAGGTGTGCCTCACGTGTCATTCCGAGGACAAGGCCCGTGGGTACTTGAAGTCGGCCGACGCCCACAAGCTGGCCGGTGATGCGCTGGTCGTGGAGGCGCGCGGGATCCTGGCCAGGCTCTACAAAGAGGGCCTCATCCGCCCGAGCCACGGCCAGGTCTCGGCGGGGCTCTTGCCGGGCCCGCGGTTCACGGCCATCGAGCTCCCGGGTGACGTGGCACAGCACTCGCCGACCAGCCTCTACTACGACGTCAGCCCGATCGAGCGCGAGTATTTCGACATGTTCTTCTTCTCCGCCCTCAAAAGCTACAAGGGCGCCTTCCACATGAGCCCCGACTACGCGTGGTGGTACGGTTACGCGGACGTCCTCGGCCATCTGGCCACCATTCGCGACGATGCCGAGCGCCTGCGCGAGGCCGAGGCGGTGCGGAAGAAGACGCTTTTCATGATCTGGACCGGACCGCTGATGGTCCTCGCCGTGCTCCTCGCCGTCTACGGCGGACGAGCCTGGTGGAGGCGCCGCGCCAGGCCGTAGTCAGATCTCGACCAGCTTCGAGACCGGACTACCGCCGCATCGATCCGCACCACCGCGTGTTGGTTGCGCGGGCCCGCAACCACTTGCAGGCGAACAGACCGCTGGGCTTCTGCTTCGAGATCCTGGTCTAAGATCTCTGTTGGGAACGCCGACGCACCGCCGCCAGCGGTCCGGCCGCCGCCGTCCCCACCCTGTTCGGTGTATTACTCTCTCGGCATTGTCCCAGTCGGCGCCTTGACCCCACCTGGGGGCTGCTCCACCAGGTCATCGCCGAGCACCTGGAGGCCTTCCTGCGCGCGGTGGCGGAAGCCGGCGACGGCGCGGCCCTGCCGCAGTCACGTCATCGCACACGGGGAGACCGGCTTCTTCGCGCACGACGATCGGGAGTGGCACGGGTACCTCCACGCCCTCGTGTCGGATCCGGCGCTCCGCGAACGGGTCGGCCGGGCCGCGCGGCGGCACGTCGAGGCATGGTACGCCCTGCCGCGTGTCGTGCAGGACTACGTGCGGCTGTTCGACAGGCTTGGCGCGACCGCCCGCTCGTGCTAGCATCGCTCTCCGATCCGGCTGGTGAAAGGAGCGCCTCATGCCCGACCGCCCGGTTCGACCCTCCTGGCGCCTGACGAGCGCGCTCGCCGCCCTCCTGGCGCTGCCGTCGGCCTGCTCCGCCGCGCAGCCCACGCCAAAGCCACTTGCCCCGCAGATCGCGGCGCCGGTGTGGAACGTCGGAGACGAGTGGGAGTATCGCTACGAGCAGCCCGGCGCCGCCGGCACGTTCGTGCGGTCGATCACTCGGGCCGAGACCGTCGACGGGGTCAAGCACATGGTCATGCGGCAGGCCTCGCGCGAAGCCTTCTTCCGGGTCGACGACGGCGCGTTGACGATGGAGACCGTCTCCGGCAGCGTCGTCAATCGCTATCGACCGGCCAACGTCCTCGTGTCCTTTCCGCTGTCCGTAGGGAAGCGCTGGGAGAGGGTCTATACCGAGGAGAGGCCGGTCGAGCGGCAGACCATGGAGGTCGCCCAGAGCTGCGTCGCGGAGGCCGAGGAGTCGGTGACGGTGCCGGCGGGCACGTTCAGCACGATCCGGGTGGTCTGCCGGAACACCCGCACGGCGATCGAGGCCTACCGGCTCTGGTACTCGCCCGAGGTCCGGAACTCGGTGCGCCAGGTCGCGCCGTCCGGGCAGGGCGTCTACACCCTAGAACTGACCACCACTCGCTCAGCCCCGGCCACCGCGGCGGCCGGGGCTCCGCCGGCGCCGACTCCGCCACCGCCTCCCGCCGAGGCCACCCCGAGCATCCTGGGCTCACCGGGGGTCCCCGTCTGGAACGTCGGCGACGAGTGGCAGTACGCGTACAAGAGCCCCACGGGAGCCGGGACGTTCGTCTGGTCAGTGGATCGGATGGAGACGCTCGATGGGGTCGAGCACTACGTCGTGAAGGGTGGGACACGGGAGATCCTCTATCGGGTGTCCGATCTGGCCCACAGCCTGGAGCGAGTGCGGAGCTCGGTTGTGACCAGGGACACGCCCTCGCGCACCTCCTACGTCTGGCCGCTTACGGTGGGCAGGAGCTGGGAGCAGCAGTACCGCCGCGAGCGGCCGGTGGAGCGGCAGACGAGGGAGGAGGGGGCGCGCTGGTCGGTTGAAGCCGAGGAGACGGTGACGGTCCCGGCGGGTACCTTCCGCGCGCTGAAGATCACGCTGTTCAGCAGGGCCACCGGAGCCCGGCTCGCCGAGGTTTGGTATTCGCCCGAGGTGAAGCAGATGGTGAAGAGCCGCGAGGTCGTGACCAACGGGGTTCAGGAGCGCGAGCTGATCTCTTTCACGCTGCGCTGAAGGCGAGCGCGTGCTCGACATCGGCTGCGGCAGCGGCGTCGTCACGCGCGACATTGCCCGTCGCGTCGGCACGAGCGGGCGCGTCGTCGGCATCGACCAGAGCCCGCAGTTTCTCGTCGCGGCGCGCGAGATCGCGCAGGCGGCCGGGCTCGGAGACCACGTGGAGTTCCGCGAGGGCAGCGCTCTCCACCTGCCCTTCCAGGACGGCGCCTTCGATGCCGCGATAGCCGTCATGGTCCTCTCGCACACGCCCGGCGGTGAACACGCCATCCCCGAAATGGTGCGCGTGGTGCGCCCCGGCGGTCTCGTAGGAGTCTTCGACTTCGACTCGGATATGACGGCCGTCACACATCCGGACCGGGCGCTCACACGCCGCATCGTCGCCGCGGCCTCGGACGGAACCGCCGTGGACGGCTGGCTCGCGCGGCGGCTGCCGCTGCTCTTCGCGGGCGCCGGGCTCAAGGACGTGCGGGTGCGTGGCTTCTTCCCGCTCGAAACCGACCCGCGAGGCTTCTACGCCACCATGATGGAGCGGGCCGCCGAGGTGGCCGTCGCCTCCGGCGCCGTCACGGAAGTCGAGGCCCGCGGATGGCTGGACACGCTCCACGCCCTACAGGCGCGCGGTCCGGTCATCGCCGGCAGACTCCATATCTTCACCTGGGGGCGCAGGCCCGCTTGACAGCCTTGCCTCCTCGCAGGATGAGCTCTTGCTGTCTTGGTTGAGGCGTTTCTCGTGCCTGCCGCGAGGTCGTCTGCCGTCCGTTCCATGCGAGCGAGACGCTGCCAGAGGGGCTGGCGTGCGACTTCCTCTCACTTCTCGTTTGGAGGTGCCACGCCTCCCTTGGGGCCCCGGATCTGCGACCCGGTGAGCGCTTTCATGAACTCGACCATGTTCGGAACGTCGTCGGCCTTGCCTACACCGGCGCCGAACAGCATCGTGCCCTTCCGGACATCCGGATCCAGCTCCCCCGCGACAGTCGTGACCGTGCCCTGGCTCAGATCCTCGTAATGCACGACAGCCGCTTCGAGCGTCCCGAACTTGCCGTTGTGCATGTAAGGCGCCGATAGCGCCACGTTTCGCAGCGTGGGCGTCCGGAACGCCGCCACGTCCGCGCATGAGGCGTGCAGCGCGGGGACCTCGGCCCGACCTGGATCGACGGCCGGCACGACTCCCTTGCAGATGGCGGGATTTTGCGGGAACTGCGCCGGCTTCTCGAACCCGGTATTGGGCACGCCGATATTGTGGAAGTCGGAGTCGGTGAAGAGGGGCGCGTTGTGGCACTGCGAGCACTTGCCCCGGCCGAAGAACACCACCATGCCCTTCTTCTGGGCCATGGTCAGGGCCTTGTCGTTTCCCTTCACCCAGCGGTCGAAGGGGGAATCGAACGAGTTCACGGTCCGCTCGTACGCGGCAATGGCCTTGGCCACGTTCGTGGTGGTGATCTCCCCTTCGAAGGCCTTGCGGAAGGCGGTCTCGTAGAACTTCTTCGCTTCGGGGAAGGTCTTTCCGGTGGCAGGATGTACGCCGGTCTGCAGGTAGGAAATGACGGCGTCCCACGTATTGGCCATCTCGACAGGATCCACGACCGGGTTGAGGGCCTGCTGCTCCAGCGACTGCACCCGACCGTCCCAGAAGAGGTGGCTCAGGTACCCGGTCTGGTAGACCGTGGAGGAGTTTCGCCGGCCCTCGCTGCCCTTGCAGCCGGGCGACACCTCCTTGCCGTCGCTGAACCCCTTGTCCGGAAGGTGGCAGGTCGCGCAGGCAACCTCGGCGCAGCTCGACAGGTTCGGGTCGAAGAACAAAGCCTCGCCCAACCTCACTTTCTCCTTCGTCTGGGGATTATTCGACGGGACCGGCACCGGTGGGAGCTTCGCCCCGACGTCCTTCCGAATCTGGGCGCGCAACTTGAGCACCTGCGCCTCCAGGCTCTCTTCACTCGCCGGGAGCGCGGATCCGGAAAGGAGAAGGCTCATAGCCAATGCTGATACCAACGCGGATTTCCGCATGTTCATTCCCTCCGCGGTCGGCACGCTCGGTGCCGGCCGGCACCGCAGACAACGAACCAGGCTAGTCGACGGGCTTCGACTTGAACTGGGCCTCCCGGTAGAGGGCATCGGCGCGGCGCAGCCGCTCGGAGAGAAGCCGCATCAGAGCGTAGACACGATAAACGCCCTGGTTGACGTAAGACCCGTTCTCGGCCCCGCCGCGCCACGCCCCTCGTCGCAACCACTTCCCACCTACAGCGCGGACAACCGCGGTGTCAAGGCCGATGTTCTGTCGGCAGCCGGCAGAGTGACCGGGTCCGAAGCGGACCCGGGACGCGAGCGAACAGACTTCCGCGACCCGGGGGCGGAGCGCCGACGCTCACGCGCTCGCCACGGCCCCGCTCGCGGCGCGTGCCGCCAGACGCGGTGGCGCCCGGCCCACGAGTCCCGCTGAACCGGCGAGCCCGCCCAGGCTGATGCGCACCGCGTCCGGGTCCTCGACCGTGGCGATCAGTCGCAGGCGGCCACCACAACGCGGGCAGGCCAGCACGTCAATATCAAACGCGCGCCACATCAGATCGGCCCATGCCCAGTGGCGCACGCCCGGAGCCTTCGCTGGCGTGGCGTCGGCGTCGGGTCCCCCAGTCGCGACTGTGGCAGCGGCTTCTGGGGGCGGCCAGCGTCTGAGTCTGGCACATTACGTCACGGAGATGGGGCCCATGGACGGAGCGACCGCTGCCGGAGGTCGTTCGTGTTGCAATCCTCCAGACGCCGTCCACAATCATTTGTTTTTGCCCTCGTGAAGCAGCCCCCGTAACAGACTGATCCACAATGGGTCCCGGGGCCCTCAGCCACCGGAGATTATTGACCAAGCAGTTCAGTAAAGGCGTTGTCGTCTCCAGTGTCGGCTGTCGGGCCCCTTCGGCCGACGATCCCTGACACTCTAGAGCGCGCGTGCAAACAGACGGGTACTGTTTGCTGACCCGAAGGGCTCGATAGAGCTGCTGGCCGACTGGGATCCGAGGAGGCCAGGAGGCTCCTCGATCCCGGTCCTCGAGAGGGGAATCTCCGTTGATGTCGCGGCTCACGTGCGACGAGCACCAGCACGCTTGCGGCGGGAACGAGACGACCTTGCTTCCGGCCGGAGGTCTAGTCGCACCGCCTCGTACTTCGATCGAAGGATCGCGATGAAGTTTTCGCCAGCAGCGACGCGCTCCAGATCCTCCAAGGACACGACAACGATTGCCCTTCCGTCTCTTTGAAACAGCTTAAGCTGTTCGCGTTCGGCGTCGCGATTCCTTCCCTTTCCGCTAACACCTTCCTTCGAAAAGAGCACCCCAAAACGCGCCTTTACGGAATCAAGGACACTGCAGAACTTGGCGAATGCGGTAACGTCCACGGACCGAGCCCAATCCTTGCACTCACATACGAAGTAGCGGCCTAACTCGGATCGGAAATCCAGGTCCACTCCCTCTAGAGCGCAGACAACATCGTAGTCGGTCGAGTGGCTTTGCTTTCTGCGATACGTCCGGCAGCCTGGTATCGCACCTAGTAGGTACTCGGCGAGTATCTCGAGTTCTCGACCTGTGCCCTGTCCAAAACGCTGTAGGAGCCATTGCACATAGTACATATTGACGCGATAGATGCCCGCTTCGTCTGCTGACGGATACCCGGTTATCCACCTCTGATCTACGTGCTGCACTACCCACTCAGGGAATCTGCTTGCTTCGGGATTCTCTTGCGATAGCCTCCACATCGTGTCTGCGTACCGGACAAGCTCACTATGTGCCATCCCGTGATGCCAGACCATCCGGAAATACACGCCGGTCGTCTCGGCTGGTATCGTGCCGCGATGGGAGGAGCGCGTCCTCGCAAGTCGTCAGCATGAGGTAGCGCCTGGCGAGGAGCGGATGACCGAGGCTGGTGTGGCACTCACTGATCCGGACTAGCGCACCCCCCTTGTGGATTCGCTCTTTCATGGCTGCTCGGTAAGCGAGGTACTGCTCGTACCATTGCAGGTAGACAGCGAGGGCTTCATGCAGGCGACCCTGCAACTGATAAAAGAGGCCGCAGGAGTGCCACACATCCTGCACGACGTCGACCCGCATGTCCGCGATCGGAAATGCTCGCGGCAATGCGTGTAGAAGGCCGGCGTAGCCATCACGCGTAGCAGATCAGGCTCCTTGCGCTGGTTTCGGTTCTTGACGTCCGCTTTCGGCCAAAAGCGGACATTCAGGATGTGACCTATGGTCAACCGGTCTGGACGCGACCTCGCGATCTAGGCGGTCGCTGATCTGTGATTGCCGCGGCCAGGATGCGCACCGCTGGCGCGATGCGGTCCTCCGGCGTGCCGGCGAAGCCCAGCACGAAGCCGCGCTCGCGCGGGCGG
>Ga0335084_10006363_pt1 | contig 11743 bp, 6 predicted proteins | sample Lox_Sample_44_FD_206721 | JGI IMG/M metagenome (GOLD analysis project Ga0335084, IMG submission 206721) | Soil microbial communities from Loxahatchee National Wildlife Refuge, Florida, United States - Lox_Sample_4.4 | ecosystem: Environmental > Terrestrial > Soil > Wetlands | place: USA: Florida...
TTGCCCTGGCGGACAGGTGCAACTGCGCTACGCCGCGAACAACAACACCAACCAGCGCGATGTGCTCGTCAAGGCCGAAGCGTGGTTCACTGCGGGCACGACGTTGAACGTCTCAGATGGCAGCGCACTGCGTTCGTCCGACGTCCTGCAGTTCACGCTGCCAGCGGCGAGCAGCACGCTGCGCAGCGATGCGTTCAAGCTGCCGACGAACGCCAAGTCGGGCGATACGTTCCATGTGTTCGTGCGCGCGGTGCCGTATGACGCCGTAACAGGGGATCGGCTGTGGGAAAGCGAATGGTTACCGGGACGGTTACGGTGGATACGGCGAGTTGCCGGTGAATCAGGCTGGCAGGCGGCCTCAGGACGCGTGGCATGTGGATGAATAGAATCGACCGCGTCGCTCCGACAAATCGTAGTGACGGTGATTGCGCGCGCCTCGCCAGGGCAGGCACAGGCAAGTTCCTCGAATGGAGCGACTGCAAACGCCTGAGGCTGTGTGAAAACGCACGGGAACCGAGCGCTCAGAAAAACTCGACCCATCAGATCGGTCCAGGATCGACGATCGGCCGACGACCCGGACGCTCGATTCGGAATTCGTCGGGCCGGTTCAGGTCGTGAGCTCGCTGCGAATGTGTCTGGGTAGGCTGTGGAGGCAACCGTCGAAATACAGGTGCAAGCTCGTGGCCGGTCCTGTCGCAGCACTGCCACCTCGCCGAGTTCCAGTTCCGTTTCAACCGTCGATTCGACATGAAGGCCTTCCTGCATCGACTGCTGCTCAGCTTGGTTGCAGCCCCTGCCTCGAGCGAGCGGTGGCCGCGCGCGGCTAAGGTTCATCGCTAGTCAGGCGTGGCTCATGGACTCCCAGACTCTTCCATCCGGTCCGCTCGCGCGCAGGTTCGGCGCAGTCGCTGCGGCCACCAGGGTTCCGTTTCGCGTGCTACTCGCAGACGGCACCGTCATCGGCAATCGGGGCGCGAGTCCAGCGTTCATGCTGACCTTCCGGACTCGGGGCGCCGAGCTCCGCACGCTCGCGTTCGGCTACGTCGGCCTGCTGGAGTCGTACATCGCCGGCAGCGTCGACATCGACGGCGACATCGCGCTCGCCGTACGCGCCGGAATCGAGAGCGGTTACGACCGGGTACCGAACTTTTTGGCGAGGCTGCGCAACTACTGGCACGAGTGGAGGTTCTCGAACCGCTCGATCGCGCAGGCGAAGGCAAATGGGCGTTACCACTATGGCCTGGGCAAGGCGTTCTACCGCCATTGGCTCGATACGGTCGGCATGATGTATACGTGCGCCTACTGGGCGGAGGGCACGACCACGCTCGAGCAGGCGCAGAAGAACAAGATGGAGCACGTTTGCCGTAAGGTGCAGCTGAAGGCGGGCGAGACCTTCGTCGATGTGGGCTGCGGCTGGGGTGGCCTGCTGTTCCACGCCTGGGAGAACTACGGCGCGCTCGGCACCGGCATCAACACCACGACGGAGCAGGTCAAGGAGCTGCGCGCCGAGCTCGCGCGGCGTGGCCTCACGGAGAAGATCGGCCTCGTCGAGTGCGACTTCCGGGAGATACCGGGCCAGTACGACAAGCTGCTGTCGATCGGCACGCTGGAACACGCCGGCCGCGACCAGCTACCCGAGGTGATTCGGGCGCACGCCGCCGCGCTCAGGCCCGGGGGCCTCGGCGTGATTCACTTCATTGGCCACGTCGGCACCCGCGACACAGAGCTCTTCATCCGCCGGTACATCTTTCCCGGTGGGTGGATCCCGAGCCTGGCGCAGGCCATCGACTGGATGGAGCGCTACGGCCTCGAGGTGCTCGACATCGAGAATCTGCGCCGGCACTATGCGCTGACGCTCGACGCCTGGGGCGAGCGCTTCGATCGGAACTGGGATGCGATCAGCGCCCTCGACCCGCACCGCTTCGACGAGGCCTTTCGGCGCAAGTGGCGTGTTTACCTGTGGTCCTGTGCGGAGGTGTTCCGCTCGACCCTGGACCTCAATCTGTTCCAGGTCACCGTCAGCAAGGGACGTGTCGGGACCGGCTATCCGATGAGCCGGGCATTCCTCCATCACCCACCGGCTAGACCAAAGGGCGATGGCGTCGGCCAATGACAAGAACCAGACCGCATGCGTGATACCGGTGCCGGGTGGTGGTGACGCGCCTAGGCAGGTTGAGGATATCAAGCCTGGCACTTCGACGCGGGCCGATGTCTTGTTGCGTCTTGGCGATCCGACGGTTCGAGGAAAGGAGGACAGCTACTTCGTCTACTCGTGGCTAAGGTCGCATGGGGGAGCACTTCTGGCCTTTCCGTACCCGTTTGCTCTTGTTGCGGGGACCAGTTGCCATTGCCTGGCGTTCAGGTTTGCAGCGGACGGAGCTGTGTCGGAAGTCAAGGAGTTTGACGGCGAACCCCTGGTAGAGGGCGTGCTCCTCAACGCAGACATTCCCGGTCGTGATGTGTGTTCCCGCGACCGTGCGCTGGCGCAACGGATAGAGGCTTGGCTGGCTGAGCCACCGCCGGCCCGCCAGTAGCCTTGGAATCACGCTAGTTCCTCTCCGCGTCTACGAGCACTGTCCCGTATATCCACAAGCCGTACAAAACTCGCACCCGTCCCGCTTGATCATCGCCGCCGCGTGGCAGCTCGGGCACACCTTGCCCTTGACCGGCGCAGTTTCGTTTTCGATCACCTTCACCGCATCGGGCAGCGCGAGGATGCCGGCGCTTTGAATCGCGCGGCCCTCGTCGTCGAGGATGCCGAGCACCTTGTATCGATGCAGCAGCAGCGTCGCGATGTAGGCGACCGTGCTCGGATACAGCGATGATTTTTCCTCGCCGGGCACAGGCGCCCAGAATTCGCCGTTCTGTTCGCCGAAGTTGAGGAGTTTCTTCAGCTTCATCCCGATCCAGTTGGCGTCAACCACGCGCATGTCGAGCGAGATCAGTTTGCACAGGCCGTCGAGCGCCTTCGGATATTCACCCGCGAGCCAGATCGAGTACGGCCGGCGGCTGCCATCGGGCAGATGCAGTTCCTTCACGCCGAGCACGAAGTCGTCGCCGGTGTTGGCGTTCGTCACGTCGACCGTCCAGCTCATCGTTCCGAGCGGACCGGCCTTCGGTTCCTTGCGCGAAAACAGCGCGTTCATCACCGGCGTCGGCAGCGGCACGAGTTGCTGCGACGGATCCTGGAACACGCCGAGCTGTTCGCAACGCCAGCTCACGATGTTCGCGAACGCCGAGACCACGCCGCTTTGCCAGCGCGGCTCGAGCTCGCCCGGCATCTTCAACGCGAATCCCTGTTCGTCGCGTGCCTTGGCGAGCGCCTCGAGCTTCAGCTTGAGCCACGCGCGATCCTCGCTGCGCATGTCCATCGACAGCGTCTTCGCGATCGCGCCGAGCCCGCGCGGCTGTTCCGCGCCGTTGACCCATACCTCGAAAGGCAGCGGCGGCTCGCCCACCTGGCCGATGAAGATGGCGAAGCTCTCGCGGCGCTCCGGAATCTCGACCATGAACGTCCAGGCGAGATTGCCTTCGTCGAGCGCGGGCCGGCCCGGCCACTTGAGGCTGGCGAGTGCCGGCTGCGGTGCCGAAGCCAAACGGACGCGGCGATCCGGATCGTCTTTCAGATCCTGTGGCGCTTGCGACGCCTTGACGTCGTCCTTCTTGACTTCGAGCACCGAGCCGATCACGTTGTTCGGCCGATAGGTCGTGATCCCCTTCAGTCCCGCCTTCCACGCCTCGAGATACAGCGCACGGAAGTCCTCGAATGGATAGTCCTCGGGCACGTTGACGGTCTTGCTGACCGCGGCATCGATGTACGGCTGCACGGACGCGATCATCTGCATGTGGTCGCGCGCGCTCATCTCGAGCGCGTGCACGAACGGTGCCGGCAGATGATTCACGTCGCCGCCGAGCAGACGATAGAGGCGGTAGGCGTAGTCCTCGACGGCGTACTCCTGGCGCGTGCCGTCGGGCATCCGCTTCTTGCGGATGTACGTCCATGAGAAGGTCGGCTCGATGCCGCCGGAAGCGTTGGCCGCGAACGCGAGCGAAATCGTTCCCGTCGGTGCGATCGACAGCAGGTGCGAGTTGCGCACGCCGCTCTTGCTGATGCGCGTCTTCAGTTCCTGCGGCAGGCGTGATGCGCAGTGCGGCTCGGCGAGGTACTTGTCGGCATCGAAGAGCGGGAACACGCCTTTTTCCCCGGCGAGTTCGCACGAGGCCTCGTAGGCCGCATCGCGCATGCGGCGGGCGATGTCGCCGGCCATGGTGCGCGCGGCATCGCTGTCGTAGCGCAGGTTGAGCATGATCAGCGTGTTGCCGAGTCCCGTGAAACCGAGTCCGACGCGGCGCTTCGCCTTCGCCTCCGCGTGCTGTTCCTTGAGCGGCCACAGCGTCGCGTCGAGCACGTTGTCGAGCGCACGAATCGCGACCTTGCAGACCTCGTGGAAGTGTGCGAAGTCGAACGTGGGTTGCGCGCCGAACGGATCGACCACGAAACGCGTCAGATTGATCGAGCCGAGGCAGCAGCAGCCGTACGGCGGTAGGGGCTGCTCGCCGCATTGCCCGGTCACGAGCCCGTTGAAGATGACCGCATTGCCATCCGGCTGCGTGGTGTCGAACACCGGTTCGCGGCCGACGTAGTCGATGCGTTCGATGCGTGTCGTGAACCGCTGCGTCTTGCGCAGCACCTTGCCATCGGCCCACGCGCGATATCGCGAAGTCTTGGCCTCGCCCAGGAACCCGATCTCGTGCATGAACCGCTCGCGCGACTCGCCGTCGATGATGAGTTCGTGGTCGGCCTGGCAGTCATAGAGCTTGCGCCCGCCCCTGCCATCGGGGAGCAGCCTTTGTCCGGCCTCTCTCCTCTGGTGGATGCGCGCGAAGATGCCGAAATTCGCGAGCAGTACCTGCACATCGTTGAGCAGGGCGGGATAGCTCGACGCCAGCCGGATCGAGCAGCTATCGCCGCTCCCCGAGACATTGACGGTGCCGTCGGTCTGAAAGAGCCCTTGCAGGTACGCGCGCACGCACGCCTCGGACCCGCGCCAGATCACTTCCGGCACGGCGTGCTTGGTGCGCGCGCTGAACCCATGGTGCTCGAGGACGCGCGCGAGCAGGACCGAGCGGATGAAAGCGTGTTGCCGATCCGGCATCGCGACCGGAGCGACCCGATACGTGCGCGCATTAACCGCGGTCTGCGCGACGAACGCATTCACGTACCCGGCGATACGGGGGGCGAGTTCGCGATCCTCACCCCAGAAGTTCAGCACGGCGGCTTGCAGGCCAAGGCCGCGATTCGTGAAGTGACCGTCGCCGGTGATCATCCCGATCAGCAATCCCAGTTCCGCGCTGCCCTCTGCACCGAACTGTCCCTTGCCCGATTGCACCAGCAGTTCGTCTCCGACCTGCAGGTCGCGCAGCTTGACCTTGCCGCGCGGGGTGTAGAAGTCGTGCCACGCGGTGGCCTTGATCTCGTAGCCATCGGCACTCACGACACGGTAGACATCTGCTTCGACGCTTGTCATGAATGCCGGCTTGGCTGCGCGACTCTCCGTGCCGCGATCCGCAGCGTCCTGCGATGACGGCAACGAGCGCCGGTCCACCGTTACTTCGAGTGGCCGCGCGAGTGCTGCGAGCTCACCGATCGGCACCATGCCGTATTGGGTGTGCAGACGTGTGTCCGCAGTCACGCACGGGTTGGTCGCCGCGATCGTCTCCGCGTACGACAGATTGTTGTCGCCGTTCACGCGATCGATGAACACCACGCCGGGCTCGGCATGGTCGTACGTCGAGTGCATGATCTGGTCGAACAGCTCGCGCGCGCGCACCTTGCGGTACACCCACGATCCGTCCTGGCGCTGGTAGCTGCTGTCCTTGTCGAACGGCTCGGCAGCGTGCCAGAGCTCGACTTCGCCATCGCCCTCGACCGCGCGCATGAACGCGTCGGTGACCGCCACGCTCATGTTGAAGTTCGACAGCGATCCGTCCTGCTTGGCGTGGATGAAGTCCTCGATGTCGGGATGATCACAGCGCATCATCCCCATCTGAGCGCCGCGCCGCGCGCCTGCGGACTCGAGCGTTTCGCAGCTCTTGTCGAAGACCCGCATGTAGGAGAGCGGGCCGCTTGCGCGCGAGTGCGTGCCGTGGACCATCGCGCCGCGCGGACGGATGGCCGAGAAGTCGTAGCCGACGCCGCCGCCGCGCCGCATCGTCTCGGCGGCCTGCTGGAGCGCGCCGTAGATCGAAGGCACGCCGCCGCGCGTTTCGGTGATCGCATCGCCGACCGGTTGCACGAAGCAGTTGATGAGCGTGGCCGCGATGCCCGTGCCGGCGGCTGAGTTCACGCGGCCGCCGGGAATGAATCCGGCGGTCATCGCGTCGTAGAAGCGCTTTTCCCACTCGGCGCGCAACTCCGGTTTTTCGACGGCGGCGAGGCCGCGCGCGACCCGGCGGCGCACATCGTCGACGGTCTTTTCGTCCCCCTTCGCATACTTCTCCAGCAGCACGTCGCTCGAGATGGGTTGCTCGTCGAGCAAGAGCTGAGCCTGGTCGAGTTTCATGCGCCGGTTCTCTTTCTGGTCGCGCTGCCCGCGAGCTGCCAGCCGCTTCGGACTGTCATACGGGCCCAAAGGGCGAGGGATCTCGGAGCATCGCGGGACCGGGATTCCTCGCCTGGCGGCTCGGAATGACAAGCTGAAGGCTCGGAAAGTCGCGCGACGCACGGTGTTCGAGGTTCGAAGATGCAGCGTACACCTTTCGGCGCGTCTTCAATAGCTGGGGTATCGAGCCCGCATGACCACATCATGTTGTAGGTGATTGCGATGTGCCGCAGGAAGCGAGGTGCTCCCTATACTTCCCGCCCTCCGGTCAGGGTCGCCGACAACACTCAACAAGGCTGCCGCGCCATGAACCTCCAGCAATTCCGTTTCCTGCGCGAAGCCGCGCGCCACAAATTCAACATCACCGCGGCGGCGCGTGCCTTGCACACGTCGCAGCCGGGCGTCTCGAAGGCGATCATCGAACTCGAGGGCGAACTCGGCGTTTCGATCCTGGCGCGCCAGGGCAAGCGCATCCTCGGGCTCACGTCGCCAGGCCAGCAGGTGCTGCTGGCGGCCGAGCGCATCATGCAGGAGGTCGACAACCTCAAGAAGCTCTCGCGCGACTACGCCGGCGCGCCGTCGGGCACGCTGCGCGTCGCGACCACGCACACTCAGGCACGCTACGTGCTCCCGCCCGTCGTCCGGCAGTTCGCCGACAAGTTCCCTCAGGTGCGCCTGAAGCTGCTCGAGGCGAATCCTCCGCAGATCGCGGCGATGCTCGCCAACGGGCAGGCCGACATCGGCTTGGCGACTGAGACGTTGGCCGATGCTCCGGGGCTGCGCTCGATCCCGGTCTACGACTGGCAGCACGTTGCGATCGTTCCGCCGAGCCATCCGCTCGCGAAACTGCAGACCACGCCGGGCAAGCTCACACTGAAGGATCTCGCGCGCAATCCGATCGTCACGTACGAGACGACGTTCGCCGGCCGCAGCAAGATCGATGCTGCGTTCGCCGAGGCCGAGATCGAACCGTCGATCGTGCTCGAAGCGATCGATGCCGACGTGATCAAGACGTACGTGCATCTCGGCATGGGCGTCGGCATCATCGCGGGCGTCGCGGCGGATCTCGCGCGCGACAACCTCGCGGTCCTGCCGTGCGGCCATCTGTTCGGCAAGAACACGACCCGGCTCGCCGTGAAGCACGGTGCTTATCTGCGCGGCTTCGTGTATTCGTTCATCGAGCTGATCGCGCCAGGGTGGGACAAGCGGCGGCTCGAAGAAGCGTTTGGCTAGCGATTGCTTTCCCTCCCCCTGCGGTGGAGGGAGTTGTGTTAGCACTAGCATTCAAGGTTTCCGCGCTTCCGCCTCCGCTGCACCATGCCCGAGGACCCTGCCGTAATCCCGGTCTTGCCCGTCACCAAGGTGGCGGGTGTGACCACTGGCGGCGCCTACGAGCTGCCGGTCTACCCGTTCGTCGAACCTGCCGAACTGCGCGGCAAGATCGGCCGCCATGCTGTCGTCGTCATAGGTGCGGGGCTTGCGGGTCTTACCGCCGCCTGCGATCTCGCGCTGCACGGCGTGCCGGCCGTTGTGCTCGACGACGACGACACGGTCGGCGTGCGCGGCGCATCGAGCCGCGGCATCTGCTATGCGCAAAAGAGCCTGGAGATCTTCAGGCGCCTTGGCATCTACGAACGCATCGCCGCGCGCGGCGTCTCCTGGTCGGTGGGGCGCACACTCGCAGGAAGCGACGAAGTCTTCTCGTTCGATCTGAAGAGCCAGCCCACATTCGGCGCATCCGAGCAGCCGCCGTTCATCAACCTGCAGCAGTTCTATATCGAATGGTTCCTCGTGGACCGCGCCTACGAGCTCGGCACGGTGGACCTGCGCTGGAAGAACAAGGTCATCGCCTGCGAAGCGCGCCGCGATGCGGTCGTGCTGCGGGTCGAGACGCCCGCCGGGCACTACGAGATGGAAACGCAGTGGGTGATCGATTGCTCGGGAAGTCGCAGTCCCCTGCGCGTGCTTCTCGATGTGCCGGTGCAGACCGAGCACGTCGTGGATCGCTGGTGCATCTCGGACGTGCGCTTTCGCACGCGCCCGCCCGCCGAGCGCTGGACATGGATCCATGCACCGTTCAACGACGATCGCGCCGTGTGGCAGCACCTCATGGGCGACGACGTCTGGCGCCTCGACTATCAGATGGCGCCCGATGCGGACCCCGAGCAGTTCAGCCAGCCGGCAGTCATCGCCGATCGTCTGCGCCGCCAGTTCGGTCCGGGCATCGAGTACGAACTGGTGTGGGTCGGTCCCTACTCGTATCGCAGCCAGTGCCTGGAGACATTTCGCGTCGGCCGCGTGTTCTTCGCAGGCGACGCGGCGCACGTGATGAGCCCGTTCGGTGCTCGCGGCGGCAACAGCGGCATCCAGGATGCCGACAACCTGGTGTGGAAGCTCGCGCTCGTGCTCGAAGGCAAGGCATCCGGGCGCCTGCTGGAAAGCTACGACGCCGAACGGCGGCCGGCCGCGCAGCAGAACATCCGCATCACCACGCGCACCGCGCGCTTTCTTTCGCCGCAGGCGCCGATCGACCGCCTCATGCGCGATGCGGTCGTCGCGCTCGCGCGCGAATATCCGTTCGCGCGCGGCTTCGTCAACACCGGTCGGCTTTCGTCACCGAGCAGCTACGTCGATTCGCCGTTGAACGTCGGCAAGGGAGGAGGGCGTTCGGTGCAGAACATCGCGCTCACTCTGCCGGATGGCAAGCGCGGCGATCTGGTCGAGCTGCTGGAATACGCGGATTACTGCGCGCTCGGCCTGATCACGCAACCGGTCGACCGCTATTTCGCGCAGGAACTGGAATTGCTCGAGCAGCGCTACCCGGTGCGTTTCTTTCGCTTGCAGAACGCGCCCGCCGAGGCCGGCGCGTTCGCCGCCGTCGTGGATGCCGACGAACGGCTGAGCGCCGAACTGGGCATCGATGGCGCGTGCATCTGCGTGCTGCGCCCGGACCTGCATCTGGCAGGATTGCTCCATGAAGCCGGCGCGCCCGACATCGAACGCGCGTTGCGCAAACTGTTCGCCCACGGATGAAGCGCGATGAAGATCGATCCGACGTTGCAGAGTCCCGACGACTTCTACGAGCGCCTGCTCGATGCGCACCGTGGACTCAACTCCGACGAAAGCGCGCAACTGAATGCGCGCCTCATCCTGCTGTTGGCGAATCAGGTCGGAGACGACCAGGTGCTGGCGGAATGTGTCGCGGCGGCCGCCAAACCCTTCGTTCGTTAACCTCCTCCCTCGCGAGCGGGGGGAGGCGGGGTTTCGCAAAGCGAACGCTTTGCGCCGCCGTAGCGACGCGCGCCTGCCAGCGCGCGGCTATGCACGGGTGGGGGCTAACTCAGAACCTCAACCCCGCCTTCGCACCGAACGTGCTGACGCCGCCGGTGTTGTCGTACTCGAACGCGAAGTTGACGCCGACGTTGATGTTCACGCCTGCGAAGAATTTCGTCTGGGTGAACTTCTCCTCGCGCAACTGGGTCGGCGTCGTGGTGGCAACGCCCTGCGGTGAATTGCGAACCCACACTTCTCCGATGCCGCCGTAAGGCGTGAAGATGGCGAAGCCCTTCGAGATCGAGATATCGAGGCCATAGCTCGTGAAGTCGAGCTGATCGATACCGGTCAGCTTGCTGCCGCTCGCGCGGATGCCGACGGCGGGCATGGTCGTGGTCCCCGGCAGGAATGCCCAGCGCACCTCGCCGCCGAAAACCCGCATGCTGTTGTCGGGCACGATGGTGTAGCTGCCCGCGATATCGATCCCCCACGGCAGGCCCTTGTCGGCGCGCAGCGAAACGAGCGGCATCGTTTTGCGCACTTCGGCGCCGTTGGAAGCCTTGGAAAGCAGGACCGGGTTCTTGAGCGCCGTTCCGGCAAGGCCGATGCCGATATCGAAGCCCGCGAGGCCAAGCGCTTCGGTCGGGATGAGCGGCTTGTACGAAAGCGCGGCGCCGAGATCCTCCGAGAGGTCGTGGAACTCCGATTGCGTCAGATTGCCGACGGTGTTGATGTCATAGGCCATCGCGGCGAAGGGCACACACGCGACGGCGACCGCAATCGGCAGGGCAACGGAACGCTTCTTCATCGAAGGATCTCCCGACAGCGAGGCAACTGAAGCACAGTATGCCTTGGCCCCCGGGCGGCCGGATGGCCGGCAATCGCGCGCGTTGGCGAGGCTGCTTTGCCGGGCGCAACGCGCCGGCGCGATCAGGCCGTCTTGTGAATCAGTTCGAGTGCGGCATCGAAGAGCGGGCTCCCGGGGTTGCCGAGTTCCTCGGCGACGGTGAGGTGGTTGAAGCCCGCCATCGGCACGTCGCGCACGACGTTGTCGCGCCAACGCTTGGCAAGCAGTGCGCTCTGGCGCTTGAATTCCGCCGACTCGTTGCCGCCGACTGCGGTGTACATCGGCGCCGCGGTCGCGGGCAGCATGCGCGCGGGTGACAGCGCGCTCGCGCGCTCGAGATCGAGTTGCAGGTCGACGTTGACGAACGGCGCATGCACGAGGGGCTCGAGATCGAAGACGCCGCTCACCGCGAGCACGCCCTTGACGAGGTTCTCGGGAAGATCGTCCGCATAGCGATTCCAGAGCGCGGCGAGCATCATCGCGGAAAGATGGCCGCCCGCCGAATGCCCGCTGACGTAGATGCGGCGCGGATCGAAGCCCAGGTCATCGCCCTTGCGGTACAGCCACGCGATCGCGCGCAGCATCTGGCGCACGATCTCCTCGATGCTGGTGGCGGGCGCGAGCCCGTAGTTCACGACCGCGACGGCAATGCCATGATCGATGAACGCCGGTGCCACCCACGAGAAATCCGACTTGTCGAGCGCGCGCCAGTAGCCGCCGTGGATGTAGACGAGCAACGGCGAGCCTTCGCGCGGCGTCGGAAAAAGATCGAGACGCTCGGCGGATGTCTCACCGTATGGCAGGTCGAGCAGACCCGCGCGCTGGCGGCGCGTTGTCGCCGCTCGTTCGGCCCAACTCGCGAGGATGCGTGGATGATCCGGAATCGCCGCGCGCGCGTTGTATTCGCGGTCGCAGTATTCGGTCGTGTACGGGGGGTGAACGTCGGGGTTGTCGGTGCGCATCCAGCGAGTGTACTGAAGCCGCGCGCACCGACTTGAGCGCCATTGCGCGGCCGCGTAAA
>Ga0335084_10006364_pt1 | contig 11742 bp, 9 predicted proteins | sample Lox_Sample_44_FD_206721 | JGI IMG/M metagenome (GOLD analysis project Ga0335084, IMG submission 206721) | Soil microbial communities from Loxahatchee National Wildlife Refuge, Florida, United States - Lox_Sample_4.4 | ecosystem: Environmental > Terrestrial > Soil > Wetlands | place: USA: Florida...
GAAATCGAGCGATACGGTGCAGGACGTGTTGAAGGCGCCCGATCGTGACGCATTGCTCGATTGGTTGCGACGGCGTCCGTTGATGCACGTCGACGTCAGCATCGGATTCGCGATGGCGCACGCGGGCATTCCGCACATCTGGAACCTGGAGTTCGCGCTTGCTCGCGCGCGCGAAGTCGAGGCCGCGCTCGCTCGCGACGATTTCGCCGCGCTCTTCGACGGCATGTATGGCAACAATCCTGCATGTTGGAATGACGAGCTCACCGGAATCGAACGGTTGCGCACGATCATCAACTACCTCACGCGCATGCGACTGCTCGATGCCGTTGGGGGGCTCGAGTTGACGTTCGACGGCCCGGTCGCGGCGATCCCGGCGGGCTTCGAAGCGTGGTTCGAGTTCTACCGTAATGCGCCACCCCAGCTGCCGTTGGTGTTCGGTCACTGGGCAGCACTCGACGGCGAGTGCGATGTCGAGCGGCTGTATGCCCTCGATACGGGATGCGTGTGGGGAAATCGGCTGACCGCGCTGCGGTTGAGCGACCGTGAACGGTTCTCCGTTCGGTCGGTCGAAGTGAAATAGGCGCCGAGTGTCGGAAATTTGACGTAGTAGGAGCCTGAATGTGACGGAGTTAACTGGCGCTTTGCAGAGCGCTGTACTACGGTTACACACAGGCGCACCAGGCGAGGGACTCACGGCAGGGCGCCGCAGTGTGAGGCCTCCGTCATGTGGTTCGATCCCCTGATCGAACGATTACATGGAGGAGTACACATGGGCGTTTTCGAGCACTTCCGCAGTCGGTACGACGCCGCACAGGAAGAACGCTACTCTCTGAAGGAATTCCTGGAGATCTGCAAGACCGACCCCACCGCGTATGCGACGGCCGCGGAACGGCTGTTGCTGGCGGTCGGCAAGCCGGAGTTCGTCGACACATCGAAGGACGCGAGGCTGTCGCGGATCTTTTCCAACAAGGTCATCAAGCGGTATCCCGCGTTCGACGAGTTCTACGGCATGGAAGACGCGATCGAGCAGATCGTGTCGTTCTTCCGCCACGCCGCGCAGGGACTGGAAGAGCGTAAACAAATCCTGTATCTGCTCGGTCCGGTCGGCGGCGGCAAATCGTCGCTCGCCGAGCGGCTGAAGTCGCTGATGCAGCGGATGCCCTTCTACGCGATCGAAGGCTCGCCGGTGAACGAGTCGCCGCTCGGCCTCTTCGATGCCTCGGAGGATGCCGGTATCCTCGAGGACGACTACGGCATACCGCGCCGCTATCTGCGCAGCGTGATGTCGCCGTGGGCCGCGAAGCGCCTCAAGGAATTCGGTGGCGACATCTCGCAGTTCCGCGTCGTCAAACTGTATCCATCGATCCTCGATCAAGTCGCGATCGCGAAGACCGAACCGGGCGACGAGAACAACCAGGACATCTCCGCGCTCGTCGGCAAAGTCGACATTCGCAAGCTCGAAGAGTTCGAACAGAACGATCCCGACGCGTACAGCTACTCGGGCGCCCTGTGCAAGGCGAACCAGGGGCTGATGGAATTCGTCGAGATGTTCAAGGCGCCGATCAAGGTGCTGCACCCGTTGCTGACCGCGACGCAGGAAGGCAACTACAACGGCACCGAGGCGATCGGCGGCATTCCGTTCGACGGTGTCGTGCTCGCGCACTCGAACGAAGCCGAATGGCAGAACTTCAAGACCAACAAGAACAACGAGGCATTCATCGACCGCGTGTACATCGTCAAGGTGCCGTACTGTCTGCGCGTGTCGGAAGAAGTGAAGATCTACGAGAAGTTGATCAAGGGATCGTCGCTGAAGAACGCCCCGTGTGCCCCCGACACGATGCGCATGTTGGCGCAATTTTCGGTGCTGTCGCGGCTGAAGGAGCCGGAGAATTCGAATCTCTATTCGAAGATGCGGGTGTACGACGGCGAAAACCTGAAGGACACCGACCCGAAGGCGAAGACGCTGCAGGAATACCACGATGCCGCCGGCGTCGACGAAGGCATGACGGGTCAATCGACACGGTTCGCCTTCAAGATCCTGTCCAAGGTCTTCAACTTCGATCCGAGCGAGGTCGCGGCGAACCCGGTGCATCTGATGTACGTGCTCGAGCAACAGATCGAGCAGCAACAATTCCCGGAAGACACGCGCAACAAATACCTGGGTTTCATCAAGGAATACATCGCGCCGAAGTACATCGAGTTCATCGGCAAGGAAATCCAAACGGCGTATCTCGAGTCGTACTCCGAGTACGGTCAGAACATTTTCGATCGTTACGTGATCTATGCGGACTTCTGGATCCAAGACCAGGAGTACCGCGATCCGGAGACCGGCGACATCCTCAATCGCGCGTCGTTGAACGAGGAACTCGAAAAGATCGAAAAGCCCGCGGGCATTTCGAATCCGAAGGACTTCCGCAACGAGATCGTCAACTTCGTGCTGCGCGCGCGGGCGAACAACAACGGCCAGAACCCGTCGTGGCTCGGTTACGAAAAGCTGCGCACGGTCATCGAGAAGAAGATGTTCTCGAACACCGAAGATCTGTTGCCGGTCATTTCGTTCAATGCGAAAGGCTCGAAGGACGAGCAGAAGAAGCACAACGACTTCGTCGCGCGGATGGTCGATCGCGGATATACGGAGAAACAGGTGCGTCTGTTGGCGGAGTGGTATCTCAGGGTGCGCAAGGCGCAATAGCGGCGTAGGTGACGCAGTGTCGTACGTCATCGATCGACGGCTGAACAGCCGAAACAAGAACGCGGTGAACCGGCAACGGTTCATCCGCCGCTACAAGAGCCACATTCAAAAAGCGGTTCAGGAAGCGATCAAGCAGCGCAGCATCACCGACATGGAGCGCGGCGAGGACGTTTCGATTCCCGCCTCCGACGTCGACGAACCGGTGTTCAGTCACGGCAGCGGCGGTCGTCGCACGATCGTGCATCCGGGCAACAAGGAATTCGTCGCCGGCGATCGCGTGCAGCGTCCGTCGGGCGGCAGCGGCGGTGGCGGAAGTTCGGCATCGGACAGCGGAGAAGGCGACGACGACTTCGTCTTCCAACTGACTCAGGACGAGTTCCTGGACGTGATGTTCGAGGACCTGGAGCTGCCGAACCTCGTCAAACGACACCTTCGAGGGGCGGACAGCTTCAAACGCGTACACGCCGGCTTCACGCACGACGGCGTACCGGCGAAGCTCAACGTCGTGCGATCGCTCAGAGTTGCGAAGGCGCGCAGGATCGCGCTGACCGGTGCGGCGCGACACCGGGTCGTCGAACTCGAAGACGATCTCGTGCTCGCCGAAGGCGCCGGCGACGAAGTGACGTCGCGACGCATCAAGAACGAGTTGTTCGATCTGCGCAAACGCATCAAACGCGTGCCGTTCCTCGATACGTACGACCTGCGCTACAACCTGCACGTCAAGCAGCCGGTGCCGACGTCGAAGGCGGTCATGTTTTGCCTGATGGACGTGTCCGGCTCGATGGACCAGCACATCAAGGAATTGGCTAAGCGCTTCTTCCTGCTGTTGTACCTGTTCCTCAAGCGCAACTACGAGCGTACCGAGATCGTCTTCATCCGCCACCACACGGTTGCCAAGGAAGTCGACGAGCAGGAATTCTTCTATTCGCGGGAGACCGGCGGCACCGTCGTGTCGAGCGCATTGAAACTGATGGCCGAAATCGTCGCAGCGCGTTACTCACCGAACGAATGGAACATCTACGGTGCGCAAGCATCCGACGGCGACAACTGGAACGACGATTCACCGCTGTGTGTCGACGTGCTGAACAAGGGCATCCTGCCGCACGTGCAGTACTTCTCGTACGTCGAGATCACACGTCGCGATCCGCAAGCACTGTGGAACGAATATCAAAAGCTCGCCGACGCGATGCCCGATCGGTTTGCGCAACGACGCATTGCCGAGGTGTCCGACATTTACCCGGTCTTCCGTGACCTGTTCCAGAAAAAGGTGGCCGCCGCATGATGCCGGTGCCGGCAACGAACCGAACGCCGCGGATTCCGATCTCGACGGGGTCGGAGTGGACGTTCCAGCTGATCGAGCAATACGACCGCGAGATCGCTCGGCTGGCGCGCGAGTTTCGGTTGGATACCTATCCGAACCAGATCGAAGTGATCCGCTCGGATCAAATGCTCGACGCGTATGCGTCCATCGGAATGCCGCTCGGCTACAACCATTGGTCGTTCGGCAAACACTTCGTCGAGTCGGAACGCAGCTATCAGCGCGGTTACATGGGACTCGCGTACGAGATCGTCATCAACTCGAACCCGTGCATCGCGTATCTGATGGAAGAGAACACGATGACGATGCAAGCGCTCGTCATCGCACACGCCTGCTACGGTCACAACTCGTTCTTCAAGGGCAACTACTTGTACCGGACGTGGACCGACGCGAGCTCGATCATCGACTATCTGGTGTTCGCAAAGCAGTACGTGAGTCAGTGCGAGGAGCGTTACGGCGTCGAAGAAGTCGAGAAGGTTCTCGACTCGTGCCACGCGTTGTGGAATCACGGTGTCGATCGGTACAAGCGGCCGCATCCGGTAGCGCCCGAAGAAGAACGACGCCGACAGCGCGAACGCGCCGAATATATTCAGCGCAATCTCAACGATCTGTGGCGTACCGTGCCGAGGGCGCGTACCGCGAGCGAACCGGACGACGAGAAGTTCCCGAAGGATCCGCAGGAAAACCTTCTCTATTTCATCGAGAAGAATGCACCGCTGCTCGAGCCGTGGCAGCGCGAGATCGTGCGCATCGTGCGCAAGATCGCGCAGTACTTCTATCCGCAGCATCAAACGAAGGTGATGAACGAAGGTTGGGCGACGTTCTGGCACTACACGCTGCTGAACGCGCTGTATGACGAAGGCAAAGTGACCGACGGCTTCATGATGGAGTTCCTGTCGTCGCATACCAGCGTCGTCTACCAGCCGAGCTTCGACAGCCCGTACTACCGAGGGATCAACCCGTATGCGCTCGGTTTCGCGATGTACACCGACATCCGGCGCATCTGCGAGGAGCCGACCGCCGAAGACCGCGAGTGGTTCCCCGACATTGCCGGCGCGCCGTGGCTCGAAGTGCTCGACCACGCGATGCGCAATTTCAAGGACGAGAGCTTCGTCTTGCAGTTCTTGTCGCCGAAGGTGATGCGCGACCTGCGCTTGTTCGGCGTCGTCGACGACGACGAGCAATCGGAACTCGAGATCTCCGCGATCCACGACTCGAGCGGCTACCGCCGCGTGCGCGAGTTGCTCGCGAGCCAGTACAACTTGAGCGACCGCGAGCCGAACATCCAGATCGTCGCGGCCGACGTGCGCGGCGACCGCAGCCTCACGCTTCGTCACACGCAACACCAACGCCGTACGCTCGATGCCGGTACGAACGAAGTGCTGAAGCACGTCCACCGGTTGTGGGGGTTCCCCGTTCACCTCGAATCGTTCGCGAACGACGAGGTCGTCGCCAAGACGACCTGCCCGGCGTAGCGCGGTCGTTGGCGGCGACGCGCGTTCGTGGTAACACAGCGCGCACTCTAATCAACGGTTCCACACGTGGAGATCTATCTCGTCGGAGGCGCGGTGCGCGACGCGTTGCTCGGCTTGCCGCCGGGCGAGCGCGACTGGGTCGTGGTCGGCAGCTCGCCCGAGGAGATGTCGAAACTCGGCTATCGGCAGGTCGGCCGCGATTTCCCCGTCTTCCTGCATCCGCAGACGAACGAGGAGTACGCGCTCGCGCGTACCGAGCGGAAGGTCGGCCCGGGCCACACCGGCTTCGTCTGTCACGCAGGCCCCGACGTCACGCTCGAACAGGATCTCGAGCGCCGCGATCTGACGATCAACGCGATGGCACGGGCGGCCGACGGGACGCTGATCGATCCCTGGGGCGGCGGTGCGGATTTGCGGGCGCGCCGGCTGCGGCACGTGTCGGCCGCTTTCATCGAGGATCCGCTGCGGGTGTTTCGGGTGGCTCGATTCGCGGCAAAGCTCGGCATGTTCGGTTTTCGGGTCGATGCGGCGACGCTGCAGGTGATGACCGACATGTGTCGGCGCGATCACGTCGCGGAACTCGCGCCGGAGCGCGTCTGGCAGGAACTCGTGAAGGCCTTGGCGACGGATCGTCCCGGGATCTTCTTCGACGTGCTCGCCCGGTGCGGAGGTCTCGATCGATGGTTCACGGAACTCGCGCGGCTCGACGTCGGACCGTTTCTCGATGGGTCTATCGCGTCGAAGCGGCGCGATCCCGTAGATCGATTCGGCGCGCTCGGGTGGCGGCTCGATGCCGGGTCCATCGAGACCCTCGCAGATCGATTGAAGGCGCCGAACGAGTATCGACGCTGCGCACTCGACGTGGCGCGCAACGGAATAGTGATGCCCCGCTGGCGGACGGCTGACGCGGCCGCAGTGTACGAGGCGTCCAAAGCAGCCGGCGTGATACACCAGCCGACATGGTTCGCGCGGATCGTCGAGGATGTGTCAGCGAGCGCCTCAGTGGATCTGTCGGTTTTGCACAGGATCGGCGACGAAATCCGCTCGATCGACTCCGCACCGTTGCGAGCAGGCGGCCTCACTGGCGCGGAGCTCGGCGCGGCGCTCGATGCGGCGCGCATCGCGGTCATCCGCAAACATCAGGTTTGAATCAGCGCGTTCGTTCGATCTCGATCGACGTGTCGAGCGCTGCGGGTATGGCGTCGGTCTTGTGCACGACGACCTTGACCCGCGCCGCGTCGAATTCGTCGAGGACGCAGCGCGCGATCCTCTCGGCCAGCGTCTCGATGAGCTTGCATTCGGAAACCCCGACTAGCTCCGCGACCCGCCGCGCGACGGCACCGTAGTCGCGCGCCTGCGCGATGTCGTCGGCAGCGGCGGCTCGCGTTGCGTCGGTATCGAACTCGAGGTCGACGCGGATCGGTTGGCGGACGCGCCGCTCCCAGGCATGCACGCCGATCAACGCGGTCAGTGCGAGACCGGTGATGCGCAGCTTATCCATCGAGCGCCGCGAGTTGATCGAGCGGCCAGCGCGCACGCGTCTCGATCGGCAGCGCGGTGGCCTCGCCGTGCGCGAGTCGCAAGTATCCGGCGAACGCCACCATCGCTCCGTTGTCGGTGCACAGTGCGCCCGGCGCGTAGAAGACCCGATTCGGCAACCGAGCGGCCAACGCCGCGCGCAGGCGTTGGTTCGCAGCGACGCCGCCGGCCATGATCAAGCGCTCGATACCGGTTTGCGCCAGCGCGCGTTCGCACTTGATGACGAGCGTTTCGACGACCGCGTCTTCGAACGCGCGCGCGACGTCCGCGCGATCTTGTTCGTTCGTTTGGCCGAGGCGCTGCAAGGTCGTCAGCGTGTGGGTCTTGAGGCCGCTGAAGCTGAAATCGAGGCCGGGCCGATCGGTCATTGGGCGCGGGAACTTGAAGCGTCCGGGGCGTCCGGATTCCGCCAGTCGGGCAACCGCGGGTCCGCCCGGATAGCCGAGTCCGAGCATCTTGGCCGTTTTGTCGAAGGCTTCGCCGGCCGCGTCGTCGATCGACTCGCCGAGTATTTCGTAGCGGCCGATCGTGTCGACACGCACCAACTGCGTGTGGCCGCCCGACACCAGCAACGCCACGAACGGCACCTCGGGTCGCGGCGTTGCGAGCAGCGGGGCGAGCAAATGCGCCTCCATGTGGTGGACGCCGATCGCGGGCACCTCGAGCGCCCACGCGAGCGAGCGTCCGATGCTGGCGCCGACCATCAGCGCGCCGATGAGGCCCGGTCCGGCGGTGTACGCGATGCCCTCGATGTCGCGTACGCGGAGATCGGCCTTCGCGAGCATGTCGTTCAGCAACGGCAGCGTCTTGCGGACGTGGTCGCGCGAGGCGAGTTCCGGCACCACGCCGCCGTATTCGGCATGCATGGCGACTTGGCTGTACAACGCTTCGGCCACGATGCCGCGGTCGCTGTCGTACAGCGCGAGGCCCGTTTCGTCGCAGGAGGTTTCGATGCCCAACACGCGCATGGCGCGGCGGATGGTAGCACCGCTCCCGCGGCTCGACCGCGCGCCTTTGCGCCGCATCGCCGACCTACAGTAGAATTCGCGTCCCTTTTCGAGCGTGAACCGGAGATCAGTCCGAGTGCCATCGGTCAAAGTCAGAGAGAACGAACCCTTCGACGTCGCATTGCGACGTTTCAAACGGTCCTGCGAGAAGGCAGGAATCCTGTCCGAAGTCAGACGTCGCGAGTTCTACGAGAAGCCGACGTCGGTCCGCAAACGCAAGGCGGCTGCGGCCGTCAAACGGCATCAGAAGAAACTGCAACGCGAGTCGCGGCGCTTCGAGCGCAGCTTCTGATGCCTCGGTCATGTCCGATCTGCGCGGACGTGTAGCGGACGCCACCAAGGCGGCGATGAAAGCCCGCGCGAAAGAGCGGGTCGCCGTGATGCGCTTGATCGGCGCCGAAATCAAACGGATCGAAGTCGACGAACGTCGCGAGTTGACCGATCCCGATGTCGTCGCGGTGCTGAACAAGATGTTGAAGCAGCGCAACGACTCGGAAACCCAATTCCGCGCGGCCGGTCGCGTCGATCTCGCCGATCAAGAAGCGTACGAGATCACCGTCATCAAGGAATTCCTGCCGGCCGCGCTCGGCGACGCCGAACTCGATGCGATGATCCGCAACGCGATCGCATCGAGCGGCGCGACGACGATGCGCGACATGGGCAAGGTGATGGCGGCGTTGCGCGAAGCGGTGCAAGGTCGCGCCGACATGGCCGCCGTCAGCGCCCGAGTGAAAGCACTGCTCGGCGCCTGACGTTCTCGGAAGCCTGATTTTCTACGCGTCGCGCGCGTTCCGGGGCGCGCCTGGGAAGCCGAGTTCCACGCGCGCTACACTGCCCCATGGCCGGCCGCATACCCCAATCGTTCATCAACGATCTGCTGACGCGGATCGACATCGTCGACGTCATCGACGCGCGCGTGTCGCTGCGCAAGGCCGGCCGCAACTATCAGGCGCTGTGTCCGTTCCACGACGAGAAGACGGCGTCGTTCAGCGTCAACCCGGAACGGCAGTTCTATTACTGCTTCGGCTGCGGGGCGACCGGCACGGCGCTGACGTTCCTGATGGAGCACGATCGTCTCGACTTCGTGGCGGCGGTCGAGGCGCTCGCGCAGATCGCCGGTGTCGAAGTGCCGCGCGAGCGCGGCACGCGCGTCGACGACGAGCGTCACGACCGGCTGCTCGAGATTCTCGAGGAAGCCGCCGCGCAGTTTCGGAAAATGTTGCGCGCGCATGCCGACGCGGCGCGCGCCGTCGAGTATCTGAAGGCCCGCGGTTTGACCGGCGTCGTCGCGCGCGACTTCGGGATCGGCTTCGCGCCGCCGGGGTGGGACGGCATCAAGACCGCCCTCGCGAAATATGGTGACGCCGACCTGCTCGCCGCCGGATTGCTCGTGAAGAACGAGCAGGGCCGGATCTACGACCGGTTTCGCGACCGCGTGATGTTCCCGATTCGCAACACGCGCGGCCGCGTGATCGGCTTCGGCGGCCGCGTGCTGGGCGACGAGAAACCGAAATACCTCAATTCGCCGGAGACGGACGTCTTTCACAAAGGACGGGAGCTCTACGGACTGTACGAAGCCCGCAAGTCGCTGCGGCGCATCGAACGCTTGCTGGTGGTCGAAGGCTACATGGACGTCGTCGCGCTCGCGCAGGCGGGCATCCCGTACGCAGTCGCGACGCTCGGCACGGCGAGCGGTGCGGCGCACTTCGAGAAGCTCTTTCGGCAGACGCCGGAGGTCGTGTGCTGCTTCGACGGCGACCAGGCCGGGCGCGAAGCGGCGTGGAAGGCCCTCGTGGTCGCCTTGCCGACGCTGACGGCCGGGCATCAACTGTCGTTCGTGTTCCTGCCCGATGGCGAGGATCCGGACAGTTTGGTCCGAAAGGAGGGCAAGGAGCGGTTCGTCGAGCGCATCGGCGGGGCGGTCGGAGCGGCGGAGTACCTGTTCCAGCGCCTGTCGATCGGCCTCGATCTGTCGACGATGGACGGACGCGCGCGGCTGGCCGAGTTGGCGTTGCCGTACCTCAAAACGATTCCGGACGGCGTGTTGCGCGAACTCGCGATGGAGCGGCTCGCAACCATCGCACGGATGTCGCCGGAGGCGTTGGTGCGCGGGGCGAAGGTGGTCCACCACGCGCCGGCAAAGCGGCCCGCGCAGCAGACGCGCGGGTTGGCGCGGTTGTCCGAGCGACTGCTCGCGATCCTGCTGAAGCACCCGGAGTACCTGACGAGACTCGACGAGCACCGGCGCGCGCGGCTGGTCGGAATGGGCGACTCGCTGCTCGGCAACGTCGTGCGCTATTTCGCAGCACAACCGGACGCCGATCTCGGTTCGGTGCTCGGCTACTGGGCGGGGCAGGACGGCCATGAGGCGCTCGTGGAACTCGCGGACCGGCCGTCTGTCTTGAGTGATGAGGCGCTCGCGGGTGAGTTCGACGACGCCGTCGATCAATGCCTCGCGGCGGTCGAACGGGCCAATCGGCGCGCCTTCCTCGACGTGCTGCGCGCCGAGGGATCGGCAGAGGCGCTGGCACAGTATTGGAGTCTCAAGCGGAAAGCCGATTGAGAGGTGGTCTGGCGCGTGCAGTCGTATAGTTGCAATTCTCCGGAATGGCTATACTTTCGCGTTTTCTCGCGGCAGCGCGGTCGCGCATCCGCATCAATCGCAGAGGTCCCATGAGCACTGATACCCAGCAGCAGCAGTCCCGCCTGAAAGAGCTGATTGCGAAAGGTAAGGAGCAAGGATTCCTGACTTACGCCGAGGTCAACGACCACCTGCCCGACGACATTTCGGACCCGGATCAGATCGAAGACATCATCGGCATGATCAACGACATGGGCATCACGGTGTACGAAGTCGCGCCGGATGCAGACGACCTGCTCACCGGCGGCGAGAGCACGGCCGACGAATTGGCCGCTGAAGAAGCGGCGGCGGCACTGGCGGCGGTCGAAACAGAAGCGGGCCGCACGACCGACCCCGTGCGCATGTACATGCGCGAGATGGGCACGGTCGAATTGCTGACGCGCGAAGGCGAAATCGCGATCGCGAAGCGCATCGAAGAGGGCATTCGCGACGTGCTGACTGCGCTCTCGTACTACCCGGGTCCGGTCGAGTACATCCTCGAAACCTATGCGGAAGTGACGAAGGAAGGTCGTTTGTACGACCTTCTCGTCGGTTATCTCGACCCGACCGACGACGTGCCGGAAGCGGCGCAAGTCGACCTCACGATGCAACAAGTCGAGAAGGACGAGGAAGCGGAAGAAGAGGAGAAAGGCCCCGATCCGGTCGAGGCGAAGCGCCGGTTCAACATCCTCAAGCGCCAATTCGCGAAGACGAGCAAGACGCTCGCGAAGGGTCGCACCAGCGCGGCGGCGAAGAAGGATCTGGAGCGGCTCGGCGAAGCGTTCTGCGTGTTCAAACTCGTGCCGCGTCACTTCGACGAGATCGTCGAAATGCCGCGCGAATCGCTGGCCCGCGTTCGCCGCCAGGAGCGCGCGATCATGATCGCCTGCGTGCGTCGCGCGAAGATGCCGCGCAAGGTGTTCCTGAAGGAATTCCAAGGCAACGAAACGAGCATCGCGTGGCTCAACAAACACACGAAGGCGAAGAAGGACTACAGCGCGGCGCTCGAAGAGCAACGCGACGAAATCGTGCGCGCGCAGAAGAAGCTCAAGGCGATCACGCAAGAAACGGGTTTGAGCGTCAGCGAAATC
>Ga0335084_10006365_pt1 | contig 11742 bp, 9 predicted proteins | sample Lox_Sample_44_FD_206721 | JGI IMG/M metagenome (GOLD analysis project Ga0335084, IMG submission 206721) | Soil microbial communities from Loxahatchee National Wildlife Refuge, Florida, United States - Lox_Sample_4.4 | ecosystem: Environmental > Terrestrial > Soil > Wetlands | place: USA: Florida...
GGTGTGGACGCCCATCGGGTCGAAGTTCTCGATCGAGCAGATGATGACGACGTTGTCGGCGAGGTCGCGCATGACCTCGAGCTCGAACTCCTTCCAGCCGATCACCGACTCCTCGACCAGGACCTGGCCCGCGGGGCTCTGCTGGAGCCCCCACCGGACCGCTGCCTCCAGCTCCTCCGGGTTGTACGCGATGGAGCCGCCGGTGCCGCCGAGCGTGAACGAGGGGCGGATGATGAGAGGGAAGCCGACCTTGTGGACGCGCGCGCCGGCGACGGCGTCCTCATAGCTGCGCGCGAAGAAGCCCTTGGGCATCGCGAGCCCGATCCGCGCCATCGCCGCGGCGAAGAGGTTCCGGTCCTCGGCCGTCTTGATGGCGCCGAGCTTCGCCCCGATCAGCTCGACGCCGAAGCGGTCGAGCGTGCCGTCCTCGGCCAGCGTCACCGCGAGGTTGAGCGCCGTCTGGCCTCCCACCGTCGGCAGCAAGGCCTGGGGCCGCTCGCGCTCGATGACCTTGGCGACGAACTCGGCAGTGAGCGGCTCGATGTACGTCCGATCGGCCATCTCGGGGTCGGTCATGATGGTCGCCGGATTCGAGTTGACCAGGACGACCTCGAAGCCTTCCTCGCGCAGCGCCTTGCAGGCCTGGGTGCCCGAGTAGTCGAACTCGCAGGCCTGGCCGATGACGATGGGCCCGGAGCCGATCAGCAGGATCTTCCGGATGTCGGTGCGTTTCGGCACGTGCTAGACCTCGACGGCTCCGTAGACGATCGACGTCTCGGGCGCAGCCTCCTCCCGCTTGTACAGCACGTCGTCGAGCCGTCCCGAGCCGATCCAGACCGCTTCGCCGTTGCCCCAGAGCTTTTCGCTCAGCACGCTCATGCGCTTGACCACGCGCTCCTTGACGGCGTGGGCCTCCATGGCGAGCTCGCTCTCGACGGTGAAGGCGGCCCATTCAGGCTTCTGGCCCGTCTCTTCGGTCTTCCGGTACGAGATCAGGTATTTGGGCATCCGATCATCTCCTTTCGGTGCTCGTCTCGCCGTGCACCTCACCTGCGGGATCCACTCAGCTCTCTCCTCGCGGCTGCGCCGGTCAGCTCGAAGTGCGGGCCACGTCTCATCTCGAACATCATCCTTCCATGAGTTTGATGAAGCGCTCGAACAGGTAGTGGGAGTCGTGAGGCCCCGGCGAGGCCTCAGGGTGGTACTGGACGGAGAAGACGGGCAGTTCGCGGTGCCTCATGCCCTCCGACGTCCCGTCGTTGAGATTCACGTGCGTCTCGACGAGCCCGGCCTTCTCCACCGATTTCGGGTCCACCGCGAAGCCGTGGTTCTGCGCGGTGATCTCGACGCGGCCTGTCGCGAAGTCCTTGACCGGGTGGTTGGCGCCGTGATGGCCGAACTTGAGCTTGTAGGTCGTCCCGCCGAAGGCCAGCGCCAGGATCTGGTTGCCGAGGCAGATGCCGAAGATCGGCAGCTTGCCGATGATCCCGCGAACGGATTCGACCAGGTACGGCACGCCTGCCGGGTCGCCCGGGCCGTTGGAGAGGAATACTCCATGGGGGTTTCGCTCGAGAACAGCCGCAGTGGGCGTATTCGCGGGCACCACCTCGACCTCGCAGCCGAGCGAGGACAACTGGCGCAGGATATTGCGCTTGATCCCCGAGTCGAAGGCGACGACCCTGAAGCGCGCGCGGGGCGGACGGGCGTAGCCCTTGGTGAGGCTCCATTCGCCCTCGCTCCAGCGGTGCGGCGCGTCCACCGTCACCTCGCCGACGAGGTCGCGGCCGAGCAGCCCCGGCAGCGCCCGCGCCCGCTCGACGACGCGCCCCGCATCGGCATCCTCGGTCGAGATGATGCCTTCCTGTGCGCCGTGGTCCCGCAGGTGGCGCGTGAGCGCGCGCGTGTCGATGCCCTGGATGCCGACGATCCCGTGCTCTCGCATGTAGTCCTGGATCGTCACGCGCCCGCGCCAGCTCGACGGGTAGGCGCAGGCCTCCTTGACGATGAAGCCGTTGACCCACGGGCGCCGCGACTCGACGTCTTCCGGGTTGATCCCGTAGTTGCCGATGAGCGGGTACGTCATGCACACGAGCTGCCCGCGGTACGACGGGTCGGTCATGATCTCCTGGTAGCCCGTCATGGACGTGTTGAAGACCACCTCGCCGTGCGCCTCGCCCGAGGCGCCGCAGGCGCGGCCCTTGAAGACGCGGCCGTCGGCGAGCGCGAGAAGCGCAGGGGTCACGCCGTCACGACCTTGCCGCCGACGATCGTCATGACCGGCGCGCCCGTTCCCGTGAAGCCGGCGAAGGGCGTGTTGCGGGCGCGCGAGCGGAAGCGGCTTGGCTCGACCGTCCAGGCGCGCTCGAGATCGAGGACGGTGATGTCCCCCGGCGCGCCCTGCGCAAGGCTTCCGCCGGGCAGGTTCAGCAGGCGCGCGGGGCCAGGGGAGAGCCGCTGGACGAGCGTGGGCAGGTCCATGAGCCCGGCGCGCACGAGACGATCGAGCAGGAGCGGCACCGCCGTCTCGAGACCGACCACGCCGTTGGCGCACTCCCCGAACTCGCCTTCTTTCTGGGAGAGCTCGTGCGGGGCGTGGTCGGTGGCGATGCAGTCGATGGTGCCGTCGAGGAGACCCTCGAGCACCGCCTCGACGTCGCGCTTGGTGCGGAGCGGCGGCGCGACCTTGGTATTGGGATCATAGTCGCGCACCGCGTCGTCGGTCAGCAGGAGGTGGTGCGGTGTCACCTCGGCCGTCACCCGCACCCCGCGCGCCTTGCCCTCGCGGAGGAGGCGGACCGCGCCGGCGGTCGAGACGTGGGCGATGTGGACGTGCGCCCCCGTCAGCTCCGCCAGCAGGATGTCGCGCGCGACCATGACGTCCTCGGCCGCCCAGGGCTGGCCGAGGAGCCCGAGCTCCGTCGAAACCAGCCCCTCGTGCATGGCGCCGCTGTGTGCGAGGTGCTCGTCTTCGGCGTGGCTGATGATCGGCGTGCCGAAGGGCAGGGCGTACTCCATCGCGCGCCGGTAGATCTCGGCGTTCATGACGCACTTGCCGTCGTCCGAGAACGCGACGCAGCCGGCCTCGGCGAGCTCGGCCATCTCCGCGAGCTCCTGCCCCTTGAGCCCGCGCGTGACGGCGCCGATCGGGTAGACGCGCACGACGCCTTCGACGCGCGCCTTGGCCAGGATGAAGTCGGTGACCGAGCGGTTGTCGTTGACCGGCAGCGTGTTCGCCATGCAGGCGACGGCCGTGAAGCCTCCCGCCGCCGCCGCGCGCGTGCCGCTGGCGATGGTCTCCTTGTACTCGTAGCCGGGCTCGCGAAGGTGGACGTGGATGTCGATCAGGCCCGGGCAGACGACCTTGCCCTTGGCGTCCACGGCCTCGGTGCCCTCCGGGGCCTTGAGTCCCTTGCCCACCTTCACAATGGCGCCGTCGGCGACGAGCACGTCGGAGACCGCGTCGAGGCCGTTGGCGGGATCCACGACACGGCCGCCCTTGATGAGGAGGCTCATGAGGCCTTCCCTCCCGCCAGCAGGTAGAGCACGGCCATGCGCACCGCCACGCCGTTGGTGACCTGGTCGAGGATGACCGAGTACTGGCTGTCGGCGACCTCGGGCGAGATCTCGACGCCGCGGTTCACGGGACCCGGATGCATGATCAGGACGTCGGGCCGGCAGTGCTTCAGGCGGTCGAGGCCCAGCCCCCACACGCGCGAGTACTCGCGCAGCGAGGGAATGAAGCCGCCCGTCATCCGCTCGTGCTGGAGGCGCAGCATCATGATGACGTCGGCGTGCGCGATGGCCTCCTCGAGCCGGTGGCTGACCTTGACGCCCATCTCCTGGCAGGCGGGCGGGATCAGCGTCGGCGGCCCCGCCACCGTCACGGTCATGCCCATCTTGCGCATGCCGTGGATGTTGGAGCGCGCCACGCGGCTGTGGGTGATGTCGCCCACGATGGTCACGTTGAGCCCTTCGAGGTGGCCCTTCTTTTCGCGGATCGTGAGGAGGTCGAGGAGCGCCTGGGTCGGGTGCTCGTGCGCCCCGTCACCCGCGTTGACCACCGAGCACCTGAGGTGCCTGGCGAGGAGCGCGGGGCCGCCGGCCGCCTTGTGGCGCACCACCACCACGTCCGGGCTCATGGCCTCGATGTTCTTCGCCGTGTCGAGGAAGCTCTCGCCCTTCTCCGCGCTCGAGCCGGAGGCGGAGAAGTTGATGACGTCGGCCGAGAGCCACTTGCCCGCGATCTCGAAGGAGGTGCGCGTGCGGGTCGAGGCCTCGTAGAAGAGGTTGACGACGGTCTTGCCGCGCAACGCGGGCACCTTCTTGATCTCGCGGGTCGCGATCTCCTTCATCGACCCGGCCGTGTCCAGCATCTCGGTGATCTCGGCGGCTTCGATGTCCTGCATGCTGACGAGGTCCTTCCGCGTCCAACGCATGATTTACTCCTCCGGTGATTCCTGGATGACGACGCGGTCCTGGCCGTCGTGCTCGTGGAGCATCACGGCGATGGATTCCTTGCGGCTCGTGGGCAGGTTCTTGCCGACGTAGTCGGGGCGGATGGGCAGCTCGCGGTGGCCCCGGTCGACCAGGACGGCCAGCCGGATCACGCGCGGGCGGCCGAGATCCATGAGCGCGTCCATGGCCGCCCGGATCGTCCGTCCGGTGAACAGGACGTCGTCCACGAGGACGACCGTCATGTTCTTGAGCGGGAAGGGGATCTCGGTGCTCCGGACCTGCGGCTGCTCCGCGCGGCTGCCGAGGTCGTCGCGGTAAAGGGTGATGTCGAGCGCGCCCACGGCGGGGCGCTGGCCCTCGATCCCGGCGATCTTCTCGGCGATGCGCCCGGCGAGCGTCTCGCCGCGCGTCTTGATGCCGACCAGCGCCAGGTCCGCGCCGCCCGCCTGCTCGACGATCTCGTGCGCGATGCGCGTCAGCGCACGGTCGAGTCCCGCCCCGTCCAGGACCTCCGCCTTCTGCTTCGGCGCCGTCACGCCGCCCTCACGCGAGTCCGTCGAGGGTCGACCTGCGGAGGCGGGGAGTGCGGCGGCCATTTCGAGGCCCCCGTTCACAAAAAAAACGCCCAGCGCTGGGCTGGGCCGTTCTCAAGCTAATCTCCCGGTGCTTCATGCCTGCTCCTTGCGGGCCTCTCAGGGTCCGCTTAAAGGAGTGAATCGAGATACTGCGTCACTCTACCCTCCGCCTGCCGCCGCTGTCAAGCGCGAGCCCGACGCGCAGCCGACTTTGCGGTGACACCGACCCTGGCCCCGTGAGCTTGACAACCCCGCAGGCCTGGACCATAGTGCGCGGGAACCGGGTCGAGTCCCCCTACGTGGAGGCCGCCCATGGCAGAAGCGCGGACGGTTCGTGTGATGGTCGAGTACCCGGCAGACCGGGAACACGATGTCCAGGTGGTTCTCAGGGAGTTGCGGGAGAAGCACAGCTTCGAGCCCGATCTGGCATTCCCCGCCGTCCAAATAAGGCCTCCAAAGGACAAGCAGGCCGAGCTGAAGAGGACCGGGCAGCTGTTCTTCCTAGTGCGCGGCACGATGAAACTTAAGGGTGCGCCGCCGCATCACTCCACCTTTCGGATCTGGGCCGACACTCGCATCGATCCGTTCTGCCAGTCCTGCGTTGACTGTACGACGGCCGGGCGGCCGGTCGGCGACGTCGCCCGGGTGGTGAAGGAACTCGGGGTCGACTGGATCTGGGGGGCGGGCTACACGGGATCGGGCATCGTTGTCGGAGTGGTTGACGCCGGCATCACCGCCTACGGCCGTCCCGTGCGGCCCGGGGAAGCAGCGGCCATACCCTGCCCGCCGGCGACGGGACAGGTCATCGGAGGGTGGCCGCCTCCGGACCAGCAAGGTCAGGGCGGCTGGGGCACGACGTCAGTCGGCTGGGGCCAGCACGGCAATATGATGGCGTTCGACGTGCAGGCGATAGCGCCCGAGGCGAAGCTCTGGGACATTCGCGTATGGAGCCCCGAGACCGGTTCGGCGGCTGGCAACTTCGCCGCCTATGTGAGTAATGCCGTAGCCGGCTATCGGGCCGCCATCAACGCCCCTCCTCCAGATCGCCCGCACATCCTCACCAACAGCTGGGGACTCTATGACAGCGGCAACGATCCCCAGTTTGCGTTTTCTCCTGAGAGCCCACTGGCGCGCATGGTGGAGGAGGCGCTGGACGTCGGCATGCTCGTGCTGTTCGCCGCAGGCAATTGCGGCACCGGATGCCAGTCCGACCCGGACACGCTGTGCGGTGGCGGCGATCGTGGGCCGGGGAACAGCATCCTGGGCCCGAACGGCCATTCCCGCGTGATGACCGTCGGGGCCGCCAATCTCCAGGGGGCATGGTGCGGCTATACCAGCCAGGGGCCCGCCGCCCTGTCTCCGTACGATGTGGAGAAACCCGACTTTTGCTCCTACACGCGCTTCGACGGCTTCTTCCCGACAGCCGACCCGACGCTCCGCGACTTCGATGGCGGTACCTCCGCGGCCACCGCGATCGCGGCAGGGGTTGTCGCTTTGCTCAAGCAACGATCACCAGGGTTGACCCAGGAGGACGCGAAGCGGGCGCTCAGGGGAACGGCTCAAGACATTAGGGCGCCCGGGTTCGACACGGATTCCGGGGCCGGGATCATCCAGGCAAAGTCGGCGTTCAAGCGGCTATGAGCGGTCGGCGGCTGCTGGTCATGGGGGCGGGGACGGCGGCGGCGGAGAATTTCATCCGTAGCCTCCAGGACGGTGACCCATCGCTCGTGCTCCTGGGTTGCCACGACGACCCGTTCGTCCTCAAGCAGTCGGGCGCAGACACCAAGTACCTCCTGCCTTCTCCCCGCGCGCCCCACTTTCTTCGCGGGCTGCGAGCGCTCGTCCATGCAGTGGGTGTCGACCTCGTGATCCCTACCTCCGACGTGCACGTGCAGCGGCTCTCCGTCGGTCGGCGCCAATTGCCGGGCAAGACATTTCTGCCCGCGCAAGCGGTGGTGAGCCTGTGCCGTGACAAGCACGCCTTGATCAGCACCCTTCGGCGCCGGGGGATCGCCGCGCCGGACACGCGCCCGGTCACGGGACGCAAGGCCGTCGACAGAATCTTCGCCCAGCTGCGCGGGCGCGCGCCCCTCTGGTGCCGCCCGCGGACGGGAACGTGCGCGCGCGGTGGCGGCGCCGTTTCGAGCCCCGAGGAGGCGTGGAGGTGGATCCGGCTCTGGGAGACGATGCAGGGCGTGCCGGCCGCGTCCTTTACGCTCGCCGAGTACCTGCCTGGGCGCGAGATCCTCTGCCAGAGCGTCTGGCGGGGCGGTCAAATGCTCCTGGCCAACACATTCGAGCGTTTGTCCTACTTCGGGGTGGACAATATCCCGAGCGGGGTCACGTCGCTCTCGTCGCTCGCCAAAACGGTGATCGAGCCCGATGTCGTGGCCCTGTGCCGGCAGGCCATCCGGGCGCTGAGTCCCAAGGCCTCAGGTGCGTTTGCCGTCGATGTCAAGGAGGATGCGCAGGGCCGGCCGCACGTCACTGAGATCAACGCGGGTCGGCTCTTCATGGCGATGACCGCGTTCGATCTTGTCCTCAAGCACAACATGGCCCTGACGTACGTGCAGGCGGCTCTGCGAGACCGGGTGGAGCTCCGCGACGACTACGCCGCCGTCGATGGCTACTACATGGTGCGAGATCTGGACATGCCCCCAGGAATCCTCCACGCCGACGACCTGTTCGAGGGCGTCGAGTCGGCGTGGGCCAAGCCGATGCCCTCGTCCCGTTCGGAACCCTAAACGCAAAGGAGAGTCCCATGGGAATGGACCCCGTCAAGCCTGGCGAGTTGTGCGAGCTGACGATCGTGGTCGAAGGCGGAGTGGACGGCATCAGCCCGCACGCCCTCAAGGAGTTCAAGAAGCTGATCGACAAGGCAATCGATGAGGCCGGCGAGATTTGCGACCCGTGCTCCAAGAAGAACCTTCAGGTGCGACTGACGCGCTTCATCATCCGATAGGGGCCGCGGATGGCAAAGCGCGCGACACCCAAGATTCGCTTGACGAGACGGGTTAGGCTCGACCGGAGGCGCGCTGAGGCGCTTCAGATCGAAGTCCGTCGACTGGCGAAACGTCTGGGCCTGTCGATCGCCGAGCTGGGAATCCGGCGACTCGAGGGACAACCATCCCCTAGGCGCCCAGCCCCTCGATCTCGGCCTCGGCCGAAGTGAGATCGACGCTCATTTCAAGCCGCTGGAAGGCCGTAAAGGCGCGTTCCAGGATTGCTCTCGCCCGTTCCGTCTGGCCTGTCTGCATGTAAAGGCGCCCGAGGCCCAGGTCACACCGCGCAGCGAGTGGGAGCATCCCGAGCTCGCTGGCGAGAGTCAACGCTGACTGGTAGTGGGTGGCGGCCTCGGCCGCGTCCGGTGGGGTGCGCCGCTTGGCGGCGATCTCCCCGAGTAGCCGCAAGGTCCAGGCCTCGTGCCCCCGTTCTCCTTGGCGCTGGAAGTGGCCGAGCGCCCTTGTGGCCGCGTCGGCAGCCTCTTGGAAGCGACCGGCGAGCAGGTAGACCTCCCCAAGAAGCAACAGAACCTGCGAGTAGCTGGTTGTCTGTTTTCGGGCAGCCGCGTCCTCGGCGGCCCGCTGGAGCATCGGGACAGCTTCGTCCAACTGGCCGCCCAGGGCCAGGGTGAATCCGAGCTCCGCGCTGATCCGCGGCTCATATGCCGGCATGTCGTGGGTCCGGCAGACGGAGTAGGCTCGCTCGAACGCGTGGGCGGCGGCCGCGATCTCGTTACGGATCAGATGGTGCACGCCGGTGCCGTGGTACGCCCACAGAAGGGTATCGGGGTGATCCGTCGTCTCCGCAAGCGCGATCGCTTCCTCCGCATACAGGGCGCTGTCCGAGAAGCGTCCCACCTCGGCCAAGGATTCGACCAAGAGGCTCCGGGCGAAGACGGACGGCAGGACTGGCAGGCCGAGGTGATCCTGCGCGAGGGCGCCGGTCAGCGAGGTGACAATCGCGCCGAAGGTCTCGATAGCGCGGGGAAAATCCCCGAGGTAAAGGTATGCTCTGCCTGCGTACATCTCGGTCACCGTCTTCAGGGCCGCGTCGCCCAGTTCCTGGGCCACCGTTTGGGCGCGCGCGCCGCACTCGATGGCATGCTGATGCTGACCGAGGAGGAACAGGCAATTTACTTCGAACGATAGGGCTCGCCCCAGCCGCGCCCGGTCACCGGCGCGCTCGGCGAGCGCCTGAGCCTCGCGCAAGTGGACCAGGGTCCGTTCGTGTTCCCCCAGCAGCGTCAGGGCGTTGCGAAGCCCGAGACGAACATCCACCGCCTCGGTCAACGTGCCGGGGCTTTCGGGCAAGCGCCGGAAGGCCTCCAGGGCCTGCTCAAACCAGACGACGGCTTCCGTGTTTGCCGAACGGGCGAAGGCCTTGGCCCCGGCTTGGCACAAGAAGTGCGCGGCCCGGTCCCAGAGCTCACCCTGTCTGGCGTGATGTGCGAGCCGCTCCACGTGCTCGACCAGCCGGCCGGGATGGAGGCGCTCGATGGCGTCCACGATCCTGGCGTGGAGCACCTGACGGTGTTCCCGCAGCAAGGAGCCGTAGGCGACCCGGCATACCAGGCCATGCTTGAAGCAGTACTCGGGTTGCGGAAAGAGGCTCGCTTCGTAGAGGAATTCCGCGGCCCGGAGACTGTCGAGGCTCTCGTGGAGCTCCCGGTCCGACACGTCCGCGATGGCATCGAGCAGAGCGAGGGGCACGGTCTCGCCGACCACCGAGGCGGATTGCAGGAGGCGCTTGTCTGCGGCAGGGAGACGATCGATGCGCGCGGCAAGGACAGCCTGGATCGTTCCGGGGACCCGGATGTCCTCCACGGGCTGCGCCAGTCGATAGCTGCCGCGCTGACCGATCAGCACTCCGTCCTCGGCCAGTGTGCGCACGCATTCCTCGAGGAAAAAGGGGTTGCCCTGTGTCTGGGCGATCAGGAGCTGCCGAAACGAAGCGAGTTCGATGTCGTCGCCGACCAGGGTGCGCAGAAGCGCCTCCGCGTCAGAGGGCGGCAACGGATCAACGCGGATCTGCTTGAAATACGTCCTGTTTCCCCAGGCATGGCGGTACTCGGGCCGAAAGTTGACGAGGAGGAGGAGCCGGGTGCTCGGCAGGCCCTCGACCAGGCTGTCGAGAATGGCCTGGGTCTCGGAATCGATCCAGTGGAGATCTTCGAAAATGAGGCAGACGGGCTGGATCTGGCTCTCCCGGAAGAGGAGCCGCCTGACAGCATCGATCGTTTGCTGGCGCCGTTGGCGGGGTGCCAGCGATCGCCATTCGGGATTTTCTACCGCAGCCTCCAGGAGAGTGAGGAGAGCCGGAGACGTCGGGCCGAGGCCGCCGCCAAGCGACTGGATTTTTCTCGAGACCTTGTCGCGGATATTCTCCAGGTCATCCCGATCGTAGACCTTGAAATAGGTCTTCAACAGGTCGGTGACCGGCCGGTAGGCTGTCGCCTTGTTGTAGGAGGTAGCTCCGGTTTTCAGGATGAGCCATCCGTGGATCAGATCCGTGCGCGTGAGCTCGTGAATGAGCCGGGACTTTCCGACCCCCGGCTCTCCGACAACGCTGACGACCTGACCGTGGCCGCTGGCGACCCAGTCCAGCGTGCGGCCCAACTCGGCGATTTCCGAGTCGCGTCCGACCAGCGGCGTCAGGCCTCGGGTCGCGGCGACCTCGAGAGGGCTGCGCACCGGCCCGATCCCAGTTACGGCATAGATCTCGATGGGAACCTCGAGCCCCTTGACGGGCTGGAGCCCAAGGGCGGTCGCTTCGACGTAGCCCGCGGTTAGGCGGATCGTGGACGCCGACGCGAAGATGGACCCAGGCGAGGCCATCTGCTCCATGCGGGCCGCCAAGTGGGTTGTCTGGCCGACGGCGCTGTAGTCCATCCGGAGGTCCGAGCCTATCGAGCGCACCACGACTTCCCCGGAGTTGAGCCCGACGCGAACGGTCACCTGGATGCCGTGGCGCTGCCGCGCACTTTCGGAGTGTTGCTTGACGGCCTCCTGCATTCGCAAGGCGGCGAAGCATGCGCGGACGGCGTGGTCTTCGTGAGCCACTGGGGCGCCGAACAGCGCCATGATCCCGTCACCCATGATCTGGTTGACCGTGCCCTCGAAGTGATGCACAGCCTCCATCATGATCTCGAGCACCGGGTCGAGCAGGGCTCGCGCCTCCTCGGGGTCACGGTCGCCGAGAAGCTCGAGCGAGCTCCTGACGTCGGAGAAGAGCACCGTAACCTGCTTGCGCTCGCCGGGGAGTGCCGCCCATGAGCTGTCGGGCTGGCGGCGGGGCGCGTCGACCTCGGGTGCAGCGATGCGAGGGGGAACGCCAATCGCGGTCAGTGAGGCGCCGCAGTCACCGCAGTACCTGTGGTGACCAGGCTGGAGCTCTCCGCAGGCCGGACAGCCGAGAACGAGTCGCGACCCGCATTTACCGCAGAAGTTCTGGCCAGCCGGGTTGTCATGGTGGCAGCCGGAGCACTTCATGCCAAATCTCGCTGAGCGTGGACAACATCGCACCCGTGGTCGGACGCTGCGCTCCTTGTCACATTGCGGATGAATCGCCGCATCTCGCGCTGATCCTGTCAGAGCGCGTCTGACAAGTCAAACCGGCGATCACCCTCAAAACAAATGTTACCCAAACGGAAGGGGTTGCCTCAAAACCGGTGTTACCAACACCACCGGAAAGGGGGCCCCGTGACGGAGCG
>Ga0335084_10006366_pt1 | contig 11742 bp, 11 predicted proteins | sample Lox_Sample_44_FD_206721 | JGI IMG/M metagenome (GOLD analysis project Ga0335084, IMG submission 206721) | Soil microbial communities from Loxahatchee National Wildlife Refuge, Florida, United States - Lox_Sample_4.4 | ecosystem: Environmental > Terrestrial > Soil > Wetlands | place: USA...
GGCCGGCGCGCCCCTGGCGCGCCATCTGGTAGCCGTCGAGGCAGGTGACGACCGAGGACGACTCGCCCGGGATGTTGACGAGGATCGCGGTGGTCGAGCCGCCGTACTGCGCGCCGTAGTAGATGCCGGCGAGCATGATGAGCGCCGCAACCGGGCTCAGGTTGAAGGTGATCGGCAGCAGCATCGCGATCGTCGCGATCGGGCCGATGCCCGGCAGCACGCCGATCAGCGTGCCGAGGATCACGCCGATGAAGCAGTACAGGACGTTGATCGGGTGAACCGCGACCGTGAAGCCGAGCCACAGGTTGTGGAAGATGTCCATCGCGCCCCCGCTCCTATTGGAACGGCGCCGGCCAGATCGGGAAGGGCAGCGTCAGGCCCTTCACGAACACCAGCCAGGAAAACGCGGCAAGGATGACGAACAGGATCGTCACTTCCTTCCACTTGAACTCGTGGCCGCCGAACGCCGAGACGTAGACCAGCGCCGCGGTGGCGAGGAGCAGGCCGAGCGGCTTCATCAGGTAGCCGTAGAGGATCACGCCGAGCGTGACGAAGAACACCGGCTGCAAATGCATTTGCGGCACCGGCGGCCCGTCGGTGGCGAGCGAGCCAACGAGAATGATGATGCCGAGCACCGCGAGCAGCCCGCCGAGCACCGCCGGGAAGTAGGCCGGGCCCATGCGCACCGCCGTGCCCATCGCGTAATGCGTGATCGCCCAGAGCCAGAAGAAAAGCCCGAAGGCGATGAACATCAGGGCGGACCAGAAGTCCTTGGGACTCTTGATCTTGATTTTCACTGTATCTCCTCCTCCTGCTAGCGCGGCGAAGTGTAGCACGCGTCCCACGGTGAGCCTGTCGGGCACTGTCAGTATCGCGGCGACCGGTATCGTAGCGAGAAACGCAGCGCGCGGAGCCGCGGCAAGTCCTCGGGGCGGTCGACGTCCCAGAGCGTGCGCAGGCGCGCCCAGCGCCTGCCGCGCAGCCGGCGCGCCGTCTCGGCGAGCACCTCGGGTTCACCCCAGTCGATGCCCTCGAAGAGTGCTCGCGGCGCATGGTGCGCCGCGATGAGAACGTAGCCGCCGTCCTCCGCGGGCGCGAGCACCACGCGGTAGCCCGCGCACAACAAGCGGGCGGCTCGCCGCAGGTCGGCCGCGGTGAGCGCCGGGCAGTCGGCGCCGATGAGGATCGCGCGGCGGTGGCGGGCGAGCGCCCGGTGCATCCGCTCGCCCAGGTCATTTCCCCGCTGCAGAAAAATCTTCTCGCCGGCGAACGCGGCATGGCGCGCGCTGACGTGCAGCTCGACCGCGCCGCAGCGCGCGGCGCGGGCGGTGCGCAGCGCGTGGCGCGTGAGCTGCAGGTGCAGGCGCGCGGCGCGCCAGTCGCCGATGCGCGCCGCGAGGCGCGTCTTCACGCGGCCCGGCGCCGGCGCGCGCGAGAATACGATCACCGGAATCTTCACCGGTACTTCGCGGCGAGGCGCGCCGGATCGGCGCCGAGCGCATACGCGGCGCGCAGCCACCACATGAGGACGATCGTGCGCAGCACCCCGCGCGACTCCCAGCGCCGGCCCGACGTGCGCACGCGGCTTCGCAGGCACGCGGGCGCCGCGCCGCGGCGCCGCATCGCCGCGCTAAACGCGACGTCCTCCATCAGCGGGATCTCGGCGAATCCCGCGAACGCGTCGCGCCGCACGAAGATCGCCTGGTCGCCGGTCGCGATGCCGGTGAGCCGCGAGCGCAGGTTCATCGACCAGGCCACGACCTTGAGCAGCGGATGCGTTCCTTCGATTTCGACGTCGAACCTTCCCCAGAGATGCTTCTCTGTCGAATGAACGATGATCCGGGGAGCGTCTGGAGGAAGACAAGTGTCCGCATGGAGAAATACAAGGACCTCTCCGGTCGCTGCTCGTGCGCCCGCGTTCATTTGAATTGCTCGACCACGTGACGCAACGACGACCCGGTCGCATAGCGGACGCGCGACCTCGGCGCTCGCATCTTCGCTTCCGCCGTCGACAACGATCACCTCGTGGCCGCGAGCGCGCAGCGGCGCGAGTGCGTGCAGCGCGCCGACGATGCCGGTGGCCTCGTTCAGCACCGGCACGACGATGGTCAGCCGCGCATCCAGGCGTGCAGCCGCTCCACCTTGCGCAGCACGCCCTGCGGGGCGTGCGCCTTCTTCCACACGCCGGCGGCGTACTTGTTCGCCTCGGCGAGGGTCGGATAGACGTGGATCGTGCCGAGCAGCTTGTTCAGGCCGATGCCGTGCTTCATTGCGGCGACCAGCTCGGCGATCATCTCGCCGGCGTGCTCGCCGACGATCGTCGCGCCGAGGATGCGATCGCGTCCCGGCACGGTGAGCACCTTCACCATGCCCTGCGCCGCCTCGTCGGCGATCGCGCGGTCGAGCTCGGCGAGATCGTACACCGAGGTCTCGTACGCGACGCCGCGCTCGTTCGCCTCGGTCTCGTTCAGCCCGACGCGCGCCACCTCCGGATCGGTGAAGGTGGCCCACGGGATGACGCCATAGTCGACGCGGAATTTCCTGAAGCGGCCGAAGAGCGCGTTCACCGCCGCGTACCAGGCCTGGTGCGAGGCGGTGTGCGTGAACTGGAACGGCCCGGCGACGTCGCCGCAGGCGTAGATGTTCGGATAGATCGTGCGCATGAACTCGTCGACCTGCACGGTCTTCGAGCGCGTAAGCGTGATGCCGAGCTCCTCCAGGCCGTAGCCCGACGTGTTCGCGGTCCGGCCGACCGCGCAGAGCAGCTGGTCGAACTCGATCCCGGCCTCCCTGCCCTCGTGCTCGCAGACCAGCGTGCGGCCCTCGATGCGGATCGCGCGGTGCGCCGTGCGCACGTCGACCCCTTCCTCGACGAACCGCTTGCGCACCGTGTCCGACACTTCCGGATCCTCGCGCGCGAGCAGGCGCGGCAGCATCTCGACCTGGGTGACGCGCGAGCCGAAGCGTGCGAACGCCTGCGCCAGCTCGCAGCCGACCGGCCCGCCGCCGAGCACGACGAGGCGCTGCGGCAGCGCGCGCAGCTCCCACAGATTGTCCGAGGTCAGCACCTTCACGCTCTCGATGCCGGGAATCGGCGGCACGAACGGCCGCGCACCGGCGGCGATCACGATCGCGCGCGTGCTGAGCGTGCGGCCGTCCACCTCGACCGTCCAGGGCGAGGTGATCTTCGCGCGGCCGTGCAGGCATTCGACGCCGAGCGACGCGTAGCGTTCGACCGAGTCGTGCGGCTCGACCGTTCGCACCACCCGCTGGACGCGCTCCATGACGTCCGAGAAATCGAATTCGACTTCAGTATTCTTCAAACCAAATGATTTTCCGTTCTTGACGAGCGACAGCACCTTCGCGGATCGGAGCAGCGCCTTGGACGGCACACAGCCGGTGTTGAGGCAGTCGCCGCCCATGCGGTGCGCCTCGATCAGCGTCACTTTGGCGCGCACGGCGGCGGCGATGTAGGCCGCCACCAATCCGGCCGAGCCGGCGCCGATGACGATCAGGTTGCGATCGAACCGGCGCGGCTTGGTCCAGCGCGCGTAGACCCGGCGCGCCTTCCACGCGTCGAGCAGCTTCTTCGCCACCAGAGGAAAGAGCCCGAGCAGGACCAGCGCGCCGACCACCTGAGGCGACAGGATGCCGGCGGGCGAGGAGATCGCGGCGAGCTGCGTGCCGGCGTTCACGTAGACGATCGTCGCGCCGAGCATGCCGAGCTGGCTCACCCAGTAGAAAGTCCAGGTGCGGATCGGCGTGAGGCCCATCGCGACGTTGATGGCGAAGAACGGCACGGCCGGGATCAGGCGCAGCGTGAACAGGTAGAAGGCGCCCTCTCTCTCGACGCCCTGGTTGACGCCGCGCAGCTGCGCGCCGAAGCGCTCCTGCACCCAGTCGCGCAGCACGAAGCGGCTGAGAAGGAACGCCAGCGTCGCGCCGAGCGAGGAAGCGAAGGAGACGAGCAGCGTGCCCCAGAGCAGGCCGAAGACCGCGCCGCCGATCAATGTGAGGACAGTCGCGCCCGGTATCGATAGCCCGGTCATGACGACGTACGCCGCGATGTATGCGGCCGCGAGCTGCCAGGGGTGCGAGCGATACCATTCCTGCAGCGCAAACTGCTGGGCCTTGAGCGCGTCGAACGTCAGGTAACGATGCCCGCCGAGGGCGAAGAACGCGGCGATCGCCAGCGCGACCGCCGCGGCGACGGCGAGCCGGCTCTTCAGAGCGCGCTCACCGCTTTCTTCGCCTGCTCGTCGAGCAGGCCGAGCAGCTTCTGGCTGGTGACGCGCAGCCGCTGCGACAGCATCAGCACCAGCTCCATCAGGATCTTCGCGCCGAGCAGCGGCTGCTCGACGATGATGCGCGCCAGGTTCTCGCGGTCGAGCACCGCGATCAGCGCCGGCTCGGTGGCGACGCAGGTGGCGAAGCGCGCCTCGCCGTCGATCATCGACATCTCGCCGAGCGTGCGCCCGGCCTCCACCGCGGCGAGGAGCTGCGGGGTGTTGTGACGGTCGCGCTTGAGGACGTCGATCCTGCCCTCGAGCACCATCAGCATGAAGTCGCCGCCGTCGCCCTCGCGGATCAGCTCGATCGCCGGCTGCGCGCGGTAGACGTCCATGAAGTGCGCGAGCAGGCGCACTTCCGCCGCCGAGAAGTTCTCGAGCAGCGAGCACTTCGGGATGAGGGCGTGGATCTGCGGCGCGAACTTGGTCGCGTCGCCGAGGTGCTCGAGGTGCGCGAGGCTCTGCCGGTGCCCGGGCATGGTGGACGGATTATGCCCGCTTGCCCGGCCGGGCGCCTCTAGCGGCGCGCGCGTCGCTCGCGCACCGCCTCGGCGAGGCCGTCGAGCAGGCGGACCGACTCCTCCCAGCCGAGGCAGGCGTCGGTAATGCTCTGGCCGAAGCGCAGCGGCTTGCCCGGCTCGAGGTCCTGGCGGCCCTCGACCAGGTTCGACTCGACCATCACGCCCACGATGCGCCGCTCGCCGCCGGCAAGCTGGCCGGCGATGTCGCGCGCCACGTCGGCCTGGCGCTGGTATTGCTTCGCGGCGTTCGCGTGCGAGCAGTCGATCATCAGCCGCTCTGCGAGCTTCGACTTGGCGAGCTCGACGCAGGCCGCCGCCACGCTCGCCGCGTCGTAGTTCGGCGCCTTGCCGCCGCGCAGGATGATGTGGCAGTCGTCGTTGCCGCGCGTCTCGACGATCGCGACCTGCCCGCTCTTGTGCACCGACAGGAAGTGGTGGCTCTGCCGCGCGGCGAGCAGCGCGTCGACCGCGATCTTCACGTTGCCGTCGGTGCCGTTCTTGAAGCCGACCGGGGCCGACAGGCCCGAGGCGAGCTCGCGGTGCACCTGGCTCTCGGTGGTGCGCGCGCCGATCGCGCCCCACGAGACGAGATCGCCGATGTACTGCGGCGAGATGACGTCGAGGAACTCGCAGCCCGCCGGCACGCCGGCCTGGTTGATGCGCACCAGCAGGTCGCGCGCGACGCGCAGGCCCTCGTTGATGCGGAAGCTGCCGTTCAGGTAGGGATCGTTGATGAGGCCCTTCCAGCCGACGGTGGTGCGCGGCTTCTCGAAGTACACGCGCATCAGGATCTCGAGGTCGTCGCTCAGCCGCAGCTTTTCCTCGCGCAGCTTCTTCGCGTATTCGAGCGCGGCGGCCGGATCGTGGATCGAGCACGGGCCGATGATCACCAGCAGGCGGTCGGACTTGCCCTGCAGGATCTGCCGCACGCGGCGGCGCGTCTCGGTGACCAGCGCCTCGACCGGCGTGCCCTGGATCGGGAAGAAGCGGATCAGGTGCTCCGGCGGCGGCAACGGCACGATGCGCTCGATGCGCTCGTCGTCGGTGAGCGAAGTCTTGTCGTCGATGGGCGGGATGGTCGTCATGGTTGGCCTCGGGTCGCAGGTATAAAAAAAAACCGCCAGGCTTTCGGCTGGCGGTTTTTTTTCGGGATCCTCTAGGGCTGAGCTTAGCCGGTCCCTTCCGCCAGGTGGCAGGGGAAATAAAAGAAGAAGCCGAAGAACCGGTGCGTCATGACCTGGGATTCTGCCACAAAACCATCTGCGTGCAGCGAAAGAGCGCGATCGGCTTCGCCGCCCCCTCGGCGCGACTCTCGTCCCACACCACCGCGTCCCAGACCTGGGTCGTCCGGCCCAGGTGCGCCGGCGTGGCGCGGCAGGCGATCGCGCCGCCGCGCACGGTGCCCATGAAATTGGCCTTCAGCTCGACGGTGGTGAAGCCGCGGGCGCCCTCGGGCAGCGCCGCCACGCAGCCGTAGCCGCAGCTCGTGTCCGCCAGCGCGATCACCGAGGCGGCGTGCAAGAAACCGTTAGGCGCCATGACTTCGGGGCGCACCGCCAGGCGGCTCAGCACTTCGGTGGCGCCGACCGTGAGAATCTCCACGCCGATCAGACCAGGCAGGTGCCCGGCGCCGAACTTGCGGAAGTGTTCCGGGGTCAACTTCTCATGCGAGCCGGACGTTGAAGGTTTCATGGGCGGCCACTCTAACCGATTGGCACTCCGCGGCACCGACTGCCAGAGCGCAAAATTGCGTGCGGCGGTTTGCGCGGCACCGGCACGCGTGCTAGCGTTTTCCCGTCGAACAAAAGCGGAAGGTGGTGCACCATGACGGAAACCGTCACCATTCCGATCGCAGGCTTCAAGGACGTCTACGACGTCCCGCAGGTCGAGAAAGCCCTGCACGAGCTGCCGCCGGGCGCGAACGAAGCGTTGCGCGCGCTCTACGAGAAGATGCTCCGCCTCGGCGGCCAGCGCTTCACCGTCAAGCCTTCCGCGCTGCCCGAGATCGACTCGCTGCTCGACGAGCTGCCGAACTTCGCCGAGGTGCTGGAGGACATCCGCAAGCACATCGCGCTGTGCATCGGCACCAACGACTCGATCGAGCTGCCGCCGATGCTGCTGCTCGGCGAGCCGGGCATCGGCAAGACGCACTTCGCGCGCAAAATCGCGCAGCTGCTGGGCACCGGCTTCGGCTTCGTGCCGATGAGCTCGCTCACCGCCGGCTGGGTGCTCTCCGGCGCCTCCTCGCAGTGGAAGAACGCCAAGCCCGGCAAGGTGTTCGACACCTTCCTCAACGGCGACTACGCCAACCCGGTGATCGTCGTCGACGAGATCGACAAGGCGAGCGGCGACGGCCAGTACGATCCGCTCGGCGCGCTCTACGAGCTGCTCGAGGTGGAGACGGCTACCCGGTTCGTCGACGAATTCGTGGAATTGCCGATCGACGCGTCGGGCACGCTCTGGCTCGCCACGGCGAACGATGCCGCGCGCATCCCCGATCCGCTCCTCAGCCGCCTGTCGGTCTACGAGATCGACGCACCGGACGCCGAGGGCGCGGCGCGCATCGCCGGCAGCATCTACCGCGAGATCCGCGCCTCGCACGACTGGGGCAAGCCGTTCCCGGAGACGCTGTCGGTGCCGGCGCTGGAGAAGCTCGCTTCGCTTCCGCCGCGCGAGATGCGCCGCGCCATCCACTCGGCCTTCGGCGCGGCGAAGATCGCCGGCCGCAGCGAGGTCGGCGCCGACGACATCCAGGACCCGCGGACCCGCAAGCAGCGAATGGGGTTCTAGACCCTCTCTTCGACCCAGGACTTCACGGACTGTAGCGCGCCCGGCAGCTTCGCCGGCTCGGTGCCGCCGGCCTGCGCCATGTCGGGGCGCCCGCCGCCCTTGCCGCCGACCTGCTGGGCGACGAAGTTCACCAGTTCGCCCGCCTTCACCTTGCCGGTGAGGTCGCTCGTCACGCCGGCGATGAGCGAGACCTTGCCGTCGTTCACCGCGCCGAGCACGATCGCCGCCGACTTGAGGCGATCCTTCAGCTTGTCCATGGTGTCGCGCAGCGTCTTGGCGTCGGCTCCCTCCAGCGTGGCGGCGAGGACCTTGGTTCCCTTGACGTCGACCGCCTGCGAGGCGATGTCCTGGCCCTGCCCCATGGCGAGCCTGGAGCGCGTCTTCTGCAGCTCCTTCTCGAGCGCCTTCTTCTCCTCGACCAGCGCCCTGACCGCCTTCTCCACCATCCCGGCGCCGGGCTGCGCGCGCAGCTCCTTCGCCACTTCGTGGAACTCCTGCAGCTGGTTGTTCATCATCGCCAGCGCATTTCCGCCGGTGGTGGCCTCGACCCGGCGGATGCCCGCCGCCACGCCGCCCTCCGAGTAGAGCTTGAAGACGCCGATGTCGCCGGTGCGCGCGACGTGCGTGCCGCCGCAGAACTCGCGCGAGCTGCCGATGTCGAGCACGCGCACCTCGTCGCCGTATTTCTCGCCGAACAGCATCATCGCGCCCGAGCGCTTGGCCTGCTCGATCGGCATGACCTGGGCGCGGGTCGGCGTGTTCTGCATGATCTCGTTGTTGACGCGCAACTCGACCTCGCGCATCTGCGCGTCGGTCATCGGCTTGTCGTGCGCGAAGTCGAAGCGCGTCTTGCTCTCGTCGACCAGCGAGCCCTTCTGCTGCACGTGCGGGCCGAGCACTTCGCGCAGTGCCTTGTGCATGATGTGCGTCACGGAATGGTTGCGCATGGTGGCGGTGCGCAGCGCCATGTCGACGCGCGCCTCGACCGTATCGCCGACCTTCAGCGTCCCGCTCTTCAGCGCGCCCGAGTGGCCGTGCACGTCGGCCTGGATCTTCTGCGTGTCGGCGACGTCGAACGTGCCGCCCGAGCCGACCAGCTCGCCGCGGTCGCCGACCTGACCGCCCGACTCGGCGTAGAACGGCGTGCGGTCGAGGACCACGGTCCCCGCATCGCCGCTCTTCAGCGCCTGGACCTGCGTCCCTTCGCGGTACAGCGCGACCACCTTGGCGGAGAGCACCAGGGTCTCGTAGCCGTGGAACTCGGTCTTCGCCCCCGAGTATTCGAGCCCGGCCGCCATGGAGAACTTGGAGGCCGCGCGCGCCTTCTCGCGCTGCTGCTGCATCGCCGTGTCGTAGGCGGAGACGTCGACCGGGATGCCTTTCTCGCGGCACAGGTCCTGCGTCAGGTCGAACGGGAAGCCGTAGGTGTCGTACAGCGTGAAGGCGGTGCGGCCGTCGAACGGGATCGACGACTCCCTGAGGTAGAGCACCTTCACCTTGTCGTAGCCGATGCCGCGGCTCACCTTGTCGAGCAGGTCCTCCGGCGTCTTGTCGGAGGCGCCGTGGAAGACGAGATACATGCGCGCCGGCCTGCCGGAGGCGGCGGCGTATTCGTCGACCGCCGCCACGCAGGCGCGCACGTACGGGTCGACGTTCACGATCTCGCCCGCCTTCCTCACCCCGACCACCACGTCTTCGCCGGCGCGATGGAACGCCGCGCCGAAATGGGGATTCCTCGTTTCCTCGAAGGAAGCAAAGTCGTGGACGAAGTGCTCGCGGATGTAGCTGATGATGCGCGCCTCGGTCTTCGCGCCGAGCTCGAAGAGCTTCATGCCGTTCTCGAGCGTCTCGGCGAACTTCTCCTCCTCCGCCCTCAGCACCTCGGCCACCTTCGCCTTCGCCTGCCGCAGCTCCGGATAGGCCGCGCCCATCGCGCGGTCGAGGTCCTCGACCAGCTTGTGGAAGAACGGCTGCTTCTGCCCGAGCTGGTAGCCATGCCGGATCGCTCTTCTGATGATTCTTCTCAGGACATAGCCGCGGCCCTCGTTGCCCGGGATGACGCCGTCGACGACGAGGAACGAGCAGGCGCGGATGTGGTCGGCGATGACGTTGAGCGACGGCGACTTGAGGTCCCGGGTCGCCGTCTCGCGCGCCGCGGCCCGGATCAGGTCCTGGAACAGGTCGATCTCGTAGTTCGAGTGGACGTGCTGCAGGACCGCGGCGATGCGCTCGAGGCCCATGCCGGTGTCGACCGAGGGCTTGGGCAGCGGATGGAGGTTGCCTTTCTCGTCACGGTTGAACTGCATGAACACCAGGTTCCAGATCTCGATGTAGCGGTCGCCGTCGGCGTCCGCCGAGCCCGGCGGGCCGCCGGCGATGCCGGGACCGTGGTCGTAGAAGATCTCGCTGCACGGGCCGCAGGGCCCGGTGTCGGCCATCTGCCAGAAGTTGTCCGACTGGTACTTCTGCCCGCCGGGCTGGTCGCCGATGCGCACGACGCGCTCCTTCGGCACGCCGATGGTCTTCGTCCACAGCTCGTACGCCTCGTCGTCGGTGTGGTAGACCGTGGTCCACAGCTTCTCGGGCGGCAGCCGGTAGACCTTGGTGAGCAGCTCCCAGGCGAACTGGATGGCGTCCTTCTTGAAGTAGTCGCCGAAGGAGAAGTTGCCCAGCATCTCGAAGAAAGTGTGGTGCCGCGCCGTGTAGCCGACGTTCTCGAGGTCGTTGTGCTTGCCGCCGGCGCGCACCGAGCGCTGCGAGGTGGCGGCGCGGCTGTACGAGCGCTTGTCCTTGCCGAGGAAGACGTCCTTGAACTGGACCATGCCGGAGTTGACGAAGAGCAGCGTCGGGTCGTTCTGCGGCACGAGCGGGCTCGAGGGCACCACGGTGTGGCCCTTCGAGCGGAAATACTCCAGGAAGCTGGAGCGGATCTCGTTCGACTTCATACGGCCGATTCTACCGCCTGAAAAAAGCCGGGGCGCCGCGGACGCCCCGCAGTCACCCCGGCGACGCTCTCTAGGCGTTGATTCTTCCGTACTTGAGCAACCTTGCCCGCACCGCCCCCATGGTGCGCTCGTGCGCCGCGGCGAGCTCCTGCAGCGAGCGGCCGGCGTCGAACGCCGCGAGCAGCTTGCGGTCCTCCTCCTCGCTCCAGGGTTCGCCGGTCTTCGGCGGCATCGTCGCGCGGCGCCGCTCGAAGCGCTCGATCCGTTCCAGCGCGGCGGCCGCCTCGTACAGCGCGCGCACGACCTGAGGGCGCTGGTACGCGCTCTCGGGCGGAAACACCTCGCCGGTCTCCGGATCGACGCCGTTCGCCAGCGAGCGCACGAGCGCCAGTGCTTGTGTCTGATCCATTGCGTTCACCTCCTCCCTACGCGGTATGCGTGAGAGATGAACGCGCTGCGTCGCTTCCGAGATGACGACTAGTACGTAGCTACTAGTCGATCTTCAGAACGCTGCTTATCACTTCGTAGGAAAAGCCGCGTCCCTGCAGGAAACGCGCGCGCTTCGCGCGCTCCTCGCGGGTTGCGGCGGGCTCGCGATACTTGCGCCGCAGGATTTCCTTCGCCCGGTCGAGGTCGTTCAGGCCGGCGGAAGCGCGCCCGGCTACTTCGTCCGCCACGCCGCGCGCCTTCAGGTCCTGGCGGATCTTCGCCGCGCCGTACTTGCGAGAAAGGGACCGAGCGCGTTCTTCTGCGAAGCGCTCGTCCGAAAGGTGCTTCCTGGACAGCAGGAGATCGACAACGGCATTCAATGCTTCAGGCGACTCCGCGTGCGGCGCCAGCTTGCGCACCAACTCGGCGCGGGAATGCTCCCGCCGCACGAGGAATCGCAACGCCCGCGCTTTCAGCTCCGCGGGCGTGTCGGGCGTTTCTTTCAACCTTCGTTGCTACGTTTGCGGGTCGGCAGCTTTTCGACCTTCTTGTCTTCGACTTCTTGTTCCTCGGCGGTTTCGGCAGTCGCGGCAACCTTCTGCACGCCCGCCTTCTCGCGGATCTTGGTCTCGATCTCCTTGGCGAGCGCCGCGTTCTCCTTGAGGAAGTCGCGCGCGTTGTCCTTGCCCTGGCCGAGCCGGTCGCCGTTGTAGACGTACCAGGCGCCCGACTTCTCGAGCACGCCGAGGTTGACGCCGATCTCGAGCA
>Ga0335084_10006368_pt1 | contig 11741 bp, 10 predicted proteins | sample Lox_Sample_44_FD_206721 | JGI IMG/M metagenome (GOLD analysis project Ga0335084, IMG submission 206721) | Soil microbial communities from Loxahatchee National Wildlife Refuge, Florida, United States - Lox_Sample_4.4 | ecosystem: Environmental > Terrestrial > Soil > Wetlands | place: USA...
CGGCGTGCTCTTGGCTCACCTGATGCAGTCCAGCCTGTCGGTCAAGCCTGGGGACCGCGTTCAGGCGGGACAACAGATAGGCCGGGTGGGAAATTCAGGCTTATCCGCGGAGCCGCATCTGCACCTGCATGCCCAGCAGCTTAGCGCTACGGAAGATTTTCTCGCTAGCGAGCCCCTGCCGTTGCAGATCGATGGCCGGACCCCGGTACGCAACAGCCGATTCATTTCGAGATAGATGAAAGCGCAGCCCCGCAAACGGATCGCTTATGCCCGACTTGAGCGATTCGGTGCTGGCGCCTTGGGGCAAGGCCCGGAGGGGTCTGCGCCTCGGTGTCATTCGATAAAAACGCCCGACCTAGGTTGCGATTTCATCAGAACGAGAGGGTGTCTGCTTTGATCGCTGCGTAGTAATCCAAGACCCGCGTCACATAGGCCCGCGTTTCCGGGTAGGGGGGGACGCCGTCGTAACGCAGAACGTTCTGCACCCCGGCGTTGTAAGCCGCCAGCGCCCGCTTCAGATCTCCATCGAAGCGATCCAGCAGCCAGCGGAAATGTCGGACCCCTGCGTTGATATTCTCCTCCGGGCTGTAAATATTGGCTACATCCAGGGCGTCGGCGGTGACGGGCATAAGCTGCATGAGACCCTTGGCGCCCTTTTTCGATTTCGCGCTGGGGTTGAACTGCGATTCGGCCATTATGATGGCCTGGATCAGGTCCGCATCCACATCGTACCGGCCGGCGGCCTCGTGGATGACCTGGTCAAATGGCAACACTTCCGGCTCAGCTTGAGGGACATAAACTGAGGCGGAAAGATCTGAGATTTCAGACCCTTTACGGTCCGAAATCCCATCGTCAGCAATTAGGGCATTCCCGGCGACCGGATGATTCAATCTGCCCCAGCCCTTGTTGGTTTCCGCAGGCAGCTTAACATCGGAAATGGAAACTGAAAAACCCAAAGACAGGGCAAAAACCCAACCCATGGAATTCTTGATGAACTTTCTCTTGGGGCAAGCCTCCTCTGAGTAAGCCATGACATTGCCCTCCTTTCGCAACGCCGGGAGATCCATCCCGGTTCCCCTTGGATTTCCAGCGTATGCCTTTCCTGCACAGCAAGAAGCGTGCACTGCCGGCTATCGATCAGATAATGAGATGTTATTTTAGTACATTACAGCCCCAACCCCTTGCCGGCGGCCGGCCTGGTATGTGGCATAAGCTTCTTATCGCTGGGAAAACTATTTTCCTCGGCTGAGAAAGTCATTTCACCCGGTTCACGGCACGGCCGAACGATGGCGTTCAACCGGGTTGATGGTTTCTATCCTGAAGAATCGCTGAGGCGTTGGGTAGATAATAATGCGGATTTTCGCTTGTCACACCCCCAACGGCAGGATTTTCGCTTGACTTGGATGGGGGCCGCTTTAATTTTGCGGCAGTATCACCTGCTACCCAAGGTGGATCGTACGCCTTGAATCAGGTGAACGCGAGGGGAGGGAGGTTATTATGCGCTGGGAGAGCGGCCGCAGAAGCGAAAACGTGGAGGACCGCCGGGGGCTGCGCGTTTCGCCGCGGGTTGCCGGGGGAGGAATCGGCACCCTCCTGCTGGTTCTGGCAGCCCTGTACTTCGGGATCGATCCATCCGTCATTCTAAACCAGAGTCAGATGTCCCTGCCGGGGGGTGGCGCTCCCACTCAAACCGCACCCTATTCCGCTTCGCCCGAGGAAAAACAGCTGGCGGAATTTGTTTCCGTGGTGCTGGCCGAGACCGAAGACACCTGGAAAGCGCTATTCCGTGACATGGGCAAGACTTACGAGGAGCCCAAGCTGGTGCTTTTTTCCGAGGCGGTCGAATCGGCCTGCGGCATGGCATCGACCGCGGTAGGTCCGTTCTACTGCCCGATGGATCAAAAGGTCTATATCGACCTCAGCTTCTACAGCGATCTCAAGAACCGGTTTGGCGCACCCGGTGACTTCGCCCAGGCTTACGTCATCGCCCACGAGGTGGGGCATCATGTCCAGAACCTGCTGGGAATCGCCGAAAAGGTCCATTCGCTTCGCAGCCGGGCGGGCGAGCCAGAGGGCAACAGGCTTTCCGTCATGATGGAACTGCAGGCGGATTGTTTGGCCGGCGTTTGGGCCTACCATGCCGACAAGGCGCGCCATATCCTCGAGCAAGGCGATGTCGAAGAGGCGCTCAACGCAGCGAGCAGCATCGGCGATGACCGCCTGCAGCGTCAATCGCGCGGTTATGTCACACCGGACTCCTTCACCCACGGCAGTTCGGCCCAGCGCGTGCGCTGGTTCAAGCGCGGCCTCGAGACCGGCAACATGGGCCAGTGCAACACCTTCCAGGCGGACCACCGGTGACACCCGTTACCCCTTAGAGAGTGAGTGCCGGTCTTCCGTTTCCGGTGAACAACCGGCAACTTGACAATGCTTCAGCCGGCATGTAGTCATGGCTCTCGACCTTTCGCGTCGAGCCAGCCCGCGGATCGTCATCCCACAAATCTGATTATTACCCCGGTCAGCCTGCGCGCGGCCCAGAGTTGAGATATCTAATGGCGGAGTGATAACCCACACATAGACGGAGGTTTCCATGCATTCCATCAGGCACGCCGTATTCATCGTCGTCGGACTGATCCTTATCACGGCCCCAGCCATGGCTCAGGAGATCACCATCGCCCTCGGCTCCGAGCCGACGACCCTCGATCCGCAGATCCGCGAAGACGGCGGCGAACGGGCGGTCAACGATAATATCTATGAAACTCTCATGGCGCGTTTGCCGGACGGGAAGTTAACCGCCAGCCTCGCCGCCTCCGAACCGAAGCTGGTGGACGCCAAAACCTGGGAGGTGAAGCTGCGCCCCGGAATCAAGTTTCACAACGGCGAGCCCTTCAACGCCGACGCAGTGGTCCACAGCGTGAAGCGCCTCATCGACCCCAATTTCAAATCCGAGCAGATTTCGTTTTTTGCCACCATCAAGGACGCCAAGAAAGTGGACGACCTGACCGTGCAGATCGTCACCGACGGCCCCGACCCCATCCTGCCGGGCCGGCTCTACTGGATGAAGATGGTCCCGCCCGGTCACAGCAAGGACCCCAAGTTCGCCGAGACGCCGGTGGGAACAGGGCCTTACAAGTTTGTTAAATGGAACCGCGGCCAGAACGTGATCATCGAAGCCCATCCCGGGTACTGGGGCCCCAAACCAGCGATTCAGAAAGCGACCTATCGCTTTGTGTCGGATCCGGGCACGCGGCTGGCGGGGTTGATGACGGGTGAATTCGACCTCATCACCAACCTGCAGCCGGAATTCACCAAGAAGGTTCCCCAAGCCATTCACATGCTGGGCCTGGAACATCCAATCATCATCCTGAATGCCGACGGCGGACCGACCAAGGACGTGCGCGTGCGCAAGGCTCTCAATCTTGCCGTGGACAAGAAGGCGCTGGCAGAGGGTCTGTTCGAAGGCTATGCCCAAATCGCCCAGGGGCAGCTGCTGAGCCCCTCCTTCTTCGGATATAACAAGGAGGTCACCCCTTACCCCTATGACCCGGAAAAGGCCAAGGCCTTGCTGAAGGAAGCCGGTGCTGCGGGCGCGAGCATCGAGGTCATCGGCACCGCGGGCCGCTGGCTGAAAGACCGTGAAATGGTGGAAGCCGTGGCGGGTTTTTGGGAAGCCGTTGGGCTGAAACCCAAGGTGCGGATCTTTGAGTTTAACGAGTACCTGAACCGGCTCTTCGACCGCAAGACCCGGGGGGACGCCATCTTCGTCGTAAGCTCCAACGAGCTCATGGACGCAGACAAGAGCTTCTCGGCCTATTACAAGGCCGGCGGCACCGGCTGCTCCAACAGCGACAAGGACCTGGCCGCTCTGATCGACGCCGCCCGGACTGAGACCGACGTTGCCAAGCGCACGGGGCTTTACAACCAGGCGGTCAAGCGCGCCTATGATCAAGCCTACTTCGTCTGGTTGCTGAACATCGAGGACATTTACGGCGTCAGCAAGCGGCTCGCCTGGCCGGGCCGTGTGGATGCCAAAATGCTCGTCAGCGAAATGAAGGTAAAGTAACCCTTAACCCCCATCCCTCTGATCCATGGGCCGTTATTTCCTCAAGCGCCTCTGGCACGGTATCGTGGTCATCCTGGGGGTCACGGTCCTGGTCTTTGTCGTAACCCGTCTGGTGGGCGATCCGGTCAAGGCCATGCTGCCCCTGGAGGCCACCGCCGAGCAGCGTGCGGAATTTCAAAGACAGCTTGGACTGGACCGCCCCATTGCGGTCCAGTTCATCAACTTCCTGGAGGGCATCACCCGGCTTGATTTCGGCGATTCGCTCTGGCAGCGCCGGCCGGCCATGCAAATCGTTTTCGAAAAACTTCCGCTGACCTTGGAGCTGGCCGCACTGGGCATCGGCCTCGCCTTTCTGCTGTCGATCCCCCTGGGGATCATTGCGGCCCTCCGGCCCGGTGGAGCCTCGGACCGCAGCACGGTGTTCCTCAGCCTCCTCGGGCTTTCGGTGCCCCAGTTCTGGCTGGGGCTATTGCTGATCGTAGTGTTCGCGGTCCAACTTGGCTGGCTGCCGACCTCCGGCATCGACACGCCGGCCCACCTCATCATGCCAACGGTCACCATGGCCCTGCCCGCCCTGGCCCGTCTGGTGATGATCGTGCGCTCCTCCATGATCGACGAACTGAACCAGCAGTATGTCAAGACCTGTTTTGCCAAGGGGCTTGCTTTCTACCGGGTGGTCGGCGTCCACGCCCTGCGCAACGCCTCCCTGCCCGTCGTCACCTTGTGCGGCTGGGAACTCATCCGGGCGATAGCCGGCTACTCGGTGGTGGTGGAAACGGTGTTCGCATGGCCCGGGCTGGGACTCACCGCCATCCAGGCCATCGAGCGGGAGGACCTGATCCTGCTCCAAGCCATCGTCTTCACCGTAGCCATCATGGTGGTATTGATCAACATCTTGCTGGACATCATGTACAAGGCGATCGATCCACGCCTGAAGGTCACGTGATCATGGCCGACATCAACCCCGGTAGCCGTGCACCTCATGCGGGCCGCCTGAAGCGACTGTGGGGTGAGCTGTGGCGGGACAGGGCGGGGTTCACCGGTGTGGCCCTGATCGCAGCCTTGATCCTTATGGCCGCGGCCGCGCCGCTGATTTCTCCGCATTCCCCGACGGCGCAGGATTTGCGAGCGCGGCTCGCCCCGCCGGTTTGGGAGGACAACGGCAACTGGAAGCACATCCTGGGAACGGACCACCTGGGCCGGGATGTGCTGTCGCGGGTAATCCATGGCTCCCGGATCTCTCTCACCGTCGGGGCTGCCGTGGTCCTCATAGCGGGTGCTTTTGGGGTGTTGCTCGGCCTCATCGCCGGCTATCGCGGCGGACGCACGGACAGCTTTATCATGCGCTGGATCGACACTCAGGTGGCTTTTCCCGGGCTGCTCATCGCCTTGACGATCCTGGCGGTCATGGGGCCCAGCATGCTGACCGTGATCCTGGTGCTCGCTTTTAATGGCTGGATGGTCTACAGTCGCATGACCCGTGGAGCGGTGCTTTCGGTTCGGCAGACCGCCTACGTGGAAGCAGCCGAGATGGTCGGTTGCAGCGCCGTGCGGGTCGTCTTCCGCCACATCCTCCCCAACCTCACCTCACCGCTGCTGACCCTGTCCATCCTCGAGTTCGCCCGCATCGTCCTGGCCGAGGCGGCCCTCTCCTTTCTAGGCATGGGCATCCAACCGCCGGCCATCTCCTGGGGCCTGGATGTGGCCGCCGGCAAGAATTACCTCTTCCGCGCCTGGTGGCTGGTAACCTTCCCCGGCATCGCCATCTCCATTACCGTACTCGCCGTCAACTTGCTGGCCAGCTGGATGCGCCTCATATCAGACCCCCAGGAACGAGAAAAGCAGTTCGCCCGCCAGATGCGAGCCCTGCGCAAGAAGCGCACCCGGCGGGGCCTGCCGGAGGTTGTCTCGCCATGACCCCGGTCACCGCTACTCCCCTGCTCGCGATCGACAACCTGGTGGTCCATTTCACCACCCGGCATGGGATCGTCGAGGGCGTACGTGGAGTGAATCTCGCCGTCCGACCGGGAGAATCGCTGGGTATCGTGGGCGAATCGGGATCGGGCAAGAGCGTTACCGTCCAGTCCGTCATGGGGTTGATCAACGTCCCCGGTGAAATCATCAGCGGCGATATCCGCTGGAAGGGCAGATCCCTGCTGGGGCCGGACGGACGGGCCTACCTGGAAACGGTACGGGGCAAAGAAATCACCATGATTTTCCAGGACCCGATGACCTCCCTCGACCCGCTTTTCAGCATCGGCACCCAGATTACCGAGGTCTTGCGGCACCACATGGGCATGGGAAAGAAACTGGCCCGAGACCGGGCCGTCGAGCTGTTGGAGTTGGTGGACATCAACGCGCCCAAGAAGCGTATGGGCCAGTTCCCGCATGAGCTTTCCGGCGGAATGCGCCAGCGGGTGATGATTGCCATGGCGCTCGCCTGCGAGCCTGAGCTGCTCATCGCCGACGAGCCCACCACCGCCCTGGATGTGACCATTCAGGCCCAAATCCTGGAGCTTCTGGCTGGGCTGCAGGACCGGCTCCGGCTTTCGGTCATGCTGATTACCCACGACTTGGGGGTCATCGCCCAGATGTGCCACCGGGTAGCGGTTATGTATGCCGGAAAAGTCGTCGAGGTGGGCCTGGCCGAAGACATCTTCGAGCGGCCGGTCCATCCTTACACCCAGGGGCTTCTCAGGGCCACGCCCCGACCGGACGCGGTCACCGAACGCATGGTTTCCATCGAGGGCATGCCGCCCAACCTGATTGCGCCACCACAGGGCTGCGCCTTTGCCTCGCGCTGCAACTGCGCCCGGGACTGCTGCTGCCTGCCGCCGGAAATGATCGCCTACGACGAGGACCGCATGGTTTCGTGCTGGTGTGCGGGGCAGCAATTGCCCTGACACGGGCTGCTCTGAATGAAAGGGAACCAAGCTGAGCGATTCTTATTCTTGATTTTTACGGCTAGGGCCCGGAGGGGTGTGCGCCCCGCAGGGGCCGCCGCAAATGACACCAGGGATTCTTCAACGCCCCCAGGGATTCTAGAATGAATCCAGACAGGCAGCGACGGCAGCGGCTGTCGTGGATCTGTCCGGCGGGAGCTGTGCGGGCATATCTGAGCGGCTATTGCTGCCGTTGCGATGGCCGCCGGCGAAATTGCGGCGGCCCCTGCGGGGCGCACACCCCTCCGGGCCCGGGTAACTCTTGATGAAATCGCTCAATTTAGGTGGTCATTGGTTTTAAGGCCTCAACGTCCTTGACCGGATCCGTTATCAATGGATGAGCCGCGGGCAAACACTGTTCTGTCTCCCGGAGAAACACGAGACCCGCTCGTTCGCGTGGAGGGGCTGAGCGTGCGGTTTGACGCGGGGCACAGCGGGTTCTGGGGGCAGCACCGGCTGAAGGTTCATGCGGTGGAAAATGTGTCCTTTGAGATCCTGCCCGGAGAGACCCTTGGCCTGGTCGGCGAGTCGGGATCCGGGAAAAGTACTACGGGACGGGCCATCCTGCGCCGGGTGCCGGCGGCGGCCGGTCGCATCATCTTCAAGGGCCGGGACATAACCCATGCCGCCGCCAAGGACCTCAGGCCGCTGCGTCGTCACATGCAGCTGGTCTTCCAGGACCCCTATGCCAGCCTGAACCCGCGCATGCGCATCATCGACATCGTGGCCGAACCGCTGGTGGTGCACGGGCTGGCCGCCTCTTCCCGGGAGGCGGCGGAGAAGGTCTCCGAGCTGCTTCACCGCGTGGGGCTGCCGCCGGATGCCGGCAGCCGCTACCCCCATGCCTTCAGCGGCGGCCAGCGCCAGCGGGTGGGGATCGCCCGGGCGCTGGCCCTCAACCCCGAGTTCATCGTGGCCGACGAGCCCGTATCCGCCCTGGACGTCTCGATCCGCGCCCAGATCGTGAACCTGCTGCAGGATCTGCAGAAGGATCTCGGGATCGCCTATCTCTTCATCGCCCACGACCTAGCGGTGGTCCGGCACATCTCGCACCGCATAGCCATCATGTACGCCGGGAAGATCGTGGAAATCGCCGGCCGCGATGAGCTATACGAAAAACCGCTCCATCCCTATACTCAGGCCCTGCTTTCGGCCGTGCCCGTGCCCGACCCCAAGATCCAGCGCACCCGGCGACGGATCACCTATGGCGGAGAGCCGCCGAACCCGCTGGAGCCTCCACGGGGCTGCCGGTTTCAAAGCCGCTGCCCGCACCGCACGGGCCAGTGCCGGCTCCAGGACCCACCGCTCGAAGAGCGCAGCCCGGGGCACCGGGTGGCCTGCTGGACGGTTTGAATCTGACAATCGACAGACGAGGGATCAGTTCCATTTTACTTCAGCAGGTGCTCCACTGGCATGGCACACTGGCGCTGCGTTTTGGAACTGAAGAGTGAACCAGGCATATTGGTTAAGCGTTTGGCGAGATCAAAAACTAGGTGCCGGCCAGAAGCTCCCAATGAAAAACAACCAGAGGAAGACTGCTTGCATGATACTGAAGCCTTGAGAGCTGCCTGCGATCATCTAAAGCCGAAGCAAACGGGTTATTTGGATAAAGGGATGTTCGTCTTTTGGCAAACCGCGAAGCAGTTGCTTTGAATCAGCGGCCGGCGAAAATGCCGGTTAAGCCGGCCGCGTTAACGCGGTTCTCGATCGCTTTCCGATCGGTGGCGTAAAGGCCCTTCGCCTTCATCCGTTCGAAATAGACCGAACCGGAGAAGGTGTACTTCAGACTCAGAATGCCCTCCTCGCGCATCTGGCTTCGGACGAATCGGATGGCGTCGCCGACGGCCAGCGTTTCCGGGAGCACCAGCAGCGGTTCCTTGCGCGCATGCTTCACGGCGTTGTAGCCGGCGAGAACACCTGTGCAGATGGCCTCGGTGTGACCCACCAGGAGACCGGCCTTCTCGCCGCCGCAGAAGAGATTGGCAACCCCCTCCACCTTCAGGGCGTCGTCCCGCGGCGCCATGCCGATATAGCGGATGGAGTTCCCCATGCCGCCCGCGTAAGGATCTTCATAGCGAGCGTTCTCGAACCCGGGAACGGCTCTCAGGAGGTCCAGCGGGAAAAAAGGGGTCATGAGCTTGGCATGCCCCGTGTCGAGCAGGATGATGTTCTCCTCGAACTCGGGGATCGCATACTGCTGGCAGCACTTGAGGGCCAGCTTGCCCTTCAGGATCTTGGACGCCGGCAAGGGGACCACCGCAACCCCCTTTTGATCCAGATCGGCCACGATCGCAGGATCGAGGGATTCTTTAAAAAGCTTGCAGGAGCCGCTCATGGCGCCGATCTGGTCGCCCTTTCGGCCGATCATTTCCTTGACGCCGGCCTTGGCCGTGACGCTCACGCGGCCGCCGAAGGAATGGCAGCGCAGCACGCACATGGCACATCCGTTGCCGTACTTGGTGCAGTTCGCCGGTCCGCCGGCCGTGCCGGTGGCATCGATGAAACTATCGCCTTCAAACCTCAGGGATTCCTCCCCCTGCTTGGCGAGAACCGCGCGGATGGCCCCATCCGCCATCTCGACATCCGTGATCCGGACCTGGCAGTGGATGGAGATCCCCTTGGAGAGCAGAAAGTTCCGCACCATGGGTTCCATGCGGGCGACACTGTAAAGGTTGGAATGGCGATGGCCCGGAAAATCGATCTCGCGGTGCAGGGCATTCCGGTCGGTAAGCTCGAACAGCTCGCCGCCGCCCATGGCCATCATTTCCTCCGCAGCGGTGTACCGGCCGTTGTTGCGCATGATGCCGCCGACCAGGCCCGTGCCCAGAAGCATGTCTGTGCGTTCGATCAAAATGACTTCCGCCCCCTGATGACTGGCGGAAAGTGCGGCCGCACAGCCGGACCACCCGCCTCCGATGACAATGATTTTCATGTCAAGATGTCCTCGCGTTTTGATTTCAAGACAAGCCTCACACCTTCCGGCGGCTGACACCAGGCCTCATGGCCCGTGTATGTATACACCGGCCCATGGCTTCACGGCAAGGTGGTTTGTCCAGGCTCTGCCCGGGGCTTATTACTCCGGCACTCAAAAACGCCAGATCTTCCTCGGGTGCAGGTTTACCCGTACGCCTTTATACCCGTACGGTGTTCCTGGCCCTTGCATCCATTCGTGTAAGGATGTAACGTAACAAAAAAGGGGGGGGTTTTTCACAAATTTCAGAAGCTTTGGGCGATTCCGTTCACAGCCGCGGTCAGCCGGGTGTAATTCCGCAGAATCTTTATATTCTCATCCTCCCTTAAAATGTGCACGCTTCTTGCTAGAAACGAGTTGAGACAAGTGCACTCCCAGACAGCAAGTGGCTCCGATGACAACCGATAAGCGCGCGATCTACGATGAATCCAGTTGCCGGCGAAAGGACTTTCGCCGTTTATTCGAGGCAAGCCAGCCGCTGTTTGCCAATTGTCTCACCAAGGACGGTTCATTCCAGGAGAGGATTCAGAACCTGAGCTCGAATGGAGCTTTTCTCGCCACCCGCAGGAAGTTTTCCATCGGCGATGAAATCGCCATGACCATCCCGCTGATCCACACGAAGGCTAGCTTCAAGGCCACCGGAGAAATCATTCGCCTGGATGCGGCCGGGGTTGGAGTCGAATTCCGGATCGTTTTCAATTATTAGCCGGGAGATCCGCGTCCTCCTCCTTATCCATCGCTGCCACCACCTCGATGACTACTGAGTCCGAAAAGCCTCGCGAGCGAAGAAAGCGCTGCAGCCGGAGCTTTCTTTTTGTCGCATCGGGGTGGTGCTTCAGGCTTTCCCACTTTTTCAACGAAACCCGCCGTGCCACGACGTGCTCTTCGGCTGGGGACATGCTCTCACCCGGATCGTCTCCGGATTCCGCACCGGCCAATCCCTTCTTCAGCAACTCGCTGCGAACGCGGTGAATCCCAAAACCCTTCCGTTTCATCCGGGCCAGCACCTGCTGCGCCACACGCTGGTCGTCCAGGTAGTTAAGCCTCAGGCACTCCGCGATGACCTGTTGGACGACCTCACTGGCATACCCACGGCGGATGAGCTTTTGGGTGAGCTCCGCCACCGAGTGCTCGCGGTGCGCCAGGATCCTCAGCGCGCTGTTCTGGGCTTTGCGGAACGATTTATCGCAGAAATCGCTCATGGTCCAACAGGGTGTTGAAAAACCGCGCCTGAGGCCGTGATCCGGCGTTGTGCGGCTTTTGTAAATGCTCACATATCATTGAATATGCTGCGCTTTCCAAAACCCCGCACGCCTGGGCTGACGGCCTGATGCTTGTTTTTCAACACCCTGCTACATGAAAACGGTGTGGATGGCAAGAAAGGAAATTTTTGAAAAATGCAAAAAAATTATGAAAAAAAAGCTAAAGTTTCCGAGAAAGCCACCGATAATACTTTCAAACAGATCTGAAGTTTGACTCTGTGAGGGGACTCTGTTAGGATTACACCATGGACCGAGGGTTTTGCCCCGGTTCCGCCACAAGGAGATAGCCGATGGAAATCACGCCCAAAAATCAGACGACTGCTATCGATGCCTATAATACGACTCAAGTCCAGCTCAGGCAAAAAACCGAGAGCGACGAGGGAAAAGTCGCCGGACAGCAGGGATTGAAGGCAGACACGGTCTTCATTTCCGACACCGCCAAACGCATCCAGGACGCCCAGGCCCAGCTACAGTCGATTCCGGACGTCAGAGCGGACAAAGTA
>Ga0335084_10006369_pt1 | contig 11737 bp, 11 predicted proteins | sample Lox_Sample_44_FD_206721 | JGI IMG/M metagenome (GOLD analysis project Ga0335084, IMG submission 206721) | Soil microbial communities from Loxahatchee National Wildlife Refuge, Florida, United States - Lox_Sample_4.4 | ecosystem: Environmental > Terrestrial > Soil > Wetlands | place: USA...
CTTGATGCGTGTCTGGTCGGGCGCGTCATAGAGGACGAGCAGGCCCTGGCGCCGCTTGCGCGCGAGGATGCAGATGCCCTCGGGGTGCTCGGTGCTGGCCCCGGTCCACTCCATGAGCAGACGCGGGCGCTGCACTCTGTCGCTCCGCCGCGGCCGCCAGTGATAGAGCCGGAACGGGCCGTTGGCGGCGCTCACGGGCCCGGCCACGATCAGGACCTGCCCGCCATGTGCCGCGAGATCGCGGATGCCGAGTCCGCCGAGGTCGAGGAAATGGGCGACCGGCTTGCGGCTCCATGCCACCGCCGTCGCCGCGACCGCCAGCTCGATCGCGAGCGCGATGCTGTCGACCACAGGCCCCCGCAGGCCGAGGAATAGTCGCCGTCCGGCGACGCACAGCCCCTCGATATCGAGCCCGTTCTCCTTGCTCGGCAGATTGATGAACGGCGCGATATAGGGATTCGCTCCCAGTAGCGTCCGCAGGCTTCCGGTGCCGCGATAGGGAAGGGGTCGGCCGGCACCCACGAGACCACCGCCGTCTTTCCTCAGCTCGACGGCGCCGAGCAGGCAGCGGCTGGGCCGGGCGCGCAACCGTGGATCGACCGTCGTGGTATTCGTGCGGTTCCGGCGGACACGGCAGTGCGACCCGCAGATCCAGAGCGTGCCGCCGCTGATCGAAAGGGCTTCGATGTCGAGTTCGTCCTTGGCGTCGCCGGGGAGCGAAGCGAACACGTCGTCGAGACCGATCTGCTTATGCAGGCGGAATCCGCGCTTGTGCGGCTCCAGGCATTCGACCGTGCGCCCCTCGTCCGAAGCCGTCCACAGATACCGGCCGGCCATGGCGGCCGCGGAGATGTTGCCGAGCAGCTTCTTGCTGGCGGCCTGTCGGTAGTCCAGCCAGACGCCGGGCACCGTCTTGCGCTTTTTTCCCATCTGCGCTCTCGGTTCAGCGAGATCGATCGTCCGGAGCAACGGGCTCGGCCGATGCCCGCCGCTTCTACCATTTTGGACCGCGATGCCGCTCCTCCCATTCGAGGGGGCTGCTTGTGTTCTCAAGCGATTCGGAGCGTCCGTCCGCTCACCGGCCGTTCACATCCGCTAGTCCGGGAGCCCCGCTCTTCGCAGGCCCTCTGCGAGCGTGGCGAGATCCTCCGCTCGGTGGATCGGGAGCCAGTCCCTGAGATTGGAGATGCGCAGCGTGGGATCGAGCTGGCGCAAATGATGGATCGCGCGCCGTGCTTCGTCCGTTCGGCCGGCAAGCGCATGGCTCGCTGCGATAATGCCGACCACCAGCAGAAAGCTCGGCAGATCCCGGAATGCCTTTTCCGCCCATGACGACGCGGCGTCGAAGCGTCCCGCGAACAGATGCGCGACCGCCATTCCAGCCTGCATGCGGTACATTTCCGGGTCCAGCGGGCTCAAGCGCATGGCCTGCGCGAAGTGCTCGATCGCGCCGTCGGACTCGCCGCGCCAAACTCGGGCGAACCCGCCGAGGAACCACGCCGCCGCCAGATTGGGATTGAGCATCTTCGCCCGGTCAAGCAAGGCGACGCCGCCGTCGAGGTCGCCAGCGAAATGGGTGAGGGCACTGCCGGCGCGCGTGAGGGCGACGGCATCGTCCATGCCCAGCTCGACGGCACGGCGAGCCAATCGTGTTGCCTCCTCGGTCTCCCGCGCTCGATCGCTCATCCAGCCATTGATCTTGCGCCAGAGGTGGCACCACGCCGCCATCGCATAGGTCGAGGCGAAATCCGGATCGAGCCGCCGCGCTTCGCCGAACAGCGGCAGCGCCTCGTGGATGGCCTCCCGCGTTCCCCGATGCAGGTTCGCCATCCCGCGCAGATAGAAATCGTAGGCGCTGAGGCTTGCGGTCGGCTTCCGCTTCGCGCGCTCGATCTCCGCCCGCTCCAGCTGCGGCGCGATGGCGCCGACGACGCTCTCGGTTACCTGATCCTGCAGCTCGAAGATATCGTCGAGGGCGCTTTCGAAACGCTCGGCCCAGAGATGCGCCGCCGTCGTCGCATCGATCAGCTGCCCCGTGATGCGCACGCGGTTCGCCGCCTTGCGCAGGCTGCCTTCCAGCACGTAGCGCACGCCCAGCTCGCGGCCCACCTGCTTCACGTCGACGGTGCGGCCCTTGTAGGTGAAGCTCGAGTTGCGCGCGATGACGAACAGCCAGCCGATGTGCGACAGCGCCGTAATGATGTCCTCGACCACGCCGTCGGCGAAGTACTCCTGGGCGGGATCGCCGCTGAGATTGAGAAACGGCAGGACGGCAATGGATGGCCGATCCGGAAGGGTCAACGCTTGCGAAGCCGGCCCGAGGTGCTGTACCGGGTCTGGCCTTTCTGACTCATCGGCTGCCCTGACGTCTCCCACGAACCGATAGCCCTTGCGCGCGATCGTGCGGAGCAGGCGCTGTTCCTCGCCGGTATCTCCGATCGCCTTGCGCACCGCATTGATATGACTGGTGAGGGTGGATTCCGAGACGATCCGGCCGCCCCATACCGCATCGATGAGGTCGTCCTTGGTCACGACGCGCTCGCGGTTTCGCAGCAGATAGGTCAGCAGATCGAACACCTGCGGCCCGACCGCGATCGCATCGGATCCGCGGACAAGTTCGCGCCGATCCGGATCGAGCACGGAGTCCCCGAAGACAAATCTCATCGTTCGATGGTGCGGCTGAGCATCCGTCCGTTCACGACTGCTTGATAAAGGAGGGTTCCGTCCGAGGTCGGCGACCTGCGCCGCCTCCCGGCGCGCGATACTACCGTGACCGCGGAGGTTTTTGGACAAAAACCCAAGGCAAATTCGAGGTCGTCTGAAAGTCTTGCAGCTCCATGTGGAGCATTTTCCACCCATCGGTTTCGGATGGAGGAGCAATCATGAAGACCGTCGTCATCGGAGCTGCCGGTACCTCGTCGCCAGCGACCGTCTTTCGTGCCGTCCGACGGCGCTGGCAGCGCCGGATAGCGCGTCTCTTCGACCCGTATCGGCCGGAACGTCACTACATGCGCGGCCCCGGCCCGAAGTGGTTCGAGAAGCACGGTCAGTCTGAACGCGCAGTCTGATGGCGCGCGCCGGGGCCGCAGATCGCTTGCCGGTCACTTCGGCAGCCCGGCCTCGCGAAGAGCGTCGGCGAAGTTGTCGAGGTCCTCGGGGCGCTCGAACGGGAGCCATTCATGAAGGTTGGAGAGCCGCAGTGCCGGATCGAGCCGGCGAAGCCGCTGCATCACCAGCCTGGCGTCACCGCCGCGTCCGGCGCGTGCATAAGTGGCGGCGAGAATGCTGATCGGGAGCGCGTGATCCGACTGGTGTCTCGACGCCTTCTCCGCCCATGACAGAGCGTCCTCCGTGCGACCCGCCAGCAGATGCGCCATTGCGGTTCCCACCTGCATGCGATGCATGTCCGGGCCGAGCGGGCTCAGACGCATTCCGTGGGCGATTCGCTCGAGCGCGTCGTCCGGCTCGCCGCGCCAGATTCTCAGAAACCCGCCCAGATACCATGCGGCCGCGAGATTGGGGTCGAGCATCAGCGCCCGGTCGAGCAAGGCGATGCTGCCGTCGAGATCGCGGGTCAAATGCGCCAGCGCATGCGCGCTCGCCGCCAGGGCGACGGCGTCGTCCCGGCCCAATTCCACGGCCCGGCGCGCCAGGCGCGTGCCTTCTGCGACCTCCCGCTCGAGATCGGTCACCCAGCGGCTGAGCTTGCGCCAGGAATGGCACCAGGCGGCCATCGCATGGGCCGAGGCAAATTCCGGATCGCGCCGGATCGCCTCGCTAAACAGCGGCAGCGCCTCGTCGATCGCACTCCGCGAAACCTGGCGGAATTTCCACATGCCGCGCAGGTAGTAGTCGTGGGCGTCGAGGCTCTCGGTCGGCTTGTGACGCGCACGCTCGATCTCCGCGCTCTCCAGGTGCGGCGCGAGCGCGCCGACGATGCTGGCGGTCATCTGGTCCTGCAATTCGAAAAGATCGTCGAGCGTGCTTTCGAACCGCTCCGCCCACAGATGCGCGCCGGTCGTCGCGTCGATGAGCTGTCCGGTTATGCGCACGCGCTGCGCCGCCTTGCGCACGCTGCCTTCCAGCACGTAGCGCACGCCCAGGTCCCGGCCCACCTGCTTCACGTCGACGGCTCGTCCCTTGTAGGTGAAGCTCGAATTGCGCGCGATGACGAACAGCCAGCGCATTCGGGACAAGGCCGAGATGATGTCATCCACCACGCCGTCGATGAAATATTCCTGCTCGGGGTCCTGGCTCAGGTTCACGAACGGCAGGACGGCGATCGAGGGGCGATCGGGAAGGGAAAGCACGCGCTCCGGCGGCTCGCCCGCGGTGACGGCAGGAGCGCGTTCGGGACCGGAGCCGCCCGGCGGCTGCCCTTCCGTGACCTCGCCGACGAACCGGAAGCCCTTGCGGGCGACCGTCCGGATCAGGCGCTGCTCCTCGCCGCTGTCGCCGATCGCCTTGCGGACCGCATTGATGTGGCTGGTCATGGTCGATTCGGAGACGATGCGCCCGCCCCACACCGCGTCCAGCAGGTCATCCTTGCTGACCACGCGCTCGCGGTTCCGCACCAGATAAGCCAGCAGGTCGAAGACTTGCGGCCCGACCGCAATCGCCTGCGTTCCCCGCGTCAGCTCCCGCCGGCCAGGATCGAGCACGCAGTTTCCGAACAGGAATTGCATGTCGACGCTCCTTCGTCCGAAAAACGCTAGACAATCACACGCCTATACCCTTTCCGTTCGTGAGCAGCCTTGTACCGACATCGGCTACTTGGGACGAAGCGTGCGCAATCGCAACTGATACAGATCGTCCTGCACGACCTGATCGGCCCGCGCCCGCATATCGTCGAAATCGTAGAGAACATGAATGAAACGTCCGGCCAATGCGTCGCCATCGCCGCGGGCAAGGCGGACGCAAAGATCGGCGATCCGTTCCGGTGGCGCCCAGGGCATGCTGGCGTAGTCGGGGTGATCGGGAGACAGCCTGGGAATCCACCTCCGGGCCGCTTCCGAACGCTCCATCCTCTCGACCATTGAGGTGCGCACCCGGCCGGGGCTGGTCGCAAAGACCATCACGCCATGCTGCCCGGTCGCCTCTTGCAGCGAGTCCGTAAGCCGGATCAGCGCCACCTTGGAACAGGCGTAGGCTGAGGTATACGGGAATGCGGTGAGGCCGACCCCGGATGCCATGTTGACGATCCGGCCGCTGCGCCGCGCGATCATGCCTGGCAGGACCGCCCGCGCGCACAGGAATGGGCCACGGAGGTTGACCTCCACCTCGCGCCACCAGTCGTCCGGATCGGTCTCCCAGATCGGGCCAATGACGCTGCCGCTGCCGGCATTGTTGACGAGGAAATTGATTGGTCCCAATCGCGCTTCGGTCTGCGAGACCATGTTCCCCACCGAGGCCCGATCGGTGACGTCGGCGCGAACGGCGATGGCGCGGCTATGGACGGCGTGAAGCTCGGCGAGCGTGCTGTCGAGTTCACCGGCCGAACGCGCGGTGATGGCGACCGCCGCGCCCTGTCGCGCAAGCGCCAGCGCGATCGCACGCCCGATGCCGCGTCCGCCGCCGGTAACGACGGCAACGGTTCCCGACAAGCTCTCCTGGTGCGCACCTGAGGCGCTCATGAGAGATTCTCCCTCCGCACGGATGACCTCCGCATGCCCGGAGTTTGGACGAATATCCAAGACAAACTCAAGCTCGCCGCAAGGACTTCCGGCCCCCGTGCAGCCATGTTCCGCTCACCTCGGTCGCGCTGGTGCGGTCGATATCGAAGGGAGCGCAAGTCATGAAGATCGTCGTCATCGGAGGCAGCGGCCTCATCGGATCGAATGTCGTGAAGAGGCTTCGGCAGAAGGGCCATGACGTCACGGCGGCGTCGCCCGACTCCGGCGTCAACACCATCACGGGCGAGGGACTGGCGGCCGCGTTGGCCGGCGCCCAGGTCGTCGTCGACGTGGCGAACTCGCCCTCGTTCGAGGACAAGGCGGTCATGCAGTTCTTCACGACCGCCGGCCGCAACCTGCTTGCCGCCGAGGCGGCTGCCGGCGTGGGACACCATCTGGCGCTGTCGATCGTCGGCACCGACCGCAACCCCGAGAGCGGTTACCTGCGCGCCAAGCTCGCCCAGGAGACCTTGATCAAGGCGTCGAAGATTCCTTATACGATCCTCCGCTCGACGCAGTTCTTCGAGTTCATCGACGGCATCATCAAGTCGGGCACCGAGGGCGACCTGATCCGCCTGTCGCCCGCGCTCTTTCAGCCGATCGCCGCGGAGGAGGCTGCCGCCGCGCTGGCCGACCTCGCGATGGGACCGCCGCTGAACGCCACGGTCGAGATCGCAGGCCCCAAGGCGCTTCCGCTCGACAAGTTCGCCCGGAAGTTCCTGGCCGCGAAGGGCGACAGCCGCGAGGTGATCGCGGACGTTCACGCCCGCTACTTCGGCACGGAGCTGGACGACCGTTCGCTGACGCCCGGCGATCATCCGCGCCTGGGCTCGATCCGCTTCGAGGACTGGCTCGGCCGCGCATCGGCGCCGCGATAGTCCGTTCCCGACCCGCCGAACCCGATCTTCCACACTCGCAACAGGAGACCACCGATGATCAGGCAATTCCTCTGCGCGGCCGTGCTGGCGGCCGCTTCTGTGGCCGCAACGCAGCTGCATGCTGCTGACGAAAAGTCGAAGGTGACGCTCGTCTACGACCACGTCCTTCCCAACGTGCCCGGCAAGAGCATCAAAGGCGTGCTGGTCGAATACGCGCCCGGCGGCACTTCGCCGGCGCATACCCACCCGCACTCCGCCTTCATCTATGCCACCGTCCTGGAAGGCGCCATCCGAAGCCAGGTCAACGATGGTCCGGTGACCACCTATCACGCCGGGGAGAGCTTCTCCGAGTTTCCGGGCGACCATCATGCCGTCAGCGAGAACGCGAGCACGACCGAGCCGGCGCGCCTGCTCGCCGTGTTCGTCGTCGACACCGACGAGACGAACCTGACGACATACGACTCGAACTGAACAGGGGCCGCTGTGCCGACGGCCGATCGGTCGTTCCCCATGAACGCCGGTTACATCTCGGCCATGGCGGCCTTGGCCGGCTCCGCGATCGGCGCCCTCGCCTCGCTCGCGACGACTTGGGCGCTGCGGCAGTCGCAGACGCGGGCAACGCAGCGGGCGCATGAGCGCGCCCGCTGCGACGCGCTCTACGGCGAGTTCATTCGTGAAGCTGCGATTGTTCGCCGATATCGCCAGGGCAGGTGAGCCGGGCTGGCTCTATGCCATCAGCAAGGCTTGCCGCGAGGAGCTCACGCTCCCATAGTTCGGCCCATGCGTGATGACCGTCAGACGCTCTTGCAGTGGGTCGACGAGGAGCGCGAGCGCATCGTCGCTTTCTTCCGCGGCTTCGTGCGCTGCAAGAGCCCCAATCCTCCGGGCGATACCACGGCGGCTGCCGGCTTCATCGGCGATTTCCTGCGGGATGAGGGCCTCGAATTCCGCGTCATCGCGCCACAACCGAAGATGCCCAACCTTGTCGCCGCCTTCGACGGTGCACGCGCAGGCAAGCATCTCGTGTTGAACGGCCACATCGACGTGTTTCCGGTGGGCGACGGAACCGGCTGGACCAAGGACCCCTGGGGCGGCGAGCTCGTCGACGGAAAGATCTATGGCCGCGGCGCCTGCGACATGAAGGCCGGCACCAGCGCGTCGATCTTCACCTACGCGTTCCTCCACCGCATCCGGCAGCGCCTCAACGGGCGGCTGACGCTGACCGCCGTGTCGGACGAGGAGACCTTCGGCCCCTGGGGCGCCCGCTATCTGGTGGAGCACCATCCGGAGGTCTTGGGAGACTGCCTCCTGAACGGCGAGCCCGGCAGCCCCTACACCATCAGGTTCGGGGAGAAGGGTCCTCTCTGGCTCGAGTTCAAGATCCGCACGAAGGGCGCCCACGGCGCCTACACCCATGCCAGCGAGAGCGCCACCAAGCTGGCGCAGCGCCTGATCGGAGATCTCGAAGCGGTCACGCAGATCGAGCCGCGTCTCTCCGACAACGTTGCGCGCTCCCTGGAGGCGGCGCGCGACTCCATCGACAAGGCCATGGGGAAAGGCGCGGCCGACATCGTATCGAAAGTGACGCTCAACATCGGCGTCATCGAGGGCGGCCTGAAGGTCAACATGGTGCCCTTCGAGTGCCGTTTCGAAGCGGACATCCGCCTGCCTCTCGGCGTGGCGCGCGAGCAGGTCATGGCCGTGGTGCACAAGGTCCTCGCCGGCTATCCCCAGGCCACGGTCGCGGAGATCAACTACAACCCGCCATCCTATTGTCCGCCGGACGGCAAGATGGTCGAGATCATCCAGGACAACGTCCGGGCGCTGCGCGGCTTCGAGCCCACGCCCATCGTCAGCCTGGGCGGCACCGACGCCCGGCTCTGGCGCTATCGCGAGATCCCCGCCTATGTCTACGGCCCGTTCCCCTACGGCATGGGCTCGGTCGACGAGCATGTCGACGTGGAGGACTTTCTCCACATCGTCAGAGTCCATTTGCTCTCGGCGTATGACTACTTGACGGCTCACTGAGCCAAGTCGGAGGCACCACGACTCGGAGACGGCCCGATCAGCAGCGAAAGCTATCGGACCAGCCGAGTTCGCGGCGGGCGCGCTCGGTGGATGCATAGGCGCCCGGTTCGGCAATGTTGTAGAAGCCGAGTCCGCGATCGATGGCGAGCATGGCCGCGTGCGCCGCAGCGTCAACATGGAGCGCCGGCAGGTCGTGCGGCGCGTCAAAACCCGTTCCAGGACCATAGAAGAAGCCGTAGCGCAGGATGACGGCCTCGAGGCGCGGGGCATGCATCGCCCACTGTTCGAGCATGGCCGCGCCGCGGACGGTGATGCCGCGTTCGCCCGTGGCGGCCAGATCGAGCGGATCGTCCTCGCCGTGAGGCTCCGGCCCGGGCGCATAGCTCCAGACGATGCTCTGCACCACGAGGCGGCGGGCGCCGGCGGCAAGCGCCGCCTGCGCGAGGTTGCGGGTTCCCTCGTCGCGCAGGCGAGCATTGCGCACGATGGCGTCATCCATCTTGGACGGATCCAGGGCGTCAGGCAGATCGGTCAACTGGTGGATGACGATCTCGGGGCGTGTCGCGAGGACGGCGCGCGACAAGGCCTCGGCATCGAGAGCATCCACGACGGCCGGCCGGGCGCCGAGACTTCGGAGTGCCTCGACCTTGGCCGGCGTGCGGGTCGTCCCCGTGACGTCATGGCCTGCAGCGCACAGGAGCGGGAGCAGCCGCTGGCCGACGGCGCCGGACGCACCGGCGAGGAAGATCCTGCGGGTCATGTTTGCCTGCCATCCTCCACCGGAATTTCCGTCGTCCATTTCGGGACCTCCAGGACGATCTCGCTGGTGTAGGAGCGGATGCCCGGTGCGGTCGCCAGCACGTGGCGCGCGAAGGCCTGGTAGTCGGCCACGTTCTTGCTGCGCACGAGCAGGACGTAGTCGATGTCGCCGGCCACGGTCAGGCAGAACGCCACGCGCGGCAGCGCGCGCATACGCTGCTCGAAGTCGCGCATCGCCTTTTCGCGCGGGCGCTCGAGCTTGATGCGCGCCACCGTGAGCAGGGGATAGCCGAGCCGCTCCGCCGCCAGCAGGGCGGCCGTGCGCTGGATCACGCCCGCGGCCCGCAGGCGCCGCACGCGCTTCAGGCAGGCCGGCGGCGAAAGGCCCACCTCGTCCGCCAGCGCCTGGTTGGCGATCAGGCTGTCGCGCTGGAGGATCCGCAGGATCTTCCGGTCGATGGCGTCGAGGGGGAGATCAGTAGCCGATTCGATGACTTTTGGTTTGGAAAGTTCAGCACCGACCCTTGCCATATAGATTTCTCAATGACCGTCTCGATCTACATAATAGCGCAATTTTCCGCTCGATAAAGAAATCGCGGTCCAGACGACCCGTTGTAGCTTCCACGCTGAACCGAAGCAAGGGAGCCGCCGATGTCGACGCCGCGCCTCACCAACGAGCCCTGGGACGAGCACCTCGTCCGCTACGGCATGCCGTTCGCGCCGCGTCTGATCGCCAAGGCGCGGGGCACCCTGATCTGGGACACGGACGGGCGCGAGATCCTCGATTTCACCTCCGGCCAGATGTGCTCCACCCTCGGCCACAACCACCCGCGCATCGTCGAGGCGATCCGCGCGGCCTGCGAGGGCGCGCTCCATCTCTTCAGCGGCATGCTGAGCCCGCCGGTCGTGGCGCTGTCGCAGCGCCTCGCCGCCCTGCTGCCGCCCCAGCTCTCCAAGGCGCTCTTCCTCAGCACCGGCGGCGAGTCGAACGAGGCGGCGCTCAAGATGGCGAAGCTCCACACCGGCAACTACGAGGTGGTCGGCTTCACCGGCTCCTGGCACGGCATGACCTCGGGCGCGCTGGCCGTGAACTACGTCGCGGGACGCAAGGGCTACGGCCCGATGATGCCGGGCTCGCTGGCACTGCCCGCGCCCAACGCCTATCGCTGCCCGGTCCGCCACTGCCGCGACGCCTGCGACGGCACCTGCCTCGCGGTCGGCTTCGACATGGTCGACGCGCTCTCCACGGGGTCGCTCGCCGCGGTGATCGCCGAGCCGGTCGAGAGCTCGGGCGGCGTGATCGTTCCGCCCGCGGGCTACTGGCAGAAGGTCAAAGAGCAGTGCGAGAAGCGCGGCATGCTCCTGATCTTCGACGAGGCGCAGACCGCCTTCGGCCGCCTCGGAAGCGACTTCGCCTTCCAGCATTTCGGCGTCGCGCCCGACATGCTCACGCTCTCGAAGACGCTCGGCGGCGGCCTGCCGCTCTCCGCCACAGTCACATCCGAGGCCATCGAGGCGGACTGCCACGCCAAGGGCTTCATGCACGCGACCTCGCATGTCTCCGACCCCCTGCCGGCGCAGGTGGCGCTCGCCGTCCTCGACGTGCTGGCGGAGGAGGACCTCGCCGCCCGCGCCCTCGTCATGGGCGAGCGCCTCGCCGCCGGCCTGCGCCAGCTCCAGGACCGGCACGAGATCATCGGCGACGTCCGCGGCTTCGGCCTGCTGCAGGGCGTCGAGCTGGTGAAGGACCGGGAGACCCGCGCGCCCGAGGTCGCGACCGGCCGCGCGATCACCCGCCGCTGCATGGAGCTTGGCCTCTCCATGAACATCGTCTCGGTCGGCGACATGGCCTCGATCTGGCGCATCGCCCCGCCGCTGACCGTCAGCGCCGCGGAGATCGACCGCGCCCTCGCCATCCTCGACCAGGCCATCACGGAGGTGCTGGCCAAAAATGTGCAATAAGCCGCCGAATAGCGGAAATCCTGGTCTCCGTTGGCCCGGATCGGGCGAAAACGGCCCCAAACTGGTCAGTGTCATCCTATTGAAAAGACTGGACGGTTTTTTGATCCATAGGGTCGTTTTGCATTTTTCGTAGGTGCCGGCTACACCTCCCCATGTCTCCGGCCCTCCCCCAGGTCACCCTCGTCCTCGGCGGCGCCCGTTCCGGCAAGAGCCGGTTCGCGGAGGGCCTGGTCGCGGCCCACCCCGGCCGCCCCGTCTACCTCGCGACCGCGCAAGCGGGCGATGCCGAGATGGCCGAGCGCATCCGCCGCCACCGCGCCCGCCGCGGCGATGCCTGGACCACGCTCGAGGAGCCTCTGGAGCTTCCGCGTGCCCTGGCGTCGGCCACGCACGACAATGCGCCGGTCCTGGTCGATTGCCTCACCCTCTGGCTCAGCA
>Ga0335084_10006370_pt1 | contig 11737 bp, 13 predicted proteins | sample Lox_Sample_44_FD_206721 | JGI IMG/M metagenome (GOLD analysis project Ga0335084, IMG submission 206721) | Soil microbial communities from Loxahatchee National Wildlife Refuge, Florida, United States - Lox_Sample_4.4 | ecosystem: Environmental > Terrestrial > Soil > Wetlands | place: USA...
ACTGCTGGCGCAGGCGTTCATGCCGCTGCGCAACGTGACCATGAAATCACTCGGACTAGTTCCCAGCCAAAATGCCCATCACCGCCATGCGCACCGCGATCCCGAAGGTCACCTGCGGCAGGATCACTGACTGCCCGCCGTCGGCAACCGCCGAGTCGATTTCCACGCCGCGATTCATGGGTCCTGGATGCATGACGATCGCATCGGGCTTGGCGAGCGCCAGCTTGTCCGGAGTGAGCCCGTAATACTTGAAGTACTCACCCGCGCTAGGCAAGAGCGGCCCGCCCATGCGCTCGTTCTGCAGGCGCAGCATGATCACCACGTCGACGCCTTCCAATCCCGCCCGGGCATCGTGGAACACGCTCACGCCCAGCTCCTGCACGTGCCGCGGCAAGAGCGTTCGCGGGCCGATCACGCGCACCTCCTTCACCCCGAGCACGTTCAACGCCTGGATCTCGGAGCGTGCCACGCGCGAGTGCAGTACATCGCCCACGATCGCCACCCGCAACTCATGGAAGCTGCCCTTGTAGTGACGAATGGTAAATGCGTCGAGCAACGCCTGCGTCGGATGGGCATGGCGGCCATCGCCCGCATTCACCACATGGATGTTCGGGCCGACGTGACGAGCGATGAGATGGGCGGCGCCGCTCTGAGCGTGCCGAACTACGAACATGTCGGCGTTCATTGCAGTGAGATTGGCAACCGTGTCGAGCAGCGTCTCGCCCTTGGTCTGCGACGAAGTGGCGATGTTCAGATTCACGACATCCGCCGAGAGGCGTTTGGCGGCGATCTCGAACGTGGTGCGCGTACGCGTGCTCGGCTCGAAGAACAGATTGAAAATGGCCTTGCCGCGCAGCAACGGCACCTTCTTTACTTCCTGCTGCGTGACTGAGACGAACGAGCGGGCCGTGTCCAGAATCTGCAGGAGGACTGCGGCAGGAAGGCCTTCGATGGTGAGCAGATGCTTGAGCTTGCCTTCGGGACTCAGCTGCAGGTCCGCATTGCGCCCCTCAACCATCCGCGGCCTCCAGAGCGAGGCGCAGGACACCGCTTTGATCGCGGTGCAAGACAATGGTCTGTCGCGGCTCGACGCGAATCTGCGCGCCGATGTATTGGGCACAGATCGGCAGCTGCCGGCCTCCACGATCAACCAGCGCGGCGAGCCGGATCGAGGTAGGGCGGCCATAGTCGAAGATCTCGTTCATCGCCGCGCGGATGGTGCGCCCGGTATAGAGAACATCGTCGACCAGAATGATATCGGCGCCTTCGACCTCGAAGCGGATATCGGAGGGCTTCACGCCCGGACGCATGCCGGTTTTCTTGTAATCGTCGCGCCAGAAGGCGACGTCAATAGTGCCGATCGGGCTCGACAATGCCAGCATGTCGTGCAACCGTTCGGCCACCCAGACCCCGCCGGTATAGATACCAACGAGCGCCGTGCCGGGCTGCGCGTCGCGGCGAATCTGCTCGGCAAGATCGTCGAGCAGACGTTCTGCGTCAGGCAGTGTGGTCATGCGTTTGAAAGAACGTCTCCAAAATAGCTTGTGCAGCCACTTGATCCAGCACCTGCCTGCGACGCAGCACAGACACGTTCGCTGCAGCAAGGGCCTCTTCGGCTGCATGCGACGTCAGCCGTTCGTCGATCATGCGGGACGGAACGCTGAAGCGCTCACTCAACTTGTGCGCAAACTTGCGACAGCGCGCCGCAAGCGGATGCTCGCGGTCGTCCATATGAATGGGGAGGCCGATCACCACCAGTACCGGCTTCCATTCGTCAATCAAAGGTGCCAGTTGCTCAAGGCGGCCGCGATCCGACTGGGCGTGGACGGTGGCCACGGGATGTGCAATGCCGAGCGAGAGTTCACCCACCGCCACGCCGATCCGGCGCTCACCGTAGTCGAGACCGAGCACGGTACCCTGCCGGCCGGGGCTGGCGCTGTCAGCTCTGCTCAAAGCGTGGTAGAGCAAGCAACCGCGAGCGCCAGTCAGGCATGGCCGACCTCATCGGACAAGCGTGTGAGATCGATACCGAGCAGGTCCATCGCGGCGGACAACCGCTGCTCGGGTGCAAGATCGAACACCAGATCGAGGTCGGCTGCAACGGTCAGCCAGGAATTCTGCGCAAGCTCCTGTTCCAGTTGTCCGGGCGCCCAGCCTGCGTACCCGAGGGAGACGAGCAACTGCCCCGGCCCCCTTCCTTCGCCTACCGCCTGCAGGATATCCCGCGAGGTCGTGAGTCCGATGTCCCGGTTGATTGAAAGCGTAGACTGCCAATCGCCGGCGGGCCGATGCAGCACGAACCCGCGGTCGACCTGGACCGGACCGCCGAAGTACACGGGCATGCGCCCACGCTCATCATCGAGCAGCGGAATCTCGATCTGCTCGAACAGTGCACGCAAGGTCATGTCAATGGGCCGATTGACCACCACACCGAGCGCCCCCTGTTCATTGTGCTCGCAAAGATAGGTCAAAGACCTGGCAAAGTTCGGATCCGCCATGCTCGGCATCGCGATCAGGAAGTGATGGGTGAGGTTCACGGCAGCTATTGTAGTCGCGCCTGGTGGCTTGAACAAACGCCCATGCGCACAGTCAGTTACTCTGTCACGGTAAGCTTCGCGCAAGCATGGCACGCACGGCATGAAGGCATTTTGCTACTATCCAGGCTCAACTCTCGTCGCGCGAGCAACATACCAACCGGGGCGATCTCCTCTGGCAACGGAAAAAGAGCTTGCGACCTTCCTGGCGGAGGTCGAGCGCCGGGCTTTCAAGCAGGCGGTGTTCGCGGTCCGCGATGAGCATCTCGCGCTGGACCTGGTGCAGGACGCCATGTTGAAGCTGGCCCAGAGCTACGGGGCAAAGCCGGCTGCCGAGCTTCCCCTGCTGTTTCAAAGAATCCTCCAGAATACGATCCGGGATCATTACCGGCGACAGAAGGTCCGGTCGTTGTGGACCACCTTGCTGTCTTCCCTTCAGGGAAAACAGGACGAAGAGGAGTACGACCCACTCGATACCCTGCGCGTGGACGACAGCCCCGGGGTATACCCGGAGCCGAGCAGCGAGCTGGCACGGCGCCAGATCGTTCAGTTCATCGAACAGGGTCTGCAGGCGTTGCCAGCACGTCAACGGGAGGCTTTTCTCCTGCGTTACTGGGAAGAACTCGACGTGCAGGAGACTGCGCAAGCGATGGGTTGCTCGGAGGGCAGTGTAAAGACTCACTGCTCCCGCGCGACCCATGCATTGGCGGAGTTCCTCAAGGCGAGAGGCATAGGGCTATGAACGAACGGGAGTTGGCTGAGCGCATTGCAGGTCACCTGGACCGGGGGCTGGATGACCTGGCTCCGGGTACCGTCTATCGTCTGCGGCTGGCGCGCGAAAAGGCTCTGTCGCAATTTCGCGACGGCTTGGATGAGGCGGCGCCCGCCGTGGGCCCGTCGCTATTGTCACCACGCCTGCTCGTTCCCTTGTTCGCGGTTATCGTTACGCTCTCGGGTCTCGTGATGTGGCAGCACACGATCCAGAACACCAGCAAGACCGATCTGGCGGAGCTCGATGCCCAGGTGTTGAGCGACGAGCTCCCGGTGACGGCGTACCTGGACCAGGGGTTCGAGGTTTGGCTGCACCATCCCACTACCGAATAATCGTCGTCGTCTTGCTGCTCGCGCTTGCGCTCCCGTTCGACGCGCAAGCGGCAAAAGGCGCCGCTCCGGTTCATGGACCGGAATGGTCACAGCTCACCCCGGAGCAGCAGCAGATCCTGGCCCCGCTCGCCAACGACTGGGCAAACATCGAAGGTTCCCGGCGCGTCAAGTGGGTCGAGATCGCCAAGCACTATCCGAAGATGACGCCGCAGAAGCAGGCCCGGCTGCAGTCCCAGATGAAACAGTGGGCAAGCCTCACTCCGCAGGAGCGCGCCGAGGTCCGCGAGCGCTATAGGAAGATTCAGAACCTTCCGCCCGAGAAGCGCGAGGAGATCCGCCGCAAATGGAGCGAGTACGATAAGTTGACGGAGCAGGAAAAACACAAGCTGCGTCAGGCTCACCCCGGCCGCTCCGCGAAGCAGAATACACGCGCATTCGACCTCGACTGACCACACCTGCCTTAGTATTGCAGCTCAAGGGGCACATTCGCAGACCTTTGCAACTCGAGCAATCCCATCATCGGTCCATGCAAGGCGGCCCTGCGCCGGTCAACTGCGCCGGGTTGCTGCGGCGCCTGGCCAGCGCTGCATACGAGGCCCTGCTCCTCGTTCCCGTGCTTTTCATTTCGTCTTACCTGTTCCTCTCGCTCACACAAGGCGTGCAAGGCCCGCTCAAGCGACCGTTATTTCAGCTCTGGCTGGTAGTCGTGCTCGCCGCCTATTTCATCTACTGCTGGGTGCACGGCGGCCAGACGCTGGCGATGAAGACTTGGCGCATTCGGTTGGCTGCCAGCGATGGCGCACCGATCCGCTTGCGTCAGGCGCTCGCGCGCTTCCTGATCGCGCTGTGGGGAGTATTGCTGCTCGGCGCGGGATTCTGGTGGGCGTTCTTCGATCGCGAGCGGCAGTTTCTGCACGATCGTCTGTGCAACACCAGATTGGTCGAGCACGGTGTCACCGCGCGCCCCGCCGACTAGCTGAGCGAGACCCTCTATCTGCGCTCCAGCATCCGGATCAGCAGCAGCGCGAGCGCCAGAAATGCGACCGTGGGAAGCACCGCGGCCACCAGCGGCGGCCAGGCAGCGAGCTGCCCCAGGTGGCCAAACAGGCGATTCAGCAGATGAAACCCGAGCCCGAGCATGATGCCGGCGAAGATCTTGGTGCTCACTCCGCCTTCGCGCACGTTCATATATGCGAACGGCAGCGCCAGGATCATCATGACCAGCACCGCCACCGGGTACACCACTTTGTTCCAGAGAGCAATCTCATAGCGGGCGGACTCCTGACGGTTCTCTCGCAAATGCTGGACATAGGAGTACAGCGTCCACAGCGACATCTTCTCCGGAGGCACCAGGAGCACCGAGAGAATGCTGGGCGTCAACACCGAGCGCCACTCGAGTGTGGCATAGGCCGCGACCGACGTACGGTTTTCTTCGAACTTGGTCTGCACCACGTTCTTCAGGATCCAGAGGTTCTCATGCACGAACTTGCCTTCGCGAGCCTGGCTGATCGAGCGTAACCGGTACTGATCGTCGAAGTTGTAAATGCGCACGTCTTGCAAGGTAGCGTCGTAGAGCACACGCGCGACATTGACGAAGGCGGTCTCGTCCTTCACCCACAGCCCGGAGCGAAACGCCTGCGCCACCACGCTGCTGCTTTGCTTCAGCCGCAGCTTCTGCGCCGCCTCTTCGGATACGGGCGCGAGGAATTCACCGGTAACGAAAGTCGCCGCTGCGAACACCAGTCCGATTTGCATCACACTCAAGGCCAGCGCGAGGATCGACATCCCTGAGGTCCGCATTACGGCATACTCGGAATGGATCACTAGCTGCGCCATGGCGAACAGTGTGCCGATCAGCGCGGCAACCGGCAGCAGCTCGTACAGGTGACCCGGCAGACTGAGCGCTACAAAGGTCAAGGCCGCGGTGAGTCGATAACCCTGCACGCCGACATCCTTCAGCTCATAGATGAGATCGAAGAAGGCAAACAGCATGATCAACGCGGTGAGCACGAGCACGATGCCACCGGCCATCTGACGGGAAAGATAACCGCGCAGGACGCTCATGTGCGCCAGCGCAGCCGCAACCCGAACACGCGGCGGTAGACCAAAACGACCAGCAACACTGTCATTACGGCGTGCACGCCGAACATTCCCAGCACAGGCCTGAGGTTGCCCTTCGCGAGCCAGGCCTGGAAGATGCTGATCAGGTTGCTGTAGATCATGTAGAGGAAGATTGCCAGCAGCACGTTGAAGAAGCGCCCGGTGCGCGGATTGACTGCAGACAATGGAATCGCCATGAATGCGAGCACCAGCGCCGAAATCGGCAGTCCGAGCCGCCAGCTCAGCTCGGAAAGATTAAGATGCGTCGGGTTTTCGATGAGCTGGCGCGTGGAAAACGACTTCTGCGAAGGGAAGAAGGTAGTCGTGCCTTCTTTCTGCTCGACGCGCACCGCGTAGCGATCAGAGTACTCCACCTTGTAGTCGGCCTGTCCGGGTGTGCCTTCGTAGCGCCGCCCGTTCATCATCACGAGATAGCGATCGCCGTTGTCCTTGAGCTCCGTGTAACCGCGCTTGGCTACCATCACACCGCTGCGTTGATTCTGCGAGGAGTGCACGAAGATATTGGCGACCTGCCGCAGATCGGTGCTGACTTTTTCCACGAAGAATACGCGCTCGCCGTTCTTGGACTCCTTGAATACTCCAGGCGCCACGGAGGATACGTCATCGCGATTCTCCAGTTGATGCCGATACTGCTCGGTCTTGCCGATCGCCCAGGGTGTGAGATACAAGCTCAGGAGCGCGACCAGCAACACGATCGGGATCGCGTACAGCAGGACCGGGCCGAACCAGCCGATCACACTCAAGCCCGAGCTTTGCCAGACCACCATTTCCGAATCCCGGTAGGCGCGTGTCACGCTCAAGAGCACCGATAGAAACAGCGCAGCGGACAGCAACACCGAGAGGTAACCCAGCGCGGAGAAGCCCAGAAGAACGAACACAGCGTCCGTCGGAATGCCACCGACTGCCGCCATACCAAGGAAGCGGATCAGCTGCGTCGTGAAGGTGATCACGAGCAGGACCAGAAAAACCGCGATGCCGTTTGCGGTGAACTCGCGCAACGTCGTGCGCACGAAGATCATTTGCGCCTGCTTTGACTTTTGGAGAACGCTGAAGTGATAATGGTCGGTCCTTAAGAGACTAAATTCATTGATGAAAACAAGGAGCTTACGTGGAATTTAGCACAAAAGCCGGAACCCCGGAAAAGCAGAAGGCCGGTTGCGTCGTGATCGGGATCTTCGAGCCCCGACGACTGAGCGATGCCGCAACCGCGCTCGATCGCGCAGCGCAGGGCCGCATCAAAGCGATCGTGCGCCAAGGCGACTTCGAGGGCAAGCTCACCTCCACGCTGCTGCTGCCTGCCATCGAAGGCATCGCGGCCCGGCGTGTCCTTCTGCTCGGGCTGGGCAAACCGGCCGAGTTCGGCGCACGCCAGTTGCGCGATGCGGTGCGTGCCGCCGTGCGTGCGCTGGGCGAAAGCGGTGCCGAAGACGCCTTGTTTTATGTCGCCGAGCTCCATGTGCAAGGCCGCAGCGCGGGGTGGAACGCCTTGCAGTTCGCCACGGCGGCAGGCGATGCCAGCTACCGCTTCGACGCGCTCAAGAGCAAGAACAACCAGCGCCGCCGTCTGCGGCTCGGGCTGGGAGTCATGGGCAAACCCAATCGCGCGGTGGCGGCCGGGCTCGCCCAGGGAAGCGCGCTCGCCCACGGCATGAGCCTCGCGAAAGATCTGGGGAATCTGCCAAGCAACATCTGCACACCTTCCTATCTCGCGCGTACCGCAACCGAACTCGCCAAGCAGTACAAGCTGCGCTGTCAGGTGCTCGACCACGCCGAGATGGAAAAATTGCGCATGGGCGCCCTGCTCGCCGTGACGAAAGGCAGTCGCGAGCCGCCCAAGTTCATCGTGCTCCACTACCAGGGTGGCGACAAGAAAGCCAAGCCGATCGCTCTGGTCGGCAAAGGCATCACCTTCGACACCGGCGGGATCTCGATCAAGCCGAGCGCCGAGATGGATGAGATGAAATACGACATGTCCGGAGCGGGCAGCGTGCTGGGGACCATCAAAGCGGTGGCGCAGATGGAGCTTCCCATCAATGTGGTGGGTGTGATTCCGAGCTGCGAGAACATGCCCGACGGCACCGCCATCAAACCGGGCGATATCGTGACCAGCATGTCGGGGCAGACCATCGAGATTCTCAATACCGATGCTGAGGGCCGCTTGATCCTGTGCGACGCGCTCACCTATGTCGAGCGCTTCGAGCCGGCCGCCGTGATCGACATAGCTACCCTTACCGGCGCTTGCGTCATTGCGCTGGGCGCCGTAGCCTCCGGTCTCTACGCGAACGACGAACAGCTGGCCGAGCATCTGCTCGCAGCCGGACAGGAATCGGGCGATCGCGCCTGGCGCATGCCGCTGTGGGACGACTACCAGGAGCAGATCAAGAGCCCGTTTGCGGATATGGCGAATATCGGCGGGCGTCCCGCGGGGAGCGTGACAGCAGCCTGCTTCCTCGCGCGCTTCACGGAGAATTATCGATGGGCCCATCTGGATATAGCGGGCACGGCATGGCGGTCGGGCAAAGACAAAGGCTCGACGGCGCGACCGGTGCCGATGCTGACGACCTTTCTCATGCAACGCGCCGGCGTCCTTTGAGATGCAAGGCTGCGAAAGTTTCTGCTGAGCGATGACTCAGGTCGATTTCTATATCCACGTGGACAACAAGCTGCAGACCGCTTGTACGCTCGCAGCCAAGGCCCTCGTGCACAAGCTGCGCGTGCTGGTGTTGACGCCCGATGCTGAGACCACCCAACAGATGGACAAGTTGCTCTGGATTCACCCCGCGATCGGGTTTCTGCCTCATTGCCACAGCAGTCACCGGCTCGCTTCCGTCACACCGATCATCGTCGACCATGTCGCGGAACCCATCGTTCACGAGCAGGTGCTCATCAATTTGCACGCACAATGTCCTGCACTGTTCAGCCGCTTCGAACGCGTGATCGAGATCGTGACCGGGGACGATGCCGATCGCGAGCTGGCGCGCGGCCGTTATCGCTTCTATCGCGATCGCGGCTATGAGATTCGCAATCACGACATGAGCAAAGGCAACTGAAAGCCGATGAGCCGCGATCCCGCTGCGCAAGGTCAGGGCGAAGACGAGGCGAGTGAGGCTGCCACCGATCTGTTCAGCAAGCTCGATTCGCTGATCCAGAAACACCAGAGACCGGGGCACCGGCCGCAGCCCGACGTCGTACCGATGCTGACCGAGCCGGTCGAGTCGCAAACCACACCGGCGTCTTCCGACATCCCGGTACTGCAGGATGCGATCGACGAAGTGATCGCCGCCGCGCAGCTTTCTGGGCCGCTCGCCCAGGCACGGCGGCAGCTGCAGGTCGCACTCTATCTGCGCCTGCGCCAGCGTCTGGATCAGGAGCTGGAAGCAGCACTGGCGGACAACATGCGGCTCGGCGCGGTAGCGGTGGATCCGGCATTCACGCGCGTAGCGCAGGAGCTGCGCGCCATCTTGCCCATCGTGGTTCGCGAGTCGGTGGAACAGGTGCTCGGCCCAGCTTCGTTCGAAGCGTTGCTGAGCGTCACGAGCCGCCAGGGCACCTCAAGCTCTTAGTTGGCGCTGCCATCTTGCCGGTCCCGATGATCGGCGGCGCTCGCGATTTTCCTCGGGCCCCGGCGCGCGGCGCTCCTGCGTTATACTTTTTCGTTTCTATTGGTTTGTGATGGAACTCGCCAAGAGCTTCGAGCCGCACGCAATCGAGCGTCACTGGTATCCCATCTGGGAATCGCGCGGTTACTTCCGCGCCAGTCTGTCCCCGGATCATCCGGCCTACTGCATCCAGCTGCCCCCGCCCAACGTCACTGGTACCCTGCACATGGGCCACGCATTCCAGCAGACTCTGATGGATGCGTTGATTCGCTACCATCGCATGCGTGGCTTCAACACCAACTGGGTGGCAGGCACCGATCACGCCGGCATCGCGACACAGATCGTGGTGGAGCGCCAGCTCGAGGCCGAGGGCATCACGCGCCACGACCTCGGCCGCGAGCGCTTCGTCGAGCGCGTGTGGGCCTGGAAGCAGCAGTCCGGATCGACCATCACCCGCCAGATGCGCCGCCTTGGTGCATCGGCTAACTGGACCTACGCAGATACCGAAGGTCAGAGCGCGGGCTACTTTACGATGGATGCGCGCATGTCGCGTGCCGTCGTCGAAGTGTTCGTGCGGCTGTATGAGGAAGGGCTGATCTACCGCGGCAAGCGGCTGGTGAACTGGGATCCAGTTCTGGGAACCGCGGTATCCGATCTCGAGGTCGACAGCGAGGAAGAGTCGGGCAAAATCTGGGAGATCAGCTATCCGCTGAGCGAGGGCAATGGTGCAGTCGTCGTTGCCACCACGCGTCCAGAGACGATGCTGGGCGATGCCGCCGTCGCGGTGAATCCAAACGACGAGCGCTATCGCGCTTTCATCGGCAAATCGGTGGCGTTACCGCTCGCCGGACGCACCATCCCGATCATCGCTGATGACTACGTCGATCCTGAGTTCGGCACCGGATGCGTGAAGATCACGCCGGCGCATGACTTCAATGACTATCAGGTGGCGCAGCGTCATCAGCTGCCTCTCATCAGCATCCTCACGCTCGGTGCCAAGATCAGCGATCAGGCGCCGGAGCCCTACCGAGGACTGGATCGCTTCGCAGCGCGCAAGCGCGTGCTGGCCGATCTGCAGGCACAAGGACTATTGCGATCCGAAAAGAGCCATACGCTCAAAGTTCCGCGCTCGGGGCGCACCGGCACGATCGTCGAGCCGATGCTGACGGACCAATGGTTCGTACGGATGGATGGATTGGCGGCGCAGGGGCTGCAAGCCGTGGCCGATGGTCGCGTGAAATTCCATCCCGAGCACTGGAGCACGACATATAACCACTGGCTCGAGAATATTCAAGACTGGTGCATCTCGCGTCAGCTATGGTGGGGGCACCAGATTCCCGCCTGGTACGATGATGCCGGCAACATCTACGTCGCCCGCTCAGAGGAGGAAGCTCGCGAGCAGGCGGCGCGCCGCGGTTACTCCGGCGCTCTGCGGCGCGAGAGCGACGTCCTCGATACCTGGTTCTCTTCGGCGCTGGTGCCGTTCACGTCGCTGGGCTGGCCAGATAAGACCAAAGATCTCGAGCTATTTCTGCCGTCCTCGGTGCTGGTCACCGGCTTCGACATCATCTTTTTCTGGGTCGCCCGGATGGTCATGATAGCGTTGCACTTCACCGGTCAGGTCCCGTTCCGCGACGTCTACATCAACGCCATCGTGCGCGACGCCGAGGGACAGAAGATGTCGAAGTCCAAGGGTAACACCCTGGATCCGATCGACCTGATCGATGGCATCGGCTTGCCCGAGCTGGTGGAGAAATCGACCGTCGGGCTGCTCCGGGCGGAGCATCGCGAGAAGATCGAGCGCTACGTGCGTAAGAATTTTCCCGATGGTATCCCGTCATTCGGAGCCGACGCGCTGCGCTTCACTTTCGCTTCTCTCGCAACGTTTGCCCGCACGCTCAACTTCGATCTCAATCGCTGCGAAGGCTACCGCAACTTTTGCAACAAGCTGTGGAATGCCACGCGCTTCGTGCTGATGAACACCGAAGGCAAGGACTGCGGGCTGGATGACGCGCAGGCGGTTGAGCTCTCCTTTGGCGACCGGTGGATCGTGAGCCGACTACAGGAAGCCGAGGAAGCGGTGGCGGCGGGCTTTCGCGACTACCGCTTCGACCTGGCGGCGCGGGCGATCTATGAGCTGGTATGGGACGAATACTGTGATTGGTATGTCGAGCTCGCCAAGGTCCAGCTGCAGACCGATTCGCCAGCGCAGCAGAGGGGCACCCGCCGCACCCTGGTGCGGGTGCTCGAAGCCATCTTGCGCCTCGCTCATCCGATCATCCCCTTCATCACCGAGGAGCTGTGGCAAAAGGTGGCACCGCTGGCGGGTCGTGGCGGTGAGAGCATCATGCTGGCGCCATACCCGCAGGCGCAGCCGGC
>Ga0335084_10006371_pt1 | contig 11737 bp, 9 predicted proteins | sample Lox_Sample_44_FD_206721 | JGI IMG/M metagenome (GOLD analysis project Ga0335084, IMG submission 206721) | Soil microbial communities from Loxahatchee National Wildlife Refuge, Florida, United States - Lox_Sample_4.4 | ecosystem: Environmental > Terrestrial > Soil > Wetlands | place: USA: Florida...
GTTCACCCGGAGGAAGCGCCCGTCCAGGCCCACGAGCGCGATGCCGATGGGCGCCTGGTCGAGGGTGAGCCGGAACTGCAGCTCGGCGCGGCGGAGCGCGCTCTCCATCTCCATGCGCTCCTCGAGTGTCCTGGCGAGGCGCTCGTGCTCCTCCTCGAGCGCCTTCAGCGTGGCCTTCCTCTCGCTGACGTTCTCGGAGAGGGTCACGAAGTGGCCCTCGTGCGGGCGGTAGATCGCCACCGAGAACCAGGCGCCCACGCGGTGGGAGAAGATCTCGAGCCTCTCGGGCCTCCCGGTCCGGACCACGCGGGCGTAGGCCTGGAGCGCATCCGCCTGGACGACCTGCAGGTCCGGCACGAACTCGGTGGCCCGCCGCCCCTCGATGTCGCGCACGCCGGTCATCCTCTCGAAGGCCTCGTTGACCCGGAGGAAGACGACGTCCCTGGGCTCGCCGCGCTCGTCGAGGACGAGCCGCTGGTAGGCGAGGCCCTCCTGCATGGTCTGGAAGAGCCCGCCGGCGCGGAACTCGTGCCCGAGCATCGCACGCTCGCTCTCCACCTGCTCCAGCCGGGAGCGCGCACGGTAGAGGCCGTCGGCGAGGAACGTGATCGCCAGGGACAGCGCGACGAAGACGGCGAGGCCGGCCAGGCTGGCCGCGTCCGGCTCGAGGAACCGTCCGTTCGCCGTCCGGAAGAACGCCCACGCGCTGACCGACGTCGCCACGGTCGCGGCGAGGCCCGCGGTCCGGCCGAACAGCGCGGCCGCCACCATCACCGCCGGGAAGAGCGTCACGTACGGGAAGTTCGAGCCGAACCGGGCGGCGAGCGACCAGCGGAGCGCCACCGCGAGGGCCACGACCACGAGCGTGAGCCCGAAGCGGGCCGGAGCGGGGAGCTCCCGCAAGCGGCGAACGTCCAGGGCGGCCCAGGACTGCGAGAGACCGGGTTGCGGCGATGCGAGTCCGTCGCTCGGCACGTTCCCCCCACCCCGACGTCACGGGTCGTCGATGGCGAAGAAGCAGATCCCGTACCGGGAGTCCGATCCGAGGATCCGCGGGGTTGGAGGGGGACGGTCGAGGGTGAAGTCCGACCCGGGACGACCCCGCCCCACGTCCGCCATCGTGCGCGCCCGGCCCCGCCGCTACGCGCAGCGGCTGGCCTGGCCGGCGAGGAAGTCGCCGAGCCTCACCGCGTGGGCGGCGAGGTTGCGCTGGCCCGGGCGGAGGAAGCGGGCCATCGCGAGGTCCAGCTGCCGGACGTGGTCGCGCAGCCAGACGGCGAGCCACCCCGAGAGCTCCACCGCCATGGACGGCGTCACCGGCCCGGCCTCGACCTGGGCCCGGCGCCGCGCGTACTCGTCGGTGAATCCCTGGTGCGCGGCGCGATGCTCGGCGAGCCCGGGATAGCCCGAGGCGACCATGGCGAGCTCCTCGGTGTCGAAGTGCACGGCCACGTAGGAGCCGAGGAACTCGAGGACCTGACGCACCTCGTGCAGGCGCCCCCCCTTCATGGCCGAGTGGAGCCCCGCGATGGAACGGTAGAGGTCGCGGTGCTGCTGGTCGATCTCGACGATGCCGGTTGCGAGATCGGGGGTCCACTGCAGGGTCATCGTCCCCTCCGTAAGCAGGAATCGATCCCATGCGAGCGTTCACAACCGGTCGGTTTCACGAGGCCGTCTCCTGGCGCCCGGCGACCCTGGGCGGCGTGCACCCCATCGCACGCCTTGCGCCCGGCCGCACCAGGGGTGCAGGTCGTGCCGGTTCCACGCCGGGTGCGGGTCGGCGGGGAGCCGCCACGCTCGCGGGACAGATACCGGTAGAGCCGGAGGGGCAGGATGACCCGCATGAGCGAGGCCCAGTTGCCCATCGAGAGCAGCGCACGCGTGCGCAGCCGGATGGCGCTCGTCGTGGCGGGCCTGCTCTTCCTGTTCGCGGTGGCCGACGCGTTGCGCGGCGCCCCCAACCTCGTCATCGTGCTGGGCGCGCGGATGGTCTGGGTCGCCGCCCTCCTCGGCGCCTCCCGCGCACTCCTCTTCTCGGACGCGCGCCGCACCGAGTGGGTGGCCGGCGCGTGTTTCGTGGTGAGCCTCGCGTCGCTGGGGGTGCTCTCGCTGAACGGAGGCCCCCAGGGGATGGCGAACGCGTACCTCATCACCGCGCCCCTCTTCTTCTACGCGCTCGTGCCGGACGCGGTGAGGCTCCTCGCGTTCGCCAGCGCCGCGACCGTGGTGACCGCCGTGGCCATCACGCTCGCGATGGGAAAGGGCGTCGAGGACGCCGCCTTCTTCGCCCTGCGCGCCGTGGCGTCGGGCGTCGTGGCCGTGCTGGGCGCCGTGTCGTCGCGGAAGATCCGCCGCGCCGAGATCGCGCTCGCCGAGGAGCGCGCCCGGGCGATCGAGGCGCTCGAGCGGAGCGAGAAGCGCCAGGCCGAGGTGGAGAAGCTCGCGGCCGCAGGATCCCGCGCGGCGGGCGTGGCCCACGACATGTCGAACCCGCTCGCCTCGATGCGCTGCAACCTCGACTGGCTCCACGAGGTCGCCGAGGAAGGCCGGCTCGCGGCGGACCGCGCGGAGGTCGCGCAGGTCATCCAGGAGACGCGCGAGAGCCTCGCGAGGCTCGGGCAGAACCTGCAGGAGTTCCGCTCCGTGGCGCGCACCGCCCGCGCGCTCGCGCTCAAGGTCGACGAGCTCGCCGGCGACACCTCGCCCGTACGGAGCGTGCCCGAGGCCGGCGAGGCGGACCCGGCCGAGGAGCCGCCCGCGCGCGCCTCCGGCGAGTGAGGCCGCTCAGGACCGCTGCACCGCGAACGGCCCGAAGGCCTGCTGCACGGTCATGATCTCCAGCCGGTTCACGTTCACGTGGGCGGGGCGCGTGACGCACCAGGCGATGGCGTCGGCGACGTCGTCGGCGGAGAGCGGCACGACGCCCTCGTAGACCTTCTTCGCGCGGCCCGCGTCGCCGCCGAAGCGCACCACCGAGAACTCGGTCTCGGCCATGCCCGGCTCGACGCAGGTGACGCGCACCGGCGTGCCGAGCAGGTCGGAGCGCAGGTTGAGCGAGAACTGGCTGACGAAGGCCTTGGTGGCGCCGTAGACGTTTCCGCCCGGGTACGGATAGCTGCCGGCCACCGAGCCGAGGTTCACCACGTGACCGCGGCCGCGCTCGACCATGCCGGGCAGGACGGCGCGGGTCACGATCACGAGGCCCTCGCAGTTCGTGCGGATCATCGTCTCCCACTCGTCGAGCGAGGCGCGGTGGGCCGGCTCGAGCCCGAGCGCGAGGCCGGCGTTGTTGACGAGGACGTCCACCGCCGCGAACGGCGCCGGCAGGCCGGCCACCGCGGCCTGGACCGCCTTCCGGTCGCGCACGTCGAGCACGAGCGGCAGGAGCCGGTCCGCGCCGGCCCGGGCGAGCTCCTTCAGCCGGTCGCCCCGGCGCGCGGCCGCCACCACGCGCGCGCCCATGTCGAGGAACCTCCGCACCGTCGCCGCGCCGAAGCCCGAGCTGGCCCCGGTCACGAGCGCGACCCTTCCCGCGAGCGCATCGGTCATGCGCCCGAATCTAGCACCCGGCCTGGCCGGCGGATCTAGTGACTCGCTCCGGGCCGCGGCTCCGGGCCCGCCCGCTCGACGAGGGGGAGCGACACGGCGAAGGTGGCGCCGCCGCCCGGCCGGTCGCCCACCTGGATCTCCCCGCCGTGCTGCAGCACGATCTTCTTCACGATGGCGAGGCCGAGGCCGGTGCCCGTGCCCTTCGTCGTGAAGTACGGGTCGAAGATGCGCTCGCGCAGCGGTCGCTCGATGCCCGGGCCCTCGTCGGCCACGGTGAGGACCACCCGATCGCGCGCCCGCGCCACGCCGAGGTGCAGCCTCGCCCGGGCCGGCCGCACGGCCTCGATCGCGTTCAGGCAGAGATTGGCGAGCACGCGCCGGAAGAGCGTGCGATCGAGGAGCGTGGGGGAGCTCGGGGAGGTGCGCACCACCTCCACCTCGGCCACCTCCAGGAGCTGCGGGCTCGTCTTCACGAACTCCTCGGCGAACTCGCCGAGATCCGCCGGCTCCGGCCGCACCTCGGGAAGCTTCGCGAAGCCCGAGAATTCCTCGACGAGCCGCTGCAGCGTGGCGATCTCCTCGCGCACGATCTGCCCGGCGTCGTCGACGAGCCTGCCGAAGTCGGGGTCGCCCGGCGCCTGCCTCCAGCGGGCCTCCAGCTGCTGGAACGCGAGCTGGATGGGCGTGAGCGGGTTCTTGATCTCGTGGGCGAGGCGGCGAGCCACCTCCTGCCATCCCGAGATCTTCTCGAGGTAGACGATGCGGTCGCGCCCCTCCTTCACGTCGCGCACCATGGTGTTGAAGGCGCGGGTGAGGTCGGCCACCTCGTCCTGCGAGCGCCCGGGGTCGACGTACACGGAGAGGTCGCCGGCGGCGAGCTGGCGGACGGCGCCCACGAGGCGCGTGACCCTGCGCGTGGTGCGGCGCGCCAGCCAGATGCCGAGCAGGGCCGCGAACGCCGCCCAGAACACGAGCAGGACGCCGAACGCGAGGCCGTAGCTCCTCGGGAGCTCGGCGCGCAGGCGGTCCAGCTCGCGCACCTGCTCGCCGAGGGTCCTCGCCTCCTCGACCTCCGCGAAGAAGCGCGCCTCCACGGCGAAGATGCAGTCGAGGCGCCCGCCGCCGGCGAGCGCCACGTGGGCGGCCCACTCGCGGTACTCGCCTTCGTCCCAGGGTGTCCTCGACTCGGCCTCGGCGAGCCGCGCCTCGTCCGCGCCGAACCAGGTGATGCGGCGGAGCCTCGGCGTGTGCTCCACCGCGGCCGCGAGGTAGGCCTGGGCCCGGGCCGGATCGGTCGGGAGGAGGCGGGCGACCGAGCGCGCCTGCTCCGCGTAGAGCGCCTTCCGGGCCTGGAACAGCTCTCCGTAGAGGAGCGGGATCCCCTGCACGCGGTCCACCACCCGGGGCGCCAGCCAGACCGACACGTTCTCGGTGACGAGGCGCGCCGCCAGCACGACGCCGGCCACGAGGGGAAGGGTGGCCGCGATGACGAGCGCGAGCGCGATGACCCGCTCGAAGCGCGAGGGCACGAGCCGATCCAGCGCCCGCCGCAGCGGGTTCGGGCCCTCACCGGCCGCTGAGGCGGTCCGCGGGGCCTCCTCTCCGGGCGGGCCCGCCGGCCCCGGCCCGGGCCCGATCACCTCGGCACCTCGGCGGCCACGAACGAGCGCGACCGCAGGATGATCACGTCGGCGTCGGGCGGCGGCTCGCGCAGGAGGAAGCTCGCCATGGCGCCGAGCACGCTGCGGGCCCCGCCGGCGCGCGGCCCGGCCGAGGCGATGAACTCGCGCGTGCGCTGGAGCTGCTCGCGCGAGACGGGGTTGAGCTCGACGCGGGCCTGCACGACCAGCGGGCCCGGCGGGAGGGACGCGACGGGCCCGAAGTCGAGGTCGCGACCCGAGGCGAGCAGCGCGCGCAGACCCGCCTGGGTGGGCACCACGAGGTGCATGCCGTCCGGGTTGCGCGGATCCTTGATGGTGACGGCGAAGGTCTCCTCCCAGACGTCCCAGAGGACGTCCACGATGCGTCCGTACACCGCCACCGGCGCGCCGCCGCCCTCCGGCGCGACCGAGACGTAGATGGCGAGCACGTTCTGGAGGCCGTTCGAGAGCTCGCGCAGCGCGTCGGGCGTGATGGCCGGGCCGAGGTCCGCCGTGACGCGGAGGCGCCCGTCGACGTTCGAGAGCTCCACCGGCAGCGGCGCCGCGGCGCGCGCCGGCGCGGCCCCCGCGAGGGCGAGCGCGGCGAGCGCGGCGAGCCGGAGGTGGCGGGCGAGGGCGCTCACAGCACGATGTCCAGGAAGTAGCCGACCGACAGGTTGAAGGCGCCGACCGGGGTGTCCAGCCGGAGCGCGACGTCGGCGGAGATCGGAGACCGCGACAGGTGGGTGGCGGTGCCGCCCAGGATCTCGGTGGAGTAGACGCCGCGCAGGCCCAGCGCGACGTAGCCCCGCTTGAAGAAGCCGCTGCCGCCGAAGAGCGGGATGCCGTACTCGAGCCCCGCGGCGGCGAGGAAGGCGTCGTAGCGCGGGTCGGTGGAGAAGTTGAGCTCGAGGGCGCGGCCGAGCGCCGGGCCGATGGCGAAGTACGAGAAGTCCGCCGCGTAGAAGCGCTCGAAGAACGGCGCCCCGCCCTGCGCCGCGCCGAGCGCCGCCTGGAAGCGGAGCGGGCGCCCGAGGAGCGCGAACGGCGACTCGAGCTGCAGGTAGTAGCGCGAGTACTCGTAGTCGCCGCCGAGGAGCGCGGACCCGAAGGTGACCTGGGCGAGCGCCCGCATGCCCTCGGTCGGGAAGAAGAAGTCGTCGCGGGTGTCGACCTCGTAGCTGATGGCGAGGTTCGAGACCGTGGACCAGCCGGGCAGGAGCGGAGGAGCGCCGCCGGCCTCGAGGCCGGGTACGCCGCCCGGGATGTCGCGCCCGTTCACGCGATCGAAGTGGTAGGTGAAGAGGAGCCGCTCGAACGAGCCGGACCGGAAGCCCACCGAGAGCTCGCCCCCCGCGCGCTGGTACACGAGCCGCGGCGCCTCCCCGAGGTGGCCCGAGTAGCTCGCGCAGTCGGGGTCGCCGCAGGCGAACTCCTGGCCGCGCAGGAACCAGGCGGTGGTGCCGAGGACCATCCGCTGGCCGGCGACCCTCAGGTCCGGGGCGAAGAAGCTGCCGCGAAGGGCGAGGCGGTCGGGATCCTGGGGCCGGCCCACCGGCGCCCCGCCGTAGACGAACGCGCCGCCCAGGCCCAGGCCGCGCCCCAGGAAGTTCTGCTGGAGGAGGCCGAGCCCGCCGTACACCCGCTGGGCGGGCGTGGACCCGATCACGAGGTCGGTGACCACGATCGTGTTCCGCTCCTCGAGCGTGAACACCACGACCACGAGGCCGCGCGTGCTGCCCTTCTCGATGCGCGTGTCGACGCGCGAGAACCAGCCGAGCTGGAGGAGCCGCAGCCGGGAGAGCTTCACGCGCTCCGGGTCGAAGAGATCCCCCTCCGCGACGAGCACGTGGCGGAGCACCGCCTCGGCCTGGGTGTGCGCCAGGCCCCGGAGCTCGATGCGCTCGATCTGGTAACGGCGCGAGCGCTCGGCGAGCGACGGCGGCGGCTCGGCGGGCAGGGGCAGGGTGGGAGACGCCTGGGCGGGCTCCGCGGCGGGCTCCGGCCGCTCGGCCTGGGCGGCCGGCCGCTCGGCAGGCCGGACCTCGGGCGCCTGGGCCAGGGCGAGCGCGAGGGCGACGAGCGCGGGGGTCATGGTCGGCCTCTCCCGTCCGGATCGATCGACGGTCCGGCGGTCGCGCTATTCACCGGCGCCGCTCTCCCGGCGGTACGCCTGGAGCACCTCGTGCGTGGCGACGTCGAGCGGGTCGGCGACGAGGGCCGCCTCGTAGGCGGCCACCGCGGCGGGCGCGTTGCCCAGGCGGCGCGCCACCTGCGCGCGGGCGAGCTGCCGCTGGGCCTCGTCGCGGCGGGAGGGGGTCGCGGCGAGGAGGTCGCGCCTGCGGGCCTCGACGAGCGCCGCGGGCACACCCGCCGAGACGCAGCGGGCGATCCCCTTCCAGTTCCCGCGCTGCGCGTCGTAGCTGAGGCGCGACGGGGGCGAGCCCAGGGCGGCCTGCGCCGACTCGATGCGGGCGAGCAGGGCCGTGGCGCGGGACGGGTGGTCCGCCGCGGCCGGTCGCTGGCGGATGCCCTCGAGGTCGTCCCGGAGGGCCTTCATCGCGCGGCGGATGTCGGAGAACTCGGCGTCGGGGGGGATGCCGAGGAACTCGTAGTGCGTGTTCGTCGAGCGCGCCTCCAGCGCGCGCAGCCGCTCGTCGGGCCCGGGGGGCGGCGGCCGGGAGCCGGTGTCGGCCGTGGGCTCGCGCCGCGGCCTCACCTCGTCGGCGAGCGCGGTGATGGCGGCGCGAACCTCCGGCGGCGGGTCGACGAACTGCACCGCCAGGCCGGGCGCCATCCGCCACGACGCCGCCTCGGCGGGCGACACGTGGCGTACCACCTCGGCCGGCACCTCCACCTTGCCGCGCAGGCTGGGATGGGTGAGCAGCACCTTCACCCGCGACATGAGCGGCGGCAGCCCCGCCTCGGCGCGAAGGAAGAGGCCGGCGCGGGTCAGCTCCACGAGCGGGAGCGCGAGCGGCTTCGCCCCCTCCACCACGAGCTCCGCGCCGAAGCCGACCTGCGAGGGCGGCGGGGGCGTGAGGAGGGGCGTGGGCGTCACGGCCGGCGCGGGGGCCGCGGCCGCCGCGGGGGCGACCGCCGCGGGCTTCTCGCGCGGCTCCCGCGGCACCGAGCGGAGCGCCTCGGCGAAGCTCGCCATGTCCGGGAAGCGCGCCGCCGGATCCTTCTCCAGCGCGCGCAGGATGGCCCGCTCGAGGAGCGGCTCGACCGGCGTGATCTCCGAGGGCCGGGGAGGCGCCTTCTGCATGTGGGCGAGGAGCAGCTGCGTCACGCTTCGCCCCTGGAACGGCAGGCGGCCGGTGGCGAGCTCGAAGGCCATGACGCCGAGGGCGTAGACGTCGGTCCTCGCGTCGATGGTCCCGTCCTCGCACTGCTCGGGCGACATGTACTCGGGCGTGCCGATGATGACGCCCGCCTCGGTGCGCCCGGCGGTCCGGCCGGCGGTGCGCAGCTTGGCGATGCCGAAGTCCACGAGCTTCACGAAGTGCGCCTTCCCGCGGCGCTGCACGAGGAAGACGTTCTCCGGCTTGAGGTCGCGGTGGACCACGCCGGCCTCGTGCGCGCGCTGGAGCGCGTCGCAGAGCTGCAGGAGGATGTCGAGCGCCACCGGTGGCTCGATCCGGCCCGCCTTCTCGAGGGCCGCGAGCGTCGAGCCCTCCAGGTACTCCATCACGTAGTAGTACCGGTTCGGCGGAAGCAGGTTGAGGTCGTAGATCCCGACGATGTTCTCGTGGCCGATGAGGTTGACCGCCTTCGCCTCGTCGTAGAAGCGGGCGACGGTCTGCGGCTCCGAGGACATCGACTCGTGCAGGAACTTGATGGCCACCCGACTGCCGATGACCGGGTGCTCGGCGAGGTAGACCGTGCCCATGCCGCCCTTGCCGAGCAGCTTCACCACCTGGAAGGACCCGACCTTCTGGCCGACCAGCGGGTCCGCCGCCACGGGGGGCCGCGACGGGTCATGCGGCACGGCCTGCGGCGGTGGCAGCGCCTGCGGCGGCGGGGTGACGACCTGCGAGGGCGGCGCGGGAGCGGTCGACACGCCATAGTGCATCGTGCCTCCCGCGGGCGAGATGGACTCGGTGATCGGCTGGCGCGACGACGGCGGGTCGGGCGGCGGCTCCGGCGGGGTCGGCGCGGGCGGGGGCGGCTCCTCCGCGCCGAACCGGATCGTCCCGCGCGACTCCACGGGGCACGGCTCCGCCGGAGGGTGCGAGCCCCCGCACCGCTCGCATCTCGGGGCCGAGCCCCCTGCGCCGGAACCCGTGCTCTGCACGCTCTCGGTCCGCGCCGGAGCGTAGCAGAGGACCGGACCGGAGGCAGGATCCGCGCCGCCCCGCGCCAGGGAACGCGGCCGTCCGGGCGCAGGCCCTCCCGAGGCGCGGACGCGAGCACGCGGCAGGCGCGGTCCCGAGAGCCAAGAGGTGCAAGCGGGCCGATCGCCGCGAGACCCCCGAAAACCCTTGACGGCCCGCGCTCGACCCAAGATCCCTAGCGGCGAGAGAGCTCCCAAATGGCCGACTACCGAAAGATGACCCTGGAGAGCCTGCGCGAGCTGGCGAGGAAGGCGCTCGGGCCCGGGCACTCCAGGCGGACGAAGCCCGAGCTGATCGCCCTCCTGGAGGGCGCCGGGGCGCCGGCCCCGCGCGCCAGCGCCGCCGCGCCGCGCACGGGCGCGCGGTCGGCGCCGTCGAGCCGGGCCGCCGCGAAGGCGCGCGCGCCGAAGGCCGCGGCCCCGAAGCCCGCCGGCAAGGCGCCTGCGAAGGCGGCCGGCAAGGGTGCGAAGGCGGCCCGAGCCGGGGCGGCACCCGGCCGCAAGGCCCCCGCCCGCGCCGCGCGCGCGGCCGAGGCGCCGGCGGACGACGGCACCCCGGGGGCGGAGGGCTACTTCGTGGCCCGCGTGCGCGGCGAGGACGCCGTGCGCGAGGCGCCGCACCCGCTCACCGAGACCGCCGCGGACGCGCCGGGTCCGTGGCGCGAGGAGCCGCAGCCGCAGAGGCCGGACGAGGGCCTCGGCGAGCTGCCGTGGAGCTACGGCGACGACGCCTTCGTGGCGCTGCCCCGCGACCCGCGCACCCTCTTCGTCTACTGGGACTTCGGCGCCGGGACGACGCGCGACGCGTTCGCCGGCCTCGAGGGCGGGAAGGCGGAGCTGCGCCTCTTCGCGCGCGCGGGCACGGGCTGGGAGCTCGTGCGCACGGTGGGCTTCGCGCTCGAGTCCCGGGGCTACTACCTGCACGACCTCGACCCGGGCCGGATCTACCGCGTCGAGATCCACGCCGTGGGCCGCGACGGGACCGACCGGGCCATCGGCGCCGGCTCGAACGAGATGATGCTCCCGACGCTGGGCCCCTCGCCCATCATCGACGACCGGTTCATCCGCATCCCCTGGGACATGCCGCTCGGGCGGCTGCTCGGCCCCGGCCACGCCGGCGGCCCGTTCTCGGACGAGGCGCGGGCGCTGCTCGCCCGCCTCAGCGACTGGTCGCGCTTCGGCGGGGGCGGGGGCAGCATCGGCGGGATCGGCGTCGCCGGGGGCTCGGTCGGCCGCGGCCCGGGTGCCTCGCCGTCCGGGGCCTGGGGCTCGGGGTCGGGGTCGGGATCGGGGAGGGGCTAGATGGCCGACGTGCTCGGCTACCTGTCGCTCCACCTCCACGCCCACCTGCCGTTCGTGCGGCACCCCGAGTACGAGGACTTCCTCGAGGAGGACTGGCTCTACGAGGCCATCTCCGAGACGTACCTGCCACTCCTGCGGATCTTCGACCGCCTCACCGACGAGGGCGTCCCGTTCCGCATCTCGCTCACCATGTCGCCGCCGCTCGTGGCGATGCTGCGCGACGAGCTCCTCATGTCGCGCTACGCGCGGCGCCTCGACCGGCTGTGCGAGCTCGCCGACCGCGAGGTGGCCCGCACGCGGAACGACCCGACCTTCCACGGGCTGGCCACGCACTACCAGCGCGAGTTCCGCGAGCTCCGCGCCCTCTTCAACGATCGGTACCACCGCGATCTCGTGGCGGCGTTCCGGCGCCTCGAGGACGCGGGCCGCCTGGAGATCGTCACCTGCGCGGCCACGCACGGCTTCCTGCCGCTCATGCAGAAGCACCCGGAGGCGGTGCGCGCCCAGATCGCGGTGGCCGCGCGCCACCACCGCCGCCACTTCGGCAAGGACCCGGCCGGCATCTGGCTGCCGGAGTGCGGCTACTTCCCCGGCCTCGACGCGTTCCTCGCCGAGGAGAACATCCGCTTCTTCTTCGTCGACACCCACGGCATCGCCGACGCCACCCCGCGCCCGCGCTTCGGCGTGTACGCCCCGATCTACACGCCCACCGGCCCCGCCGCGTTCGGGCGCGACCCGGAGTCGTCGCTGCAGGTGTGGAGCGCCGAGTCGGGCTACCCGGGTGACGCCGACTACCGGGAGTTCTACCGGGACATCGGCTGGGACCTCGATCACGAGTACGTGAAGCCGTACATCCAGCCCACCGGCCAGAGGAAGAACGTGGGCATCAAGTACTTCCGCATCACCGGCA
>Ga0335084_10006372_pt1 | contig 11736 bp, 7 predicted proteins | sample Lox_Sample_44_FD_206721 | JGI IMG/M metagenome (GOLD analysis project Ga0335084, IMG submission 206721) | Soil microbial communities from Loxahatchee National Wildlife Refuge, Florida, United States - Lox_Sample_4.4 | ecosystem: Environmental > Terrestrial > Soil > Wetlands | place: USA: Florida...
CCGGCGATCCGCCTCGTCCTGGGGTGGGTCGGGGTTTGAAAGCCTGCGAAAAGTTGGGGGAATCTAGCCGAACCGCGCTCTCAGCGTCAACGTAATTGCCCCTCGGCGAGTCGAACGAGCGGGCGGCTGCGTTTGTTCCGGGGGTCGGGCGGGGAAGCGGAGCTCTCTGCGGTCTACAAGTTAAGCGTATGAATTGAAAAGGTGATTCAGGTACGGTTCGGGAGTGGGCTCCACGGAACGACCCTCCGAAAAGCGCGGCAGCCAGCCGCGGCCTCGTTGGGGTCCCCCGAACCCGGTGTGCGGCAGGGCACGGCTAGAAGGTCGTGAGCCACTCCCGGTACCGCGGCTCCTCGCCGTGCACCGCCCGGAAGTAGGTTTCCTGGACCTTCTTCGTGACCGGCCCTGGCTCGCCCTTGCCGATGCGCCGGTTGTCCACCTCGCGCACCGGCGTCACCTCCGCCGCCGTGCCGGTCATGAACAGCTCGTCGGCGAGGTACATGGTGTCGCGCGTGAACTTCTCCTCCTTCACCGGCACGCCCAGGTCCTTCGCGATCCGGAGCACCGAGTCGCGGGTGATGCCGGACAGCACCGGCGACGAGAGCGGCGGCGTCTGCAGGACGCCGTTCTTCACGATGAAGATGTTCTCCCCCGCGCCCTCGGCGACGTAGCCCTCGGTGTCGAGCACGATGGCCTCGTCGAAGCCGGCCATGGCCGCCTCGCGCGTGGCGAGGAACGAGTTGACGTACTGTCCGGAGATCTTGGCCCGGACCATGTTCACGTTCACGTGCAGCCGCGTGAACGACGAGACCTTGGCGCGGATGCCGTTCTTCAGCCCCTCCTCGGAGAGGTAGGCGCCCCACGGCCAGGCGGCGACGATGAGCTGCACGGGGTTCTGCGCGCCCACGCCCATCGCGCCGGCGCCGAAGAAGGCGAGCGGGCGCAGGTAGCCCTCCGCGAGGCCGTTGGCCCGCATCGTCTCGATGCAGGCCTGCTCCACCTTCTCCGGCGGGAACGGGATCTGCATCAGGATCACGTGCGCCGAGTCGTAGAGCCGCTGCACGTGCTCGCGCAGCCGGAACACCGCCGAGCGCCCGTCCGCGGTCTTGTAGGCGCGGATGCCCTCGAAGACGCCGATGCCGTAGTGCAGCGCGTGGGTGAGGACGTGCACCTTCGCGTCCTCGAAGGGGACCTGCTTGCCGTCGATCCAGATGCTCTTCGCCTTGACCATGTGTTCGGCGCCCGGGGAAAGGTGGGAGCCCGGAAGATGCCTCAGCGGGCGCGGGAATTCAATGGGTCAGGCGAGCGGCGGGAAGGGCCGGCACATCCGGGCCACCAGCGGCATCTCGGGGTTGAGCTCGCCCTTGCCGCTCTGGATGGCCCGCTGCAGCGCGGCGTCGTCGGGGACGATCTCCACCGGCGACAGCACCCGCTGGAACGACTTCGCGACGTGCACGAAGGGCCGGTTGCGCGCCACGTTCTGCGCGGCGAGCTGCTCGAGCCCGAACCAGAGCGGCTGCGCCAGCTTGGGGCCGAACCCCTCCAGCGCCAGCACGAAGGCGTTGCGCGTGCCGAGCCCGCCGCGCTGCGCCACCGCCCAGGCCGCCCGGGCCGGGAGGTTGTCCACCAGCCCGCCGTCCACGAGCCGGAAGAGGTCGTGCCGCTCGAACAGCGCGCCGAGCAGCCGGTGCATCCGCTCGTCGTCGCGCAGCACGTCGTAGTGGACGACGCCGGGCAGGGCGGAGGAGAAGCCGACCGCGTCGATGGCGTCGAAGTCGCGGGTCTCCTCGTCGGCGCCGAGGTAGACGCGGGCGAACCGGTCCCGCTGCTGGATGAGCTCGCCGATCGCGCGGAAGATCTCGCCCACCATGCGGCTCACCACGAACGGGCGCGGCTCGCGCCCGTGGAGGTCGAGCAGGTGCTCGTAGTAGCTCGGGTCGCGCGGCAGCGCGCCGTTGCGGATCCCGGTGCAGGCGACCAGCAGCGGGATGGCGAGCTGACCGAGCGTGAGCGGGTGCCCGTCGGGGCCGCGGAGCACCTCGCCCACCGCCGCCCGCAGGTAGAGCCGCATCGCCGCGGGCAGGCCGTAGCGCGATCCCGTCTGCAGGAACCGGAAGATCTTGCGGAAAGTGAGGCCGCGGGTCACCTCGGCGATCTCGTCGGGCTGGTAGTGGATGCGGCGCGCCCGGAAGAGGAGCAGGACCGCGCCCATGCTCGTGCCGGCGAGGAGCCGCGGGGCGAGGCCGTACTGCTCGAGGAGCGCGAACGCGCCCAGGTACGACCAGGCCACGCCGCCGCCGCCGCCGCAGACCAGGACCAGCGCCTTCTCGCACACCTCGCGATCGAGCGCGCCCACCGGGAGCCGCCCCGGGAGCTCCCCGGCCACCCGCGCCCGCCAGGCGCGCGCGTGCGTCGAGAGGTGCGGCACGAGCCGGACCACCTCCGCCGGGTCGAGCGCGGGGCGGAGGAGCGGGCCGATCGCGGCGAGCACGTCCTCGCGGTACCGGGCCAGGTACTCCTCCAGGTCCACGTCGTCGCCGCCGGGGGCGCGCACCACCGAGGTCCGCGCCAGGTTGAGCGCGTAGCGGAGCGCCGCCTCGTCCGCCTCGGAGATCCAGGGCGGCCTCGACACCACCGCCCGCACCAGCGCCAGCTCCGCCTCCTCGATCGGGCGCAGGCGGGCGCGGAGTGCGTCGAGGGCCTCGTCGGAGGGCACCCGGTGATTCTAGCCGGGGGGAAGGGCGGCGGCGGCAGCCGGCTTCGCCTCGGCCAGCACCCGGACCGGCAGCACCATGGCGTTGATGCCCTTGAACTGGAGCCGCCGCTGGATCTGGTAGGCGGTCTCGTTGTGGAGCAGGCGCTGGTAGAAGCGCTCCTCCTCGAACACCAGCTTCCCGGCGAAGAACACCGCGCGCGGGAACTCCTTCGCGATCTCCTCGCAAAGGTTCACCGCCTCGAGCACCGCCTCGGTCCCCACCGCGAGGCGGTAGTCGGCCGGGAAGTGGAGCCGGCGCGCCAGCGCCACGTACCGCTGCAGCGACTCCTCGGTGCGGAGGCGGACGCGGTCCACCTCCTCCACGCCCTTCATGGCGGCCGAGTCGACCACCCCCACCGACACGAAGATGACGTTGCGGAAGTGCCCGGCGAAGACGCGCTGGACGGAGAGGAGGGCGTGTATGCCGAGCCCGCCGTAGCCGCCCACCAGGAGCACCGCCGTCGGCTTCGACCGGTCGAGCGGCGCGTCGGTCCCGACGCCGGTCACCGGCAGCGCGCCCATGATCTCGTCGAGGCGCGAGAGGTTCCGCTGGACGTCGCGGTAGTGGCCGCGGATCGCGTAGCAGAGCAGGACCACGCCGGTGGTCACCGCGATGGTGATCCAGCCGCCCTGCGCCGCCTTGAACCAGACGGTGCCGGTCAGGATCGCGAGGCAGAGCCCGAGCGCCACCCCGTGGACGGCGAGTCCGCGCCGGCGGCCCGCCGCGCGGCGGTGGATCCAGAAGCGCACCATGGCGAGCTGGGAGAGCGAGAACGTCACGAACACGTTGATCGAGTACATCGTGACCAGCGTGGTGATGTCGCCCCCGGTGTAGACGAGCGTCACCAGCGACGCGCCGCCCATGAGCAGCACGCCGTCCTTGATGGTGAGCCGGTCCGACAGCGCCGCGAACCGGTGCGGCAGCCACGAGTCGGTCGCCATGTTGGCCATGACGCGCGGGCCGTCGATGAAGCCCGCCTGCGCCGCCACGAAGAGGAGCGCGGCCTCGGAGACCAGGGTCACCACCACGAAGCCGTGGCCGAACCGGAAGCCGCCCACCTGCCAGCCCTGGGCGAAGGACTCCAGCAGCACGGCGTTCATGGTCTTCCCCTCCTCGGGCTTCACGCCGAAGAGGAGGTAGGCGAGGAGGATGCCGCCGGCGGTCAGGGCCAGCGAGACGGCCATGTAGATCATGGTCCGCCGCGCCGTCTCCACCTTCGGCTCGCGCATGATCTGGATGCCGTTCGAGACCGCCTCGATCCCGGTGTAGGTGCCGCCGCCCATCGAGTAGGCGCGGACGAAGAGGGCGAAGAGCCCGCCCGCCCCCAGGCTCGCCACGCCGCTGCGGAGCCCGGTGTGCACCTCGTGCGCGAGGCGCGGGACCTGGAAGGCGTGCGTTCCGACCGCCCCGAGGACCAGCACCGCGTGGAGCACCAGGAACACGGCGAAGATCGGCGCCAGGACGGACACCGACTCCTTCACCCCGCGGAGGTTCAGCACCACCAGGAGGAGGATGGCGGCGATCTCGACCGCCAGCTTGCTCCCGTGCCACTCCGGTGGGAGGAAGCTGAACACGGCGTCCGCGCCGCTGGCGATCGACACCGAGATGGTGAGGACGTAGTCCACCAGGAGCGCGGAGCCCGAGACCACGCCGGTGCGCGGTCCCAGGAGCTTCGTCGCGACGACGTAGCCGCCGCCCCCGAACGGGAAGTGCTGGATGATCCCGGAGTAGGCGGTGGAGATGACGATGACGGTGATCGCCGTGGCGAGCGCCAGTCCGACGGCGAGGTAGGTGTGCGCGCCGAGCGCGCGGAACGCCTCGTCGGGGCCGTAGGCGGAGGAGGAGAGGCCGTCGGCGCCCAGGCCCACCCAGGCCAGCAGCGCGATGAGCGACATCGCGTGGTAGGTGTGCGGGTCCTCCAGCTGCCGCGGCGCGCCGAACACCAGGCGCCTCAGGCGCCCCAGGGGTCCCGGCGGCGGCAGCGGCGGCGGGGTCGGCGTCGGCCGGCGTTCCGGCCCGTCGGGCGCCGGCTCGTCGCTCGCGGGTCTGGGAGGCGAGGCCATCGCGATTCCTGTCGAGGGGCGGCCTTGTAGCAGATGCGGCCACCGCCGCGCAATTTCGCCTGCGGGTCCGCGGCCGGAACCCGGCGCCCCTCGCTGCATTGCGAAACTGCAATGCGGCGGCAAGCGGCCTTGCGCGCAGGGAAATCTAGGCGACCACCCGGTCGAACGCGGCCCGCACCCCCGTCGTCACCCGCCCGTACTCGTCGAGGAAGCGGGCGCCCGGCTCCGGGCCGCCGTACCCGAGCCGCCGCGCGAGCTGGGCCAGCGCCGGCCCGTGCTCCGGCAGGTGGTCGATGGCGAAGTCGTGGACGATGCGGAGGCGCAGCTCGACGCTCCGCAGGAAGTCGTAGCCGTGGGCCAGCGCCTCGAAGTCCGCCTCGCGCAGCAGCCCGGCGCCCCGGAGCTTCTCGAGCGCCAGCGGCGTCGAGCCGGTGCGGATCGAGGGGTGGTCGTGACCGTGTGCGAGCTGGAGGAACTGCGCCGCGAACTCCACGTCGACCAGCCCGCCGCGCCCGGTCTTCGGGTTGCGCCCGCGCGTCGCCTCCTGAGACAGCTCCGACTCCATCCGCCCGCGCATCCGCCGGATCTCGGCCGCGAGCGCCGCGCGGTCCTCCCGCCGGCCGTAGACCACCGGGACGATGACCTTCTCCTGGATCTCGGCGAAGAGGAGCGGGTCTCCGGCCACCGGCCGGGCGCGCAGGAGCGCCTGCCGCTCCCAGAGCTGCGACCGGACCGTCCCGCCCACGCCGTCGCGCGCCGCGCCGCCCGGGAGCGCGTCGCCCATGTGGTAGCGCGTGAAGCCCTCCGCGCCGATGACGAGCGCGCCCTGGTTGCCGGAGGGGCGCAGGCGCGTGTCGATCTGGTAGAGCCGGCCCTCGCGGAGCGGCATCTGGAGGAACGACATGAGCCGCTGCGCGAGCTTGGCGTATCTCTCGTAGCCCCGCGTGGCGCCGCCCGGGTAGAGGAAGATGAGGTCGAGGTCGGAGTGGTAGCCGAGCTCGCGCCCGCCCAGCTTGCCCATGCCCACCACGCAGAGCCGGCCCGGCGGGAGCGCGTCCTTGGCCTTCGCCTCGGCCTCGGCGAGCGCGAGGCAGCGCTCCAGGCACGCCTCGGCGAGATCGGTGAGCTGCCCGGCCACGCCGCGCAGCCCGATGGTCCCGGCGATGTCGTGGATGGCGACGCGCAGCACCTCCTCGTTCTTGTAGCGGCGCAGCTCGCCGAGCTGGCGCTCGAGGAGGTCGTCGAGCGGCAGCCCCTGATCGACGGCGGCGAGCCGCTCGTCCAGCTCGAAGCGGAACTGGTCCTTCTGCTTCTCGAGGACCACCTGGTCCTCGCGGAGCAGCATGTCGATGAGCTCCGGGTGGCGGAGGAACCGCTTGGAGAGGAAGTCGGAGGTGCCGAACAGCGAGAGGAGGAGCCGCGCCACGCGGCGCTTCTCGGCCAGCAGCCTGAAGTAGGGATCGGGGTTCCGGAGGGCGGCCGCGAAGTCGGAGAGGTGCGACAGCGCCTGGTCCGGATCGGGCGCGCCGAGCGCGTCGGCGAGGAGGGCCACCGCCGCGGCCGGATCGCCCATGGGGTGGAAGGGGGTGCGGCGGCGCGCCATGGCGTCCAGGGCGGCGATGGCGCGGTCCGGGTCCTGGAGGCCGCGGCGAACGGCGATCTCCGCGCGGCGCTCTCGCTCGACCTGCTGGTCGGCGAGGAGCGACAGCTCCGGGTCGAGCGGTGGCTGGTCGGCGCCGGTGCCGAGGAGCCCCGCGAAGAGGCGCGCCACCCGATCGCGGTGCACCCCCAGGGCGGTGTCCAGCTCCGGCTCGCCGGGATAGCCCATGGCCCGGGCCAGGCCGAGCCGCTCTCCGGGCGGCGGCAGCCGGTGCGTCTGGGCGCCGTCCACCATCTGCAGCCGGTGCTCGGCGCGGCGGAGGAACAGGTAGGCGTCGTGCAGCTCGTCCTTGTCCCGGGCCGGCACGATCCCGGCGAAGAGGAGGCGGTCGAGCGCGGACATCACCGCGCGCTCGCGGAGCGCGGGGTTGCGGCCGCCGTGGAGGAGCTGCAGGGCCGAAACGAAGAACTCGGCCTCCCGGATGCCGCCCTTGCCGAGCTTCAGGTCGTCCCTGCCCTCGGCGCCGGCGCGGGCGTCGATGCGCGACTTCATCGCCTGGATCTCGGCGAGGATGTCGAGGTCGAGGCTCTTGCGCCACACGAACGGCTCGAGCTGGCGCAGCAGCTCCTCGCCGACGGCGGTGTCGCCCGCGGCGGGCCGCGCCTTGAGGAGCGCGTTGCGTTCCCAGGAGCGGCCGAAGGTCTGGTAGTACATCTCCGCCGCCCGGAGGCTGTTGACGATGGGGCCGTTCTGGCCGTCCGGGCGGAGGTTCAGGTCCACGCGGAAGACGAAGCCGTCCTCGGTGGGCCTGGAGAGGGACTCGGTGACCGCCTCCGCCAGCTTCGCGTAGTAGGCGAAGTGGGTGACGGGGCGCTCGCCGGTGGTGGTCCCGTCCCGCTCGTAGACGTAGACCAGGTCCACGTCCGAGGAGAAGTTGAGCTCCCGCGCGCCGAGCTTCCCCATGGCGACGACGCAGAACCCGGCGCCCGGCTCGCGCTCCTCGAACCCGGCGGGCGCGCCGTGGCGGCCGCGCAGGCGGCGGTCGTGGAAGCGGACGGCGGCGTCCAGGCAGGCGGTGGCGAGGGCCGACAGCTCCGCCGTCACCTCGCGCACCCGGGCACGGCGCAGGTCGCGGAGCGCGATCCGGACCACCTCCGCGGCGCGGACCCGCCGGATGAGCCGGTGGAAGCCGTCCACGTCCTCGGCCGGCAGGCCGCGCGCGGCGCGGGCGATGAGGGCGCGCAGCGCCCCCTCCGTGCGCGGCTCGAGGAGCGCGGGGCCGCGGGCGGCGCGGCTCAGCAGCCGTGGGTTCCGCGCCAGGAGCGCCGGGATCATCCGCGAGGCGCCGCAGAGCAGGACCAGCGCCTCGAGCAGGTCGCGGGCTGGGGGAAGCGCGCCGGCGCCGTCCAGGTAGCGCTCGACGCCGGCGAGGGCGAGGTCCGGGTCGGGCGCCCGGGCGCACAGGTCCCGCAGGTCCTCCATCCGCTCGGGAGACCGCTTGCCGATCCGGGCCAGCCGCTCCCGCGCGTCGGGGGCGCGGAAGGGAACCTCGGGGAGGCCGGGGATGGCGTGGAGGCTCGTCATGCGGTGGGGCGGGCGGGGCCGCGGCCGGGCCGCCGCGCGGGGGAGCAGGTCCTCAGGCCTCGCCCTCGTCGCCGGGCTCCGGCGCCGCCGCGCCGCGTCCGGCGCGCGACAGGCCGTGCTGCTTGATCTTCTTGTGGAGGTTGGTGCGCTCGACGCCGAGGGCCTGCGCCGCCTGGGTGATGTTCCAGTCGTGCTCCTCGAGCTTCTTGAGGATGTAGTCGCGCTCCACCAGGTCGCGCAGCTCCTTGAGCGGCACCTCGCCGTAGCGCGACAGGTCGGCCGCCGCGGCGCCCGCGGCGGGCGGCGGGGCCCGCGGCCCCACGCCGTCGGGCACGTCCGCGACGGTGATGCGGTCGCCCGACATGATCGCCATCCGCTCGCACAGGTTCCGCAGCTCCCGTACGTTGCCGGGCCAGCGGTAGGACTGCAGGCGCGCGAAGACGTCGGGCTCCACCGGCTTGGGGCGCATCCCGTTCTCCCGCGTGGCGAGGAGCAGGAACCGCTCGGCCAGGAGCGGCACGTCCTCGAGCCGCTCGCGCAGGGCGGGGGCGCGCAGCGGGACGACGTTGAGGCGGAAGTAGAGGTCCTCGCGGAAGGTCCCCTCCTTCACCTCGGTCTCCAGGTCCTTGTTGGTCGCGGTGACGACGCGCACGTCCACGGTGATGGCCTTCTCGCTGCCGACGCGCGTGATCTCGCTCGTCTGCAGGGCGCGGAGCACCTTGGCCTGGGCGCTCGCGCTCATGTCGCCGATCTCGTCGAGGAAGAGCGTGCCGCCGTGGGCGACCTCGAACTGGCCGCGGCGGCGGGCGGCCGCTCCGGAGAAGCTGCCCCGCTCGTGGCCGAACAGCTCGGATTCGATGAGCTCGCCGGGGATGGCGGCGCAGTTCACCTTGACGAACGGACCGGCGGCGCGCCGGGAGAGGCGGTGGAGCTCCTGCGCGATGAGCTCCTTGCCCGTGCCGGACTCGCCCAGCACCAGGACGCGGCCGCTGGTGGGCGCCACCTTGGCGATGTCCTCGCGCAGCTTCATCATGGCCGGGCTCTCGCCCAGCATCTCGTCCTGGAAGCGGCGCTCGCGCACGGAGAGCGCCTGGACGCGCTCCTCCAGGTTGCGGCGGGAGAGGGCGTTGCGCACCGAGACGAGGACGCGGTCGCGGTCCACCGGCTTGGAGAAGAAGTCGGTCGCGCCGCGCTTCATCGCCTCGACGACGTCGCTCGTGTCCGCGTGGCCGGAGATCACGATGACGGGGAGGTCGCGCCACAGCTCGCGCGCCCGGGCGAGGAGGGCGAGCCCGTCCATGCCGGGCAGGCGGATGTCGAAGATCCCGAGGTCCACGGGCTCCGCCTCCAGGACCTTGAGCGCTTCCTCGGCGGACTCGGCCTCCAGCACGCCCCAGTCCCCCTCGAGCACCATCCGGAGCGTGCGGCGGATGTTCTTCTCGTCGTCCACGACCAGGATCGTCTGGCGGGTGGGGTCCATGGGGCCCGATCATATACCGGAGCGCGGGGACCGCCCCTCCTAGGCTCGACCGCGAATGGGACGCGCGCGCCGATTGCGCGAAGGGCCCGCTGCCGCCATGTCAGGACGCGCCGCGGGTACACCGCAGGCCGGGTCGCGCCGGACGCGCCACCCGCGACCGGAGGAGCCGCACATGAAGACGCTCGCCCTGAAGCTCGCCGCTGTCCTCGCCGCCCTCTCGCTCGCCGCGCCGGCCCTGGCCTGTGGCGACAGGGCGACCACGACCGCGGGGAACAAGGAAGCGGTGAAGCCCGCGGTTGCCACCTCGGCACAGCCGGGCGCGAAGAAGGCCGAGAAGACGCAGAAGAAGAACGCGAAGCCGGTCCAGGCGACGAACTGACGCGGACCCCCGGGAGCGCGATCCCGCTCCGCCCCTCCACCGCCCTCGCGGCGGCGCGGGCGGACGGGGCCGGGAGATGAAGGGAGCGGGCGGCACCCGAAGACCGCCCGCTCCCCCCGAGCCGCGGCTCGCCGGTCCGCGGCTTTCCTTCGCGCGCCTCGCGGCGCGTCAGAACGTCGCCGGCTTCCCCGGCTCCAGGTTGACCACCCGGGACCTCCCCTTGAGCGCCGCCTCCAGCTCCTTGGGCGTGCCGGGGAGCACGGCGAACGTGCCGTAGTGCATGGGGACGACCGCCTTCGCCTGGACGTATCCGGCCGCGAGCGCGGCGCCCTTGGGGTCCATGGTGAAGTGGCCGCCGATGCAGGCCAGCATGAGGTCCACGGCGCCGTAGCGCTCCGGGATGAGCCGCATGTCCCCGAACACGTCCGTGTCGCCGGTGTGGTAGAGGGTCGGGCCGCCCGCGATGCGGATCACGAAGCCGACCGGGGTGCCGCCGGGCCGGGCGCCCGCGTCGCCGGCCACGTCGGAGGAGTGGACCGCCGGGACGATGAACACCGTGGCGTCGCCCGCCTGGATCTCGCCGCCGACGTTGCCCTGCGAGTCGAAGCCCGCCTGCTCCTTCGGGAAGCCCTCCGCCACCAGCGCCTTCCCCAGGTCGAAGCTGGAGATCAGCTTCGCGCCGGTCTTCCGGGCGATGGCGACCGCGTCGCCGACGTGGTCGAAGTGACCGTGGGTGACGAGGATCCAGTCGACCTTGTCGAGCTTCCCCGCCAGCTCCTTGTCCGGCGACTTCGGGTTCGACAACCAGGGATCGACGGCGAGGACGGTCCCGCCCGGCGTCCGGATCAGGAACGCGGCGTGCCCCCACCACGTCACCTCGGTCTTGCCGTGCGCCGCCTGCTTCGCGCCGCCGGCGCCCTGGGCGGCGGCGGCGGCCGGGAGCACCATCGCCACGGCGGCGAGGAGCCCCCTCAGGAAGGAACGCATTCGAGCTGTCCCCGGGTGGAGGCGGGTCGAGAGCAAGCGCGGAGTGTAGCGGCGCTGCGGGCGGCCGCACCGGCCCGCGTGGGTCGGCTGACCGATGGTCAACCGCGCGACCCGCGAGAGTCGCTCGTCACCCGCGGTGCACGGCGAACGGGGAGAACGCCTGCTGAACGGGCATGACCTCGATGGTGTTCACGTTCACGTGTGCCGGGCGGGTGAGGCACCAGAGCACGATCTCGGCGACGTCGTCGGCCGACATGGGCTTCATGCCGGCGTAGACCTTCTTCGCGCGCTCGGCGTCGCCGCCGAAGCGCACCTCCGAGAACTCGGTCTCGACCATGCCGGGCTCGATCACGGTGGCGCGCACCCGCGTGCCGAGCAGATCGGCGCGCAGGCCGAGGGTGAACTGGTGCACGAACGCCTTGGTGCCGCCGTAGACCTGGCCTCCGGGGTAGGGGTAGTGGGCGGCGACCGAGCCGATGTTCACGACGTGGCCGCGGTCGCGCGCCACCATCCCGGGCAGCAGCGCGCGGGTGACCGCCACCAGGCCGAGGCAGTTGGTCTCGATCATCTGCTGCCACTCGTCGAGCGAGGCGCGGGGCGCGGGCCCGAGGCCGAGCGCGAGCCCGGCGCTGTTCACGAGCACGTCCACCTCGGCGAAGGAGGGCGGCAGGGCGCCGAGCGCCTTCTCGACCTGGCCGCGATCGCGGACGTCGAGGGCGACCGGGTGTACCCGTTCACCCCACCGCGCGGCCACGGCCTGGAGGCGGTCCGCGCGCCGCCCGGCCACGACGACGCGCGCGCCGCGGTTCCAGAGCTGCTCGGCGCAGGCGGCGCCGATGCCGGAGGTGGCGCCGGTGACGAGCGCGGTGGTGCCGGTGAGGTCGGTGAGC